>Ga0209333_1000350_pt1 | contig 25857 bp, 23 predicted proteins | sample BlaSpr_A8_OM2_O3_FD_187982 | JGI IMG/M metagenome (GOLD analysis project Ga0209333, IMG submission 187982) | Forest soil microbial communities from Thunder Bay, Ontario, Canada - Black Spruce, Ontario site 2_A8_OM2_O3 (SPAdes) (version 2) | ecosystem: Environmental > Terrestrial > Soil > Boreal... | reverse complement strand
CGAGGATGCCGGCGAGCACCTGGCCGCCGAGCTGATGACGAGCTGGGGCTTTGGCGTGCACGGCCTCACCGGCGGCAATCCCGTGCCTGGACTGTTCCTGCCGCAAGTCGCGCTGCGTCTCCTGGAGCAAGTGCCGGCCGCGAGTCTGGCAGCCGATCTCGCCGCCTGCGACGCCTACCATAACGCCGATGCGGCGGCGGCACGCGTCACGTGCCCTGTGCTGTTGCTGCTGGGCGAACGCGACCGCATGACGCCTTCCGCCAAAGGCGCGGCCTTCGCCAAGAATTTTTCTCAATCCCGCGTCAGGCTTTTGCCCGACGCCGGCCACATGATGATGGTCGAGCAGCCTTCGCTCGCACTCGATTCGCTGCTGGCGATTCTCTGACGCGTTTTCGGGGCGACTCGACTCTGCCCAGGCGTTGACGCGCTCCGAGGGATAAGCGAGGCTCGCGCGCATGCGCCGCTGGCCGTTGGGACCGATAGTTGCCGCAATCTGGTTCGTCCTCTGCGGCGTCTATTTGTTGCACGTGCTCGGCTGGGATACGTTCACCGCGCTGACCCCGCTGGACCAGGCGCTGTACGCGGCCTTGGCGCTGCTGCCCGTGCCGATCATCTGGGGCGTCGTCACCATCCGCCGCCGCGCGCGGGAATTCTCCGCCGTATCGGCCCGGCTCGCCGACCAACTCGACCGGCTCTATACGCCCTCGGAGGATCGCGACCATCGCGCGCAGGAAGCGCTGCTGGCGTTGCGCCGCCAGGCCGAGGAGCTGGCCGGCGCGGTCGACAATACCGTCCAACGCATCGAGGCCTCGGCCGAAGGGCTGAGCACGCGCCTGACCGAGAGCATGCGCGCGGTGACCACGGCGATGGAGCGGGCGGAATGGGCGCGCAGCGACCTCGAAGGCGCCATCAGCCCCTTGAACCGCCTGGTCGAAACCCTGAGCGCCGAAAGCGCCGCGATCAACCGCGCCGTGGGCCGCGACCTCGACGAGGCCAGCGGCCGCCTCGCCGGGCACGTGGAGGACGTGGAGAAGGCGGTCGACCGCGCGCTGGCCACCGCGGGCGAACGCAGCCAGAAGCGCGCCGCCGAGATCGAGCACGACCTCGCTCAATCGATCGAGCGCGCCGGCAACCGCGCCGCGACCGAGTTCGAGCGCGTGAGCGAACGCATCGCCCGCGGCATCGAAACCGCGACCATGCGCATCACCGCCGAGACCGAGATGTTCCGCAGCTCGGTGGACCGCGCCGCCGACGGCGCCGTCAACCGTTTTTCTGAACAGACGGCGGCGGCGGAGAAGAAGCTCGGCGACGCCGCCTCCCGCATCGAAGGTGCGACCGTGCAGCTGACGGCGGCGGCCGAGCGCGGCGGCGCCGTGCTCAGGAGCGGCGCCGACAGCTTGGCCGAAGCGGCGCAGGCGGCGATAGGACACACCGAGGATGTCGCCGCGAAATTCCGCGAGACGGCCAAGGGTGCCGAGAGCGTGGGCGTGGCGATGCTCGGCCGGGCGCACGAGCTGAATCAGGTGGCGGCGGAGAACCTGGCGCGGCTCAAAGAGGCGGGCGAAGGCTTCACCGCCCAGGCCGGGATGCTAACCGAAGCCGTGCGCCAGGGCAGCGCGCGCATCGACGTCATGGGCGAGAAATTGCGCGAGCGCGCTGGCGACCTGACTTCGGCCGGTAACCAGGCGGCGGCCAGCATCGAGAGCGCGGGCGAGACCTTCCGCCAGATCGGCGGCGAGGTCGCGGCGGCGGCGGCTTCGAGCGCCGACAACGTCAAAATCGCCATTTCGGCGCTGGAGCAGAGCGGACGGAATATCGCCGCGGCAGCGGTCGAGATCGAGCTCGCCGCCGACCAGGCCAAGGCCCATATCGGACGCGCCGGCGAAAGCATCGGCGAGGACACCCGCCGCCTGGCGAGCGCCGCCGGCGAGGCGGGCGCGAAACTCGACGAAAGCGGCAATACCGTCCGCCGGCAGGTGGATGCGGTGCGCGAGGCCAATGAGCGGGCCGCGCAGCAGGTGGCGAAGCTGGGCGAGAACTTCGCCAAGGAACTCGAGCATTTCAACGCCACGCGCGAGGCGATCGGCGTTCAGGTGACCGAGATTCGCGCGCGGCTGCAGCAGCATACCGAGGAACTGGCGCGCGCCACCGAACTGGCGATGAAGAACGCACATGGCGCCGGCGACGCCTTTCAAAGCCAGGCCGAGCGCCTGAAGGAGGCGACATCCGCCATGGGCACCCAGGCGGAAACCGTGGGCGCCGCATTGTTGCGGCAGCTGCTCGAGATCAAGCAAGGCGCTGAAAGCCTCACCGGGATGGGCGAAAGGATCGGCGGCGTGCTGCAATCGGGCGTGGCCGAGATGAACCAGGCAAGCGACCGCGCCACCAGCCGCGCCGAGGAGGTGGCCCTGGCCTTCACCGAGCAAGGCCGCGTCCTCAACCAGGTGAGCGAACTGGCGACGCAGCATCTGTCCGCCAGCGGCGAGACCTTGCGCAGCCGCGCCAAGGAGGTTTCCGACGCCGTCGGCGACGCCGAGTTGCGCATCGAGGAGCTGGGAACCCGCTTCGCCGAGCGCAGCCAATCGGTCGTCGCCGCGGGCGAAAGCGCCTCGATGAAGTTGGCGCAAGTGGGTGAGATGTTCCGCGGCCAGGCGCAGGAGCTGGCGGCGGCGATCGAACACACGGTGGCGCGGGTCGAGACCGCGCGCGACACGCTCAACCGGCATTTCGATTCGCTCGGTACCGCCACCGGCGCGGTGGCGGCGCGGCTCCAGGAGATGGGTCAGGCGGCGGAAAGCCAGTTGGCGACGCTGGCCGCCACCGGCGCGGCCATGACCAACCGCGGCGACGAGGCAACGGCATCGATGCGCCACCAACTGCGCGATCTTAACGCCGCGCTCGACCAAACCACGACGCGGCTCGAAGGTGTGCGCGCGGCGCTGTCCGACCACGCGGCGCAATTGAACGGCGCCACCGATCTGGCGGTCGAGCGCCTCAAGGACGTGATCGGGAGTTACGACATCCAGGCGGCGACGCTGGTCGCTGCGGCGGAGCGCATCAACATTTCCGCCCACCAGGCGACCAATCTGTTCGGTGAGCAGGTGACCACGCTCGTCAAGGCCGCCGACCAGGCGGCCGGCATGGCCAAACAGGTGCAGGACAAGTCGCTCGCCAACCAGCAGGAGACCTTCCTGCGCAATGCAACCCTCATGGTCGAGACGCTGCAATCGCTGGCGGTGGACATCACCCGCGCCCTCGACCAGCAGGTGCCGGAGGCGGTCTGGCGGCGTTTCCACGCCGGCGAGCGCGGCGTGTTCATCCGCCACCTGCTTCAGGCGCAGGAGCGGGAGACCAATGTCGGGATCAAGAAGAAGTTCGAGGAAGACCTCATCTTCCGCGAGCATGCGCTGCACTATCTCGACCAGTTCGAGAATTTGCTGGCTCAGGCGCGCGCTTGCGACCATCTCGACGTGCTCGGCACCACCTTCGTCACATCCGACGTGGGCAAGCTTTATCTCATCATCGGCAATGCCGTCGGCAGGCTGAAATAACAATGAAACGGGCGGTCCCGCATGGGAGCCGCCCGCTTACAACCCTGTTTCCTCGAATTCCGCTTTCGCTCGAGTGACGGGATTTAGGCCGCCTTGTGATCGATCGTCTTCGGGCCTGAACCCTGGGCGATCTCGATTTTGCGCGGCTTCTTCTCCTCGGGGATCTCGCGCGTCAGATCGACGTGCAGCAGCCCATTGTCGAGGGAGGCGCCCGAGACCTTGATGTGGTCGGCGAGCTGGAAGCGGCGCTCGAAGGCGCGGCGCGCGATGCCGCGGTGGAGATATTCGGTGCTCTGCTCCTCGTCCTTCTTGGACTTGCCGGAGACCAGAAGCTCGTTTTCCTTGACCGTGATCTCGATATCGTCGCGGCCGAAGCCCGCCACCGCCATCGTCAGGCGATAGGCGTTCTCGCCGGTCGCTTCGATGTTATAGGGCGGGTAAGACAGCGCAGCGCCATCGAAGCGCGTCGCCGCATCGGCAAGGCGCAACAGCCGGTCGAAACCGATGGTGGAACGGAACAGCGGGGTGAAGTCGAAACCATCCATGTGACACATCCTCCTATGAGCAATGTTGACGCCCGGGCCCCACCAGGGGGCACCCGGACGCAGTTCACATGGGAACGGCAAAATCGCCCGTCAAGGAGACGCGCGCGAAAATCTATAAACGCAATCTAAGAACTTATTTCTTGGGAGATTTTTCGGTTTTTTCGGGCTTGGCCTTTGCGGCCTTCTCGGCGGATTTCTCGGCCTTGGCCGGTTTTTCGGCGGCCTTGGCGGCGGCCGCCGGCTTGGCCGCCGTCGCGGGCTTGGCGGCCGGCGCTTCGCCCGGCTTGAGGCCGAGGCCTTGGCCCTGGAAGCGCTTGTTGAAACGCGCCAATTGTCCGCCGTCCAACAGCTTCTGCTGGCCGCCGGTCCAGGCCGGGTGGGAGCGGGAATCGATTTCGAGATTCAGCGTATCGCCCGGTTTGCCATAGGTCGAACGGGTCTTATAGCTGGTGCCGTCGGTCATGATGACCGTGATCTCATGGTAATCCGGATGGATTTTGTCTTTCATCGCACGTCTCCAAGGAGGCGCGCTTTATAGCCCCCTCCCTGCTTCCATGCAACCATGCCCATGGTATTGCGTAGCACAGCGGACGCGGCAGCGGTTGCGTCGTGCGAAGCCAGTCTTAACGTTCCGTCAGCTTCAATTCGATGCGACGGTTCTTGCGGTAGGCATCCTCGCTGGTGCCCAGATCGATCGGCTGGTATTCGCCGAAGCCGGCCGCCGCCAGCCGGTTGGGCGGGATGCCCTGGTCGATCAGGAACCGCACCACCGACTGCGCGCGCGCCGAGCTCAATTCCCAGTTCGAGGGATATTGGGGGGTGTTGATCGGCCGTTTGTCGGTATGACCGTCGACGCGCAGCACCCAATCGATATCGGGCGGGATCTTGGCCGATATCTCCTTCAGCGCCTGGGCCACGGGGATCAGCTGCTTTTGCGCCCCGGGGGTAAGCTCGGCGCTGCCGAGATCGAACAGCACCTCGCTCTGGAAGACGAAGCGGTCGCCGACGATGCGGATGTCCGGCCGGTTGCCGAGCACCTGGCGCAGCCGCCCGAAGAATTCCGAGCGGTAGCGCGCCAGTTCCTCGACCTTGGTCGCCAGGGCCTGATTAAGCCGGTTGCCGAGATCGGCGATCTGCAACTGGTCCGCCTTGGTCTTGGCCTCCGAGGCATCAAGCGCGGCTGCGATCTGCGTCAGCTGGTCGCGCAAGGCCAGAATCTGCTGGTTGAGCTGATCGATGGTTGTGCTCTTCGCGCCCGATTCCTGCTGCGCGGCATCGCGTTGCGCCTGGGTCTGCTGCAAATCTCCGTTCAGCTTCGACAGATTGAGCTTGAGATCGGCGTTGCTGCTCTTTTCCAGATTCAAGACGTCGGTCAGCTGGTTCAGTTGCGCCGTCAGCTGCTTCAGGGCGGCATCGCGGCCCGACAGCGCGTCGGTCAGGTAGAACTGACCGGCGGTGAAGACCAGCAGCACGAAGACGATGACCATGACGAGCTGCGACAGCGCGTCGACGAAGCCGGGCCAGATGTTGATCGTGGAACGATGGCGGTGGCGGGACAGATAGGGCATGGGAGGCTAGCGGCGCTCGCGCTCGGGTTCCTTCGAGGAAGCGGCGATGGTGCGCGCAACCAGGCGGATTTCGTTGCGGATTTCCTGGATCGCCTGGCCGCGGCCCTGGGACATTTCCTCGACCAGCCGCGCCAGATGCAACTCGATTGCCCGGAGATGCGCGCGCGCGTCCTCGGCGGATTGGCCCGAACCGCTATCGGCCAGACGCTGCAACACCGGCTTCATTTCGACGTGCTGCTCGGCCAGCTTGAGCATCAAGCTCTGCTCGGTGCGCATCTGATCGGTCAAAGCGCCGAGCTTCTCGGTCAGACCCAGGATGTTGCTGTTGGCGGAAATGCGGCTTTCTTCGCCGCGCGCCAGGATGCGCTGCAAGCCCTCGAGGCTGTCGGCCGTCTGCTCCAACAGCGCCTGGATGTAGGCCGGCGCCGCAGCCTCGCCGAGGTCGAGCGCGCCGGTCGGCACGGAAAGCCGGGTATGGTCCGAAAGATATTCCTCGAGCTCGTTGTAAAAGCGGCTTTGCGCAAGACCGGCCTGAAGGTCGAGGAAGCCCAGCACCAGCGAACCGGCGAGGCCAAACAGCGAGGCGCTGAAAGCCGTGCTCATACCGCCCAGGGGCGTTTGCAGCCGGGATTTCAGATCGGCAAAGGCGCTGACCGGATCGCCCGGCCCGGCCGAAAGGCCGCCGATCACGCCCTTGACCGACTGCACCGTCTCCAAGAGGCCGTAGAAGGTGCCCAACAAGCCCAAGAAGATCAGCAGCCCGATCAAATAGCGCGAGGTTTCGCGCGACTCCTCGAGCCGGGCGCCGATACCGTCCATGACCGTGCGCAACGCCGTGGCCGACAGCGCCAGCTTGCCCTCCGGGCTCGCCGCCATCAGGCGCGCCAACGGCGCCAGCAAGCGCGGCTTCTTATTGGTCCTGGCGGCCGCTTCCGGGCTGCGCTTTACCTGTTCAATCCAGCGTATTTCGGGCTGGAGCAGCAAAACCTGGTGGAAAATGTAGATAATACCGGCTGCCAGGATGCCCAGAATCACGCCGTTCACCAGCGGATTGCCGAGGAAATAAGGGTAAAGCGATTGCCACAGCAACGCGGCGACGGATGCGACGGCGATGACGAGAACCGCCATCCGCATAAGATAGCGAAACGGGTGACTCAACGGAGAATGCCTCGCGAAACGGGGGTTTAAACGCTCTCCTCGCCCGGCCTTACGAGCCGAGCACCATCAAATCCACGCGGTCGAGGGAACCCCCACCCTCGGCCCGGTTGCCCAGCGCGCGCACCTTGATCTGTGCGCCCGAAACCCCCCGCTGGATGAGATAGTCCCTGACCACCACGGCGCGCGCCAACGAAGTGAGGCGCGCCTCGACGGCGCCATTCGCATCGCTGCCCGGCGCGCTGGCATAGGCGACAAGCTGGATCTGCTGGTTCGGCTGCGTGCTGAGCTTCTGCGCGACGCTGTCGAGCACGGAGCGCGCATCGCCGCCGAGATCGGACGCGCCCGGCGCAAAGCGCACCGCGCCGCTGTCGGATTTCGGGACTGCGATCAGAGCCGTCGCCGGCAGCGTCGCCGCCGAGGCGGCGCCCGGTTCCAGCGCCGGCGCGCCGGGCGGGCCGGCCGTCGGCATCAAGCGGCTCAGCCAGCGGCCGAAATCCGAGGGTGAAGGCGGCAGGGCCGCCACTTGCGGCATGCTCGGTGACGCAGGCGCGGCAGGCGGCGCGAGCGGGACGGCGACGACCGCATTGCCGACGGGCGGCTTCACCGCTGAATCAGCCGGACCTTGCGGCCCCGCGCTCGCCGGCGGCACTGTGGCCGCCACGGTCTGCGCCTCCGGCAGGTGAAGCGCGATGCGCGGGCCGGCTGCGGCATTCAACGCCTCGGCCGGCGGCAACGCCGAATAATCGATGGTGACGCTGCCGATATGTTCGATACGGCTGTCAGCGACGCGCGCGCCGCCCGGCGGGTGGAGCACGACCTTTTGCTGGGTCCCGCTTTGATCGGCGGCCATGGTGGCGCCCGGCGGATGGAGAACGAAGCGGCTATCGGGAACCGTGGGCGCCGGGCCGAGCTGGTCGAGGGCGCTCAGATCGACCAATACTTCCGGGCGGTTGTAATTGCTATAGGGGGATTGTGCTTGGGCCGGCAGCGCGGCGGCCATCAGCGCCGGCGCCATAACGAGCATCGCCGCTGCGGAATACAATCCGCGCGGTCCGGATCGAATAACGACGGCAAGTCGTCGCATGGCCTGCGGCATTCCGTCTGTTTGTTATCGCCTCCCCCGCTGCTTTGTTGCTTAAGGCGGATGCGGGGATTGGTTAAAGCCTAGCGTAGGAATCGGCTTACCGCCACTGTCACATAGCGAGTTTTCCACAGCTTCCTCCGTCGCCGTTTGGGCCGTCTTGGAAGAGAACATTATGGGATCGGAAGCCTCTCGGCCCCTCATCCCGGAGCGGCGTCGTTCAACAGCTTGCGCAGCTTGTCATGCAGATCGCTGTTGGCGGCGATGATGCCTTCCGCCTGCAATGCGTCCTGGCCGCCGGCGAGATCGGTGACATAGCCGCCAGCCTCGCGCACCAACAGCAATCCGGCGGCGATATCCCAAGGCCTCAGGCCGAATTCCCAGAACCCGTCGAAGCGGCCGGCGGCGACATAGGCCAGATCGAGCGAGGCCACGCCCCAGCGGCGGGTACCGCTGGTTGCGTTCATGACCGGCGCGAGGGTTCGCAGGTATTTTGCGTGATCGCCGTGGCCGCGGAAAGGTATGCCGGTGGCGATAAGCGCATCGGTCAGGTCGCGCCGCGCCGAGACGCGCAGACGGCGGTCGTTCACATAGGCGCCGGAGCCCTTTTCGGCCCAAAACATCTCGTCCTTGATCGGATCGAGCACCAGGCCGGCGATCAGCTTGCCTTCGCGCTCCAGCGCGATCGAGATGGCGAAATGCGGCAGGCCGTGGAGAAAGTTGGTGGTTCCGTCCAAGGGATCGATGATGAAGCGGTGGGCTTCGTCCTTGCCCTTGTGTTCGCCGCCTTCCTCCAGCAAGAAGCCATAGCCGGGCCGGGCCTTTTCGAGCTCGCGACGCAGCACATTCTCGGCCTTGAGATCGGCCGATGAGACGAATTCGCCCGGCCCCTTGACCGAAACCTGTAGCTGTTCGACCTCGCCGAAATCCCGGATTAGGCCCTTGGCCGCCTTGCGCGCGGCGGCGGCCATGACATTGATGAGCGCGGAACGATTGGCCATGGGCCGCGCGGGCTCTCAGTCCTTGGCGCGTTCGATGTAACTGCCGTCCGCAGTATTGACGACGACGCGCGTGCCGGCCGCAACATGCGGCGGCAGCATGATGCGCCTTCCGTTGGAGAGCTTGCCTGGCTTGTAGGAGGAAGAGGCGGTCTGGCCCTTCACCACCGGGTCGGCTTCGGTCACTTCCAGAATCACGGTCTGGGGCAGCGTCACCGCCAGCGGCGTTCCCTCGTGGAGCTGGATCGTGCAGATCATGCCTTCTTGAAGGAAATCGACCGGTTCGCCGATCAATTCGCGATCGACCGTCAATTGTTCATAGGATTCATTATCCATGAAAGTGGCATGCGCGCCATCGATGAACAGGAACTGCATCTCCTTCTCGTCGAGATGAGCGCGTTCCACCGTTTCCTGCGTACGATAGCGTGCATTGGACTTGGTGCCGGTTTTGAGGTCGCGCATCTCGACCTGGGCGAAGGCGCCGCCCTTGCCAGGCTGGATCAATTCGCGTTTCAGCACCAGCCAGAGCTTGCCGTCCTGCTCGAGCACATGGCCCGGCTTGATGTCGATGGCGTTGATCTTCATGGCGCTGTCCCGGTTGGCGCGGCGGTATTGGACGTGGTTGATTGGCCCCGGCTTCTAGCAGCTTGCGCCCCGGAACCACAAGGAAAATAGGGCACTTGGCGCATGATGCGGTGGAGCATAGCTTGGCCCTCCGGAAACACAGGGCGAGGGTTTCGTGACCAAAGCGCCATGGTGGCGGCAAGACGTTTTTGCAAAGCGCGCGGCGAATTTGCAAATGCGCGGCGCCATGATGCGCGCCGCTCGCCAATTCTTCGAGACCCGGGGCTTCGCCGAGGTCGAGACCCCGGCACTCCAGGTGAGCCCGGGCCTCGAGCCGCATCTCAAGGCGTTCGCGACCACGTTGGAAGAACCGGGTGCGGCCAAACGGCGGCTTTTCCTGCATACGTCGCCCGAATTCGCCATGAAGAAGCTGCTGGCGGCGGGGGTGCCGCGGCTTTTCCAGCTCGCCCATGCCTTCCGCAACGGCGAACGCAGCAATACGCATCATCCCGAATTCGCGCTGCTCGAATGGTATCGCGCCGGCGCGAGCTATCGCGACCTGATGAAAGATTGCGAGGAGCTATTGCGGCACACGCTGGATGCCGCCAATCGCACATTTTTTACGTACAATGGGCGGCAGGCCGATCCTGTCCGAAGCTGGGAGCGGCTGACCGTCGCCGAGGCGTTCCGCCGCTTTGCCGACGTCGACCTGCTCGCGACCGCACCCGATCCTCACAATCCGGACCTCAAGCTTCTGGCCAAGGCGGCGAAGCCGCTGGGAATTTTGCCGCACCGGGGCGATGAATGGGAGGATCTGTTCTTCCGCATTTTCCTCGATCGCATCGAACCCAAGCTTGGGACTCCCGCGCCGACCCTGCTCTACGACTATCCGGTCTCGATGGCGGCGCTGGCGCGGGTCAAGCCGGCCGATCCGCGCGTGGCCGAACGCGTCGAGCTTTATGTCTGCGGCCTCGAACTGGCCAACGGTTTTTCCGAGCTTACCGACGCGAAGGAGCAGCGCGCGCGCTTTGCGCGCGACCGGCGCAACAAACGCAAACGCTACGGCGTAGCCTATCCGGTGGACGAGGATTTTCTCGCCGCGCTCGAAGCGGGATTGCCGGCAAGCGCCGGCATGGCGCTGGGCTTCGATCGTCTGGTCATGCTCGCAAGCGGCGCAGGAAGCATCGACGAAGTATTGTGGGCGCCGGTCGGGTGAACCGCCTCACATGACACGGTATGACGAAAAAAACCGGATTCAGCGGCCGCGCGGATAAACCGGAATCTCGACGACGATGCGGGTGCGGATCTGCGGATAATCGGCCGGCAGCGGCGGAAACGGCGCGCTCGAGGTGATCATCATCCGCGCCGCCTCGTCGATGCGCGACAGACCGGAGGAGGACAACATGGTGATGGCGTTCATGGCGCCGGTCGGTTCGAGTACGACGCTGTAGATCACCAGCCTTCCGCCGGGACCATTGAAATCCGCCGGCGACGGATAGATGCGGTTGCGCTCGATCATCTGCATCATGTGGTTGAGATAGGCGTCGCCGGCGAGGTCGCGGTCGGCTGTGCCCCCCTGCTGCGGCAGGCGAATGGTCAGATCCTTCTCCGCCGGCGGCGCCGGCGGACGCGGCTCGGCGGCCACCGGACGCGGTTGGTTCTCTTGTGGCGATCCCGACCGCGGCAAGGCCGGCTCCGCCTTGTCGGTTTTTTTTGCCTCGGTCTTGTCGTCGGCGCCGGATTCACGCGGCACGATCTTGGGCGGCTCGGCCTGCACCGGCGGCGCCGGCTGCGGCGGGCGCACCAGCGTCACCTCGATCGCCGGAACCTCGGGCGATGGCCGCACTTCCAGGTGTTCGAGCAGCCACAGCAGCACCGGCAGCAGATGAAGCAGCGCCGCGGCGATGAGCGCCCGGCGCCCGAGCCAGACGGGACGGTCGACCGGATCGATCTCGGGCGGCGGCACGCAGCCCGCCAGCGCCGGAACAAGCGACGGCGCGATCGGGTAATTCTGCTCTTCCTGCGGCGGTGCCATGCAATGCCTTGATCCGTCCAGTGCCATGCTCCGGCCCCCGGCGGATATTCCTAACATATTGGTATGACGCAGAAATTTCCAACATCCCCGCACCCGAAGGAAGCCGGGGAAAATCGCGTCTCAGCGGGAACCCGCGATCGCCTGGGCGAAGGCCTTGACCGCGGCGCCAGGCCCCTGCGGGTGGTCCCAAACCGCCGAAATCACGGCCAGGAAATCCGCCCCGGCCTTGACCAGCGGTGGGCAATTCTCGGGCGTGATGCCGCCGATGGCGACACAGGGCACGGTCATGATCTCGCTCCACCAGCGCAGGATCTCCGGCTCGGCCCTGGCCTTGGCCTCTTTGGTCTTGGTGGGGAAGAAGGCGCCGAAGGCGACGTAATCGACGCCGGCCTCGGCCGCCTCGATGGCTTCATGCCGGCTGTCGCGGCAGGTGACGCCGACAATGCGCTCGGGACCGAGCAGCGCGCGCGCCTCGGCATAGGGCGTATCCTCCGGCCCGACATGAACGCCATCGCAGCCGCAAGAGAGCGCCAGGTCGGCCCGGTCATTCATCAGGAAGGCCGCGCCCCGCTGTTGCGCCACCGGCCGCAGGATATCGGCGGCGCGGCGGATGGCGTCGTCATTCGCATTCTTGAGGCGCAGCTGCACGCAGGCGACATCGCCGGCATCGAGCGCCTCGGCCAGCTTGCCGGCGAAACTTTGCGGCTCCAGCGCCGACGGGGTGATGAGATAGAGGCGGCTCACGCCTCGCCGCGATAGATGCGGATGATGGTATCCAGCATCTTGAGCGCTTCGGCACGCGGCCGCTGAAAGGTGTTGCGGCCGATGATCGAGCCGGTGCCCCCGCCGTCACGGATGGCGCGCGCCTCGGTATAGACGCCTTCGAGGTCCTTGGCTTCGCCACCCGAGAATAAAACAATCCGCTTGCCGGCGAAGCAGCACTGCACGACATGACGTATGCGCTCGGTCAAGGTCGAGATGTCGATCTTCTGCGCCTCGTAGACCTTTTTCGCCGCCTCCAATTCGAGATGCGCGGTGGGCGGCTTTACCTTGATGATATGCGCGCCCAACAGCGCTGCCATGTGGGCGGCATAGGCGCAGATATCGATCGCGGTCTCGCCTTCCTTCGAGAGATTGCCGCCGCGCGGATAGGACCAGATCACAACCGCCAAGCCCGCCGCCTTGGCCTCGCGGCCCATCTCGGCGATCTCGCCCATCATCGTGTAGGCCGCGTCCGAACCCGGGTAGATGGTGAATCCGATGGCGGCGCATTTGAGCCGGATCGCATCCTGGACCGAAGCTGTGATCGCCTGGCTGGGGGCCTCCTTGGCCCGCGCTAGGCTGTTGGCTGAATTCAATTTGAGGATGGTCGGAATCTTGCCGGCGAAGGTGCTGACCCCAGCCTCGATCATGCCCAAGGGCGCGGCATAGGCCGAAAGCCCGGCATCGATGGCGAGGCGATAGTGGTAATGCGGATCGTAGGCCGGGGGATTGGGCGCGAAGCTGCGCGCTGGCCCATGCTCGAAGCCCTGATCGACCGGCAGGATCACCAGTTTGCCGCTGCCGCCGAGCCTGCCCTGCATGAGGATGCGCGCAAGATTCGCCTTGGTCTTGGGCGAATCGCTTTCGTAAGCGTCGAGGATTTTCTTGACCGGTTTGCTGATCGCCATGGCGGTTCCTTGTTCAAGCCGGATATAGCAGACGAACCGGCATCAGGCCAATGTCTCGCCCGCGAGATAGGCGCGGCACGATGCCTCGGCGTTTTTCTTGTCGCGCAGGTCGAGCGCGGAATCATCGCTGCCGGTTTCGATCGCGGCGCCGAGCGCGCGCGCCATGTCTTCGAGATCCGCGCGCGCCTGGGCGTTGCCGGAAAACCCCACCCGCTTAAAGCCTATGCGCAACGCCGCCAGCGCCGCTCCGGCCGCTTCGCCGCAATCCAGCGCGGCTTCGGCCTCGGCTCCAGGACAGGCCGATTTCGCCTGATCGACCAGGGACTTAAACCAAGCCGGGCCGGCATAGGCACCGGCGCCAGGACCGCTCGCCAGCACCACCTTGCGCTTCAAGGAAGCGGCCGTAGCCAGCGCGGCGCGGGCCTGACCGAGCGAATGGACGACGATCCGCCCGCCCACGGCTCAGCCCAGCGCGCCCACCAGCGCCGCCGCCTCGACCATGCGGTTGGAGAAGCCCCATTCATTATCGTACCAGGCGAGGACGCGGCAGAAGCGCCTGCCCATCACCACGGTCTGGGTCAGGTCGAAGGTCGCGCTATGTGGATCATGGGTGAAATCGCCTGAGACGCATTCGTCGCGGTTGACGGCGAGGATGCCCTTGAAGCGGTTGGAATTCGCCGCCTTGGTCATGAGCGCGTTGATCTCGTCTTTCGCGGTGTCGCGTGACGCGGTGAAGGCGAAGTCGATCAGCGAAACATCGGCGACCGGCACGCGGATCGAGATGCCGTCGAGCTTGCCTTGTAAGGACGGCAGCACCAGTCCCAGCGCCTTGGCCGCGCCGGTCGAGGTCGGGATCATGTTGAGCGCGGCGGCGCGGGCACGGCGCATGTCCTTGTGCAGCGTGTCGACCGTGTTCTGGTCGCCGGTATAGGCGTGGATCGTCGTCATGTAGCCGTGTTCGATGCCGATGCCTTCGTTCAGCACATAGGCCACCGGCGCCAGGCAATTGGTGGTGCAGGAGCCGTTCGACAGCACCCTGTGTTCGGGCTTCACTTGGTCGCTGTTGACACCCATCACCATGGTGATGTCGACGCCATCGGCCGGAGCCGAGACGATGACTCTTTTCGCTCCGGCTTCGATATGTTTGGCGGCCGCCTCGCGCTTGGTGAATAGCCCGGTACATTCGAGCGCGACATCGACCTTCAAGCTCTTCCACGGCAGCTTGACGGGATCGCGCTCGGCGCTGACCGCGATTTTGCCCTTGCCGATGTCCATCCAGTCATCGCCGGTCTTGATCTCGCCTTTGAAGCGGCCATGCACACTGTCGTATTTCAGCAGATGCGCATTGGCCGCGACCGAGCCGAGATCGTTGACGGCGACGATTTGCACATCGTCGCGATTCCGCTCATGCAGCGCGCGCAAAATCAGCCGCCCGATGCGACCGAACCCGTTGATGGCAACCCGAACGGCCATGAATCCTCCTAGACCAGCGCCAGCGCCGCTGAGCATACCGCCTCGGCGGTGATGCCGAAATGCTTGTAGAGATCTGCGGCCGGGGCCGAGGCGCCGAAGCCCGCCATGCCGATGAAGCCGCCAGCGCGGCCGATATAGCGGTCCCAGCCGAAACGCACGGCCGCCTCGACCGCGACCAAGGGTGCCTCGCCCAGTACCGACCCGCGGTAACCTGCCTCCTGCCGGTCGAACAATTGCCAGCACGGCATCGAGACCACCGCGGCTTCGACCTTCTTTTGCGCCAGCAAATCGCGCGCCGCCAGCGCCAGCGAGACTTCCGAACCCGTCGCCAGAATGGTCACCTGGCGCTTGCCTTTCGCCTCGGCCAGCACATAGGCGCCGTGCGCGCATTTGTTCCCGCCATCCGCGTCCTTGCGCAAGGCGGGAACGGATTGGCGGCTCAGGGCCAGGATCGAAGGCGTCTTGGGTTGCGTCAAGGCAAGCTCCCAGCATTCCGCGGTCTCGACCGCGTCGGCGGGTCGGAATACCAGGAGATGGGGAATGGCCCGCAGACTGGCAAGATGCTCGACCGGTTGGTGCGTCGGCCCATCCTCGCCCAATCCTATTGAATCATGGGTCATGACGTAGATCACGCGCAGCCCCATCAGCGCCGAAAGCCGGATCGACGGGCGGCAATAGTCGGTGAACACCAGGAAAGAGCCGCCATAGGGAATGATCCCGCCATGCGCTGCCATGCCGTTCATCGCCGCCGCCATGCCGTGCTCGCGGATGCCGTAATGGATGTAGCCGCCGGAGAAATCCTTGGCGGTTATGACCTTCTGGCTTTTGGCCTTGGTATTGTTGGAGCCAGTCAAATCGGCCGAACCGCCGATCAACTCGGGTAAAACCGGCGCCAGCGCGTCGAGCACATTGCCCGAAGCTTGGCGAGTGGCGATTATGGGCGCATCCTTCGCGGCCTTGGCCTTCACCTGGACCAACGCCGCGCGCGCTTCGGGCGGAAGATCACCTTTCATGCGACAGTAAAACTCGGCGCGGGTATTGGCGTCAGCCGCGTCGAGCCGCTTCTTCCAGGATGCCGAGAGCTTGGCGCCGCGCGATCCCGCTTCGCGCCAGAATTTCACCACGTCCTCGGGCAGAACGAAGGGTGGCTCCTGCCATCCCAGACGTTGGCGCGCACCGGCGATCTCGGCCGCACCCAGAGGCGAGCCGTGAGCGGCCGCCGACCCTGCCTTGGTCGGCGCGCCGAACGCGATCGTGGTTTTACAGGCGATGAGCGAAGGCCGCACGCTGGTGCGCGCTTCGGAAATAGCGGCGGCGACCGCCTCGGTGTCGTGGCCGTCAACCGCCGTGGCGTCCCAGCCGGCGGCGGAAAAGCGCGCGAGCTGGTTTTCGGACGTGGATAGCGCCGTACTGCCGTCGATCGAGATGCTGTTGTCGTCCCACAGCACGATCAGCTTCGAAAGTCGCAAATGACCGGCGAGCGAGATCGCCTCCTGGCTGATTCCCTCCATCAAGCACCCGTCGCCGGCGATGACATAGGTATAGTGATCAACCAGATCCTTGCCGAAGCGCGCGGCGAGTATCCGCTCGGCCAGCGCCATGCCGACCGAATTTCCCAGCCCTTGTCCCAGGGGACCGGTGGTGGTCTCGATGCCCGCCGCATGCCCGCGCTCGGGATGGCCGGCGGTACGGCTGCCGAGTTGGCGAAAGCGTTTCAATTCACCGATCGTCATGTCGGCATAGCCGGTGAGATAGAGCAGCGCGTAAAGCAGCATCGAGCCGTGGCCGGCCGACAAGATGAAACGGTCGCGATCGGGCCAATCCGGTTGCGCCGGATCGAATGCGAGAAAACGCGTGAACAGCACGGTGGCCGCATCGGCCATCCCCATCGGCATGCCGGGATGGCCGCTCTGCGCCGCCTCGACCGCGTCCATGGCGAGAGCGCGCAGCGCATCCGCCATGCGCCGGAGCATCGGATCGCGCGGCCGCGGCAAGGGCGGCGACGATGCGGTCGGGGTCGAAGTGGCGCTCATCGCAGAAGAATCGATTCGGCCTCAGCGTGATCGGGGCGTGATCGGGGCCGCACCTTGGCGCAGGATCGGCTTTACCGTCAACACTGGATGTCTCGGGGCTGGGATGCGCCGCCGCGGTTCGGTTGCGAGGCGGTAGGCTTTACCGCTAAGGTCGCGTCATCCGGTTTTGGCGCAGAATCTTGGGGCGTAGCCAAGTGGTAAGGCAGCGGATTTTGATTCCGCCATTCGGAGGTTCGAATCCTCCCGCCCCAGCCAGCCAAATAAACAGGGATTTCCGAGATCACCTGGGCAATAAAGATCGGGCAGCCTCGATAACGCGCTCCACGCTTATGCTGCGGACAGCATCGCCGGCGAGCGTTTCATCATACGTAAAAACTTTCTCCGGCCTCACAATTTTGAATGGAACGCCGATCGGCCCGAATACGCGGTCATAATCAAGGCGGCGATCAGGACAATTTATCCATGCCACCTCGACAACCGGGACGCCCAAAGCGGCGGCAATATGCTTAGGCGCACTATCGTTGCCGATGAAAAGTGAGCACCGTTTCAAGATCGACGCCATTCCAAGAATGGATGTATTGCCAACCAAGTCCCAGATCAGCGAAGGCCAATCCGGCAAATGCAGCGAATCATTGCGGTCGGATTTATTTCCCAAAAGGATGAACCCGAATTTTCCCGCCTTATCAATTTCCGACAAGGCCTGGGCAAAGAAATGGGTTGTCCATATTTTGTGCGGCACTCCAGCACCGATCCCAACGGCAATTAGTTGTACGCCCGAGCGGAATCCGTCCTGTGCCTTCACGTCTATTTCTGGCTTATAGCGTTCTCCCCTGTACCCGAGTTGCTCGAGCAACCGGTAGGGCGCGAGCCAAGCCGGTTCCAACGGTCTCGCCAGCGGAACAACATCAAAGCCGATATGGGATTTTGGTTTATTGACCGCGATGAAGGCCGAGGCTCCATAATAATCCGGCGCCGGACGCGGGTTAAGAACCAAATCGAAAGATGGAGCGATATTTCCTGCCTTGTCCACTTCCACAACGCAGCCAAGCCAAGGACATATGCGCCAAAACTCGGCTGTCTTTCCGGTGCATATCATCGTCAATTCGGCATCGGGCCGAAATTCGTGGCAAGCGCGAACGAAGCCCGTGCGGATGACCTGATCGCCGAGGGCATCCAAGGAAACTATGCCTATCCGCATCAGCGTTTTTCCTTGGTACCGGTCACGGCGCAAATTGCCCTGTTCTTTGAATAGGAGCCGCCTGTCCTGCGATGTCAGCCGCGCCCGTGGCGGTTATGGCTTGGGCGGCGCCGGCGGCGGCAGACCGCTATCCATCGCGCCGATGCCAGCGATCTTGGCCGTCACCTGCACCTTACCGGCCTTTTCGAAGGTGAGGGTGATCGGAAAGCTCGAGCCTTCAACCAGCGGCTGTTTTAAATCCATCAGCATGACGTGGTAGCCACTGGGCTTGAGCATGGCTGTCGCGCCGGCCTTGACGTCGATCCCCGGCACCGGACGCATCATCATCACGCCGTTCTCCAGGCTCATGCTGTGAATTTGCGCCTCGCCCGCCACCGGCGTCGCCACGCCGATGAGCCGGTCGTCGGTCTGGCCCTGGTTGACCAGCGTCATGTAGGCGGCGCCGGTCTTGGCGCCCTGCGGCGTGGCGCGGGCCCAGACATTCACGGCCTGAACCGCGGGCGGGCTGCCGGATTGCGCAGCAGATGGCTCGGCAAGGAACGTCACGAGCAATCCGATGGCAGCTATTTTGCAAAACATGCCGCGGAGCATAGGACTCACTGCCGGCGATGGGTAGTGAAGAAGGTCAGGATTTCCTCGGCGGTGGAAATCGTTCTACCGCCCCCGGTCGAAGGAAATATGTCGCCCGGCCAGTTGTGGTCGCCGTTCACGATCTGCCACAACACCACTTCGCTGTTTCCATCGCAGTTGCCATAAACCTCGCGCTTCAGCGTCGTGCCGTCGGTGTCGGCGATCTTGGGTTTGGGATCACAGCCGTCGCTTGACGCCCAGAAAGATACCGCGTCATCGACCGACATCTTCCAACGATGAGGAAAGGGCAAGAGTGGCGAGGAGCCGCCCTCGTAGAGGATAAGGAGATCCTTGCGTCCGTTGATGATCATCACCGGCACCGGCATCTTGGGCGTGGGGATGAGATATGATGTGTCGTCGCGGGTCAGGCCGCCGATCGCCGCCGAGACCGGCGCCACGGCGGCGAACCATTCGGGATGCATGGCGGCGAGTTGATAAGTCAGCATGCCGCCATTGGATATTCCAGTGGCATAGACCCGGCTGCGGTCGACCGGACGACGCTGCGCCACGTCATCGATCACCGCGCCGACGAAACCGATATCGTCGACATGGCGGGTCACCGCGTCGCCGCAACAGATCTGCGCGTTGAAAGTGCGCTGCGGCGGATTGCCGCCTTCACTGCCATCGGGATAAACCACCAGCATACCAAGCTTGTCGGCCGCGTCGGAAAGGCGCGATTGGTTGGCGAAACCCCGTGCGTCGTCGCCCGCGCCGTGCAGCGCGATCACCAGCGGCAGCGGGCCATTGCCCGCGCCACGCGGCACGTGCACGTAATAGTCGCGATCGAGGCCCTGCCATTGGAGCGTGACGAGCACATCCGCCCGCGCCGGCGCGGCCGCGAGCAGGCAAATGACCAGCGGAACGGCGGCAACCCTCATTCGGCGCCCGCGAAGGCGCGCTCCACGGTGGAAGGCTGCTTGCGCTTCCACGGCGCCGCTTTGAACCAGGCGACGCCATAGGCGATGGCGAAAAGCAGGCCGAAGCTCGCGCCATTGATTGCGAGCTGGAGCGGCGCACCGGTACTAGCATGGTCGAATACCATGCCGCCAACATAGAACAGCACTATGCCCGAGGTGAAGATCGCTATCGCCCAGGCGGCCAATCTCATAATTATCTGCATAATAATCCTTCTTGCGCCCTTCTGTAGCAAATCGCCATGGTGCCGGCCACGAGCCGCGATGTCGCACCTAGTTCACATCGGCACGAGCGAAGCCGGCGACGCGCTTATATTGCTCGGAAAGGTTGCGCAATTCGTCCTGACTGATGAAGCGGCCGAGATCGTCGAAAGGCTTGTCGCCGGTTAGCTCCGCCACCTTGATGTTGATGAAATCGGGCGGGTTGGCGCGGTTGGCGAGGACGATCTTGGAAGTCGCCGGACGGCGTATCGCCTCATAGGCCTTGAGCGCCGTGGGCCGGTCGCCCGCTTCCGCCAATTTATCCGCCAGCACGCGCGCGTCGATCAGCGCCTGGGCCGCGCCGTTGGAGCCGCGCGGATACATCGGATGCGCGGCGTCGCCCGCCAGCGTCACCCCGCCGAAGCTCCAGGAATCGACCGGATCCTTGTCGACCATCGGATACTCGAGCAGCACCTCGGCACCGCGAATCATCTGCGGAACATCGAGCCAATCGAAGCGCCATTCCTTGAAATGATCGAGAAAATCCTCGATCCGTCCCGGCTTGTTCCAGTCGTTCTTCTCGGGCTTGCCGGACTGGATATTGACCACCCAGTTGACGAGTTGCCTGCCGTCGGAAGATTCGGCGATGGGATAGAGTACCATCTTGCCGCCGTGAATCGAGCCGACACGCATGTAGCTGTGGCCGGTCAGGATCGGTTTCATGCGGGTGACGCCGCGCCAGGAATTGATGCCGCCGAAGGCCAGGTCTTCCCGGGGATAGAACTGGCGGCGCACGGCGGAATTGACGCCGTCGCAGCCGATGGCGATCGCGCATCCGACCGGCGCGCGGCCGCGGAAACGAAGCCGGACGTCCCGCCTCTCCTGCTCGACCCCAATGCATTGATGACCGGTGACGATGCGGTCCCCGCCCAGGCGGCTGACCGCCGCGCGGTAGAGGATCATGTGCAGCTTGCCGCGCGGAATGCCCAGCTCGGGATAAGGATAGCCCGCTTCCCGCCCGCGCTTTTCCTTGTAAAGCAATTGACCGAAGCGGTTGAAGAAGCAGCTCTCGCGCATCTCGATCGCCGCCGCAATCATCTCGCCGTCCAATCCCAGCGCCGCCAGCTCGCGCATGGCATGCGGCAAGAGCGTGATGCCAACGCCCAGCTCCTTCAGTTCGGGCGCGGCCTCGTATATCCGGGAGGGAATCCCGCGCTTGTACAGATTGAGCGCCAGACTCAGCCCGGCAATGCCGCCGCCGACGATCGCGATCTCTTCGGACGCAATCACTCCAGGCTCTCGCGCCAGAAACCCAGCGCCTCCTGTCCGGCACGGTCGGAATAGCTGAACAGCACGGTTTCGCGCGCGGCGGTCAGGCGATAGGGGCACCAGGGCGGCACCACGAACACGTCATGCGGCGCGAAGGCGAATTTTTGTCCGCCGGCCTCGACCGATCCCTCACCCTCGGCCACGGCGAAGACCGTGCCGTCGGTGCTGCGATAAATCCGCCCGGCGAAACCCGCCGGCAGCAATTGCATGAACACCGCCATGGTCGGGAAAGGATGCTTGCCATTGGCCGGGTTGGCATAGCGCAGCCGCGCGCCATGCGCCGGGTGAAGCGCCTCGTGCCGGGCCACATGGTCGAGCGCCGCCCGCGTCCGGTCATAGGGATAGCGCAGCAGCGGCGAGGCGGCGCCGTTGGGCTGATCGACCGGCAGCAGATTGGCGCCGTAGAGCGCGGCAGCGGTGCCCTCGGCGCGGAAATTGGGCTGGCTTTCCGCGGGGTAATCCTCGCGGAACTGGGCGCCGAAGAAACGGGCGAAGGGCGTATCGAGCCCGTCGAGCCACACCACCGGATTGCCGCCGGGATTGCCGTGATCGTGCCAGGCCCAGTTGGGCGTGACGATGAAATCGCCCGGCGACATGGCGACGCGCTCGCCGGCGACATCAGTATAGGCGCCTTCGCCTTCGATAATGAAGCGGAGCGCGCTCGGGCTGTGGCGGTGCGAAGCCGCCACTTCGCCCGGCAGGATCACCTGCAGCCCGGCATAGAGCGAATTGGTTATATAGGTCGTGCCCTTGAGGCTGGGATTTTCCAGCACCAAAACCCGGCGTTCCGCCGCCTTTTTGGTGATGAGCCCCGCCGCGCGCATCAGCAGCGGCCTCAATTCAGCGTAGCGCCACAGCGCCGGCACGCAGGGACTACCCGGCTGCATCGGCGTGGTTCGTTCCCACAGCGGCATCAGGTTGAGCTTGCCGATGTCGCGCGAGAATTGAGCGAGTTCGGGATTGACGCCGGCAGGCAGGCTCATGGTTTCGATTCCTCCGCCGCCATATTAACCGCGCGACACCGGCTTTGCAGCCTCCGGCATATGCCAATTACGCATACTTGGTTTCGGCTGGAATGGATTAGCCTTGCTGTCATGGCCGAAGACATCGTCATCCCCGCCCACCGCGCGCTGCCGCGTCCGTGGCACCGGGCGGCGGCCGGGCTGTCGGCGTTGCTGCTCGGCATCGGCTTCTCGCGTTTCGGCTTTGCGCCGCTGATCCCGGCCTTGATCCAGGCGCATTGGTTCGGCGCCGCCGACGCGGCTTATCTCGGCGCCGCCAATCTCATGGGCTATCTCATCGGCGCGGCGGCGGCGCACCGCCTGGCGCAACTTTTACCACCCGTGGCGTTGATCAAGATCTCGATGCTGGCGGCGGCGGCGTGTTTTTTCGCCTGCGGCTTTCCTCTGGGCTTCGCTTGGTATTTTCCGTGGCGGCTTTTGGCGGGCATCACCGGCGGTCTGCTGATGGTGCTCGCGCCGTCGGCGATCCTGGCGGAAACGCCGGTCGCTAAGCGCGGCCGGGTGGCGGGCGTGATCTTCACCGGAGTTGGCGCCGGCATCGCGCTCTCCGGCACGCTGGTGCCGTGGCTGGTGCAATGGGGATTGCCCGCGACCTGGTTCGTTCTGGGATTGGCCGGGCTGGCGCTGACCGCGCTGGCCTGGGGCGGCTGGCCGCGCGCGGCGGTGATGTCCACCGCCCAGAAAAGCAAGCACGCCGCCCGCCCGCGCCTGACCTTGGCGTTGATTCTGCTGATCGCCGCCTACACAAGTTGCGGCCTCGGTTTCGTGCCCCACACCGTGTTCTGGGTCGATTACATTGCCCGCTTCCTCGGCCGGGGCCTGGCCAGCGGCGGCTTCTATTGGGTGCTGTTCGGCTTCGGCGGGGCGGTCGGGCCGATGCTCGGCGGCCTCCTGGCTGAGCGGCTGGGTTTCGCGCGGGGCTTCGCCTTGGGCCTGCCGGCCCTGGCGGTTTGCGTCGGATTGCCCGTTCTGTCGTCGCAGCCGGTTTTTCTCGCCATCTCGTCTTTCGGCACCGGCGGCATGGGGATGGGCATGGTCGTGCTCGGCTCGGGCTGCGCCGGCGAACTGGTGCCCATTGAACAACAACGGCAGGTTTGGGGCTGGATGACGGCGACCTATGCCGTGACCTATGCCGGCGGCGGCTATGCGTTGTCGTTCCTGTTCGCCCGCACCGGCTCCTACAATCTGCTGTTCGCCGTGGGATCGACGGCGATGCTGCTGGGCGGATTGCTGGCCTTGCCCGGCGCGCTCAGGCCACAAGCGCGACCGCGTGGCGCAACGCCGCCAGGAATTCCTCCCGCCAGGTGATGACGGTGTTGCGCGAGACGACGTCCATCATCGCCTGCCAACGCTCGCGGCGCTCCTCGAGCGACATGGCGAGGCCGCGATGCAGCGCCGCGGCGATGTCGTCGACGTCGATGGGATTGACCAGCAGCGCGGTTTCGAGTTCGCTGGCGGCGCCGGCGAAGCGCGACAGCACCAACACGCCGGGGCGCTCCGGATCCTGCGCCGCGACGTATTCCTTGGCCACAAGGTTCATGCCGTCGCGCATCGGCGTAACCAATCCTATCTGCGCCAAGCGGAAGAACCCCGCCAGGGTCTGGCGCGAAAAGCTCTTGTTGACGTAGCGCACCGGAGCCCAATCGAATTCGGCGAACTTGCCGTTGACGCGGCCAGCAGAACTCTCAAGTTCGCGCCGCAACGTGCGGTATTGCCCCACCTCGCTGCGCGAATGCGGCGTAATCTGGAGATAGCTGAAGCGACGGCGCTGCTCCGGATGCTGGGTCAATAGGCTCTCGATCGCGTCGAAGCGGTTGGGGATGCCCTTGCTGTAATCGAGCCGGTCGACGCCGATGATCAGGCTGCGGTCGGCCATGCTGTCCTTGAGACGGCGGGCATCGGGCGAGTCGACCGCCTTGCGCGCGAAAGCGACGAAACCGGCGGTATCGATGCCGACCGGAAAGGCGCCCACGGCGACGCGCCGGCCGAAGGCGGTGATCGCTCCGTCGCCGTGCTCCGAATCCTGCGCGATGCCGGCGACGTAATCACGGAAGGCACGCGCGCCCTCCTCGGTCTGGAATCCGATCAGATCGTAATGGCACAGCGCTTCGACGATATCGTCCTTGCACGGCAATACGACGAGCACATCGGGCGGCGGGAAGGGCGTATGCAGGAAAAAGCCGATGCGGTTCCCGGCGCCGAGCTTGCGCAGCTCCCGCCCGAGCGGAATCAGGTGGTAGTCGTGCACCCAGACGATATCGTCGGGCTGCAATAACGGTTTCAGTTCACGCGCCAGACGGGCATTGACGTCGAGATAACCCTGATAGTCGCTGCGCCGGTATTCGACCAGGCCGAGGCGGAAATGAAACAGCGGCCACAGCGTGCCGTTGGCGAAGCCGACGTAATAGGCATCGTGCTCGGCGCGGGTGAGCGGCACGGTGACGTAAGTCACCTTGCCGGCGGCGAGGGTTTCGGGCGGCGCATCCGGGGAAGGGGATATCCGGTCGCTGCAGCCGAACCACAGGCCGCCATATTGCCGCAGCGTCTCGCGCATGGCGACGGCCAGGCCGCCCGCCTGCGCGGCGCGGTCGGTCGGCAGACTCACGCGATTGGAAGCGATCACGAGCCGCGCCAAAATGCCTCCTCCCAGCTCTTGCTGAGCCGCATGGCCGAGATGATCAGCCCGACCATCGAATAGGTTTGCGGAAAATTGCCCCAGAGCTCACCGCTCGCGGGGTCGATATCCTCGGCGAGATAGCCCAGGCGATTGCGGCGCGCCAGCATCACCTCGAAGATCCGGCGCGCCTCGTCCACGCGCCCCACTGCGGCCAGTGCATCGACGTACCAGAAGGTGCAGACGGCAAAGGCCGTGCTCGGAACGCCGAAATCGTCCTGCCCCGCATAACGCATGAGATAGTCGCCGCGACGCAGCGTGCGCTCTATCCGGTCGAGCGTACCGAGGAAGCGCGGGTCATCGGCCGCGACGAAGCCGATCTCCTGCAACAGCAGCAGGCTGGCGTCGACATCGTTGCCGCCGAAGCTAGCGGTGAAGCTGTTGAGTTGCGGATTCCAGGCTCGTTCCAGAATTTCACCGTGGATACGGTCGGACTCGGCGCGCCAGAAATCGCACCGCTCCGCCAAGCCCAGCACGCGGGCAATACGAGCCAGCCGGTCGCAGGCCGCCCAGCACATCACGCTCGAATGGGTGTGGACGGCGAGAAAATTGCTGCCGCGGTATTCCCACAGGCCGGCATCGGGCGCGAACGCCACCGAAATCGCCTTGGCGCCCACGGCTTCGAGCCGCCGAAACAGGCCGGCATCGCCTGGACGCGGCAAGCGGCGATCGAAGAACATCTGCGCCGCCGCCAAAACGACGCTGCCATAGACGTCGTTCTGGGTCTGGCTCGCGGCCTGATTGCCGACGCGAACGGGCCCGTGGCCGAGAAAGCCTTTGAGGTCGGGCGCGATCGTTTCCTCAAGCGAAGAAAACGGCACGATGCTGTGGACCGGCCGTATGTCTTTGCCGTCGGCGGCGATGGTGGTGATGTAATTGATGTAGGATTCCATGGTGTGGGTGGCGCCGAGCCGGTTCAGCGCGTCAACGACGAAGTAAGCGTCGCGAAGCCAGCAGTAGCGGTAGTCCCAGGTTCGCGTCGACGACGGCGCTTCCGGAATCGAAGTGGTGTGCGCGGCGACGATCGCGCCGGTCTCCATGAAACTGCACATTTTGAGGGTGATCGCCGCCCGCACCACCGCCGATTGCCATTCGAACGGCACGGCGAGATTGCGCACCCAGGCGAGCCAATGCTCGTGGGTGCGGTCGAGAAATTCCCGGCTGGTCGTGTCGATAGCGCTGAGGAACGGGTCGTCCTGGCCGAAGATCAGAT
>Ga0209333_1000349_pt1 | contig 25926 bp, 25 predicted proteins | sample BlaSpr_A8_OM2_O3_FD_187982 | JGI IMG/M metagenome (GOLD analysis project Ga0209333, IMG submission 187982) | Forest soil microbial communities from Thunder Bay, Ontario, Canada - Black Spruce, Ontario site 2_A8_OM2_O3 (SPAdes) (version 2) | ecosystem: Environmental > Terrestrial > Soil > Boreal... | reverse complement strand
GTTCTGCAGCGCGGAGATCGGATGCACTTTGCACGCGCGCCGAATCGTCTCGGGCGCCGCTTCCGACAGGCCGAGGTAACGCACCTTGCCCGCTTTCACCAGCTGCGCCATCGCGCCAACCGTGTCTTCGATCGGCGTGTTGGGATCGACGCGATGCTGATAGTAAAGGTCGATCGTGTCGATGCCGAGGCGCTTGAGGCTCGCGTCGCACGCGGAGCGCACGTACTCGGGACGACCGCTGATTTCGCGGCGGGTCGGATCCGAAGGCGTTCGTACGATTCCGAACTTGGTCGCGATTACGAACTTATCGCGCCGTCCGCGAATAAATTTTCCGATGAGCTCCTCGTTGCGATGCGGCCCGTAAGCGTCCGACGTGTCCCAGAAGGTGACGCCGAGTTCGAGCGCGCGCTCGAGGGTATCCATCGACTGTGCGTCGTCGCGCGGGCCGTAAAAATCCGACATGCCCATGCATCCGAGCCCGATCGCCGACACGGTCAATCCGCTTTTTCCAAGCTGTCTGGTTTTCATTTTTTTAGTCTGCGTCACTCTCTCGCGTGAGTACAGCGTCACTAATTCAGTTGACAGCGTGCGGCGCGATGCGATGAATTCGAGCGATGGCAGAACATACGCCGTCGATTCCGAAACCCGATCTTCACGGATCGATCAATCACGTCTCGATCACCGTCAGCGATCTAGCCGAGGCGATGAAGTTCTTCGGGCCGCTGCTGAAATTCCTCGGCTACACCGTCGGCGGAATTTTCGACGATAACCGCACCGGCGGCCGGCTCACGTTCAATATCAACGAGTCCAACGGCACCGCAGTCAACGTCTGGCAGGCGAAGCTGGGCCATCCATTCGAGGTTTACGAGCCGGGCCTGCATCACGTGGCTTTCAATGTGCAGCGACACGATCAGGTTGATGCCGCATTTGAGTTGGTGCGCTCGCTCGGCGCTGAGATTCTCGACGGCCCGGGTGAATTCCCGTTCGGACCCGGCGGCTACTACGCATTGTATTTTCTCGGGCCCGACCGCCTGAAGTTCGAAATCGTGCACATGCCGCTGGCGGAGCGGAACTACCGCCAGATGATCGACGCGCTCGAACGCGGGTCGCGCTGACGATGCGATACCACGCTCTCAGCGACCTTCGCGTCGTCGATCTCACTCACTTCATCGCGGGTCCTTACGCCACCAAGCTGCTGGGCGACATGGGCGCCGACATCGTCAAGGTCGAGCCACCGTGGGGTGAGGGCGGACGCAAGCTCGGGCCGCGTCGCGCGGGCGTCGAGGATCGCGGCGGCCTCTTTGCGTTTCTCAATCTCAACAAACGCGGCGTCACGCTCAACCTGAAGCATGAGCGCGGCCGCGAACTGCTCGCATCTCTGCTCGACGACGCCGATCTGCTGATCGAAAGCTTCGCACCCGGCACTCTCGCCGCGCTGGGCCTCGCGCCCGACGAGTTGATCCCGAAATTTCCCAAGCTGTCAGTAATTTCGATTTCGAATTTCGGGCAGGACGGTCCCGAACGCGACGGTAAGCTGAATGACCTGGTGCTGTTCGCGCGCGGCGGATGGACCTTTCCAGTAGGCGAGCCTGGGCGCGAGCCGCTGACGCCGCCGGGCTCGCTCGCGCAATACGTCGCGGCACTCTACGGCGCCGTTGCCGCGATGCAGGCGATTGCGGCGCGCGACCTGGGCCTCGGCCACGGCCAGCATATCGACGTGTCGATCCTCGAGGCGACCGTCGCCACGATGATCTACGAAACCGTCACCTTTCAGTACTCCGGAATCCTGCGTAATCGCGCAGGCAAGCGCTTCGCGGTCGGCCCGTTCTTGATCGTGACGCTGAAATGCAAGGACGGATACGCCGGCCTGCATTGCGTGACCGACAAGCAGTTCGAAGGACTGTGCGATCTGATGGGACGGCGCGAGCTCGCTTCCGATCCGCGGTTCAACACCGCGCTCAACCGGATGCTCAACAACGACGCCATCCTCGAAATCGTCGAGGAGTTTTTCATCGGCCGTGAACGCAAGTGGCTCTATCGCGAGGGGCAGCGCCGCGCGATTCCGCTGGTGCCGATACCGAGCGTGGCCGAGCTGCTCGAGTGGGAACAGACGCGGGCGCGCAATTATTTCGAGGCAATCGACGATCCGGTGCTCGGCAGGATTCGCGTGCCGGGGACGCCGCTGCGGCTCACGTCACATCGCGGCGAAGCGTCGCGGCCGGCGCCGCAACTCGGCGAGCACAATCGCGAAATCTTCGGCGAACGTTTGGGTCTGAGCGATAGCGCGCTCGAGACGCTGAAAAGAGCGGGCACGATATGAACTCGATCTTCGACGGCAAGCTTCGCGTGCTCGATATCTCGATGGGCTGGGCGGGGCCGCTGGTCGGCCAGATGTTTGCCGAGATGGACGCCGAAGTGATCAAGGTCGAGGACACGCATCACTTCGACTGGTGGCGCGGCTCGCTCTCGATGGCGCCGCCCGAGATGCAGCCGATCGAACGCGCGGCGGTCTTCAACACCGCCAACCGCGGCAAGCGCGGCGTCACACTCGACCTCGCGAGCGTGCGCGGAATCGAAATCCTGAAACGGCTGATCGAGGTCTCCGACATCCTGATCGAGAATTTCAGTCCGGGCGTGATGGATCGGCTCGGACTCGCTTACGAAGCTGTTCGCGCGATCAATCCGCGGCTAATCATGATCTCGATGCCGTCGTTCGGGAGCGACGGTCCCGAATCCAACGCGCGCGGCTACGGCAACACGGTCGAGGCGATGGCGGGAGTGACGGGCCTCACCGGATATCACGATGGTGACGGGCAGCGTTACACGCTCAGCAACGCGCTGGGCGATCCGGTCGGCGGACTGCATGGAGTGTTCGCGTTGATGGTGGCGCTGCGCGAGCGCGAACGGAGCGGACGCGGGCAATTGATCGAGCTCGCGCAAGTCGAGTCGCTGATTCCGTTCGTCGCCGACGCGATGCTCGATTTTCAGTTCACTGGGAAGGTGCCGGCGGTGCGCGGCAACCGGCATCGCGAGCACGCGCCTCACGGAATTTACCGATGCGCTGGCGACGACAACTGGATCGCGCTCGCGTGCGAGAGCGATGAGCAGTGGCGAAGCCTCGCCGATGCGCTTGGGATCGATGACCAACGTTTCGCGATCGCGTCAGATCGGAAAGCCAACGAGGACGCGCTCGACGCGGAACTGTCGCGCGCGATTGCGAATTTGAGCGCCGACGATTGCGTCGCGCGTCTGCGCGATGCGGACGTGCTGGTCGCGCCGGTGAATTCGGCGCCGGCGGTGATGGCCGATCCGCAAATCCAGGGCCGCGAATATTTTGTCGCGATCGATCGTGCCGTCGTCGGAACGCATCTCTACCCCGGCGCCGTCGCGCGCCTCCCGGATACTCCGCTACGCGCCGATACTCCCGCGCCGTTGCTCGGGGAGCACAACCGGCAGGTCTTCGCGGACTTGCTCGCAATGACAGACGAGGAGATCACGGAACTCGAGCGCAGTGGCGTCATCGGATCGAGTCCGCGGCAGTAGGGAAGGGGAAATCACTTTATTGAATGTGAAACCCGCGATGGGTTTCACGCTTCCTTCGGCAGGGCTGAGCCCTGCACCCGGTGTTTTGGTTAGGTTTTGCGCATCGAGAGCAACATTCGCAACCTGCCATATTTTCTGGATAGAATCCCTTTATGCCTATCAGCGTTGCGCAGTCGCCGCTTGATCTTATTGGGAATACGCCTGTGGTGCGGCTTAATCGCATCCCGGGTAAAGATGATGCCGAAATTTGGGCGAAGCTCGAGAATTTTAATCCCGGCGGGAGCGTCAAGGATCGGATTTGCCTGGCAATGGTCGAGGCGGCGGAGAAATCCGGACGACTCAAGCCAGGCGATACTATCGTCGAGCCGACCTCCGGCAACACCGGGATTGGGCTGGCGCTGGTCGCGGCCGTCAAGGGTTACAAGCTGATTCTCACGATGCCCGACACGATGAGCGAGGAGCGGCGCTCGTTGCTGGTCGCGTACGGGGCCCATCTGGTGCTGACGCCGGATACGCGCGGGATGCATGGCGCGATCGCGAAGGCCGAGGAACTGTGCCGCGAGAATCCCGGCTACTTTATGCCGCAGCAGTTCAGCAACACCGCCAATCCCGACATCCACTATCGATGCACCGGGCCCGAGTTGCTCCAACAGTTCAAACGGATCGACGCGTTCATCGCGGGCGTCGGCACGGGCGGTACGATCACGGGCGCGGGACATTACCTGCGCGAGCATCTCGACAAGAAAGTGCTGATCGTCGCCGTCGAGCCGAAAAACTCGCAGGTGCTGTCGGGCGGCGAGCCGGGCTTTCACAAGATACAGGGAATCGGCGCGGGCTTCGTGCCGAGCAACCTCGACACCAAGGTTTACGACGAGATAATCGCGGTCAGCGACGAAGACGCGACCCTGTTCTCGCGCCGCCTCGCGCGTGAAGAGGGCATGCTGGTTGGTATCTCGTCCGGCGCGAACTGCTGCGCGGCGCTGCAGATTGCTAAGCGGCTCGGCAAGGGCAACGTCGTGGTCGTGGTCTTCTGCGACACTGGCGAGCGATATTTGACGACGGATCTTTTCCAGGCCGAGGGCATCTAACAGGCGGTTGATATGCAGAACACGACGCTCGATGCGAAGCTCGATCGGATGCGCGCGCTCTTTGCGCCGATGCGCAGCCTGATCGTGGCGTTTTCCGGCGGCGTCGATTCCACCTTCGTGCTCAAAGTCGCGCACGAGACGCTGGGCGACTCAGTGCTCGCGCTGACGACGACCTCGCCCACGATGCCCGACGAGGATCGCGACTCCGCTCTCGCGATGGCGCGATTGATCGGCGCGCGCCACCTGCTCGTCGAGTCCAACGAGCTCGAGATTCCCGGCTACGCTGCGAATCCGCTCAACCGATGCTACCTGTGCAAGTACAACCTGTTCACGGTGTGCGAGGCGAAGACTGCCGAGCTTGGTATCGACGAGATTGTCGACGGCCTGAACCTCGACGATCTGCATGACTATCGGCCCGGGATGCAGGCCGCGAGCGAGAAACGCGTGCGCCATCCGCTGGTCGAAGCCGAGATGACCAAGGCCGACGTGCGCGAGCTCTCGCGTGCGATGGGATTGCCGACCTGGGATCGTCCCGCGTCGCCATGCCTGTCGTCGCGGTTCCCCTACGGCACAACCATAACGCCCGACGGACTCCGGAAAGTTGCGGCGGGTGAGAAGCTCCTTCATTCGATGGGCTTCGCAATCGCACGCGTCCGCTACCATGGCGAGGTCGCGCGCCTCGAGCTCGAGCAAAGCGAGATCGCGCGCGTGTTCGAGCCGGCGCTCCGCGAGACGATCGATCGCGAATTCAAAAAAATCGGGTTTCGATTCGTCGCGATCGATCTGAAGGGCTTTCGCTCCGGCTCGCTCAACGAAGGTCTGATTGCGACCGCGGTAACGCCGGCGGGTCCGCTTCGCCCGCCGCGCAACCAAGTCTGAGCCTATGGCCGAGCGCCCAATGGCCGATTTGCTGCGGCCCGGTGACCCTCGGTCGTCCGCGCGTTCCAGCACGATATTTGGCAGTCCCAACGATCCGGTGGGCGGCTTCGCCAGGGCCTTGCTGGGGGCGGCGTCAACGGCAGTGCTGTTCGCATTTGGGGCCTTGGATCCCAGGCTGTGGGCATGCGCACTGATCGCGCCGTTACCGATTCTCGCAGTCGCACCCGAAGTCCGGACCGAAGTCGCAGCGGAGCTCGCGTTCGGCGCCTTTCTCATCGGTAACCTGGTGGCGTGGGGTGGCGAGAGTTTCGCGGTGCCGTTGATGACGATGCTGGCGTCGCATGTTGCGGGCGCGATCGTCTTTGCGACCTTCGTTGCGTGTGCGGCCGAGGCGACGCGGCGATGGTCAGGGGTGCTTGCGGCGCTGGTCTTCCCGACCTTCGAAGTCGCCTTCTACTACACGCTATCGCTGGAATCTCCCCACGGCACCTGGGGCAGCCCGGCCTACTCGCAAGTCGATTTCTTGCCGCTGCTGCAAGCCGCGTCGTGGTTCGGGATGTGCGGCGTGATGTTCATCATGTCGCTGTTGCCGGCGGGGCTTGCGGTCGCGTGGTATCGGCGTCGATGGAACATGGAATGGGAGCATCCCGCGATCATGACGGTCAGCGTTTGCACGCTCGTGATTATGTCCGGCTGGACTCGCGTGATTCTGACGCAGCAGACTCCGTCGGTGCGAGTCGCGATGGTCGCCAGCGATGACCTGGTGCCGGAGTCCGAGTCCACCGACCCTGCCGATGCCGCCGAGGTCCTCGCGCGATACGCCAAAATGGTGCGCCAGGCCGCGAGCAGCGGCGCGCAGATCGTCGTCACGCCCGCAAAGATCATCGGAGTTGCGCCGAGCTACGAATGGGACGTCGTGCTCGGACTCCAGCGCGTCGCGAAGATGTCGCATGTGTGGCTGGTGGTAGGGCTCAACCAGATCGGGCGCACGCCCAAGAGAAATATCGCCGTCGTCTTAGCACCCGACGGTACAATCGTCGCGTCCTACGCCAAGCAGCATCCGATCCCGGTTCTCGAATCCGACTACAAGGCGGGCTCGAAGCCGGCCATTTTCGACCCGCCATGGGGACGCACCGCAGTGCTCATTTCGCAGGACCTGGATTTTCCCGACACCGCGCGCGAGCTGGCGGCGCATGATGTGCGCATGGTGGTCGCGCCCGCGGCGGATTGGCCGGGCTCGGAGGTGATCCATCAGCGGATGGCGGTCGTGCGCGGGGTCGAATCGGGCTTCTCGCTGGCGCGCGCGGCGCGCGGCGGGATGCTGTCGGCGAGTGATTCCCGCGGCCGGGAAATAGCGGCGATCGAGTCGACTAACGGTGCAGATACGATTGCGACCGCCAACCTGCCGATCGGCGCCGGCTGGACGCTCTATTCGCGCCTTGACGACTTGTTTGGCCGGCTGTGCGTGATGTTCACGATCCTGCTGATGCTGCGGCTGGCCGTGAGCATCTCGTACTCGATACGAACGCGGCAACTCGGTGCGGCAAAGCGGATCAAGCGACCCACCGGCGTCGTATCGGTGCAGGTGAAACATCCGGAAGGGGAGATCGAGAGACCGGACGAGCCGCAGGAGCGAATCTACCGCCCCCCCGTCCGTCCGCCCGAGTAGTTAGTCATGCATCTGTTGATCCTTCTTCGGGAAACCTCTAAATCTGCGGCGCACGCATCTTTTCGAGCCACAAAGGAAATCGGTGATGTTGAAGTTTGAGGATATCGATCTCGATCGCATGGTCGAGGAAGTTCTGGCGGGAAGGGAAATCGCTCGCGACGTTGCCGCTGCAATTCTGAATTGCCCCGACGAGCGGCTGGCCGATTTGCTCGACGCGACCCGCACCGTGCGCGAGGCTGCCTTCGGCCGCCGCGTCAAGATTTGCATGCTGCGCAACGCGCAAAGCGGCATCTGCCCCGAGGATTGCTCATACTGCTCGCAATCGAAGATCTCGAAGGCCGAAATCCCCGTTTACAAGATGCAGAGCGTCGAGAAATTGGTCGAGGGCGCGCGAATCGCGGTCGAGAGCGGCGCGCGCCGCTACTGTATGGTCTGCAGCATGCGCGGTCCGGCGCAGCAGGACGTCGAGCATCTCGGCGAGGCGTGCGATCGAATCCGCGCCGAGTTGCCGGGGCTCGAGCTGTGCCTGTCGATCGGCCTGATGAATCGCGATCAGGCGGATGAACTCAAGCGCGCGGGCGCCGGATGGATAAATCACAACCTCAACACCAGCCGCCGCTTCTATCCGGAAATCTGCACGACGCACACCTACGACGATCGCATCGAGACGATTGAGAACGTGCGCGCGGCCGGACTGTCCACCTGCTCGGGCGGAATAATCGGGATGGGCGAGACCGACGACGACATTATCGAGCTCGCGTACTCGACGCGGCGGCTCGCGATCGATTCAGTGCCGCTGAATTTTCTGCATCCGATAAAAGGCACACCGCTCGAAGCGCAGCGCGCGCTCACGCCCGAGAAATGTCTCAAGGCCGCGTGCCTCTTCCGTCTGTTGAATCCGCGCAGCGAAGTTCGTGCGGCAGGCGGCCGCGAACTGAACGTCGGCGCGCGTCAAGCGGACTTGTTCAACGCGGTGAATTCGATCTTCGTCAACGGGTACCTGACGACCGCGGGATGGGACTGGGCGCGAACGCGGGAATTGATCGAAAGGGCAGGCTACGAGCCGGAGGCGGCGTAGCACGCGTCAAGAACATTTCCTCCGCGCGATTGTTCGCCTTCCGTCGAGCGAAGGAGTGTCTTAAATCCGGTTCCCTTTCCCACTCGGGAAGAGGTTACTCCCAACACTCCGGTTCCCCTTCCCGCTCGGGAAGGGGTTAGTGGTTAGGTTCCTCGCATCGTTCCCAACGTCAGGATGACAAAGACGCGATGATTGCTTCGACGATCGCCAAATCGGATGCGGTCGTGATCTTGATGTTGTTGGTCGAGGCTTCGACGACCTCGACCCGCGCGCCTGTCCGTTCAACCAGGTCAGCGTCGTCAGTCGCGGCGATTCCTTCAGTGACTGCGCGCCGATGTGCCGCGACCAGCACGTCGCGGCGAAACGCCTGCGGAGTTTGCGCTTGCCATAGGGCGGATCGTGCGATGGTCGCGGTGATCGCGCCGTCGGCGACGCGCTTCAGTGTGTCGGACACGGGTATCGCCGCGATCGCGCCGCCGGCGCGCGCGGCGGCGCTTAGACACGCCTCGAAGATTGCCGCCGTCGCCAGCGGACGCGCGGCGTCATGCACGATCACCAGCTCGCTCTCCGCACTAGTCAGCCCCAGCGCGATGCGAACCGAGTCCTGGCGCTCGATTCCGCCAATAGTAATCTTGACCGGCACGCCAAGTCCGGCTGCGGCGACTTCGGCGCGCGCCGCGTTTTCGAATCCCTCAGGGACCGTGATCACCATTTCGTCTATTGAATGAGCTTGCGAGCTCACTTGCCGAAGCGTGCCGAGCGAATAGGAGAGCATCGTGCGGCCGCCGATTTTCACGAACGCCTTCGGCACCTTTGACCCCAGCCGCACGCCGCTGCCCGCCGCGACGATGATTGCCGATGCTTTCAATTCGACGCCGCTCGACTCGCCGACGCGGCGCCAGCAGCCGTTGTGCCACCGCCGTTTGCGATGAAGCTAGCGATCGTGCCGATAACCGCCGCGTCAACATGACCCGGCGCGTAGTACTCGGCCGGCCCGGGCTGGCCCGCGCCCGCGATGAACAGATGGTTGAGCGAGGGCAGCGTCTCGACCTGCACCTTCGCGTCGCCCTTGAGCCCCCTCTGCCAATCGCGGATGTCTTCGTTGGCTGCCTGGTAATCCTGCGAGCCGTGCAGAATCAGGATCGGGAGGTCGAGACTGCGCGCGATAGCGACTTCATCGCGGGCGTCGAGGTCGTAGTAGTACGACGCGGGCGCGCCGAAGAAGGTCTGCGTCGCCGGCATCTTGTGCGCCGACAGTTGATCGGCCTGCTGTTCCATCTCGGTCAATTGTAGGGATGACGATTGGTGCAGAAATCGCGCCTGCTCGACCATCAGCTGCGGCAGCTTGCGGCCCGTCGGCGACAGCATGACGATTCCGGCAACCGCACCGGCTTGCTTCGCGATTTCCGGCGCGAGCATCGCCCCCAGGCCGTGCCCGATAACGAAGATTCGATCCTGCGCCACGTCGCGCCGCGCCCGCAGCATCCGCACCGCGGCCACGCCATCCTCGACGACCTCCGCATCGGCCGTGGTCTTCTGCGGATCGAGGTTGCGGTACGCGTAGGTTCGCTTATCGAATCGAAGCGCGATGATTCCGCGCGAGCTAAGGCCGTCGGCAATGTCGGCGAAAGGATGATTGGGACCGACGGTCTCGTCGCGATCATTCGGGCCCGATCCCTGGAGCAGAATTACGGCTGGAAATGGACCGTTGCCTTTTGGAATTGTCAGCGTACCGGGTAACTTGTACGCGCCTACCGTCACATCCTCGGAGTGGAACATTGTTCGCTCTGCATATGGCGGCGAGATCGCGGGCAGCTTGAAAAGTACCGACCTGATCTCTCCGGCCGGCGGGTTCACCACGATGATCGAGTTCGCGGTCGAGTGACGAAACCTGAGTTGCACGCTGACCTCGTCGTGGCCGTCGGGCAGACTCCGATGCTGGAAAATTTTCCAGCCGAGCAGCGGACCCTCGTTGGCGTAAACCTGAGTCCACGAGCCCTTCAGCCCCTGCGGTGACAATGCTTTCATCCGGGCGCTGAAATGTTTCGTCGCAGCGCTGAAATCGCCGTCGCGGACTGCCGTGAGGAAATGATTTACCAGCACGTCGCCGGAGCTGGCTTGGGCGGCGCATCGAGTGGCGGGAAGAATCGCCAGGGCCAGGAATACGGCGCCCAGCGCGAACATTCGCTTCGGCATCAGTGAAGATTCTCAGACTCGGTGCGCGCGTTCAACAAAATCCGCGAGCGCGACTATGCGCCGCCCGCGACACTCGCGCTGCCGGCGTTCGCAATGAAGCTTGCGATCGTTCCAATCACCGCGCCATCGACGTGCGCCGCCGTATTGTATTCGGCCGGCCCGGGCTTGCCGGTGCCCACGATGAACAGATGATTGAGCGCGGGAAACGTCTGGACCTGCACCTTCGCGTCGCCCTTGAGGCCGTTTTGCCAATGGCGGATGTCCTCGTCGGTGACCTGGTAGTCGCGCCCGCCGTGCAGAATCAGAATCGGCATGTCGAGGCGGCGAGCGATCGCGACTTCATCACGCGCGTCGAGGTCGTAGTAGTACGAAGCGGGCGCGCCGAAAAAATATTGCGCGGGCGGCATCTTGTGCGCCGAGATTTCGTCGGCCTGCCGCTCGAGCGCCGCCAGTTGCTCGGGCGACGCCTCCCCGAGATATCTCATCTGCTCGACAATCGTGAGGGCGAGCTCGCGTCCGCCGGGCGCGAGCAGCACGATTCCCGCAACCGGGCGTGCCTTCAGCGCGACTTCCGGCGCCAGCATCGCGCCGAGGCTGTGACCGATGACGAAAATCCTGTCGCGCGCCACTTGCGGACGCGCGCGCAGCAGCTTCACCGCCGCGACGCCGTCGTCAATGACCTCTTCTGTCACCGTAACCTTTTGCGGATCGAGCGTCCTGTACGCGTAGGTGCGCTTGTCGTATCGCAGCACGACGATCCCGCGCGAGCTCAGCCCCTCGGCAATATCCTTGAAGACGCGATTGGGGCCAATGGTCTCGTCGCGATCTTGCGGCCCCGATCCCGCCAGCAGCACGGCGGCAGGGAACGGCCCGTCGCCGTTTGGAATGGTCAGCGTGCCGGGCAGCTTCCACGGATCCTCGCCGACGGTCACCGCTTCCGAATGGAACTTTGCCGCGTCGGCATACGGCGGCGACGTCGCCGGCGCCGATGCGCCCGGCTCGGCGGTCAGCGGTCTAAAGTAGAGCCCGGATATCTCGCCGGTATGCGGCTTGACCGCCACCGTCGCCATCAGCTTGCCGTGCTCGAAGGCCACTACGACGGTATAGACCTCGTTTCCCGACAGGGGGCCGTGCTGGAGGATTTTCCAATTTTCGAGCTTGCCCTCGGTGGCGACGATTTGCAGCCACACCGCCGACAGTTGATCGGCGGACAGCCCCTGCTTCATCGTGGCATCGAAATGCTCGGTCGCCTTGGTGAACCTGCGGTCACGAAGCGAGGTAAACAGTTCGTCTACCACGCTGTCCATGCCTGCGATGGCCACACGCAATCCGGGCATAAACGCCTCCAGCAGAAAAATTGCCGCGAGCAGAAATATTCGAAGTTTCGCCATGCCAGCGAGATTTCGCACACGACTCTTCAAAAGAAAAGACCGGGAGTGAATCCCGGTCTCATGCGCTAAGGTTTGGTTGCGATCGCGACGATGCGACCGGCGCGCGGAATATTCTGGCGCGCAACATTGTCGGATTTGCGCTGCGCGCGGAGGTTCTCCAGCTCGCGCTTGATCTCTTCGCGCGCCTGTGACTGCAACTCCTTGGGAAGGTGCCCGAGAAAATTGCCGAACGAGCTCGCCTCTGCGAATTCGAGTGCACCCTCGATGGTCCATTGGCCGCGCGCGGCATCCCGGGCGCTCACGCGCGTTTCCAGCGTCGCGATCGCGAAGCCACTATCCAGGAGCAACTTCTCGAGCTCATCGCGGCTGACGCGATAATTCTGGATGGCCTGCGCCTCGGGAAATTTGCTGTACGGCTCGCGCGCGAGCACGCGCTGCCTGATCACGTTGAGCCAGTTTCTGTCCCTCTCCGGAGACACGGTAGTGAGCCCGAAGCGGCCGCCCGGTTTCAGCGCGCGCAGAGCCGCGCGGAGCGGCGCCGACTTTTCCGGCAGCCAGTGAAAGACCGCGTTCATGTACACGACGTCGAAACTGCCAGCGGCAACGTCGCCCAGGTCGTAGGCGTTGCCAAGCTTGAAACTCAGATTCGCGGCGCTGCGCTTTTTCGCGATCTCAATTCGAAGCGGAAGTGGGTCGAGCCCGACGACCGAACCATTTGCACCGACCAGGCTGGCCGCATACTCGGCGAGCATTCCGGTGCCGCATCCAATATCGAGCACCGTCTCGCCCGGTGCGAGCTTGAGCTCGCGAAGCATTTCCTGCCCGCCGCGGAATTGGCGATCGGCGCTGATCCGTTCGTAGCGCTCCGCGAGATCCGCGGTATCCAGATTCAGACTTACGTCCGACATTCAATTCACGACTGGGGAGATTGATCGCGACGGCTAGTTCGCGAAGATCATCTTCAGCTCTTCCATGATTTTTTCTTCTGGATGAGCTTTGGCGATCGACAATTCCTTGACGAGCAAGGAGCGCGCCGTGTCGAGCATCTTGCGCTCGCCGAACGACAATTCCTTGTCGCTCTTGAGCACCAGCAAGTCGCGCAGCACTTTGGCGATTTCCAGCGGAGAACCGGTCTTGATCTTTTCCGTGTATTCGCGATAACGGCGGTTCCAGGTTTGCGTATCGACCTCGACCTTGCGCTGACGCAGGATACGGTAGATTTTTTCCACCATATCTTTGCCGATCACGCGCCGCAGCCCGACCGACTCGACGTTCTCCGTCGGAATCATGATCGTCATCTTTTCGGTGCCGAGGATTCGCAACATGTAAAAACGTCGTTCGGTCCCCGAAATGACCCGCATCTGGATGTCTTCGATTACGGCAACCCCATGAGCGGGGTAAACCACCTTCTCACCTTTCTTGAACGGCAAACTCATCGCAGTAATGGCATTCGACGGCAGGCCTTGGATTTCGGACATGGGTTAATGACCGCCCAGTTCTGGGGTTCATTACCGATCCGATCAGCCTTGAATGTAAATCCCACTATGACACAAAATTGTTCGATTTGTAACCCCAGTCTCGAAAAGAAACTGAGATTCTCATTGCGAATAGAATAATGTTTGATTTGAAGAGCCGAATCAGGTCAGTCGAACCGTAGTTCCATGATGATCGCGTCTTCGCCAGGGCCGTAGTAGTGCCGTCTCAAACGCCGTTCTTCAAACTCAAACTTGCGATAAAGCTGTCTCGCCGCCAGGTTTGAACGGCGAACTTCCAGCGTAACTACGTTAGTCCCCGTCGTTCTTGCCTCGTTTATTGCCTCTGTCATCAATATGCTGCCGATTCCGAGCCTGCGCGAGTCCGGATGAACCGCAATGTTCAGGATGTGGCATTCGTCGGCGATAAGCCATCTGCATAGAAAGCCGGCGATCGCCGGGTCGCTGCCTTCCCCCGGGATAGCGAGCATGATGCGCGAGAAGGGCAGGGTCAGCTCGCGCTGGAAGGACGCCAGCGTCCAAGGCGCGGGGAAGGCGAGCCGCTCGATCTCGATGATACGGGGCAGGTCGCGAGCCGTGGCGTCCCGAATGTGGATCGCCATCTCTACCAAACTCAACTGCACAGTCGGCGTCGCGATTTTCGCCGTTTTCAGGGCCGCGCTGCTCAGGCGGCGTGCTGAAACTGCGCCGCGTCCGCCTTGAGAACGATAACCTCGAGCACCTTGTCGCGCATCCGATGCTTGAATGCGCCGACCGGCTTGCCGAACTCGATTCGGGTTGTGAAGTCGGCCGGAAACGATGACGACACATACGAGAGACGGCGGATCGTCTCGCCGCGCACGCTGGCGCTCACTGTAATCACGTTGTCGCCGAGCAAGATGTTGTAATCGTAGTCGGGCATCTCGTCGGGCAGGTTCCACAACCGCTTGAGCGAGGACGGCGGCAGGCGGCGCGGCATCTCAAGCCGGACCAAGTATGCGTTCGCATATTCCGCGACGGTATAGACGGTACCGTAGCGGCGGTCGCGTTCGGTCTTGTCCTCATGCATCGTGCCCTCGAAACCGTCGAAGGCCACCTTGCGCTCAGTTTTCCGGCCCGCGCCACCGGCGCGCACGAGCATCGAGCCAAGCGGCGCCAGCGCGAGCCCGTACCAGCATCCGCGATACGTCAGCTCGTGCGCCGGCTTCGCGTGAATCACGCCCTCGCGCAGGCGCCATGCGGCTTCGCCGGCGGCAATCAATACGCCGAGCATGATCCATCCGCCGGTGCTTTGCGAAAACAGCCCGTCGCCGAGCACTGCGACTGCGAACGCCGTCAACAGCGCGGGATAAAGAATCAGATTCAAAATCATGTTGAGTGCGGTCGAGCGGACTCTCGAAAATCCTCCGGTGGTGCCAACCGCATGCTCGAGGTCTGCCTTCACGCCGTCGGGCATCGCACCAAGCACCGGCTCCGCCAGCCTAAACGCGATTTGCACCGGCGCCGGCGCAGTGCGCGCCGGCGACGCATCGACCGACGCGAGCACAGTATCGAAATCAGCGTCGAGCTCGCCGGAAAAATGTTTCTCGCCGACCGGGCCGGGCAGCGCGCCGATATCCTTCGGCAGATGCATCATCGCGAGTCCCGCCGCCGCGACCGGTGCGGGCGCTGCTACTACCGGAGCTGCCGCCGGCTTGGGCGCTGCAGCCGGAGCTGCCGCAGGCTTAGCCGCGACGGCACTGCCATTAGTCGCCGCCTCGGCGCCATTTGCCGCAGGTGCCGGTGCGCCTCCGCCTTCCTTGCGAAAGCGCGATGGCGCATCGTCGGGAAACGTAGTCTCGGGATGCAACTCGCGCGCACGGGCGAGCAACACGCCTTCGCTCTCGAGATTCGCGGGATCGGGGATGCAGCAATCGACCGGGCATACCGCGGCGCAGGCTTCATGGTCGTGGAAGCCGACGCATTCGGTGCACTTTGACGGCACGATGTAATAAATGTCTTGCGCGATCGCGGCGCCTGGCGTGCCGTTAAGTTCCCATGGCACTCCGCCCGCGTAAATCGCCGTGTTCGGACACTCGGGCTCGCACGCTCCGCAGTTGATACATTCGCTCGTGATCGTCGTCGCCATCTCGCAACCGGACCTCAGTTAATGATGTTGGAACGTTAAAACGATAACCGCTGAAAGTTTTGTCTGTCAATCACGCTCAATTCAATCTATCTAATGGGGCAGACTGCCGCGAGAGCTTCACCCGTTGCACACCGCAGGGTGTTCGAGCCCGCCGGCGTGCCGTCCCAACCGAGTGTCGCGCGGGATGTGCCGAACAGAACCGGCTCGCGGTTCTCCGCCTTGCGTTCGCAAACGGGTTTTGCAACTATTGGCGAGATTACCCGTCCAGCCCTGACTGTTGTATCTCGACTGACAGTGTACCGGGACTGGCTCTTTGACTCTTGAACCACTGGAGGATAGCTCGAATGACAAAGACAATCGCAAAAGTGCTTGGTGTCGTGGCCGTGACGTCGCTCGTGGCCGCGTGCGGACCGAACATGCAGGTGATCAACAACGCCACCGATCGCGCCCAGGCGGATGCGACCAAGGCGGAAGCCTCGGCCAACGCAGCGGAAGCTTCGGCCAATCAGGCTGCACAGGCGGCGTCGCAGTCCGATGCGGCGGCGAGCGACGCCGAGGATGCGGTTCGTCGTGCGAACGACGCGGTATCGCGCCTGGAAGCGGCGTTCTCGACCTCAGTCACGAAGTAATCGGCCAGAGCCGGTTCTACAGTTAGTAAGTTAAAAGCGGTGGCGAAGGGAGAAAGCTCCATTCGCCGCCGCTTAGTCTTGTCTGCTGGAAAAAAGCGGACGACGAGCAACTTACGCCTCAACCCCTTCTAACAGGGACGAAGTCCCGCATCTTCTCCTACCACTGGGTGCAGGGCTCAGCCCTGCCGAAGGAAGTGTGAAACCCACCGCGGGTTTCACATTCAATTGAGTGATTTCCCCTTCCCCTGACCGCCCGGGTTACTCGTCTGACGTGTCCTTCTCGTTGGGGTTGGCGGCGTGCCTTAGCGCTTTGCGGACGCGCTCGCGGAGCGTGTCGTCGGCCTCGATTTTGTTCTCGAGCGCCCGGAACTGCGCGACCGTGAGACCTTCCTTCGAGGTGGCCTGATCGACGGTCAGGTTGTGGTCTTTCTGCATCGACTCGTAAACGCTGATGTACTTGTCGACCTGGCTGGTGGGCACGTCCTTGTCATCCTGGTCGGTATCACCTGCGGGCTCCGGTTCCGTCTCAGGCTCGGCCGCGAGCTGACGCGCATCCTGCCGGAGTTGAGATTTGACTGGACGAGAGCCGACAGGCGCGGCCGACGCGCGCGACGGCGGCAGCATCGCGATTGCTCCACAGATTATCGCGATCAATGCGGTAGTCGCGCAGGTGCGCATCGCCGCCAATCGCTCGATGATTTGGTTCACGTTGAATAGCCTCCGCCGGGAAATCCAGGTAGCTGCAACTTCCATCCTTGCACGCCACGCGAAATTCAGAAAGATCGTCAATTGGGCCCGTCGCGCTATTGCATCGCCCGCCGCGATGTTTAGATTCAAAACGGTCCTGCAAGCCGCCGAGGTGGCGGTCTGCCCGGGCTGAATCCAGGACGAATTAGTAATCGGGGAGAAGTTTATATGCCAGCCAAAACGGTTGAGCTGCACGAGAGGGCGCGAGTCGGAATTGTTAAAGGCGCGACGCTGGTGATGGAGGCTGCGCGCGTAACGCTTGGGCCCAAGGGCCGCAACGTCATGATCCAGCGGAGCTTCGGAGCGCCGACCGTCACCAAGGACGGCGTGACAGTGGTCAAGGAAATCGAACTCGAGAACCGCTTCGAGAACATGGGCGCGAAGCTGATTCGCGAGGTCGCGCAGAAGACCTCCGACGTCGCCGGCGACGGCACGACCACGGCGACAGTGCTGGCGGGCGCGATTGTGCGCGAGGGGATCAAGCTTTTGGCGGCGGGATTCCCGGCGATGGAGCTGCGGCGCGGAATCGAGGCCGCGGTGGTCAAGGCGGTGGCGACTATCAAGGAAATGTCGCGGCCGGTGAAGGAGCGCGAGCGGCTCGAGCAGGTCGCGACGGTGTCGGCCAACGGCGACAAGTCGATCGGCAAAATTGTCGCCGACGCGATGGACAAGGTCGGCAAGGAAGGCGTGATCACGGTCGAAGAGGCGCGCGGGCTGGACACCGTGCTCGACCTGGTCGAAGGGATGCGCTTCGATCGCGGCTACCTGTCGCCGTACTTCGTCACCAATCCCGACAAGCTGACGGTCGAGCTCGACGAGCCGCTGATCCTGTTCCACGAAAAGAAAATCTCGAACCTGCGCGAAATTCTGCCGCTGCTCGAAAGCGTGGTGCAGACCGGACGCCAGCTCCTGATAATCGCGGAGGACGTCGAGAGCGAGGCGCTGGCCGCGCTGGTGGTCAATAAACTGCGCGGCACGATCAAAGTCGCGGCGGTCAAGGCGCCGGGCTTCGGCGATCGGCGCAAGGAAATGCTGCAGGACATGGCGATCCTCACCGGCGGCACTCTGATCGCCGAGGAACTCGGCAGCAAAATTGAGAATGTCGCGATCGCTTCGCTGGGCAAGGCGAAGAAAGTTCTGATCGACAAGGACAACACGACCATCATTGGCGGCGCCGGCAAGAAGTCCGAGATCCAGGGACGAATCGAATTGATCCGCCGCCAGATCGAAGAGACCACTTCCGACTACGATCGCGAGAAGTTGCAGGAGCGGCTGGCGAAGCTCACCGGCGGCGTCGCCGTGATCAAAGTGGGCGCAGCGACCGAGGTCGAGCTGAAGGAAAAAAAGGCGCGGGTCGACGACGCGGTGCATGCGCTGCGGGCCGCGGTCGAGGAAGGAATCGTACCGGGCGGCGGCGTCGCACTGGTGCGCGCAATCGCGGCGGTGAATTCGATGCGCCTGAACGAGGACAAAAAAGCGGGCGCGGGGATCGTCGCGGCGGCGATGTCGGAACCGCTCAAGCAGATCGCGCGCAACGCCGGTCACGAGCCGGAGGTTGTGCTCAATGCAGTGCTCGAAGGCAAAAATGATTTCGGTTTCAACGCCGGCACCGAAGTTTATGAGGATCTAGTCAAAGCCGGCGTAGTCGATCCGGCGAAGGTCGTGCGTTCCGCACTCGAGAACGCGGCCAGCGCGGCGTCGATGATGCTGACGACTGAGGCCGCCGTGGCCGAAGCTCCGAAGAAGCCGTCGCCGATGCCGGCGATGCCCGGCGGCGGAGGAATGGGCGGCGGCATGGGTGGCATGGGCGGAATGGGCGGAATGGGCGGCATGGGTGGGATGGACGACTACGGCGGCGACGACTTCTAGTCGTGACGCAGTAGATTGGCGATCACCGAACAGTCAGCAATGGTTCCGACGGGGACGTAAACAGCAACAAAGCGGGAACCATAAGTGTGCTGGCTCGAATAGTCGATTATACGGACCATCAATAGCTACATCGCAAACAGTTATGAGTAGCTACATACGACTTTGCCGAGCGCGAGAATATTGGCAATTAGACAGAATATCCCACTGTGAGTGGACGTAAATAGCATCGACGCCATTGGATCAATTGTGACTTTTTATCGCGACTTCGTATTGCATTGTCACCGCGGACGATCCGCGTATAGCTAGTTCACCAAGGAAGATCTTCGCACGCAATTAACCCGACGGAGACTTGCATAGGGCTGGGAGTTTGTGCGACAAATTTAGTGTCTTAACGCAGGGGCCGTGAATCACTTAGCCATGCTCCTGCTCATTCCTTAGGAGGAATAAATGGAAGGGTTAATGAGAAAATCTTCAAAACTGGTCGGTCTTGCCGGGGCTGTGTTGGCCCTTTCGTTGCTCGCGGGATGTTCGTCGAACGAGCCGGGTCCGGAACAGCGCGCCGTCAACGCGGCGAACCAGGCTGACCAGGCAGCGGCACGTGCCGACGCGGCGGCCCAGAAATCAGCGGCAGCGGCGGCGCAGGCTCAGGCGGCGGCTAGCCGCGTAGAGCAGGCGGCCAGCGATGCGAAGGCGGCTGCGGATCGCGCAGAAGCAATCGCTTCGAAGACGATGTCAGGCGCGCCTCACATGGTGCATCACCATCATCACCATGCGGCAGCGGCTGCGGCACCGTCTGACGCGGGCGCACCAGCTGACAGTGGCGCTGGCGCTCCGCCTCCGGCACCTGCAACACCGTAATTTCGCTTAGGCTTGATAGTAACGAGGGCGGTTGCATCGGCAGCCGCCCTCGTTTGTCTATCTGCGGCTGACTGGCGGACTGGGTACTCAGCTACCGCTGGCGCCGGTTTCGATTGGCGAGTGCGGTAGCGCAGCGTTCGACTTGGGTTGCGACTCAACTCGCGAACGTGACTATCACCTTCAGCGATTCGGGCTTCTGCGCGGTCGCAAAGGCCTCGGTGATCTGCGCCAGCGGGAACCGATGGGTCACCAGTTCCTTCGCGTTGATCACTCCACGCTCGACCAGCGACAACGCCTCGCGCGTTTCGTCTGGTCCGCATGAATAGCTGGGAACGAGACGGGTTTCGTTGAAGTAGAGATCGTGCGGCTTGACCAGCAGCTCGTCGTCGGGCGGCGTCGCGGTAAACTGAACGACAGTGGCGCCTTTGCCCGCGGCGGCAATCCCCGCGGCGATCGCCTTCGAGGTGCCGGGCCCGACGATCACAACGTCGGCCATCGCGCCGTTGGTGATTTCGCGCACCTGCTCGACCAGGTTGTCGCCCTCGACGACGATCGCGCGATCCGCGCCGAGCTCGAGCGCGCGGTTGGCGCGTGAATGGAACAGGTCCGCGCCGATGATCGTCCCGGCGCCGAGATGCCGCGCCAGCTTCACGTGCATCATGCCCATGATCCCGAGGCCGATGATCAGAATCGACTCGCCGGCCTTGAGGCCCGATCGCTTGAGCGACTTGACCACGCATGCGGCCGGCTCGATCAGCACGCCGTCGGCGTCGGCAATCGAGTCGGGCAACCGCAGCGTATCGCGCTGATTGGCGGCGCTTACCAGAAAAAATTCCGCCATTCCGCCGGGCACGATGTTGGTCGCGCGCCAGGTCGCACACTGCACATACTCGCCGCGCCGGCATGCGGCGCATTGGAAGCAGGGCGCATGATGATGCACGAAAACGCGGTCGCCGCGTTTGAATTCGCGCACCGCGGCGCCGGCCTGCTCGACGATACCGACCGGCTCGTGGCCCAGCACCAGCGGCGCCTTGCGCTTGATGTACCAGGGCATGATGTCGCCCGAGCAGATGCCGCACGCGCTGGCGCGAATCAGGATATCGCCCTCGCCGACCACCGGCCGGGCGCTTTCCTCGACCCGGATGTCGCCGAAATCATAAAGCCGAGCTACCTGCATAAAGTTACCGCCATGTTAGAATCGCATCATGCCACGGCCGAAATGTCCTCCGATAGCCGCCGACATAATTACCGAGATCGGCGACAAGGTAGTTTTGATCGAGCGCAGGAATTTTCCACTCGGATGGGCGATTCCCGGCGGCTTTGTCGATTTTGGCGAGACGGTCGAGGCGGCTGCCGTGCGTGAGGCGCGCGAGGAGATCTCGCTCGAGGTCGAGCTGCGGGCGCTGCTGGGCGTGTACTCGCGGCCCGATCGGGATCCGCGCGGCCAGACGATCACGGTGGTGTATGTCGCGCGCGCGTCGGGGACGCCGCGCGGCGCCGACGACGCCAAGAACGCCACGCTGTGCGATCCACGTAATCCGCCGGCTCCGCTCGCCTTCGATCACGCGGAGATTCTCGCCGACTATGTGCGATGGATCGACACCGGTGAATTCCCGGCTCCGTGGCGCAAGCACTGACGATCGATATCGCCGCTAGCGCTTGAGCTTGGCGACGGCGCGCTCGATGCGATCGAACGCCTCGTTCAGATTTTTGGTCGAAGTGGCGTACGAAAGCCGGACGTGATTCGGCGCGCCGAAGTCGTTGCCGCCCACCAGCGAGACGTGCGCCTCATCGAGCAGGAACGCCGCGAGCGTGTCGCCGTCGATAATTTGCTTGTCGCCGAACCGGCTGCCGATCAATTCCGACACATTTGGAAAGGCATAAAACGCGCCCTGCGGAACGTTGGGTAAGCGGAAGCCCGGGATTCGCCGTACACGCTCGACCACCAGCGCGTTGCGCTCGCGAAACGCTTCGAGCATCGGCTTGAGCGCGTCCTGAGGACCGGTAAGCGCCTCGATGGCGGCGGCTTGCGTGATGGAATTGGGATTGCCGCTGTTCTGGCTCTGCAAGCGGCCGGCAGCCGCGATCGCTTCCTTCGGCCCGGCCGCAAATCCGATGCGCCATCCGGTCATCGCATAAGTTTTCGACAGCGAGTTGAAGACGATGCCGTGCGGCTTGAGGCGCGGCTCGATGTGAAACAAGTGCGGCGCGAATTCGCCGTAAGCGATGTGCTCGTAAACGTCGTCGGACATCACCCAGATGTCGGTGTCGACCAGCACGCGCGCGATCGCGGTGAGTTGCTCGGGTCCGTAAACGGCGCCGGTCGGGTTCGACGGCGAGTTGAGCATGATGCCGCGCGTGCGAGGCGTGATCGCGCGGCGCAATGCCTCGGGCTCGAGCATGAAGCCGGATTGTTCCGAGCACGGCACGAACTTCGGCTCGGCGCCCGACAGCGAGACCATCGCGGCGAAGCTCACCCAAGCCGGCGTCGGGATGATCACCTCCTCCCCTTCGTCGAACAACGCGGCGATCACGTTAGCTTCGGCCTGCTTGCATCCGGCCGACGCGATTATCTCACCCGGCTCGTAGTCGAGGTTGTTGTCGCGCTTGAGCTTGAGCTTGATCGCATTCTTGAGCGCCGCAGTGCCGCCCACCGCCGTGTACTTGGTCTGTCCTTCGGCCAGCGCCTTGTAGGCGGCCTGCTTGACGTTCTCGGGAGTGTCGAAGTCGGGCTCGCCGGCGGCCAGCGAGATGACGTCGATTCCGGCGAGCTTCATTTCAGTGGCGCGCGCGTCGGCGGCGAGCGTGGCGGAAGGTTTGATAGCGGCAATTCGGCGATTGAGCTTCAGCATTTCCTGAATCCGATTCTAAAAGTGATGCGCGCGGCGTTAGGCCGCCGCGACGAAGTGAGATTGTATCTTTCCCGGCGTTTAGAAAGAACCGCGGACGAAAAGGAAGCTTGGCATCCTAAATGCGCTGCAAGTCGGCGACTGTGCGCGCGCCAATCTTCTCGCCCGTGTTGAGCGTGGATTTCGGTTCCAGCAGCAGCACCTCGACCTCTTGTTCCGCGACGGGCAAGTGTTCGACGCCGCGCGGCACGATTACGAACTCGCCCGGTTCGAGACGCACTTCATGGTCGCGAAACTTGATCAACAAACTACCGCGCACCAGCAGAAACAGTTCGTCCTCGTTCGCATGATGATGCCAGACAAATTCACCCTTGAACTTCGCCAGCTTGACATACGAGTCGTTGAGCTCGCCGACAATCTTCGGGCTCCAGTGATCGTCGAAGAGAGCAAACTTGTCGCGCAGATTTACCTTGTCCACGAATTTTATCTTTCCTTGCTGACGCCCACGCGCCCAGCGCTTACCCTACTTCGAGCTTGTTCAGTGCTCACGATTCGAGATCACGGGGAACGAATCCGGGGACCCATTTCTCGTGCTTGGGGAGATCGTCGTTCAGATCAATCCACGGAACTTTGGAAGAAACGAACACGTGCATCGAGGGACGCACGCCAGGATCGCTGTCCAGGAGGCCTGCGGGGACGCTCACCATGCCGGTCGATTCCAGGAATTTTGGCGCTGGAGAACCGCATCGCTTGCAGAAGCTCCGCGCATGCCCTGGCGTCCATTCGTATCCGGGATTGATAAGGTCCTCACCGCTCAACAGCTTGAAGCGGCCCGAGCGCACGTGAGCGTAGGTGGCGAAGGATGCGCCGGTCGTCTTGCGGCATATGGAGCAGTGGCAGTTCGTCATCGCGGTAACTTTTTCGATCTCGAACCTGATTCCGTCGCATGCGCAGCTTCCTTTGATCATGATCACCTCAAGCTCCTCTGAAAATCTTCACTTCGATCGCGGCTTCACAGCCTCAAGCAGAAAATGGTGCGCACGAATCTTCAGCGGCCCGCTTGTATCGGTTGCCTCTCAGCCTCGGCAATCAGCTCATCGAATCGCTCGCTCGTCATCGTCACCAAAGGATCTCCGGGTGGATAGCCTGAATTTCTGAAACCGCGGTCGCGCTTCAGGGTCTAACGTCACCGCGTTTTTGAAATCGCAAGCCGTCCAATCTCCGCTAGAACCGATTCTCGTTCATCGTACGCTGCGCCGGTTTCAACATAGTAAGCCGTCACGATAATAGGTGCGCGAGCAGGTGGCCAAATGACGGCAATGTCGTTGGTTGCGTTGTTCGCATCCGAACTCGTAATCCCGGTGGTGCCAGTCTTGTCCCCTACCTTCCAGCCCTGTGGCACCGCTGCCCGCAGCCGTCTGTCGCCGGTCTCATTTGCGAGGAGCCATCTTATCATCTGCTCGCGTGATGATGGCACTAGCACATCGCCGAGCACGATCTCCCGCACCAATTCAAGCATCGCAAGCGGTGTAGTCGTATCGCGCGGATCGCCCGGCCTGACCTCGTTTAATTCGGGCTCTCGACGGTCGCACCGCGTGACAGCGTCACCAAGCGTGCGGATGAAAGCGGTGAGTTCCATCGGTCCGCCAAAGCTATCGAGCAGCAGGTTCCCCGCGGTGTTGTCGCTGAAGGTCAACGCCGAATCGCAAATTTCACCGATCGTCATGCCTGGAGCGCCCGAACGCTTCTCGGTGATCGGCGAATAAGGAACAAGGCAATCCTCGCCGAATATGACGCGCCGAGTAAGGCTCTCGCGCTTTCGATCAACCCGGGCCAGGACGAATGCAGCAGCGAGAAACTTGAAGGTGCTGCACATGGCGAAACGCTCGTCACCACGATACGCGATCGACTCCGTGTTCTCCGTATCGAGGATAGCGACGCCGAGCCGGCCGCCGTGTTCGCACTCAAGTCGACGAAGATCGCCTCGCAAGTCTCTGCTGCGATCGTGCATAGCGGCGTCGATTCTAATGCACTTTGAACGACCGACTAGCCGACTTTTAGTTTTGCGCGCAGGCGCTCGATGACCAGCTCCGGGACAAGTTCCGGCAGGCGCTTGCCGTAGCCGGCGACTTCCTTGATCAGGTGAGAGGAACTGAAGAAGAGGCGCGGATTGGAGAACATGAAAATGGTCTCGACGTTCGGGCTCATCGTCTTGTTCATCTGCGCCATCTGCAGCTCGTAGTCGAAATCGGTCACGGCGCGCAGCGAGCGAATCAAAACCTTGGCGCCGATTCTCTCCGCGTAATCGACCGACAGGCCGCTGAACTTGTCGACCCGCGCGCGCGGCTCGAGGTCGCGGATGACCTCGCGGATTATTTCGACGCGCTCGTCGCCGGAAAACAGGGCCGCATCCTTGTGCGGATTGTAGGTGACGGCGACGATCACCTCGTCGAAAATCGCGACACTGCGGCGGATGACGTCGACGTGGCCGTTGTGGATTGGGTCGAAGCTGCCGGGGTAAACCGCGATCAAGGGGGAACGCTCTTTGCCTTTTGTCATTTCCTTTGGGCCATCATTCTGCACTCGGCGCCGGATTGGGTCGCCGGTAAAAGGCGATCCGGTGGTCGCCGAGGGTTGCTACAAACGCGCGCTCATGGGCTGTGGGAGCGGGCGGCGCCGCCGGCGCGCGTTTCGATTGTTCCACCACTATCCAGCCGCCGGGTGCTACGAGCTCGAATTCAGCCAGCAACGTCAGCACGTCGGCACTCATGTCGTCCTTGAACGGCGCGTCAACAAAGACCAGGTCGAACGACTCGTGCGAGCGTCCCAGCTCGGAGAGAGCGCGATGCACCTCGGACACGACGACGCGCGCGCGATCGGAAAGCTCGAGCTGGGCAAGATTCGCGCGAATGGCGGCGGCCGCGTCGCGCGAGGAATCCACAAAGGTCGCGTGCGCGGCGCCGCGCGAGAGCGACTCGATTCCCAGCGAGCCGCTGCCGGCGAAAATGTCGAGCACGCGGACGCCGTCGAGATCCATCCGCACCGCGAGCCGCGAAAAAATCGACTCGCGCGCCCGCGCCGACGTCGGTCGCGTGAGCAATCCGCGCGGCGCCTTGAGCCGCCGGCCGTGAGCGTGTCCCGCAATAATTCGCATCGCGTAAGTATCTTCGAGGCGAGGGTCGATCGAATCAACCATTGGCAGAATTGCGGCGCTACGGACAATCGCGCCGGAAATGGTCCTCCACCCTAACCCTCCTCCAACGTTGGAGGAGGGAATCAGGCATTTCAATCTGAACGGCTTCGCCTCTTGCCTCGAACGTGCGGACGATAGATAACCCGTTCTAGCCGGCCCCTGCAAGTTCGCGGACCGCTCGAAAGGTCGAGCTAGCGCCTCTGGCGGAATGACGAAATTTTCGCTACCAATCATTAGAATTCCAGAACTCAACCACTTCGACGCTGAAGGCCCTGTAATACTTCTGCCATGGCTGGAACCGATCAACCTAAATTTTCCGACGCGGTGCTCGACGAGT
>Ga0209333_1000348_pt1 | contig 25947 bp, 23 predicted proteins | sample BlaSpr_A8_OM2_O3_FD_187982 | JGI IMG/M metagenome (GOLD analysis project Ga0209333, IMG submission 187982) | Forest soil microbial communities from Thunder Bay, Ontario, Canada - Black Spruce, Ontario site 2_A8_OM2_O3 (SPAdes) (version 2) | ecosystem: Environmental > Terrestrial > Soil > Boreal... | reverse complement strand
GCTCCGGGACAGTCAGCATGCGCACGCGATTCGGCATACGCCATTGTCCCGCAACCTGCATAAAAGCTAAAGAGAGACATGCGTCAGATCACTAGCGACAGAAAGATGCCCGCGTAGAAAAGTCCGGATAGCTTGGGTACGTGCTCGCCCAGAACGCCCAAGACCATCAGACCTATTCCAGCATATGCTATTACTATGCTCAGCATGGTCAAATAGAACCGACGTTGGCGATCTACCGCGTTTAGCAATAGCGGGCGCTTTCTGGCATAATCGTCAATGTAGCTTTGTGCAAAGACTTCAGAAAGAGCGGCTAGAAACGCACCTGGCGCATCTTTGCTAGGGCTCGGGAACAGCACACCCAAGCCATTTGCCTCCGTAGCCCACTTAATAGCTTCGTTGAGCAGCCACGACTTGCCTGATCCCCGTGGCGCCGTGAGTCCATAATTTCCGCCACGTTTGGATTCAATGATGGACTGCACGCGTTTGGAAGCGTCACTCTCAACGAATAAATCTGGCTGCCAGGCAGCAAAGATAGGATTCGAAGTCGCAGATGAAGTAGTTCGTGCTGGTTCCGAGTCTTGCGAGGCAGTGTGTGCGGCAACCGCTACTGAATTTGGGTTTGAATCTGCTGGTTTGCCTGGATCTCCGCCAGTTTCCATGCCTTCCGCACGATCAGGGGCCACAGTATAACCCCTCCCCTCCCGCTTAAACTCAAGCACGCCACTCGGCTGGGCACTCACGTGGTTGCGCTTGTGGCGGCTAAGCGTGCGTGGACTTTAGGCGCATGCTACGGCATGTTCATCATGGATGATAGCTATCTAGGATGTCTCGAACAAAGGTTGCAGATCGGGGACGGCTGCGTGCATGCCTCCAACGCCTCCGGTCATTTGCGGTCCTGATGCGCCTCACTTTGGATCGCGCACCGCAGCGTTACCGAGCTTGAGGCCAACCTCCTCCGGGATCAACGAATGGAACCGCGACCCCAGCCAACTCTCGGGGTCGCATTGGCGGGAGCATTCGCCTATTTAAGTTCTTTAACCCGTGGTCCTTAGAGCCACGTTGTCGTCAACCGCTGACCAGGCCGAGCCGAACCGACGCGCGCACATGCCGCGGATGGAACGCTCAGCGTCATCAGCAGACGTATTGCGGTCCGCACCTCACGGAGCCTGGTCCGCGGACTCGACTGGCCGGCTTTCGGTGATTACCCAAAACTCTCTGAACGGCGTCGTCAGGTACCACGTCGTGCGGGCGCCCGCGGGCAGTGATGCGATATCACCCACCATCAGCTCTAGCACCGGTCCATCGTCAATCTCGATTCTCGCCGCGCCTTCCACGACCAGAAGAGTCTCCCTGCCGGGGAGGGTCGCCGGACAGGCTCGGTGGCCTCGGTGAAACGGGACAGCCCCGACTCGGCCCCGAGGCCACCGCACAACACGTGCATTTCACCGCCGACCTCTGGGTCGGGCTCCCATGCTGTGGCTGACAAGCTCGAAACGAACACGCCTGGGTATGGTTCCATCCGAGCAGAGTAGTCAGGCAGATGTCGCTGGACGTCCGCTCATGCCGCTACTCGCGTGCCAGTCCCTGAGCACGGACACCTATCTTGGGCGGGTGCTAGACCTGAGCGCTGTCGATCTGGAGGAGATCGCGAACGCGCTGTTTGACCAGACCGACTACGAACACCACTGGCTGATCAACCCGGACACCGGGGAGATCGCGTTCTGGACTTCTGACACCGGCATCGATGGCCGGACGCCAGTCGACCTAGACGAACTAGATCTTGTCGTCATCCACCCGCTACCTTCCTGGGTCTGGTACCAGGACATGGCCGACTTCGCTGATGGGATAACCGATGAACACGCAGGGCGCAGGCTGACCCGCGCGATCCAGGGCAAGGGAGCCTTCCGCCGGTTCAAAGACGAACTCCATGAGGAATATCCGGACCTGCTGTCGGCCTGGTATGTATTCCGGGACACCCGCGCCAAACGGCGGGCTGTGGAATGGCTGCCTGATAGCTCCCTCATTGACAGTGGCTCAGCGGATCGTTTCCTGTCCGGTCACCCAGATGCCACCCTGCCCTGAGCCTGCGAATGTCGTGACCAGCGCACCCTTCTGCCGCTGTTCGTACCGGTGGCTGAGGGCGAGTCATTGTCCTGGTAGTGCGTCGGCGATCCGCCGTGCCGCTTCGCCAGGTGTTCGGTGTCCGGTGTCCACGACGAGGTCGGCCACGGGAATCATCCACGAGCGCGACTACAGATACGTGGGCAGGTGAGCCAGGCGCCACTGCTGCGCTTCGGCCGAGCCATGAATTCGCTGGCGCAGGATGTCGGCATCGGCGTCGAGCACGACGTGGAACACTTTGTGTCCGGCCTCACGCAGCCCAGCGAAGATCTGTTCCAGGTACCTGCGGTTCAAGACGGTCTGCGGGGCGATGAGATCCTGGCCGGTGAACTGGGCCAGTTCTGTGGCCGTGGCGACGACAAGCCGACGCCACGGGGGCCAGTGCTGGAAGTCGGTCATTGGGTAGTCAGCAAGGTTGGGCTGCAGCATGTAGCCCACCGTTTCCGGGTCGAACACGCGGCTCGATGGGATCAGGAAACGCAATTCAGCGGCAGTGGTGGTCTTGCCGCAGCCAAAGGTCCCATTCAGCCAGACGATCACTCGAGCATGCTACGAGAGGCGCGTCTTCATCTGCTGCGGTTGCGGGTTTTGACCGGCGGCTGGGCCGGGTCTACTTCCTGGCCTTCTTGAACCCCTCTCGGGGACAGCCGGAACCAGCCCTTACCTCCAGGTTGGCCAGCCTGCCGACGCAGGTGAGCCAGCGATCGAGCTCGACCGATTTACCGCTCGTGCCGCGTGCAGGTCGGACGGCGGATGACGTCAGGCTGCCTGGGCCACGGCGGAGCGAAGAGCTGGTAGGCCATAGTCGTTCAGCGTCCCGATCACCTCCACCGCGAGCTGATCCAGCGGCTGCCCCGGCCGAAGCGACCACCAATAGTCTTGCGTGCCGGGCATCAAATGTCCGATGCGCACCGACCACTCCGCGACCGGGTACTTGAAGTTCGCAGTAGGGACCTTTGGAAGCCAGGTCATGTCCGCCCGAGCACGGTCCCAGACCTGCCTATTCACTGCTTTGAGGTTAATCGTGAACTCGACGGTGCTGGCGGTACTGTACTTCGACTTCTGGAAAGCTATGAGCGCGAAACAGGCCGGGCTGGGCAGTTGATAGTGACCGGCCGACCCCTTGAGTCCCGCTGAGCGCATGGCGGGTGACACGATGTCCCGGAGAAATCTGCGGAACTCCTCCTGCGCAGAGGTCATGGCATGAGGATGCTGGATCGGCCTCGACAGCACAACATCCGGTCGTGCCGCTGGGCGGTGATGAACAGTCGCTTCGGGCCGACAGGCTAGCCTGCCCTCATGGCTTTGGCCCTTCCGTTCAAGCACAGCGAACTCGCTACGATGGCGGGCACGGCTGTCAGGCCGAACGAGGACTACGCGGCCGCAGGACCTGACTGGGCAGTAGTGCTGGACGGCGCCACCCATTTCGAGGGCGTCGATTCCGGTTGCATACATGACGTGCCGTGGTTAGTCGGCCATCTGGCCGCAGCGCTGGTCGAACAGTTGATACTCGGCCCGGTGAATCTCCCGGAGACCGTGGCCAGCGCGATCGAGGCCACCTGTTCAGCCCACGCCGGTACCTGTGACCTGGCCAACCCCGACAGCCCCTCGTCAACGGTTGCACTGGTCCGGTCCACCGGCACCGCTATTGAGTACCTCGTCCTTGGCGACTCCCCGGTGATCCTCCAAACCGACGACGGCATAACGCCTGTGATCGACGACCGCGTCGATCACCTGCAACCTGGCGGCCGCCCGTACACGCGCGAGCTGGTCCGTTCCAAACGCAATGCGCCCGGCGGATTCTGGGTGGCGAGCACTAACCCCCAAGCGGCGCACGAGGCGATATGGGGCATCATCGATGATGTCACGCATGTGGCATTGCTGACGGATGGCGTTACCAGGCTGGTTGAATATTACGGTTATAGCTGGGCGGACATATTCGAGCGACTCGGGAGAGACGGCACGGCGGAACTTATCGGCCGCGTGCGGGAAGCTGAGCGCAATTGTCCCCCGCCCATGCCCGGATACGGCAAGCAGCACGATGATGCGACTGCAGTGTATATCCAAGTAACCTGACAAACATTGGCCGCGCGACGAGCGCTGGCTGCCTGGGCAGCCCGCGGCTGAACCTCGTGCAGGTCAGCGACGGCCTCGCAGGGTCCGGGTATCCGGCCGCGCTGTGGGTTAGGCGAAACGCCGGCGCTGGCCGTTGCGGCGGTCGTAGGCTCAGCCAATCAGTCGGCGGGCCAGCGGGGAAGCATGTGCCGCGTGAGGGGGGTGAAGTGCGATCGGACAGGCTCGGGTGGTGACAGCGGCGCTGGTGGTGGTGCCTGGCGCCGGCGCCGGGACGGTGACGTTTGTGCGACAGGAAAGGGGCCCGTACGCGGGGTTCTGGCTGCTGCCGGGCGGGAAAGTTGAGTTCGGCGAGCCGATCATCGAGGCGGCGCGCCGGGAGGCGGCCGAGGAGTCCGGCTGCGTGGTCGACGGTCTGGACCTGACCGGCGCTTATGAGATCCTCGGTCCAGGCCACCACTTCGTGATGTGGGCCTACCGCAGCCGGGCTACCGCGCAGGTGCCTGCGCGGTTCAGCGGCCATCATGTCGCCGGGGTGATGCAGGCCCGCTGGGACGCGGTAGAGCCGCATCCCACCGATATGCCGATCCTTAACGATGCTGCAGCCGCCGCGTACCCGCGGGAACTGATCGAGGATCGGATGACCCGCGAGGGCATCGTCATGGCCAACGTGCTCACCGGTGAGACTTTCGGCCGGGCGACGGTCGATGCAACCACGCAGGCTTAGCTGCCAGCTCGTCAGGACGCGGGCCACCGGACGCCCCCGCCGAGGATGCCGTCTTCGAGCACTTCGCATTCGATCCACCGGCCCGGGCCGTGCCCGGCGCGTAAAGCAGCAGCGACGCGCTCTGCGAGCTGCTCGCAGCTTTGCGCGCCGAAGTCCGGCATTCCGCCGCGACCATCCGCATTGCCCAGGCCAGGCGCGCTGCTCAAGCCGGGCAAGACATCGTGCTGCAGCCAGCGGGCCAGCGCGTTGATCTCGATCTCGCGGTCCCCATGGCGGACCTGCATGCGCACCTCGACGGTGAACAGGTGCCGGTGCGGCTGGCGCAAGTAATCTTCGCTGCCGGGTGCGCCAGGCCAATGATGCAGCCCTTCAGCCTGGGCGATCACCCGGACATAATGATCAGGCACGGCAGGCATTCCCAGGGTCATTGCAGGCCCAGGCCCGCGCTGGCGCGTAGGACGGCGATGTTGGAGCGGGCGGCTGCGAGGCGGTCCGGGTCGAGACGGGTGTGTTCCAACTTGGGCTTGCCCGGCGCATCTTGTCCGGCGCGGCCGGTTCGCGGGTCCACCTCAAGCCCGGTGGCGGCGTACCAGACCGGCATCGAGGAGTCATTGCTGCGAACCGCATGATGGCCGAGATCGCGGTGGCGCCGCAGTTCGGCGGGCAGCGATCGGTCGCCGCCGAGCAGGTGCAGCGGCCGGGGCGGCGGTCCGGCCACGTGGAGTTCGGCGGTGCAGGCCACTCGGGCGGCGCTGATGTCCGCGTCCCAGCACCGGGGCACCGACAGCTTGCTGAGCCCGATCACGTCGATTTCCGGGATACCCAGCAGTGTCTCGTAGCAGGCGAGCCATTCGCGGCGGGTAGAGCCTTGAGGGACGCCCATGAACCGGACACTGCCGCCGACGTCGGCGGCGTAGCTGAGGAAAAGCCGGGTGGCGGCGACGGTGGCCGACCCATCGAACGGCACGTCGGTGCAGACCACTTCCGCTGCGGCGATGCTCTCTGCCGCCCGAAGCACGGGTTCGGCAATCAGGCCGGTACCAGTGGACGATTCCAGCTCGTAGGCGCCGTTATCGAGGATCACCGTGCGTCCGGCGGCGGCCTGCGCCCCGTAGTAGCTCGCATACCGAGAGCTGACCAGCACCAGCTGGGTCAGCGCCATGTCGATGCTGCCGAGCCCGCACAGGTCGTCCAGGTGGGCGATCGGCGCGATGACCGCGACATCAATCATCATGAGCGGCTACTGCCCACCGTGCGCTTCGGCCGCGGCACCGAGGGCGCCAGCCCCGACAGCGGCGGCCCCGACGGCATCCGTTCCGGCAACACCAGCGGTCGGGCACAGCGGGCGGGCGAAGCAGTCGGCGCACCGGGGCGTCCCAGCGGTGCAGGTGCTGCGCCCCAGCAGCAGGAACAGGAAGTGAGCGGCAGCCACGTCCGGGCCGTAGCCCAGCAGGGCCGCGACAATGCGATCCCGGGTCGCAGGGTTGAGAATACCGTTGTGCGGGGCAAGGCCGAGCCGATCGGCGACGCGGAACAGATGAGTGTCCACCGGCATTGTGTGGGCCGACTGGCCGGCATACACCAGTACGCACGCGGCGGTCTTATGTCCCACTCCAGGCAGCGCGGTCAGGTAGGACACGGCCAGAGGGCCCGGCAGCCGGGTGACGGCGCGGCTGAAGGCCCCGTGCCCGTCCGCAGTGATTTTCTGCGCGATCGCGTGCAGCCGCGGTGCCTTGTAAGGCCCGGCCGAGCGGATAATGCCCCGCAGATCGGCGGGGCTGATGGCGGCCAGGGCAGAGGGTGTGAGCCCGCCACACCGGGCGTCGAGCTGGGCGTAGGCCTTGCGGGTGATCTCGCCGGTGCGGTTCTGCGACAAGATGGTCACCACCAGCGCCTCGAACGGCTCGGCGCCCATGATGACCGTGCCCTGATAGCGGTCACGTAACACGGCCAGCGCTGGGTGGGCGGCCAGGTCTAGGCCGCCGATCTGGCGGGGAAAGTGCTCGCGCAGGAGCTGCTCGAGGTGGCGGGTCTCGCTAGGACCGGGCACGGGAGATAGGTGATAGCGCAGGGCCCGGTCGTCCTCGGTGACGGTGACGTCGACCAGCGTGCCGTCGACCCGATAGGCGCGTTCCCATCCGCTGCCGCGTGGCTGCCACGCCAGCGCCGGGACCTGGATCTCCATGGTGGCGGCCAGGTCGGGCTGCCGAGGGAAGGGGAGCACGATCGTGTCTGACATAGCCGCACCCGCTTTCATGGCGACGATACGACACGCGGCCGCGTGCGCCCGGTAATGGCGCGGCCGGCGATGATGCCGCTCAGCGCTGCAGCACTCAAGCTGGCGGTGTAGCCGGCCGCGTTGCCGACGACGTACAGCCCGGTCACGTCGGTACTCTCCCAGGTCTGGGGGTTGATTGGGACGCGGTAGGCGTAATACTTGATTTCCGGCGCGTACAGCACCGTGTCCGCCGCCAGGACCGGCGGAAGCACCTCGCCAAGAGTCCGGATATAAGAGGTGAACGCCTCTAGCAGGCTATCGGGCAGCACATCCTGCAGCCGGCCGGGCCGGGTCTTGGGATTGCTGGCACGGACCCCGGCCGCTGTGGCCATGCCCGGTAGCAGGTCGCCGAGTTTCTGGCGGATCGGGTACCCGCCCGCGGCGGCGTTGACGGCGCGGGCGGTGTCACGGACGTAAGCCTTGGGATCACGGTGTTGGTCCTCGGTGATCGTCGCGACGATGGCCAGGTTGGACAGGCCGCTGCGGGTGGCGAGGTAAGAGTGCCCGTTGACACCGCGGATGCCCAGGCCGCGGTGGTACTCGGCGGTGACGTACCCGTTGCCGTTGACGCAGAAGCTGCGCAGGCTGATCCCGGCCGCCTGGTGACGGACCTTGAAGTCATAGAACCGGCTGATGAACGGGTCCAGCGCCGCTGCGGTGGTCTCCAGCCGGATCCCGAAGTCAGCGGGCCCGGTCCTCAGCGCCACGCCGCGCCGCGCCAGTTCGCTCTCCAGCCACGCCGCCCCCGCCAACCCACAGCCGGCCACGACCCGATCGGCGAAGATCCGGTACTCGCCGCGAGACCGCCGATCTCGCACAACTGCACCCGAAACGCGGCCGCCGTCGTACAGCAGCGCGGTGACCTGCTGCCCTTGGCGGATGTCCACTCCGGCCTGGCGCAGGTGCGCCGAGTATGCCTGCCCGAACGCGCGGATCCCGTCCGAACCCGCGTGGATCAGCGGGTAGCTCTCGAAAGCCAGGCCGCCGTGACCGGCGGGGAGCAGCGGTAGCCCGTCGACGGGCGGGTAGTCGGCCAGCGTCGGGGTGAAGCGGCGGATCGTGTCCTCCACCACCTCCAGATACCGCTCCTGGTCCGGGGTGAACAGCGAGGCCCCGTGCGTGCCCCGGGTCGCCGACAAGGTGATCTTGCCGTCTGAGAAACTGCCAGCCCCGCCCTCGCCTTCCAGCACGTCACACGGACGGCAGTCACACAAGTCGGAGTCGGGGCAGACCCGGCGGGGCATCGCGCTGCCCTGCTCCACCAGCACGACGTCAGCGTCGCGGACCTGGTCGGCGCAGAAGAGGCCGCCGGGACCGGAGCCGATGATCAGGACATCATGACGCTCGTCACGGTAAGCCATGGTCGCCTCCGCTGATGCTGGCGAGTAACGGGGAAAGGGCGTTCAGCGCCTGCGCCAGCACGGCGGGCGGCTGCTGCGCGGCGTCCAGCCGCGTCACCACGGCAGCCTCGGTGTCCGCGATCAGGTCAAGTGCCCGCTCATACGCTGCCGGGATGCGTGCGATCATCGCCGGATGCTCCCAGCGATCCGAAGCCGGTTGTCCGCGCCGACGGGCAGCCGCGATGGCGGGGGCGACGTCGAGGAAGAGGTACAGATCGGGACGGCGCGCGCCGTCGTTGAGCCGCTGGTAGAACACCGGGTCAACGCCGTCGGCGGCGTGGTAGGCCAGCCCGGACAGGTAATAGCGGTCACTGACCACCAGGCCGGGGCCAGGCCGGGTCAGCACTACCTGCTGGTCGAGCCGGTCAGCGGCCGACAGCAGCGCCAGCACGCCCGGATCATGCTCGCCGTCGGCGCTGAGCTGACGGAACAGGCGGCCGACCGGGCCGCCGCTTGGCTCACGATGGGTCACCACCGTGATCCCGCGGCCCGCGAGAACCGCCGCCAGCGCGGTTACCAGGGTCGTCTTGCCGCTGCCGTCGATTCCTTCGACCCCGGCCAGCATCATGCGGGCCACCTGACGTCCCGAGGGCACCCGGGCGGCCGCTCCCCCGGCGGCGAGGCAGCGAACAGCGCCTCGGCACCCCATCCCGTGACGGTCACGGCTGCGGCGCGGGCACCGGCGCGCGCAGCCGGGACCGGACCGGCGCCAGCGACCAGCCGCGCGGCAAGCGCTCCGGCGAAACTCTCACCTGCACCGGTCGGGTCAGTCACCTCGGCCGGGCACGCGGCCATCGTCAGCGGCGGCCGGCCACGGCGAAGCAGGTAACAGCCGCGCGCGCCATCGGTCACGCACACGATCGCGGGCCGCCGCCCGGCAGGGATGAGCACCCCGATCGCCCCGGCCAAGCTGACGGCGCCGGTGAGCAGCTGGGCCTCCTGCGCGCTGCACACCAGCACGTCCACCAAGCGCGCCAGGTCAGCCATCCGGCCGGGCTCGGCGAGGATGCGGCCGCCGAACAGCGTGGCCGACAAGAAGATGCCCTCTCCCCCGGTCTGGCGGCGCAGCGCCTCGGCCAGATCAGCCTGCACGCGGGCCGTCCCGGTCGGGCACAGGTGCGCGGCCTGCAGCGCCGGATAGGCCTCCAGCACGCCCTGCGGCGAGATCAGCTCCTCGGCGGACGCGTCATCAACACGGTAATCCGCGTGCCCGGACGCGTTGTAAGTGATCTCGAAACGCAGCCGCCGCCCCGGGATCCGCCGCAACCCCGCCACGTCCGCCCGCCCGGCCAGGGCGGCGACGACCGTCTCAGGCACGTCGTCGCTGACGACCCCGGCCATCGCGGGCCGGATGCCGGCCGTGGCAGCGCCGAGAGCCGCGTACAAGCCGGCCCCGCCAGCGGTTTTTCGCGTCTGACCGGATGCGTTGGTGATGCAGTCGCTCGAGATACTGCCGACGACCACCAGGTCAGGGCAGGCAGCCAGGGCGTGTCGGTCACCGGCCACGAGCGTCTCCCCACAGCAGCGTGTGCAAGCGCGGGGTCAGATTCCAGCCCCGTTTCAGGACGGGATCGGCCAGCTGGCACAGCCGGTCCAAGACCTGCGCGCTGGTGGTGCCCTCGGGCATCACCCAGACCGGATCCAGCCCGAACCGCTCCTGCAGGTCGGCAATCTCATCCAGGTCACCAGGCTCGGTGACGACGAACTTCCACACCGCCCGCCGCGACGACACGAACCGCGCGATCACCTCCGGGCGCAGCCGCCGGGCCGCAGGCATGCCGCTGTTCGCCAGCTTCAGGCCGACGTTGAACCTGTCAGCCGCGGCCAGGATCTCGCGCTCAGGCCCAATGGTCCCGTTGGTCTCGATCTCCACCCGGCGTCCCGCCGACCGGCACATGCTGGCGAGCCAGACCAGCTGGAGCTGCTGGAGCAGCGGCTCTCCGCCGGTGATCACCACCAGTCCCCCGGGGATGGCCTTGACCGCCGCCCAGACCTCGGACTTCGTCATCTGCCGCGACTCCGCGGCCAGGTCGAACCGGGCCCGGTCCCATGTATACGGCGTATCGCACCACGAGCAGGCCAGATTGCACCGGCTCAGCCGCACGAATGCTGCTAACTGCCCAGCCGACGCGCCCTCGCCCTGGAACGTCGGGCCGAAGATCTCCGCCACAACCAGCCGCTCCCGGCGCCAGCCGGGGGCTCGGTCATCGGGCTGAGGACGTAAAGGTGCCACCACCGCTCACCTGCCCGCAGCGCAGATGGGCCCGCAGTCCCCGCCGGACCGGTACTCAGCCCAGGTGCCCGGGGACTCCGACACCCGCACCGCGGTCACCAGATGCCCCGCCCCGAGGTGATCACGGCACCAGCAGAAGAGGTACCGGGCCAGTAACTCACACGATGGCTGGATGGCCAGCACGTCGTTGAGATCCCGATGATCCAGGCAGGCGTCGATGTAGTGTCGCAGCGGATCCAGGTCAGCGTAGTCGGTTACGAACCCAGCCTCGCCCAAGTCCTCGCTCGCCAGCAGCACCTGGACGGTATAGGTGTGACCGTGCACGCGACCGCATTTGTGACCGGGTGGTAAGCGATCCAGGTGATGGGACGCGGCGAAGGAGAACTGCTTGGCGATGGTGTACGTCACGCCCACGCCTCCCTCCCCGCCGTCGACACAGCCGGGCGCGGCCGCCCAGGTGATGCCAGTTCAGGTCCGCCAGCGCCGCCCCGGCCTCGCCCGAACTGAGCGCCGACACATCCAGTTCTACCCAGCCGCCGGGGCTGGCAAAGCCCGCTACTACCCTCATCGAGCCGACGCTGATACCCCTCGAACGACGCTCGCGACAACTGCGGACGACCGTCGCCGCCGCTTCCGGTTTCGCCGATCTGCAGGTACCCAGAGGTCTTCACGTTTCAGTGAAGGCCTCGTTCACGTTTGGGCGTAGGTGATCTTCGCATCTGGGTCTGACATCTGTTGCTGGTGTGGCTGGCGCGGCCTGTTCAAGTTTTCTGGGGCATCTGTTCCCAGCCGATCGTGGCCAGGGACTCCGCGACAGCGGCGGCGAAGAGATCGGCTTGGTCGGTATGCCAGATCAGCGGTGGGCGGACCTTTAGGACGGTGCCGTCGGGCCCGGTAAGTCCTGCCAGGACATGATGATCTCGGAGCGCGTCGAGCAGGGCTCGGGCGAGGGCGCGACGGCCTGCGTGGTCCTGGGTGTGCGGCTGGCCGCTGATCTCGACGCCTGCGATCAGCCCGGTCCCGCGGACGTCGCCGAGGCGGGCGTCTCGCCGTGCTAGGTCGCGCAGCTTGTCGCGCAGATGAGTCCCGACGGTTGCGGTGCGCTCGGGGATGCGCTCGTTCTCGAGGACGTCGAGGACCGCGAGACTGGCGGCCGCGGCGGCGGGGGTGCCGGCGAAGGTGGAGAAGTACTCGTAGTCGCGGGCAAGGCTCTCAGCGATTTCCCGGCGGGTGATGAGGGCGCCGATCGGGTAGCCAGCCCCCATCGGCTTGCCGAGCGTGACGAAGTCGGGGGTGACGCCGGCGGCGGCAAAGCGCCAGAAGGCGGGGCCGACCCGCCCGAAGCCAACCTGGACCTCGTCGGCGAGGAAAAGGGCGCCTGCGCTGTGGGCGCTGTCGACCAAGCCGGCGATGAAGTCGGCGGGGGCGTCGAGGATGCCTTCGCTGGTGAAGCCGAGGTCGGCCAGGACCAGGGCGGCCTTGTCGCCATGGTCCGCGAGACGGGCGACAGCCGCGGTTACCCGTTCGGCAGCGGTTTGGCGGTCGACGCCGCCGGTACTGCGGCGGGGCGCGGCGAAGGTGGCGACGTGGTCGGGGTGGTAGCCGGCGGGCCATTCGTTGGAGCTCAGATCGGCCATCCACTTGGTTGACCCGTGGTAGGCGTGCTCGGCGATGATGGCGGCGTTGCCGCCGGTGCAGGCGGTGGCCATCCGCCAGGCGAGCTCGTTGGCTTCGGTGCCGGAGGTGGTGAACAGGCAGGTGTCCAGTGGCTCGAGCATGGTCGCAAGCAGTCGCTCGGCGAGCTCCACGATGCCGTGGTGCAGGTACCGGGAGTGGGTGTTGAGAATGCGGAGCTGGCGGCTGACCGCCTGGGTCACGGTGGGATGGGCGTGCCCGACGACGGCGACGTTGTTGTAGGCGTCGAGGTAGCGGGTGCCGTCGGCGGCAAACAGCCACGGCCCTTCACCGCGGACGATGTGCAAGGGGCGGGAGTAGAACAGCGGGCTGAGTGCACCGCCAGTGACCCGGCGGCGGCGCCGGAGCAGATCTCCCGGCTCTGCGCCGTCTGCGCAGCTCGCGCTGTCCGCGCCGCCTGCGCGGTTGTCTGCGGCGGGTCGGCGGGTGCCGGGGAGGATCACCCGGCTGGTGCCGGTGAGCGTGTGCAGGCGGCGGGTGACCTGGTCGGGGCCGAGGTCGAGGAGCTCGCCGAGGATGCGGCTTGTGCTGGTGTCGTACTGGCAGATGTAGGCCTGGTTATCCTCGTGCGCGGCCGACCGACGCTGCGAGATCACCAGCGTCAGGGCGAGACGGCCGATGATGAGGTCGCCGAGGACGTCGGCCTCCTGCGGAGTAAGCGGGCGGTGCCGCTGGTAGCCGGTCAGGACGGCTCCGGCGAGGTCCCAGGTGCCCGCCGGCTGCTGCCTGGCGGTGTTGCGCACGACGGAGGTCAGGGTGACGGCCAGATCGCAGACGTGCGCTGTGTGGTGCATGTCGCCGAAGTCGATCAGCCCCGTGATGGTGGGTGGGCCCGGGGTAGTGCGGGTCAAGATGTTGCTCAGGGTGACGTCGGCGTGGTTGAGACCAGCGGGCAAAGCGGCTGTGGCGTCGGCCGCGGCGGCCAGGCGCGGCAGGACCCTGGCGACCCGGGGGCCGAGAGCACCGAGGCGGTCGAGAACATCCGGCTCGCCGAGCAGGTGGTGGGTACGGCGGACGTCCCAGTCGAGGACGCGGCCGCCGGCGCGGTGGAACAGTCCCTGGAGAGCCAGGCTGGTGCGGGCGGCGAGGGCGCCGACCTGCCGGGCGAGTTCCGTGGTGACGGGCCGGCCTTCTGCCGGAGAACCCGGAACGACGGTGATGAGCCGGGCCAGGCACGCTGCGCCAGCGTCGTCGATGACGCTGACGACGGATGCACCGGAGGTGGCTGGGACCACCGAGGGCAGCGGCAGGTCGGCGGCAACCCGCGCCGCGTGCGACATCGCCGCGTTCTCCATGTCGATGACTGAGGGATCCTCAGCCGGGTTCGACACCTTGAGCACGTAGCGGCCATCGAGAAGGACGTTCGCGTCACGCTCTGAGGACAGCTGCCGGACAGTGTCGACGCGCAGCCCCCAGATGTTCTCCACCAGGGAGGCGACCCGGTCCGTGCGCATGACGGGGGCGGGCGTGGCGAGAACATCGCCGGAGACGACCGGTTCGCTGCCCGGCCGATCGGAGGTGGCCGGGCGAGCAGGTCGACCGCGAGCGCCGTCGTAGCAGCGGGACAGGTCCATGATCCGAACGCTATCCAAGCCCTCGCTAGAACGGGCCGCTATGGCGCCCGCCCGGCCAGCCCGTGCACCGGCGACGACAGCTTCCACCTGGCCAAGTTTCAGGCCGCCGAGCGGCGCAGCCCGATCAGCCGGGACAAGGTGGTGCGCGTGGGCGTGGTCTCCGGTCTGGCGGTGATCGCCGCACGCGCTGTTGCGGCTTCTGCGGTCCGGACGGTCCCGTCATGCCCGGTGGCGTGTGGGTATTCGTACCCCGGCCAGGGCTTGGCGCGAAGAGGGGTATTCCGCCCTCTGCCTCTGGCTCTGCGGATCTGGGAGCCTGCAGCAAATGGCAGCAGGCCTGGCCATTCCCAACCGCATGGGGGATAGATGAAGCTTCGAATCGTGTGCCCGCGCGCCGTCGTGCGGCGTGGCAGATCCAGGGCCCGACTGCTGGCCCTGTCGGCAGCTGGTGCTCTGGCCGTCACCGCCGTGACCGCGCTGGGGCCGGGCGGTCCCGCCGCGATGGCGTTTTCGGTCTTCAATCCGGCGATCACGGTGGCTGACGGCAACTCGGTGATCGCCGTGCATACCTCCGGGAACGGGCTGCGGTTCTACTGGAACGAGTTCGGAACCAACAACTGGCACGGCGAGCAGGTCGCCGCGGACGGCACCACCTTCTCTGACCCGGCCATCGCCCAGGTCGGCAACACCGTCGTCATCGCGGCCGAGGGCATCTACAACAGCCTGGACTTGTACTGGCAGACCAACGGCGCCAGCGGCTGGAACGCCGAAACCGTCGCCACGATCCGGACGACCTACTCCGCGCCCTCCATCGCCCAGAACGGCAACAGCACGATCATCGCCGCCGAAGGGCCCAGCAACAGCCTGGACTTCTACTGGGCGTTCAACGGCACCTCGAACTGGGGCCCCGAACAGGTGGCCGACGCCGGGACCACGTACTCCGCGCCCTCGATCGCGGCGAACACCAGCGGCAACGGCGTAAACATCGCCGCCGAGGGACCCAGCAACAGTCTGGACTTCTACTGGGCGATCAACGGCACCGCCACCTGGCACCCCGAGGTCGTCGCCGGCGCCGGGACCACCGCCACCGCCCCGGCCATCTCCGCCCACGACAACGGCGTCACCATCGTCGCGCTCAACCAGGGCGGCTACCTCTCAACCTCCTGGTGGGCGACCAACGGCACCGCGGGCTGGGTCCCGTCCCCGATGCCGGACGGAGACACCAGCGCCTCATCGATCGTGGCCTACGCGGGCAGAGTTTACGTCGCAGCGAACGAACTGTTCGGCTACATGGGCGTCAGTACCAGCGTCGGCGACAGCGGCACCTGGACGTCCAGCCAAGTGATTTACAAAGGACTCTTCTCGCCAGGACTTACGGTTGTGGGCAACCCGTCGGTCACCATAAACGACGGCAGCGTGAACATCGCCACCGAAGACGTCTACGGCAACCTGAGCTTCTTGTGGCAAGACAGCTCCGGGGCGTTCCACCAGGAAACCGTGGACACCGCCGCCAACCTGTAACCAGGCGCCTGGCCGACGGCCGCCTCTCGCCGGGGGCGGCCGTCGGTGGGGTTGACGTAGAGCGTCAGGGAGTCGACCGCCCGGCCCCGCCGTCACAGGCGCCAGCTGGGGCGCTGCTGTTTTCGCTGAGGCGGGCGGCCTGAGCGTTGAGGTAGCGCTGGTGTGGCAGGCTGCCAGCGCGGCTGGCCGCTTCCAGATAGCTTTCCCGGGCGGCCGCGTAGTCTCCGGCCATCTCCAGCAGGTGGGCCCGGACGGCGTGGAAGCGGTGCCCGGTCACGATCCGCTGGTCGGCGGCCAGGCCGTCGAGCAGGTCCAGCCCGGCGCGGGGGCCGCGTGCCATGGCTACCGCGACGGCGTGGTTCAGTGCTGTTACCGGGTTACTGGAGATCTGCGGCAGCAGCTCGTACAGGGCAACGATCTGCGGCCAGTCGGTGTCGGCGGCGGAGGGAGCTTCGTCATGGATCGCGGCGATGGCTGCCTGCAGCTGGTAGGGCCCGGGCGGTCCCTGGTGCAGGGCACTGGTGAGCAGCGCCACGCCTTCGCCGATGAGCGCGGCGTCCCATTGGGTGCGGTCTTGCTCAGCCATCGGGACCGGTTCCCCGGCCGGTCCGGTGCGTGCCGGGCGGCGGGCGTCGGTGAGCAGCATCAGCGCCAGGAGCCCGGTCACCTCGGCGTTGCCGGGCAGCAGCCGGTACAGGATCCGGGTCAGCCGGATGGCCTCGGCGGACAGGTCAGGGCGGATCAGCCCGGAGCCCGCGGTGGCGGCATAGCCCTCGGTGAAGATCAGGTACAGCGCGTGCAGCACTGCGGCCAGCCTGCCGGCCCGCTCGTGGCGAGCCGGAAGGGCGAATAGGATCCCGCTGTCTTTGACCGTCTGCTTGGCGCGGGTGATGCGCCGGGTCATGGTTGCCTCTGGCACCAGGAAGGCCCGCGCAATCTCGCTGGTGGACAGGCCGCCGACGGCACGCAGCGTGAGGGCGATCTGTGATGCCGGGGACAGCGCGGGGTGGCAACACTGGAACAGCAGGATCAGTGTGTCGTCAGCCGCGCTGGCCTGGGAGTCGGCGGCCAGGTCATGCCACTCGTGCGGCGGGATCTGGCGGGCGACGGTTTCCTCTCGGCGGCGCCGGGTCTGCTCGGCCCGGAGCAGGTCGGTCAGCCGCCGGGAGGCGACCGTGATCAGCCAGCCGCGCGGGCTGGCCGGGATTCCTTCGGTGGGCCACTGGGTGGCCGCTGCCAGCAGTGCCTCCTGAACAGCGTCCTCGGCGGTGTCGAAGTGCCCGAAGCGCCGGACCAGAGCGCCGAGAACTTGCGGCGCCAGTTGGCGCAGCAGGTCTTCGGGCTTGGGAGGCGGCATGGTGTCAGATGTCCAGCTCGTCCCGGGACTCGGCCAGGGGCCGCACGTCGGCGTAGGCGCGGGAGCGGACGTGCTCCGGGCCGGGCGTATTCGTCAGCCGGGCCGCGATCTGGGTCGCCCGGTCGAAGCTGTCGCACTCGACGATCCAGTACCCGGCCAGCACCTCCTCGGCTTCGGAGTACGGCCCGTCGGTCACCACTGGGGCGCCGCTCTGCAGCTGAATGCGGCGGGCGTGCGCCGGGGCGGTAAGGCCCCGCGTGTCCACCAGCTCCCCCGACTCGGCCAGGTCCTTGCTGAACGACTCCATGAACTCGCCCATGGCCGCGAAGTCGGCCGGTGTCCAGCCCGGATCCCCGCCGCCGGGTTTCCCTGCCATCGCGTCGTAGTCCCGCTGGGACGCATTGACCAGGATCATGTACTTCATCGGGATCTCCTCTCGGCTAAGCACCTGAGCGGTGCCTCCGCGGAGACGTCGGCGCCGCGGCCCTGGACCGGACACTCATCGTGACACGAGCCAGAAAAACCTCAGTTTCTTAACGCTGGAGACCGTCGAGGATCAGGTTGATGGTGAAGTCGAAGCGATCGTGGCCCGTTCCTGAGGTGAGCTCCGCCGCATAGCGCTTGGTCTGGGGAAACGTGTCGGGCAGCTCTGCGAATCGGCGCAGTAGTTCGTCACGGCCGACGACCCAGTTGTCGCCGTTTCGGGTGGCTCTGTCCCGCAGCGAGGTCTCGAGGCAGTAGGCGTTGACGTAGAGCGTCAGGGCGTCGATCGCCCACGCGGCCGTCTGCGGATCGACACCTCCGGCGAGCACGATGGCGAACATGCCCTCGTTGACTCGCATCGTCTCAAGGTTCGTCGGCATGATGGCGAGCGCCGCTCCGGATATACCGGGGTAACGCGAATACTGATCTCGCATCTGCATGCAGACGCTTGTGATCTGCTGGCGCCAGGCACCGGGGTCCGGTTCGGGGAGCTCGATCTGAGCGTAGAGACGGCCGAGGAGCAGATCGTCGAGGTCGTCCTTGTTGACGACGTGGGCGTAGAGGGATGCCGGGCCGGTTTCGAGCGCAGTGGCCACCCGGCGCATCGTCAGGGCCTCGTATCCCTCGCTTGCCACGATGCCGAAGGCGGTGTCGATGATGGCCTCGACCGTGATCGGTTTCTTCCGTCCGCCGGACGGTCCGCGGCGCTTCACGGGTGTGCTCGTGTCACTGCTGAGCTGCAGGTGACGGGCGGCGCGCCGTCGCTGTGGAACCGGTGGCATAAGGCCAGTGTAGCAAGACTCTAGAACGCCCTTCTAGTAATCTGGATCGACGTTCGTGTTGACACGATCAGTGTTCGTGTTAAGAATAGTGTTCGTGTCTACCAGAACTGGTCTAACCCAGTCCGGCCAGAACCGCAGTGAGCCGCTCGATCCTGCCCTCGTCAAGCTCGCGCTCGTCATCGTCGTGGGGGTCATCGCCGCGATCCTCGACCTGACGATCGTCAACGTCGCGATCGACACCTTGCAGCGCCGCCTGCATACGAGCGTCTCCACGATCCAGTGGGTCAGCACCGGCTACTTGCTGGCCGTGGCGATGACCATCCCCGTCAGCGGCTGGGCCTTCCAGCGCTTCGGCGCACGCCGCGCCTGGATGGCCTCGTTGATCATCTTCGTCGCCGGCTCGGCGCTGTGCGGCGTTGCGTGGTCGACCGGCAGCCTCATCGCCTTCCGCATCTTCCAGGGCATCGGCGGCGGGATGCTGCTCCCGCTCGCGCAGACGATCCTCGCCAACGCCGCCGGCCGTGAGCGACTGGCGCGCATCGTCCCGTTCATCGCCATCCCCTCCCAGGCCGGCCCGGTCCTCGGCCCGGTGATCGGCGGGCTGATCCTCAGCAACGTGAGCTGGCGCTGGATCTTCTACGTCAACGTCCCCATCGTCCTTGTTGCGCTCGTGCTCGCCTGGCGCACCGTGCCCGAGACCGAGATCAACGCCGACCGCCGCGTCGACATCCGCGGCCTTGCGCTGCTCTCACCCGCCCTGGCGCTGCTCGTCTACGGCTTCTCCGAAGCAGGCGTGAGCGGCGGGTTTGGCCACACCAAGGTGATCGCACCCCTGGCCGCCGGCCTTGTGATCCTCACCGGGTACTGCGTGCACGCGCTGCGCTCCCGCGTCGAGCCGATTCTCAACCTGCGCTTCCTGCGTTTCCGCGGTTACGCGACGTCCTCGGCGATGATGTTCCTTTCCGGCGTCACGCTCTTCGGCGGGCTGTTCCTGCTGCCGCTCTACTACCAGCAGGCGCGCGGAGCGTCCGCCCTGCAAGCTGGCCTGCTGCTCGCCCCCCAGGGCGTCGGCGTTGCGATCGGCTCGCTCGGCGCCGGCCGACTCGTCGGCAAGATGGGCCTGAACGTGCGCGTCGTCGCTGTCACCGGCATGGCGCTGCTCACCATCGCGACGGTCCCCTACGTGTTCGCTTCGGCCCACACCAGCGAAGCACTGCTCAGTGCCGTGCTCGTCGTCCGCGGCGCCGGGCTCGGTCTCGCGCTCATTCCCATCACCACCGCCGCGTACATCGGCCTACCGCACAGCGCCATCCCCTCGGTGACCACCGGAGTGCGGATCTTCCAGCAGGTCGGCGGCGCGCTCGGAACCGCGATCCTGGCCGTCATCCTCCAGCACGCCATCTCTGCCAACCCTCACGTGATCGCCCACGCATTCGACACGACATTCGCCTGGGTCCTCGGACTGACCGCCCTCTCCTTCGTGCCCGCACTCCTGCTGCCAGGCCCCAACCACAACGACCAAACGGACTAGATACGCAGCGTGGCCGCTGGACGCATTTCGCCTGACGGCACCCCTCAGGACTGTTGATCAAGCGGCGGCAGGGTTAGCGTGGAGAGCGGGGGTAGGAAGGTTTGACCTGGGGGCAGGAGGTTTGAATGCTTTGCAATATTGGGATCCAGTGGCGGTCGCCATGCACGCTGGCGCTGCAGCCATCCACGCGATCTGAGCCCAGGATGCCGGCATGACCGCCGTGCCGCCGCACCAGGCCATCGGTGGGGTGCTCCTAGTTCCCGGAAACCTGCCCGTCGTCTTCGCGGCCTACCTCGTACCCATTGTCATCTTGGTGGTATTCGGCATCTGGGGCTTTCGTCTGGGTTCAAACGATTCGGGCGGCAATTCGGGAGGCGGCGGCGGATCCAGGGGGCCCGGACCGACACCGACGCCGCCAGGAGGCGGGAAATCGAGCGACAAGCGCGTCCTGGAATCCCTGACCATCGGCGGCCTCCTGGAATCGCCGGGTCGGGAGGAGCAAGCCCAGGAACGCGAGCGTGAGCTCGTCGGGCCGAGATCGTAACCTCTGATCCGCAGCACCGAACGACGGATGAAGCTTCGCCGCGTCCAGGTCCGGCCCGGACTCCTGCACGACGAAGATCACCTATCTGGTGATCCGCCAACCTCGTCAGCAAAAGCCGGATTGAAAGGATCTTGAACTGTTTGGCCGCCATGCCCCGTACGGGAGGGGCAGGGCGGCAGAAAAGACCATGAGCCGCCCCGCATACAAGGGGAGCGGGACATATGGCGGGCTCACAGAGCGGCGCGGGTGAAGATCAGGCGACACAGGTCTTCCCGACGGAAGTTGCGGCTCATCAGGTGCCGACGCAGGTGGTGCCGCAGCATCCGCCGACGGAGGTTGCGTCCTCTCCTGGCCCGGCGGCGCAGGCCGCTCCGGCTCATGAATCGACGGTGGCCGCACCGCAGGGGCAGGCAGCTGGGCCGGCCAACCCGGCCGCACCTCCCGTACCATTCTCACCGGCCGCTGGTGTGATCCCGCCGAGCCCCGTTGCCGGCATCGTCAGGTACGGGCCGGGGATCCCGGTTGAGCTGCCGGTCAGCCAGGGCGGGCGGACGGCCGAGCACGTCTGGAGCGGCGGCCCGCCGCCCGCACCGCCACGGCGTTCCGCCCGGCTGCGCAGGTTTGGCGGCTTGGCGCTCACCGTGATCTTGCTTGTCGCATCCGGCGTTGTGCTGTTCTTGCGGTTTTATCACCCGCCATTCCAGGTGACCGGCGCCGCGATCACGCAGCACACGATGACCGGCTGCCGCGTCGACGTGACCGGGCGGATCGCCACCAACGGCGCGGCCGGGACGGTCAGCTACCGATGGCTGTTCAAGCCCGGCGGGCAGCAGGCCACGACGCTGCGCCAGTCCGTCACCAGCGGGCAGCACGCCGTGGACGTGACCGTCGCCGTCGAAGGCAGCGGCCACGGCAGCGCATCGCAAACCGCGACCCTGCAGGTGCTCAGCCCCGACCGGCAGACAGCGTCGACTCGCGTCGCGCTCAGCTGCTGAACCAGTCCCGCCGCCAGCGCGGCCACTAATTCCCGCACCGACATGTAGTGACGTCGTGCCTCGCGAGCCAGGGCGACGCTGATCAGAGGGGGATCCGATGCCCGAGTGGACCGTTCCCGGATACACCCAGCTCAAAGACCTCGGCTCAGGCGGGTTCGGCAGGGTCGTTCTCGCCCGGCACCACGCCGCCGGCGTGCTGGTCGCCATCAAGTACCTGCGCGCCGACCTGCTGGGCGACGCGATGTTCACCGAGATGTTCCGTGGCGAAGCGACCGCGCTGGCGTCGATCGAGGACCCGAACGTGGTCCGGCTGTATGAGTACGTCGAGTCGCCGGACGGTGCGGCGATCGTGATGGAACTGGTCGAGGGAGTCTCGCTGCGCGAGATCCTGGCCCACCAGGGCGCGACCACGGCCGAGGCGGCCCTGATCGTGCTGCAGGGCTCGCTGCTGGGGCTGGCTGCCGCGCACCAGCGCGGCGTGGTGCATCGCGACTACAAGCCGGAGAACGTGCTGGTCGACGGCGAAGGCGCGAGCAAGCTGACCGACTTCGGCCTCGCCGCGCGCACCGGCGACCGGCCCATCCCCGCGGGCACGCTGCGGTACGTCGCACCCGAGCAGATCGCCGGGGCGCCCGCGAGCCCGGCCGGGGATGTGTACGCGGCCACCGCCACCTTCTACGAGTGCCTCACCGGCCACCCGCCGTTCAGCGGCGAGCCGGACGACCTGCTCCGGCAGCACAACACCGAGCCCGTGCCGCTGGAACCGCTGCCCGAACCGCTGCGGCCGCTGGTCGCCACCGGGATGGCCAAGGACCCGGAGTCCCGGCCCGCTGACGCGGCCAGCCTGGTCACCGAGCTCAAGGCCATCGCCTCCCGCGCCTACGGCCAGGACTGGGAGCGGCGCGGCCGCTCGCACCTGGGCGAGGCCGCGCTGCTGCTCGCGGCGCTGTGGCCGATCGGCGCGCCGGCCGCGCAGCAAGGCACCGCCGTGGACCGGGTGCAGCTCCACCAGCAGCCACGCCCGCGCCCGCGGCTGCACCCGCGCCGGCTCCTGCACCTGCGCCCGATGCCGGCCGCCATCGCGATCGCCGCCGGGATCGCGGTCGTCGCGGCGGGCACGGCCCTGGCCGCTCCCGTCTCGAACAACCAGGGCACCCAAAAAGGAACCGGGACGCCGCCACCAGTCGCGGTGCAGCCGGTCTCGCTCCAGCCGACGCCATCCGCATCGCCGACGCCATCGCCGAGCGCGCCGGGCGTTCCCGCCCCGAGCATCCAGGCCAGCCTTTCCTCGGCGTTTGCACCGCAGAACGGCGACGTCTTTGTGAAGTACCTGGACGGCACGGACGCCAATGCCACGATCAGCGGCCAGGTGACGAACGTGACCAGCGGCGAGGTCGCCGAGCTGTACGCGCAGCAGTTCCCCTTCAGCAGCCCGCCCAGCCAGGTCTCCTCGGTCGCCCTCAACCCATCGGGTTCGACCGCGCAGTACTCGTTCCAGGTGACACCGACGCTGGCCACCCGCTACACGGTCGAGGTGCTCCAGAGCAGCACCGCGGCCACCCCGCTCACGACCGAGGCCGTAGGCACCATCTACGTGATCATGGGCCAGCCCAATTCGACGACGGGCCATACCTGTACCGGCGGGCAGTGCCAAGGCACGGAAACGGTCACTGTTCAGGTCCCAGCCTCGGCGCTGAGCACTCAGATGACTGCGCAGCCGGTATACACGTACTTCGCCATCGCTTACTCGTCGTCAGGCGTCGAACCCGCGGCGCCGCAGACGGTGCAGCTGGGAGCCGGGGACCCCGTCGTCAGCACCCCGCAGCAGATCTCCGCCGACGAGTACCAGTTCACCCTGACGTTCTCGTTCCCGAGCAACAATGAGTCCTGGCACGCCGCCTGGCGGCGCTGCACGAAGAGCCTGGAGGTGCAGGACGGGATCGGGCTTCCCGGGGCCGGCAGCAACGGCTGCGGCAGCCAGACCATTCAGTACTCAGCGACCTACATCGGCTAGGGGCGGCCAAAGGACAGCGGCCAAATCAGGGCGCCTATACCTAATCATCTGGTGAGCCTTGACGGTATTGGCTCGGGCCTTATAGGTTTCCCAAGGTCCCGGCCGCGATGGCCGGGATGGCAGCCAGCCCAGCGAAGTCCGGTGTGAGTCCGGCACTGTCCCGCAACGGTCATGCTTCCTCCGGGAGCGAGTCCGGTCGCCTGGCCTGGTCTGCCCAGCGAGCACCGGTCCTCGGAGGAAGGGCGGTTCGCATGACCGCGGCCAGGCAGCGCCTGCGCGCAGTTCGCGCCACGATGGGGGCCCGCGAGTGGGGCCGGCTCGCCGCGATGCTCGCCTTCGTCCTGGCGATCAACGTCGCGGGCTGGGGCATTTTCGTGCTCTACGTGCTGCCGCACCACTTTGACTACAAGGGCGAGGGCGGCAGCCGCGGCCTGGGCATTGGCGTCGGGGTCGCGATCACGGCCTGGCTCCTCGGATTCCGGCACGCGTTCGACGCCGACCACATCTCATGCATCGACAACACCACCCGCAAGCTCATGGCCGATGGCAAGAAGCCGCTGGGCACCGGGTTCTTCTTCTCGTTCGGCCACTCCACCGTCATCGTCGCGGTCGGCGTCGGGATCACGGTCGCGGCCCGGGCGGTGTTCGGTGCCGTGGTCGACCCCAGCTCGGTGTATGAGACCGCAGGCGGAGCGATCGGGACCGTGCTGTCGGCCGGGTTCCTGTACCTGATCGCCCTGCTCAACCTCATCGTGCTGACCGGCATCTTCAAGGTGTTCCGCGACATGCGGTCCGGTGCCTACGACGAGCAGCAGCTCGAGGCGCAGCTGCAGGCGCGCGGCCTGATGTACCGGTTCTTCGGCCGCTTCATGAGGTCCATCAACCACACCTGGCAGCTGTACTTCGTCGGGCTTGTGTTCGGCATCGGCTTCGACACCGCGACCGAGGTCGTGCTGCTCGCCGCGACGGCTTACGCGGCGATCCAGGGCCTGCCCTACTTCGCGGTCCTGGCGCTGCCGTTCATGTTCTCGGGCGGCATGATGCTGTTCGACACGCTCGACGGCGCGTTCATGAACTTCGCCTACGGGTGGGCGTTCGCCCGGCCGGTCCGCAAGGTTTACTACAACCTGGTCATCACCGCCCTGTCCATCGGCGCGGCGTTCATCATCGGCACCATCGAGATCCTCGGCGTCCTCACGACCGAGATGCACCTGCAAGGCGCGTTCTGGGACACGATGGCCAACTTCAACATCAACGTCGCGGGCTTCTGCATCGCCGGCCTGTTCGTCACGGTCTGGGCCGTGGCCCTGATCTACTGGCGCGTCGGCGACGTCGAGGCCCGGTGGTCCTCGAACGTGGCCACCGCCCCGGCCCAGCCACCGCAAAGCGCCGGATAGCGCCGACCCCCTGACCAGGCACCTTCCCCTAAGATCTAAGATCTAAGGTGTAAGAACGAGGCCACCCGGGCCCGCGTGACGTCCGGCGCGATCGCGCCGGCGCCGGCGGCCCAGGCAGGGGGAACATGCCGCGCACCGTCAGCCATCCGCCCGCGAGCACCGCACCGGCGCCGTCGTTCGAGGCCCTGCTGCAGCGGCCGGACCTGGCCTGGATGGGCCAGAACACCACGCACCTCGAGCCGCCGCCCGAGGTGATCAGGGCCCTGGTGGACAGCACCATGCAGCGTGAGTTCCAGTTCTACGCGCCCGCTCTCGGCTTCACCGAGCTGCGGGAACTCATCGTGGCCGATCTCGGCCTGACGGGCAGCACGGCGATGATCACCGACGGCGCGGTCGGCGGGCTGTACCACATCTGCACGGCCCTGGCACCCGGGCTGTCCCGGCTGATCACCACCGATCCCGGGTGGCCGTGGCCGGGCCGGTTTGTCGAGCTGGAGGGCGTGCCGGTGACCGCGGTCGAGGTGTATTCCGCCGAGGCCGGATACAAGCTCACCGCCGCGGCGCTGGCCGAGGTCATCGAGCCTGCGGCGCTGCTCTACCTGATCGACCCGCTGAACCCGCTGGGCAGCTCGTATGACCGGGACGAGCTCGAGGCGATCGTGGCGGTGGCCCGGGCGCACGGCGCGACGATCGTGCACGACTGCACATACCGGCACTTTGCCGACGGGCACACGCTGGTCGCCGAGTTCTATCCCGAGGCCACGCTGACCGCGTACAGCTTCTCGAAATGGCTCGGCCTGGCCGGCCTGCGCCTGGGCGCGGTCGTCGGCCGCCCCGAACTGCTCGACCGCCTGACCGCCACGCCGTCCAACCCGCTCGGCGCCAACATCCAGGCGCAGCGAGCCGCCATCGCGGGACTGAAGGTGAAGGACCCCTGGCTGCACCGGCTGCGGCAGATCAACCGGCGCAACCAGCAGATCGTCGCCGAAGCCGTGCAGCGCAGTTCCCTTGGGCGCGTGCTCGTGGATCCGTCCCAGGGCAATTTCCTCGCCGTCGACGTCAGCGGGCAGGACTGGACCGCCGATCGTGTCTGTGCCGAATTGCTGGAACGGGACGTCTTCATCCGCTCTGGCACGTACCAGTCACCCGCGTTCGGTGAGAGATTCGTCAAGGCCAGCACGTCGGTGCCGACGTTGTGGGCGGAGCGGTTCGCCGCCGCCTG
>Ga0209333_1000347_pt1 | contig 26023 bp, 31 predicted proteins | sample BlaSpr_A8_OM2_O3_FD_187982 | JGI IMG/M metagenome (GOLD analysis project Ga0209333, IMG submission 187982) | Forest soil microbial communities from Thunder Bay, Ontario, Canada - Black Spruce, Ontario site 2_A8_OM2_O3 (SPAdes) (version 2) | ecosystem: Environmental > Terrestrial > Soil > Boreal... | reverse complement strand
CCCTTTTCGGCTTGGGTCAACATCGCGACCACGCTGGACCCGCGAGCGTCGAGGGAAGGCCGAAAGTTCCATCGACAACTTCAACGAAGTTTCTCTCTTCACGCAGGATGAGGCGCTTGGACTGTGCCATGCCAAAATTCTCGCGCGCTTCGGGATCCGCGCGCAAGCGTGCCCGGTAGGTCTCGTAGGAAGCCAGGCTATCGAATGCGATCAACCCCCATGCCACATTGTTAGTGCCCTCGTACGGAAGAAAATATCCCACCAGGTGGCCACCACATCTGGGAATGATGCGGCCCCAATTCTCGGCGTACTTCTTGAACCCGTCCCTTTGGAACGGATCGATCTCGTAGCGGATGACGCAGGTGATCGTCATCCCGATATTATGCCAGTCCCGGAACATGCACACTTCGTCTATTATCAAAGTGTGGATGTTGAGGGAGACATCGAAGGGGCGGTCTCCGGAATTGCGGCTGCTATTGGCGAACAGGCGCGCGCGGATGCTTTTCTGCCTGGTAGACGGCCGCGCCCGAACCAGCACTGAACTGGCCATGGCGGCTAACGTCAGTCCGTCGACCGCCAGTGCGCACCTGAATCGGCTGAAAATGGAGCGGCTGGTCAAGGTGCTCATTCAGGGGAAGCATCGTTATTACAGCCTGGAAGGGCCAAACGTGGCAAGTACGCTCGAAGGGCTGAGCGTTCTGGCTGGCGGCCGTCGAGATCGGTTCGTGCCGAACACGCCGAACCGGCTGCGTGCCGCGCGCACTTGCTACGACCATATGGCCGGCACGTTGGGCGTGTCGATGCACCATCGCTTGCAGGCCTTGGGTTGGCTATCAGCCGATTACGCGGTGAGCCAGGACGGAGGGAAGGCGCTTGCGGCGCTGGGCATCGATGTGGATGCGATGCGCGCGTTGCGCCGGCGGTTCGCATACGCATGCGTGGATTGGAGCGAGCGCCGGCCGCATATCGGCGGGGCGCTGGGGGCGGCGCTTCTGGAAGTCGCGCTGAAGCGGAAATGGGTGAGCCGGGATCTTGACAGCAGGACGTTGGGTGTCACCAGTCTCGGGCGGCGCGAAATGCTGGCACGATTCGGCTTGCGGGTTTGAACAGCCGCAACTCGAACAAAGGGCACGCAGAATGTTCGAGTATCCCGGCCCGACGTCACCTCGCGATTTCACCGCGCAACCATCCGGTCGAGCCGATCTGCAACTGACACTGAGAGCTCCGGATGGTGGACCTCCTTCCGGTTCCAATGTCAAGCGTCTCCAGCGTCGCGGGTGGTTCGATATCAATTCCTATGCCACAGCGGAACAATGAATACTTCCACAGCAACAGGTAGCGCGAATCGGGTGACCACTCCGGCCGGATCGGAGACGTGCTGCCAAGGGATCGTCGCCGTGAAAAATCGTGAGGATCTATCAGAAAAATGCCGTCACTCCGATTCCCTAAGGTTGCGATCCACTTTCCATCCGGCGACCACACTCCGAGCCGGAACTCGCTTCCGAGAGACTTTGTAGTTCCGTGAACCAAATCCATCAGCTCCAGGTGAAGATCGTGATCCGTGTTGCTGCCCACCGTGGCGACGGCCTGCACACCATCCGGGGACATGCTGAGATCGTCCCACGCCCACCGGTAACGACAATCCGAGATGAAAACCTGCCGGACATTTCCGACCGGAAGTAGAATCTCAAATACGCCGCAACTTCTACCGTTCACGTCGGGCCGACTGCCGGAGATGATGAGCTTATCTTGGCGAACGGAGAGTGCGAAGCTCTTGATGGCGAATGTGGGCGTGCCAGGCACCGTACTTGCCCGAGTCGGGTTGAACTCGATTTTCGCCAGCCCAGGCTCTGCTCTTAGGCTGTGCGGCTCTGTTCGAGTCGCGTGGGCGCCATACACAGATTTTCCGTCGGGGGCAAAGATCGACCGGCCAAGGCGCAGTGGCAACGGAATTGTGAGCACCTTTCCTCCTGATAGAAAAACCTTTAGGGAGTCTGACTCGTCGCTCGGAAGACGATTGGCAACCTCGTACGGATAGACGACATCAGTCCGCGCGGTGCAGGAGACCATCAGTCCGGCCAAAGCCGCTGCTGCCAGAACGCTTCGTTTCATGAGAGAGTCCGACATGTTCGCCCCAGCCTAGCGCCTCATGAGTCGCGCCGCAACAATCTCCCGGGAACCTTCACCAAGAATAAAAAGTGTGGACTTTCAGATAAACAGGTCTTATAATATAGTTTAGGGCACTCAGCCATCCGCAATCCGCGGCAGAGGGGGGAAGTCTTGACCAGTCCATCCGGCATCACCCGACCGAAGGTCACCATCGACGGCAACGAAGCCGCCGCGTACGTGGCCCACCAGATCAACGAAGTCATCGCCATCTATCCGATCACGCCGTCGTCGCCCATGGGCGAGTGGGCGGATCAGTGGTCCGCCGAACTGAAACGCAATATCTGGGGCACCGTACCGTTGGTGGTCGAGATGCAAAGCGAAGGCGGGGCGGCCGGCGCGCTGCATGGCGCGCTGCAAACCGGCTCGCTTACCACCACCTTCACCGCCTCGCAAGGCTTGCTGCTGATGATCCCCAACATGTTCAAGATCGCCGGCGAGCTTACCGCCACGGTCTTCCACATCGCGGCGCGGACCCTGGCCTCGCAGGCGCTTTCCATCTTCGGCGACCATGGCGATGTGATGGCCGCGCGGGCCACCGGCTTCGCCATGCTGGCTTCGAACTCCGTGCAGGAAGTCATGGACTGCGCGCTCATCGCGCAGGCCGCCAGCCTGGAAGCGCGCGTACCGTTCCTGCACTTCTTCGATGGCTTCCGCACTTCGCATGAGGTGGCCAAGGTCGAACAGCTTGTCCCCGACGACATGCGCGCCATGATCGAGGACGACCTGGTCCAGGCCCACCGCGCCCGCGCGCTCTCGCCCGATCATCCCGTGATCCGCGGCACGGCCCAAAACCCCGATGTCTTCTTCCAGGCACGGGAAGCGTCCAATCCGTTCTACCAAGCTTGCCCCGGCATTGTGCAAAAGGCCATGGACAAGTTCGCGCAAGTCGCCGGCCGGCAATATCATTTGTTCGATTACCTCGGCGCACCGGACGCCGAGCGCGTGATCGTCATCATTGGGTCGGGCGCGGAAGTGGCAGAAGAAGCCATCGCGCATCTCAACGCCGCCGGCGAAAAAGCAGGTCTCGTTAAAGTGCGCCTGTATCGCCCGTTCTCCATCGAACATTTCATCGCGTCATTGCCGGCTTCCGTGAAGACGATCGCCGTCCTCGACCGCACCAAGGAGCCGGGTAGTTCGGGCGAGCCGCTGTATCTCGACGTGGTCAACGCGCTGAGCGAGACGATGGTTACCGGCAAGCGCGTCATCGGCGGACGGTACGGCCTCTCCTCCAAGGAATTCACACCGGCCATGGTGAAAGGCATCTTCGACGAAATGTCCAAGCCCACGCCCAAGAATCATTTCACCATTGGCATCCTGGACGATGTTGGCCACACCAGCCTGGACTACGACTCCGCTTTTTCGAGCGAAGTGCCGGGCACCGTGCGCGCACTGTTCTACGGCCTGGGCGCCGATGGCACCGTCGGCGCGAACAAGAACTCCATCAAGATCATCGGCGAGGAAACGGCGAACTACGCGCAAGGATATTTCGTTTACGATTCCAAGAAATCCGGCGCCATCACGGTTTCGCACCTGCGCTTCGGGCCGCAGCCGCTGCACTCCAGCTATCTGATCGCCAACGCAAATTTCATCGCCTGCCACCAGTTTTCGTTCCTGGAGCGGCTCGACGTGTTGAAGGCCGCCGAACCTGGCGCAACCTTCTTGTTGAACAGCCCCTTCGGCCCCGACGATGTCTGGGATCGATTGCCGCTCACAGTCCAGCGGCAGATTATCGCCAAGAAGCTGCGCTTCTACGTGATCGACGGCTATGAAGTGGCCAAGAAGACTGGCATGGGCGGCCGCGTGAACACCATCATGCAGACCTGTTTCTTCGCCATCAGCGGCGTACTGCCGCGCGCCGAAGCCATCGCCGCTATCAAGCGCTCCATCGAGAAAACGTATGGCAAGCGCGGTGAGGCGGTGGTGCAGAAGAACTTCGCGGCCGTGGATGCTACGCTCAGCCAACTGTCGCAAGTCGAGGTCCCCGCCGCAGCCAGCTCCAACTTCGATATGCGTCCGCCGGTCCCGGCTGGCGCGCCGGACTTCGTACAGCGGTTCACCGCGCGCATCATCGCCGGGGAAGGCGACGATCTGCCGGTCAGCGCCATGCCGCTCGACGGCACTTTCCCGACAGGCACCACCCAGTGGGAAAAGCGCAACATCGCGCTGGAGATTCCCGTTTGGGATGAAGAGTTGTGCATCCAGTGCGGCAAGTGCGTGCTGGTCTGCCCGCACGCCGTGATCCGCGCCAAGGTTTACCAACCCGCACAGGCTGCGGGCGCGCCGGATACCTTCAAGACAGTACCCGCGCGCTGGAAAGATTTCAAGAGCATGCGGTACACGCTGCAGGTGGCGCCCGAGGATTGCACCGGTTGCGCGCTGTGCGTCGCGGTCTGTCCGGCCAAGAGCAAGAGCGAAGTGAAGCACAAGGCCATCAACATGGCGCCGCAAGCTCCGCTGCGCGAACCGGAAGCCGCCAATTGGGATTTCTTCCTGAAGATCCCGGAAATCGACCGCCGTCTGCTGACTCAAAGCCTGGTCAAGGACAGCCAGTTGCTCCAGCCGTTGTTCGAGTTTTCCGGCGCCTGCGCGGGATGCGGCGAGACGCCCTACATCAAGTTGATGAGCCAGCTCTTCGGCGACCGCGCCATTGTCGCCAACGCCACCGGCTGCTCGTCGATTTACGGCGGCAATCTGCCGACTACGCCTTACACGGTAAACGGCGAGGGCCTGGGCCCGGCCTGGTCCAATTCGTTGTTCGAGGACAATGCCGAGTTTGGGCTGGGCATGCGCCTGGCCATCGACAAGCAGATCGAATACGCGCGCGAATTGGTCGCTCGACTGGGCGTCGCGATTGGCGAAGACTTTGCACAAGCGCTGCTGGACGCCGACCAGAGCACCGAAGCAGGCATCTTCGAGCAGCGCGCGCGCGTGAAGCTGCTCAAGCAGAAACTTGCGGGCGTGAAAACGCGCGAGAGCCGCGATCTGCTGAGCCTGGCCGATGCGCTGGTTCAAAAAAGCGTGTGGATCATCGGCGGCGACGGCTGGGCCTATGATATCGGGTACGGAGGCCTGGACCACGTGCTGGCATCCAACCGCAATGTGAATATCCTGGTGCTCGATACCGAAGTTTACTCCAACACCGGCGGTCAGATGTCCAAATCCACTCCGCGCGGCGCGGTAGCCAAGTTCGCGGCTGGCGGCAAGCCCGGCGCCAAGAAAGACCTGGCCATGATGGCCATGAATTACGGCACCGCCTACGTGGCGAAGATCGCCATGGGCGGCAGCGACAGCCATACCATCAAGGCTTTCATGGAAGCCGAGTCGTATGACGGCCCTTCCATCATCATCGCTTACAGTCACTGCATCGCCCACGGTTACGACATGGTCCACGGATTGGATCAGCAGAAGGCCGCCGTGCAATCCGGTTACTGGCCGCTGTTCCGTTACGACCCGCGATTGGTGGCCGAGGGCAAGAATCCATTCCAGCTCGACTCGCGCCCGCCCAGCATCAAGCTGAAGGATTACGTCTACAACGAGACGCGTTACACAATGCTGGCCAAGAGCCACCCGGACGAAGCGCACCATCTGCTCGAACTGGCGCAGCAGGACGTGCGCGACCGCTGGAAGATATACGAGAACATGGTCCACATGCCGGTTGGCGGCACGCAGGAGGTACAACAATGATCGACCTATCCGAAACTATCGACCTTTCGACGACTTATCTGGGATTGAAACTCAAGAATCCATTGGTGGCTTCCTCCTCGCCTATGTGCGTGGACGCCGGTAACATCCGGCGCATGGAGGACGCAGGGGCGGCGGCAGTGGTCCTGCATTCGCTCTTCGAAGAACAGCTCACTCTCGAAAGCAACGAACTGGACCGCTTCATTGCGGCGGGCGAGAATGTCGGCGCCGAAGGTATCTCGCACTTCCCCGACATGCTCGGTTACAATCGCGGCCCTGAGAGTTACCTGAAGCACATCCGCAAGGTCAAGGAAGCGGTGCACATTCCATTGATCGCCAGCCTGAACGGGACCTCCGTGGGCGGCTGGCTGAAATACGCCAAAGAAATGGAGCAGGCCGGCGCGGATGCGCTGGAGTTGAACATCTATTACATCCCCGTGGACCCCGAAGTCACTGGCGACCAGGTGGAGCGGCAATACTGCGACCTGGTGCGCGCGGTGAAATCCGCCGTACACATCCCAGTGGCCGTGAAGCTGGGGCCGTACTTCAGCTCGCTGGTGAATATGGCCAAGCGGCTTGAAGCCGCCGGCGCCGATGGACTGGTGCTGTTCAACCGCTTCTACCAACCCGACTTCGATCTGGAAGCCCTGGAAGTAGTGCCCAATTTGATGTTGAGCAGTCAGTACGAGTTGCTCCTGCGGCTGCACTGGATTGCGGTGCTCTACGGCAATGTGCGGCCGGATCTTGCGCTGACCGGTGGGGTCCACGCCGCCACCGATGTGGTGAAAGCCATGATGGCTGGCGCCAAAGTAGCTATGATGACTTCCGCGCTGCTCAAGAAAGGCATCAGTTACATGGATACCATGCTGACCGAGTTGCTCATCTGGCTCGGCGATCATGAATACGATTCGATCCGCCAGATGCAGGGGAGCATGAGCCGCAACGCCGTGCCGCAACCGCAGGCGTTTGAGCGGGCGAATTATATGAAGGTGCTCAGCTCTTACTCGATGCAATAGCGGACCGGCCCGGTGTACGCACACGATATTCTTAGGAGGGCGTGGTAGTATCGGATGGCCCACCAAACCAAAGAGATCGGTTGAGAAGATGTCAATCTGCAAGATCCTGAGGAACGTGCGAAGTTCAACGAACAGCAGCGTGAAAGGGCACGCGTCAGACGCCGCGAGATGGTCGCGGACCTTCGTCGGCAGGGGCTGATCGACTCTCAGGGACGGCGCGTTAAGAAAGAGCTTCCGCCCGACATGCGAAATGCACGCTCCCCGGATGATCGTCGTTGCCGGACCACCCGGCAATCGTATCAGGGCATCACGCCCGAGATGCGGATCCAAATCGGCAAACAAATGGAGCGGTTCATCGCCGATCATATTCACGACAGAAGAAGCTTCGCTTATGAAACCACAATGCGGACGGATATCGCCTTCCGTCAGGCGGAAGAAGCGCGAATCCAACGGGTTCTTGACGGTGCCGCTTTACGTGGCGCTCGACGATGTGAAACTCAATATCAGTCGCGTTGCGGTTCGCGCGGATGCCGGCGGACACTCCGCGCCGCCCGATGAGATCCGGCGGATACACAGCGCCAGCGTGAAGAACCTCGCAGGGCGATCCAGGAATTCGACCAAGTGCAGGTCTTCGATAACAGCAAACCGAAACTCGGGACCCGATCTCGTCCTGGAAGGAACGGACGGCAGAATTAGTTACGTTACAGATGGCGCGCCCCGCTGGTTACGGGATTCGCCGGTCTGCCGCCGATTAAGAGCAGCGAGACTCGGTGTCGCGATGTGGAGCACGCGCCGTCAATGATCGGCTCGGCGCGTATTCCAGTCTCGATACGAGGGTCCGGATGAGACTGTCAAGATCCTTCGTGTAGCGAGGCTCCGAGTGGATCATCAGGGCGTATCCGCCGACGGTCGGGTACCGCACGTCGGCCCGTTGAAAATGCTGGATAGACTTATTCAGGCGTAGCTAATCTTCGTGCATGCCTTTGGCCGAAGCCGCCGTCACCACCAGATCGCAAGCCGCCTCCAGGATTCGGCTGGGCCCGATCGCCTGCCAGAATTGAACGTCGAATTCGCGTCCGGGCGCTAATCGTGGGACCAACGCTTAGGGCTGCGGGTTGATCTGCCGCTCCACCCGGGTGAGGCGGCGGGCCAGATCGTCTATGGCGCGCTGCTGGGCGGATTGCGTAGCCGACATTTCGCTATCGAGCCGTTCGCCGGTGATGAGCGATTTGCCGATGCCCGCGAGTTGGAATTCGAATGCTGTGAAACGGGACTCCATGTGGTCGAGGCGGCGCTCGACATGCGCCAATCGGCCGCCAAGTTCGTCGCGCAGCCGGCTGATGCTCTGGTCCACATGGTCTTCGATGGCGCGCATGGCCTCGAACAAGACTTGATTGTTGGCGCTGATGAGGCTGCGGGTTTGCTCTTCAATCGCCCGGTTGTTGGCGCTGATAAGACTGCCGATCTGGTTGAGGTCTTCTTGGGTCATATCCGCTCCTGCACCCAGTATATCCGGTATGGCAGCGGCATGCCCTTACTCTTGCCGCAAAGCCGCCGTCGGATCGAGGCGGAGGCGGGCGGCCCGACGACGCGCCGGCACGTACGCCGCCACCAGAGGCGCCGCCGCCAAAATCAGTGCCGCGCCAGCCAGTTGCAGCGGCGCGTCCGGCCGGACGCCGAATAGCAGACTCCTCACGAGCGGGCCGGCAGCCAACGATGCAGCCAGGCCCACCGCCATTCCGAATGCCAGCAGCACCGCCGCATCAGCCTGACGACCGGCTCGCGCGGCGCTCCTAGAGCCATGCGAATCGCGATCTCGGCTTCGCGCCGCGTCACCGCATACGACATAATCCCATAAAGACCCACCATAGCCAGCGCGAGCGCCAGGGATCCGAAGACCGACGAAAGCAGCGCCACCGTGCGCGGCAACAACAGCGATTCGCGCACCTGCGTTTCCAGGTTGCGGAACTCCAGTGAGATGCCGCGGTTCACTTCCGCGATGGCGGCGCGCGCAGCGGGGATCAGAGTCTCCGCCGGCGCTTCCGACCGCAACGTAAAGCGAATGCTCGGCCTCGGGTCCGCCTCCTGCGCGAAGGCCACATAGCCGATCCTGCGGTCCCGTTCATTAATCCGGTTGTACTTGGTCCCGCACCACGCCCACGATCTGGTAGACATCGTTTTTGCCCATCCCGATTGCGTCCCAGAATGCGCAGCCACCAATCCGCCCTCTCATCCAGCGCGCTGTGGCCCGGATGGAAGATCGGTTCGCATGCGAATCGGGATGGCCACGTCGAAACCCCAATCCGTATCCAGGCCGCGAAACCACGGCGGGGTCACGCCCACGATCTCGAAGGTATGCCGGTTCAACCGCACCGTCTTGCCGATGGGGCTCTCGCCGCCCGGGAAAGCCCGCTTCCGGAAGCTGGAGCTGATCACGGCAACCTGCGGCGTGCCACGGCGGTCTTCCGCATGCGTGAAGACGCGGCCCTCGATGGCCGGCACGCCCAGCACGCGAAAAAAATCGCCGCTCACCCACAGGCCCGTGGCATAGCGGCTCTCGCCGCCATCGGCCAAGTCGAAGCGATCCGGCGCGTATGCCAGCCGCCCGAGAATGCCTGCTGGCGCTCGCGCACTTGCTCCCAGATCGGATTCGTGAACTCGTCGTCGCCTTCCGACCCCGGCATGATTTGCACCAGCCGCTGCGGATCCTCCACCGGCAACGACCGCAGCAGCACCGCATTCAGGATGCTGAAGATCGCCGTATTCGCGCCGATTCCCAGCGCCAGCGAGAGCACCGCCGTAGCCATGAAGCCGGGCTTCGCCGCCAGCGTGCGCAGCCCGTAACGGACGTCTTGCCGCCACGAATCGAGGCGCGCCCAGCCCCACGCGGAACGGCTGCGCTCTTGCTACTGCGTGGCATTGCCGAACTGCCTCCGGGCCGCCGCCGCGCCGCATCCGGCTCCAAACCTTCCGCTCGTTTGTCGCCGGCGCGCAGGTCCAGATGCAGCCGCATCTCTTCCGCCAGGTCTTCGTCAAAGCGCGCGCCGGAAAGCCGGTAGCGCAATTGCCGCCATAGTTCCCCGATCCACGTCATTCGGATGTCACCTCACACGCTGTCCGCAAGAATCTTGTGAATGGCCCCGTTCACCCGCTGGTATTGCCCGACTTCGGCCAGAAGCTGTTTGCGGCCCGCCGCCGTCGGCCGGTAGTAGCGCGCGCGGCGGTTACCCGCGGTTACACCCCATTCCGCGGTCACCCAGCCTTTCAACAGCATGCGTTGCAAGGCCGGATAGAGCGATCCTTCTTCCACCTGCAGCACATCGTCCGACACTTCCTGAATCGCATTGGCGATCTCGTACCCGTGAAGCTGGCCGTGACGGGCCAGCATCTTCAGGATCAACATATAAAGGGTGCCGGGCGGAATTTCGTCGCGTCGCTGGTTCTCTGCCATAGCTAGACTATGTCAGTGTCCCATGTGCCGGGCGGGGTTGTCAAGCCGGCCGGAAGAGCCGTTCCGAACCTTGTGAGAGCAGCACCCAAAGCCCATAAATGCCCAGTGCGGTCCCGAAGGGCACGTGGATCAGGTCCAGCACGGAGAGCACGATCGTTAGGATGCGCGCCCATGACCGGAATTGCAGCAATCCGATTCCGGCGATCACGCCGGGCAGCGAAATTGCCAGCAGGACGAAGAAAATGAATGCGCCGATGCCGCCCAGTATGGGGACGGAGATGTGCGCTTGGCCCGAGTAGTCGGTCGCGCCGATCAAGCCCGCAATACCCCCGAGCAGCAATAACATGCCCAGCGCGAGCAATATTCCCAGACACCCGAAAACGATGTGCAGTACGCCGAGTATCTTGACGTGTTGTTCCATGGCTGCCTATTGTAGGTCCAAGCCCCGCCATAAGCAACCGCTCCGCTGCCTCACACTAGACAGCCGCTCGCGAAGGAGTATAATCAGGCAATGCCAGTTACTCAGAAGCACGACCCGGAATTCCTTCACGCTGCATTGATTGGATTGCAGCACATGCTGGGCGCTATCGAGCAGCGTATCGGCGACTTACGCAGTCGGCTGGGAGGGCAACCGGCTTCCCCTAAGGCGGCCGCGCCCGCGTCCGGCGCCAAGAGGCGGACCATGAGCGCCGCCGCCCGCAAGCGTATCGCGCTGGCGCAAAAGAAGCGGTGGGCCGCCTACAATGCCGCGAAGGCCAAGCCGGCCGCTCCCAAACCGCCCAAGCGCAAGCTGAGCGCGGAGGGCCGCGCCCGCATCGTCGCCGCCACCAAGAAGCGTTGGGCGGCCTTCCATAAGTCCCAGCAGGCGCCCAAAGCGGCCGCGAAGCCCGCCGCCAAGAAAGCTGCGAAGCCGGCCGCGAAAAAGGCCGTTAAGAGCGTCGCCCCGAAGGCGCCGGAGGCTGTGGCTCCGCCCGCCGTGGCCGCCGCGGCGGAATAGGTGGCGCAGGCTTCAGCCTGTGATCTACCCACAACCAGCCGGCGCTGGGAAATGCTAACATTTCCCCATGCACGACTCTAATCCCCAACGCCGCGAGATCCTGGGCGCGCTCGTCGGCGCATCTCTGGCATCCGCCCTACCCGACGCCGCGCAAACGCGATCCGGCGGCATGCTGTACCGTACCCTCGGCCGCACCGGCGAGCGCGTCTCCGCCATCGGGCTCGGCGGCTACCACATGGCCGTTCCCCAAGACGAACAGGACGGCATCAAAATCGTCCGCACTGCCGTCGACAACGGCATCAACTTTCTTGACAATTGTTGGGACTACCACGATGGCAAGAGCGAACTATGGATGGGCAAAGCCTTGCGCGACGGCTACCGCCAAAAAGTCTTCCTGATGACCAAGTTCGACGGGCGCACCAAACAATCCACCGCCAGCCAGATCGACGAGTCTCTGCAGCGCTTCCAAACCGACCGCATCGACCTGATGCAGTACCACGAGAACATCCGTATGGAAGATCCCGATCGCTTCTTCCATGACGGTCCCCTGGAGGCGCTGTTGGAGGCCAAGAAGGCCGGCAAGATCCGCTATATCGGCTTTACCGGCCACAAAGATCCCGCGGTGCATCTGCGCATGCTGGAAGTCGCCGAACAAAACGGCTTCCATTTCGACACCGCGCAAATGCCGCTGAACCTGCTGGACGCGCACTTCCGCAGCTTCGCCAAGCTGGTAGTGCCCAAGCTTGTGGCGCAGGGCATCGGCGTGCTTGGCATGAAGCCCATGGCCTTCGGCAACCTGCCGCAGCACGGCTTGGCCACCGGCATCGAGTGCCTGCACTACGCCTTAAGTCTGCCCACGTCGGTGGTCATCACCGGGTGCGATACCCTGGAGCGCCTGCACCAAGCCCTGGAAGCCGCACGGACGTTCAAGCCACTGACGGAAACGCAACTGTTGGCGCTGTTGTCGAAGACCAGGGATGCGGCGCTTACAGGAAAGCTGGAGCCGTTCAAGACGACCTCGCAATTCGACGGTACCGCGCAACATCTAAGCTGGATGGGGTAGGACAGGCGTCATAGCTGCCTCATGGCTGCCTCATGGCTTGTCCGCGCCCGCGACGGGCGGTTGCGCCGTATTTGCGTTTCACCTGCGAAGCATTGAAATCGGGTAGAGGCTGTTTCATAGTGTACTGTGGCGAGCCTTACGTATTCCGGTTCGAACTGGACAAGGCCCGCGCCTTGCTGGAGAAGCTCGGCGCTGAGATTCCCAATCTGCCTCCCTACGACCCGGCCACGGCGGAAAAGCTGCCTTGGGAGGAAGAAGTGGCCGCCGCTATTGAGGAACTTCGGGCCGAGAAGGAAGCCGAGAATCGCAATGAGGGTTGAGGCTCACCCCGCGCTCTTAATCAACCGCTCGGCGTGCTTCAGCGCCTCAGGCGTCAACTCCTGCCCCGATAGCATACGCCCAACTTCGCGCGTGCGGCCCGGGCGATCCAGTTCTTCGATCCCGGCGACGGTGCGCCCCCCGCTCTCGCGTTTCTCGACGCAATAATGATGGTCGGCGAAGGCTGCGATCTGCGCCAGGTGCGTGACGCACAAGACCTGGTTCGCGGCCGCCAGCTTCTTCAGCCGCCGGCCGACGCCTTCGGCGGCGCTGCCACCGATACCCGCGTCCACTTCGTCGAAGACTAGCGTGCGCCGGGTCGTCACATCGTCGGATAGACAGGTCTTCAGCGCCAGCGCGATGCGCGAGATTTCGCCGCCGGATGCGACCTTCTCCAGCGGCTTGGGCTCTTCGCCCAAGTTCGCCGAGACCAGAAATTCGATGCGGTCGGCGCCCGCCGCCGACCAAGGCGCAGCGGCGATCTCGATACGAAATCTCGTGCGCTCCATGGCGAGCCAGGCCAACTCCGCCTCTACGCCCTTCTCCAGCTTGCGTGCGGCGCGCGTGCGCAGGGCGGTCAGCTCGCCCGCGGCTTGCGCGAAGTCGCGCGCCAGCCGCTCACGCTCGCCGCGCAATTCGGCCATGCGCTCGCCGGCATGCTCAACTTGCTCGATCTGCGCGCGCACGTCGGCCAGAAACGCCACCACCTCGCCAAGCGACGCACCGTATTTGCGCTTCAACTTATCGAGCAGCGCGAGCCGGTTCTCGATCTCCTCCAGGCGGCCGGGATTCGCCTCCAGGCCGGAAAGATAGTCGCGCAGGCCGTAGGACGCCTCCTTGATGGCCACCTCCGCGGATTGCAGATGCTCTCCCAAACCCGCCAGCGACGCATCGATGCGGCAGATATCGTCGAGGCGCTTGGCGGCCAGCCGCACCTGCGCCAGCGCGGCTTCCGGCGAATCGTAAAGCGCGGCGTAGGCGGTGCCGGCGTTCTCCTGCAAGCGGCCCAGGTTCTGCAAGACGCGGCGTTCGGTTTCGAGGGCTTCATCCTCGCCGGCGATAGGCGCGGCGCCTTCGATCTCTTTGCGCTGAAATTCCCAGAGGTCCAGCAGGCGCAGTTTTTCCTGCTCGGTGCGCTCCAAAGTTTCGAGCGCGGCGCCGGCGGCTTTCCAATGTGTGTAGATCTCCGCGATGCGCCCTCGCGGTTCGCCCGATTGGGCAAACGCGTCCAGCATGTCGCGCTGCGCATCGGCGGAAAACAAAAGCTGCTGATCGTGTTGCCCGTGGATATCGCCCAGCAGGGGCGCCAGCTCGCGCAGCAGCGAAACCGCCACGGGGCGGCTGCCGACGAACGCGCGCGATTTGCCGCCCGCCAGGATCTCGCGCTCCACCAGCAGTTCGCTGTCTTCAACGGCGATGCCCGCGGGATCCAGCAGGGCGCGCACGTCGGCCCGGTCGCGCACGTCGAAGATGCCGGCCACGCGCGCGCGGGCCTCGCCGGAGCGGATCGTTTCGGCCGACGCGCGTGCGCCCAGCAGCAGGCCGAAAGCATCCACTACGATGGATTTGCCGCTGCCCGTCTCGCCCGTCAGCAGATTCAGCCCCGGATGGAAGCGCACCCGGATGCGATCGACCACGGCGTAGTTTTCGACCAGCAACTCTACTAGCATGCTGTGCCGATTATACCCATTGCTCTTGGCAGGTGCGGGGTGCTACTGTGCGGCGGAAGGCAGCAGCATGGCTGATGTATTTCGCGATCGTTTATTACAGAGTAAGGTAGCGTTCATTACCGGTGGCGGCAGCGGGATCAATCTGCGTATCGCGGAGCGCTTCGCCGCGCAGGGCGCGCAGGTAGGTCTGATGGGGCGCAAACAGGATAAGCTCGACCGGGCGGCGGAAGGCATACGGGCGGCGGGCGGCGCGGCCTTGGGAATCGCGGGCGACGTACGCAATTACGAAGAATGCGGGAACGCGCTGCAAAGAACGCGGGAGGAGTTTGGCGGGATCGATATCCTGGTATGCGGGGCGGCTGGCAATTTCCCGGCGACGGTGCTGGGCATGTCTGCCAACGGCTTCAAGGCTGTGATCGATATCGACTTGCTGGGCACTTTCAACACCTGCCGCGCGGCCTACGAGCACTTGCGCAAGCCGGGCGCGTCGGTGATCGCTATCTCGGCCACGCATGCGTTCGTGCCCATCGCGTACCAGGCGCACGTGTGCGCGGCCAAGGCGGGCATCGATATTTTTTGCAAGACGCTGGCGATCGAATGGGCGGCGGCGGGCGTGCGGGTGAATGTGATCGCGCCCGGGCCCGTGGACGATACGGAAGGCATGCGGCGCCTCGCGCCCACCGAGGAGGCGCGGCGCAAGGCCATGGCCAGCGTGCCGTTGGGGCGCTTCGCCGGCAAGGACGAAATCGCCGATCTGGCGCTGTTCCTGTCGTCCGACGCGGCGGCCTACATCACAGGCGCGATCTGTGTGTGCGATGGCGGGCAGTCGCTGCTGGGCTCGCGCACGTTTCTTGCGGCAGCCGGGGCGTAACGATGCATATAGGCATGCAGTTGGCGCGGCGGCTGGAGGCGGCGGAAATGCTCGACGGCGTAGCCTGCGCGCAGGCGCACCTGCGGCTCAACCCGGAGCTGGGAGCGGAGGTGTTGGAAGTGGGCGGCGGTTCCGCTATCTTTGTGGGGGTTGAGTCGCCGCTCACGCATGCGCTGGGGCTCGGAATGCGAGGCCAAGTGCGCGCGGACGATATGGACAGGATGGAGGACTTCTACCGGTCGCACGCAGCCGCGGTCCGTGTGGAACTATGTCCGCTGGCGGATGCGTCCCTGGTCGAGCTGTTGGGGAGCCGCGGCTATCGCGTGGCTGAATTCCTGAATGTGCTGGTGCGACCGCTGGCGGGGACGGAGATCTCCCCGGCTGTGGCAGTGCGCGCGGCATGCACGGACGAGGAGCAACTCTGGGCGCGCACGGTGGGATGCGGATTTCTGGAGAAAGACGATCTCACTCCGGATGAGATGGAGGTGGGGCGAGCCATCTGGCATATGGCAGGCTCGCGCTGCTATCTAGCGCTCCATAGCGGGCGGGCTGCGGCGGCCGCGGCGATGGCGGTGCACGGCGGCTTGGCGGCGCTGTTCGCAGACAGCAGCATGATGGGCTTCCGCGGCGCCGGTCTGCAGAGCGCGCTGATCCGCGAGCGCCTGCGCATGGCGATGGAGGAGGGATGCGATCTTGCGACCGCGTCCACGTTGCCGGGCAGTGTGTCGCAGCGGAACTACGAACGCAACGGGTTCCGCGTGGCGTACACGAAGGCGACTCTGGTTGCCAATCATACATCATGATCGATGACGAACTGCGCGGCGAGCTTCTGGCCATGCGGGCCGAAGATGTGCGCGTGCGGCGGGAACTGCTCGAATCCGGAGAATTGGGAGGCGTCTATGTTCCGCGGATGGAAGCGGTCCACATACGCAACGCAGCGCGCCTGAGAGAGTTGATCGCGGTGCATAGCTGGCCGAGCGAGGGCGTGGCGGGCGCGGATGGGGCGGAAGCGGCATGGCTCATCGTCCAGCACGCCATCGGTGAACCGCAATTTCAGCGGGAAGTGTTGCGGCTAATGCATGCGTGCGCGAGCGTGAAGACCGTACCGCTTTGGCACCCGGCTTATCTGGAAGACCGGATTGCGATGTACGAGGGCAGGCCGCAGCGTTACGGCACGCAGTGGATGGACGATCCGCTGGATGGACGAATTCGACCGTGGACACTGGCCGAACCGGAACGGGTAAACGAACTGCGCGCGGAGGTGGGCCTTGGGCCGCTGCAGCCGATTCCCGAGCCCGGCCCGGAGTTGCCCGTGGAAGAGCGGCAAAGGATCGAGGACAACCGGCAGTGGTGGGAGCATTGGCTGACAACTAAAGGATGGCGCTGTCGGTAAAACCCGCCTGCCGGGTCTTAGTATATGCCATGCTAGTTTTTGTAGCCCGGCCACCGGGATCCCGGCGCGGCCGCGCTATGACCGCCGGCCTTACATATGCTCACCGGCACTCGATCGCGGCATCGGGGCAGCAACGCCGCTTGACTCCCGAGGAGGTGGCCGCCGAACTGTTCGAAACCGCCCCGGATCGAACGATTTTCACGGCACGACTTCCGGAATTTTCCGCAACGAGGCGCTGGACGCCAACAACTGGTTCGCCAACAGTACGGGCCAGCCACGCCAGCGACTGCGCTTTGAAGATTTCGGCGGCGTCCTGGGCGGGCCGCTGCGGCGCAACCGGACCTTCTTCTTCCTATCCTATGAGTGCCTCGGCCTGCGCCAGCCTTACACCTGGCAATCGACAGTGCCGTCGCTTGCGGCGCGGCAGAGCGCTCCGCCGATATTTCAGGCGATTCTGCAAGCTTTTCCAGCGCCCAACGGGCCGGACCTCGGCGGCGGAGTCGCGGAGTGGACGGGCTACAGCTCGCGGCCATCCGGGTTCGATGGCCTGAGCGCCCGCGTGGATCAGGCCTTGACTGCCCGCCTGCTGTTATTCGGCCGGTTCAGCGACACGCCTTCTTCGACCGCCACTGGCTTGGCCGAAACCAATAGCGTGACCCCTGCAGACCACGCGGCAACGATCGGGCTGAATGCCGCGCCAACACCATCCGCCACCAACGAATTCCGATTGAACGCCACTTGGTCGAGCGCGCGGTGCAACGGACCCATGCAGAGCGTAACGGTTACGGCCGCCAGCTTGCAGGCGCTGCTCTATTCCGGTTTCTCCGTCGGCTTGTTCGAATCCGCGCAGAATTCCACGTCCATCCAGCAGTTCGCCGCATTTGGCGAAGACACCTGGCGCGCCACTCTCCGGCTGACGATCGCATTCGGCTTGCGCTGGGAGTTCGACCCATCGCCGCTCGCACCGGTATCGAGTGTCGAGGTGCCGATTTGGAAGACGAGTTGCACGGACCTTGCGCCGCGAATCGGCGCAGACTACCGGCTGACCGCGGACGCACTATTTTGCGCGCGGGCGCTGGCCGGTATTTCGACGCGGATTTCGGGGCGGCCGTCGACGGCATCAACGGGGCGCCGTTCAATACCTGGCAATTCAACAATGGAGCAACCAACCCATCTTCCATACGCAATGCCCCCATCCCCATCGCTTACGGGTTTGCGCCGGACCTGCGCGTGCCGTCGACATGGGGGTGGAATGTCACGCTGGAGCGGAGTCTCAACCCGGAGCGATACGCTGTCGGTGGCCTGGGTAAGCTCCGCGTCCAACGATTTGCTGCGCCGGGAAGTGAGCCCGGACAGCAGCACGGGCACGGAAACGGTGGAGGCCACCAACCACGGCTGGTCCCGTTACGATGCGCTGCAGGCGCAGTATCGCAGGCGGCTGGCGCGGCGCTTGCAGGCGCAGGCTTCTTATAGCTGGGAACACTCCATCGACAATAGCTCGGCGGATGCGGAAGTTTTTTGGGCGCCATCCGCGGCATTTTCCGCGACGGATGCCGGCTCGTCGGATTTCGACGTGCGCCACTCGCTGGCGGCGGCGTTCTCCGTGGATCTGCCGCGCGGCTGGCACTGGACGGTTTGTTCTACGCGCGCACCGGCTTTCCCATCACCATGCTCGACGGCGAAACCGCCATGGACTTGTCGTGCGCCGGTCTGGATTGCCGACCTGCAAGCGCCGGGAGGTCGGTGCCTAAACCCCGCCGCGTTCGTTGCTATCGACGGACCTGGCGATCTGGGCCGGAACGCGATTACAGGCTTCGGCATGTCGAAGATCGACCTGGCTGTGCGGCGCACATTCCCGATCGCCGAAAAATGCTCGGCTGATTTGCGCGTGGAAGCATTCAACGCGCTCAACCATCCGGTGTTTGCCGATCCGGTGCGGTTTCTGATGGACCCGCCGTTCGGCTCTCGCCCTCGATGTAGAACCTGATGCTGGGCGGCGGCACGCCATCGAGCGGTCTTGCTCCCGCGTTCCAGACGGGCGGGCCGCGGTCGCTGCAAATGGTCTTGCGCTTGCATTTCCGACCGCTCCGTCTTCCAATAGAAGTGTCGGGAAAATGCAGCGTGGACGGTCTTAGAGTTATGCGGTGCGTAGTCTTATTTATTATCTTGCGCGTCGCCTTATTGCCCGCCGCCTTTGGACAGAACTCATCCGCGAATCCGATTACCGGCATGGGGTACCTGTATCCGCCAGTCGCTGTGGCGCCCGGACAATTGATTTCGGTGTTCGTAGCGGGCAAGCTCCAGGATGATGTCAGCGCCACTGTGCAGGGCCTGTCCGCGCCCGTATTGGAAGTGCGTCCGGCATCCGGCTGCACGGCCGCGGCCATCTGTTCCGGCGTGACGGCCATCACGATCCAGATTCCTTACGAGCTGCAGCCGGGGTGCAGTTTCGCCACACCGGTATGCAACGTCTTACTGCTGACGCAATTGGTGGTAACTGCGGGCGGTGTGGCGGGGCCGCCGATCGACCTGACTCCGCTAAGCGATCAGGTTCACATTCTGACTGCTTGCGACACGGTGCTTCCCAGCGGGAGCGGAATCGCGCCGGTCGACGGTTTGCCGTGTGCTCCCCTGGTGACGCACGCGAATGGGTCGCTGGTCACGGCGGTGAGTCCAGCGCAAGGCGGCGAGGAGGTGGTGGCCTACGCGGTCGGCCTGGGATTCACGGTTCCGCGCATTCCCACCGGCCAGGCCGCCGCCGTGGCAACGCCGACGGAGGAGCCTTTCCGCCTCGACTTCAATTTCCGGCCGAACGCGCTGGCGACGCAACCCATGCCATTAATACTTGAACCTGGATCGTCGTCCCCGGACCTCAATTCGCCGTTGTATTCCGGACTCGTACCGGGGTACGCCGGGCTGTACCAGGTCAACTTCATCGTGCCGCAGATACCCGCGGGCGTGCAGGCATGCTCCGGTTCGGTGCAATCCAACTTAACCGTCAGCGTGGGAGGGCAGATGTCGTTCGATGGCGCGGGAATCTGCGTGGCGCCGACGGAATAGGGCGAGGTATGCCGCGATTAATAATGCTTACTTCCGTTTGTGGCGCATTAGCATCCGCGGCGTTCGGGCAAGGCGCCTCCGGGAACGCGGTCGCCGCGGTGGGATACCTGTATCCCGCGCCGGTGGTTGTGGCTCCCGGCCAGCTAGTTACAGTGTTCGTAGTGGGGAATCTGCAGGGCAACATCAGTGCCAAGGTGCAGCAGACTGCGAACCATGCCGCACCCGTACTGGAAGTGCGCGCCTCCATGACGGGTATCACCAGCCAGATTCCCTACGAGATAGAACGGCCGTGTCTCGCTTGCGCCGCGCCGGTCGGCGCCGTTGCGACCCAGTTGCTCGTAACCGCGAATGGGGCGGCAGGCGCGCAGTTCGAGCTGTCTCCGCTGACCGACCGCGTCCACATTCTGACCGCATGCGATACGGTGCTTCCCAGAGGGAGCGGATATGCGCCGTCCAATGGGTTGCCCTGTTCGCCGTTAATGTCGCACGCCGATGGATCGCTGGTGAATTCGGTTAGCCCGGCACAGGGCGGGGAGGAGGTTGTCGCCTACGCCGTCGGCCTGGGACCCACGACTCCAGCCGTCGCCACGGGACGGGCAGCGGCCACATCCAATTCTTATTTTCGGGTCCGAATCAACCTGCGCCGGGCGGGCTACCGCCAAGGCCTGTGTATTCAGGACTGGTAGCGGGATTCGTGGGACTGTACCAGGTCAATTTCGTCGTGCCGGAGCGGCCGAAACTCATTCGATGGCGCGGGGATCTGCGTCGCTCCGCCAGCTCAAAATTATGAAACACTACATAGCATTCATCATATTATTATGCGGCGCGCTCTCGTCCGGCGCATTCGGCCAGAGCACACCGGCAAACGCGATCGTTGGGTTGGGATACCTGTACTCGCCGGTCACTGTAGCTCCCGGACAATTGATTACAGTGTTCGTGGCGGGAAGTCTTCAGGGCGGCATCAGCGCCGCTGTCTCGGGCATTCCAGCGCCGGTGTTGCAAGTGCGCCCAGCTTCCGGCTGCCCCGCCGCGGCGCTTTGCTCCTCCTTGACCGCCATCACCATCCAGATTCCCTACGACATAGAACCCGCGTGTTACTTCGTGGGTCCCGTGTGCGACCTTGTTGTAGCTCTAGCGCAGTTAGTGGTAACTGCGAATGGCGTCGCGGGAGCGCCAATCCCACTGGCTCCCCAGGCCGATCGCATCCACATTCTGACGGCTTGCGACACGCTGGCTCCCGGCGGGAGCGGATCCGGTCCATATAACGGATTGCCTTGCGCGCCTCTGGTGACGCACGCCGATGGATCGCTGGTGACGGTGGGCCGTCCGGCGCAAGCCAGCGAGGAGGTTGTCATCTATGCGGTGGGGCTTGGGTTGACTACTCCCTCCGTTCCGACTGGCCAGCCGGCATCGACGGCAGCGCCGACCGACGAGACCTTTAACCTCGATTTCAATTTCCGGCCGAACGCGCTGGCTACCCAACCCATACAACCTTCAGGTCTCTTGCAGCCTATTCTTCCCCGTCCCGTGTATGCCGGCCTCACACCCGGGTTCGTCGGACTTTACCAGATCAACTTCGTAGTGGCGCCGCCGCCCGTGGGGACCCAGGCTTGCTCCGGCGCCGTGCAATCGAATCTGACGGTGAGCGTGGGCGGGATGGCTTCGTTCGATGGCGCGGGAATCTGCGTGGCGCCGACGGAGTAGATCTATAGCTCTAGCCACTGCGCTTCCTGGCCGATAATACGCCCGCGTTGAGTCCCAGAGTGCTCAGGCCACCGAAGAAACGGGCATGCTCGATCTTGACGCAGCGGTCCATCACCACTTCCAGGCCCGCCTCCAACGCGCGCGCGGCCGCTTGCTCGTGGATCACGCCAAGCTGCATCCAGATTACCTTGGCCCCGGCGGCGATGGCCTCGTCCACAATGGCCGGCACAGCGGAGGGCTCGCGGAAGATATCCACGATCTCGAGCGGCGGCGGCGCCTCGGCCAGCGCCGCATAACAGCGGCGGCCCAGGATCTCCCGTTCGCGCGGATTCACCGGGAAAATGTGGTAGCCCGCCGCCTTCATATATAGCGCGACGAAATGGCTGGGCCGGTACGGATTCGCCGAGAGACCCACCATGGCGATGCGCTTGTATTGCTTCAGAATACGCAAGTGCTGCTGCGCGGTGGTGGCGAAGCGCGTGCCGAGCACGGGCGACGTGCTGCTGACCTCGCCGCTCATGCTTTCTGCGAGGCTTCGAGGGCCTGGTCCAAGTCCCAGATAATATCTTCCACGTCTTCGATGCCCGCGGACAGCCGCACCAGGTCTTTGGTGATGCCCGCCGCAAGCTGCTGCTCGTCGCTTAACTGCTGATGCGTAGTGGAGGCCGGATGGATCACCAGGCTCTTGGCGTCGCCGATGTTCGCTAGGTGCGATAACAGTTGCACGGAATCGATGAACCGGCGCCCGGCTTCCAGGCCGCCTTTGACGCCGAACGTCAGGATGGAGCCGCAGCCCAGCGGCAAGTACTTTTTCGATAACTCGTGATAGGGACTCGATTCCAGGCCCGGAAACTTAACCCAGGAAACGAACGGACTCTTCTCCAGATGCTGCGCGACGGCCAAAGCATTGCGGCTGTGCGCGTCCATGCGCAGCTTCAGCGTCTCGATGCCGGTGAGAAACAGGAACGAGTTGAACGGGCTGATGCACGGACCGAAATCGCGCAGGCCTTCCACGCGCGCTTTGATGATGAAGGCGATCTCGCCGAACGTCTCCGTGAAACGCAGGCCGTGATAACCGGGGCTGGGTTCATTCAGTTGCGGAAAATTGCCGGAGGTCCACGGGAAGCGCCCGCTATCCACGATGACGCCGCCGATGGAGTTGCCGTGCCCGCCCAGGAACTTGGTGGCGGAGTGTACCACGATATCCGCGCCATATTCGATCGGCCGGCAGAGATAAGGCGACGCCATCGTGTTATCGATGATCAGCGGAATGTGGTGTTCGTGCGCGATGGCCGCCACTTTCTCGATATCCAGAATGTTCATGCGCGGATTGGCGATGGTTTCGCCATAGAGCGCGCGCGTGCGCGGCGTGATGGCGCGGCGGAAGCTCTCGGGATCGTCCGGCTCGACGAAGATGGCGTTGAAGCCCAGCCGGCGGAAGCTGACATCGAACTGCGTGTAAGTGCCGCCATAGAGCGTGCTGGCGGACACGATGTCGTCGCCCGGCTGCATCAAGCTGCTGATGGCCAGGAACTGGGCTGATTGTCCGCTGGCGGTGGCCAGCGCGCCCACGCCGCCCTCTAGCGACGCCACTCGTTCTTCGAAAACGGCCGTAGTGGGGTTCATGATGCGCGTGTAGATGTTACCGAAGCGCTGCAGGGCGAACAGTTCAGCGGCGTGGTTGCTGTCTTCGAAGACGAACGATGTCGTCTGGTAGATGGGCACGGCGCGCGCGCCGGTGGCCGGGTCGGGCTTTTGGCCGGCATGCAGGGAGCGGGTGCTGAAACCCATCTGGCGGTCTGGGGTGGATTCAGGCATAAGCTACAGTTTAGCGGTTTCGGATGGGTCGGTTAGGGGCTGACATTCCGATGCTTCCCCGGAATATCTGCGTCCCGCCCGTCGTGGGATTCCTGGAGGGAAAGGGATAAAACCGGGTTGGTGGCGGCGGGCACGCTTCCCTAAGCGCCGTCTGGAAGCCATTCTCCGAGTGGCCGACGGTCCGCTCGGAGCGGCCCAGCAGGTGATCGCGGAATTCTCCCAGGAAGCATCCCGTTGCATGGCGTAGCTGAACATTTGCTGCGCCGGGCGGAGTGGAGCGACCTCGCTGTGTGCGTGCAGAGCACAATGCGCGGTATTGCCCACAAACCAGCGCTCGTGGTGCGACCACCTGTGCCGCCTATCTGCGTGCGTAGATCGATTCTTTCTCGCGGTACAGCCGATCGTTCTCTTCGCGTAGCACCAGAATGCGGCCGTGGCGGTCGAGATTTCCCGCTCTACTTCCCACCGCTGATCACCGCGCATACTGGGTTTGATCTCTTGGTAACTTTTGATGTCGTCGTAGAGTCGCGAAATTTCGTTCCTGTTCTCGAATATCTTGGATTTGATCTCCACAATTCGCTGGCGGTCATAGCTGTCCATACACGCTCTCCGCTAACCGGTATCTGGGTGCAAACCCAAACGCATCAAACCATTCTACTCGCGGAATGGAACCCGTCGCACAGCCATGTGCAATTAGGCATACATTAAAGTAACGGAACTTTTGAAGCGACCCAGACCATCGCTTCTGAGCGAGTCACGCGCCACTCGGAAACTGGTGGCTTTTCGGCGCGACGGGCCACATTTCCCGTTGCGGAGACGGCGTCCCGGAAGTTAGCTCGTCAAAACGGATTCCTGGCCATAACAGCCCTTCCCGCCGGCAACGCACGCAGGACGCCCGGTTCCCTGGAGAGCGAGGCAAGCCGCCTAGTCCTGTGGTGGCTGCTCCAGTTTCCTGATACGCGCGTATAGCTTCGTCGATTGATTGCTGCTGCGCATGCTGTCGGGTCAGTAGTTCGTTCATATGCCGATCGGTCTGAATATCGGCGCGGGACATCGCCGTCAGGCGTCCATCCACATCCAACATGGTGGCTTCAACCCGATCGAGGCGTTTGCCCACCTGCGCAAATCCTTCACGCGTTTCGTGCCGAAGGGTGCCGACCTCGCGCTCCAAACCCCGCCGAAGGGCGACGATTTCGCGTTCCAGCCTCCCCTTGATGTCGACCAGTAGATTCTGGATACTGTCCATCCACCCACCGTCGACAATCGTACCCGAAACGGCTGTGCGACGTTCACCAGTACCACTCGCATCATCAAGTCAACGCCGGCCGTGCTTGCCCATACCTAGCTTAGCCCGAACTGTGTTGCGACGGAGGTGCGTGGGTGCGCGTCGTCGGTCTGGTTGTCGAGGATCAGCCTGCGTCCAGAGCCGCCGTTGATCTTGCCGAGCGCCGACGGAATGGTCGCGTCGGAATTCGGAACCGCGACCTTCGCAAAACAGCGTCAAGTGGTGCCGTCTATACTACTAAGAGAGGGCGCCATGGCTGTGAGACTACATCTCGATTGGGAACTTCCCGATGGGGCCTTGGAGGAACCGTTTCGATCGGACCTTGTCGAGGCGATCAGGCGGGAGGCTGCGCTGCGTTTGTTTTCAGACGGTAAGATCAGTTCCGGATACGGCGCTCAGATGATAGGGATCTCCCGGTGGAAGTTCATCGATCTGCTGCGCGAAAGAGGTATCCCCCTTTTCTCGTACGGCGAGGGGGACTTGGACCGGGAACTCGCCGCCTTTGATGGATTGGCGCCGGATGCCAAGCCGCATTCCTGAATCCGGCGATGACCGTCGTCTCGGATAGCACGCCGTTGATCCATTTATCGGCTGTCGCCGATCTTCAACTCCTGTGTGACCTCTTCGGCACCGTGACCATCCCGGACGCCGTGTTTCATGAGGTAGTGACTGCCGGCGTGGGCCGGCCCGGATCGCGCGAAGTCGAGACGGCCGCCGGAGTTTGGATCAAGGTTGAGCGGCGGATGCCAACTGCTGCCACCGCCAAGATTATGGAGCAACAGAAGCTGCAGCTCGGCGAGGCACAGGCGATTGAATTGGGGCTGGAGCTTAAGGCCGAGTTGCTCCTGCTGGATGAGCAGCGCGCCGTTGAATTTGCCCGGTCCGCCGGGTTGACGATCATGCGGACGGGTACGGTTTATGCGGCTGCCAAGCGCTCTGGGCTGATCGAGTCGGTTAGCGGCAGGCTTGACGCTCTGCGCGCGGCGGGGTTCTGGCTGCGCGAGCGAGATTATCAGGCAATCCTCGAGGCCTGTGGCGAGTCTTAACGGTTGAGGGCTTTGGTTCGGCCGGCGCAGGGCCGCTCGCTCGGAAAAACGTGGCTATAGCAGCCACCTGCTGCCTCGGATCGCCCAGTTCTCTGAATTGCAGCAGTTATGGCGCGTGCAATCTTGCCCTGGGTCCCCTCAGTGACCGGCCGGGCAGACGCGGCAGCTCAAGTCGTTTGGCCGGCGCGCAGCCGCGCCGCAAGCTCGCCATACGAACCCTTCACGATGTCGTCCAGCATCCCGTACGCTGCCTGTGGATGCCAGCCCAGTTCACGGCGAGCCTTCCCGCTTGACGCGCGGTTATCGTAGTCGACGAAATCCGTCAGAAACTCGCCCCAAAGCGCTTGCACCTCGGTTCGCCGCAAGGCCCGTGCCGGAACTCCCACCGCCTCACCTACTGCCTGGGCTAGCTCTTCTAGCGAAATGTCCGTCTCACCCGTGCAGTTATACAGTGCGCCGGCGGGAGCGGCTTGTGCCGCCA
>Ga0209333_1000346_pt1 | contig 26027 bp, 20 predicted proteins | sample BlaSpr_A8_OM2_O3_FD_187982 | JGI IMG/M metagenome (GOLD analysis project Ga0209333, IMG submission 187982) | Forest soil microbial communities from Thunder Bay, Ontario, Canada - Black Spruce, Ontario site 2_A8_OM2_O3 (SPAdes) (version 2) | ecosystem: Environmental > Terrestrial > Soil > Boreal... | reverse complement strand
TCGTGCGGATCGGAGATGCCGGATACAAGTTGCACAGCGGCCGCAGCCGCAACGAGCAGATTGCTACTGATCTGCGTTTGTATGTTCGGGCGGCGATCGATGAGTTACGAAAAAAATTAGGGGATGTCTGCTCGGCTTTCACCGAGCGCGCCGAACAAGCCGGCAATGCCGCGATGCCGGCTTATACGCATCTGCAGCACGCGGAACCCGTGCTGGTGGGGCATTGGCTGCTGGCGTATGTGGAAATGTTCCTGCGGGATGCGGACCGGCTGGTGGATTGCCGCAAGCGGTTGAATGTTTGTCCTCTGGGATCAGGGGCGGTGGCGGGTGCGACTCTGCCTCTGGACCGAACGTTCATGGCCGATGAGCTCGAATTTGCTGGTCCGACCGCGAACAGCATGGACGCGAGCAGCGACCGCGACTTCGTTCTGGAGTTCGTCAACGTTCTTTCGCTGCTCGGCGTGCACCTGAGCCGGTGGGCCGAGGAAATGATTATTTTTTCCTCGCAGGAATTCGGCTTTGTGAAATTGCCTGAGGCTTATTCCACGGGCAGCAGCGCCATGCCGCAAAAGAAAAACCCTGATCTTCTGGAGCTAGTGCGGGGAAAAACGGGGCGCGTGATCGGGAGCGCCACGGCGCTGACAGTGACCCTAAAAGGCCTGCCTCTGGCTTACAACAAAGATTTGCAGGAAACCCAGGAGCCGCTATTCAGCGCCGCGGAAACCGTGCTCGGCATGCTGCCGCTGATTGCCGGATGGATGAAGGCGGTGGAGTTTGACTACGCGCAAATGAACGCAGCGTCGCAGTCGGGATTTATGAATGCGTGGGCGGCCGCGACTTACCTGGTCAAGCGAGGCGTCCCATCGCGCCTGGCGCACGAACAGATTGGCAGGGCGGTAAAACTCTGCGTGGAGAGGAATTGTGAGATTCAGAATCTGACGCTCAATGATTTGTGCCGCCTGCACCCGGCATTCGATGAGAGCTTTTATGAATGCCTGAAGCCGGCCGCAGTATTGGCGATTCACGATGTGATTGGGGGCACGGCACCGGACCGGGTGAAGCAAGGGATTGCAGCCGCGAAAAGGAAGATCGACTCTCTGCGTGAGGAGGTCAAGATTCATGCGCACGCGTAAGGCGATTTTGCCGGATGCCCAGCACATCCACGATTTGATTTCCGCTTATTCCGGCGACGGTACCTTGCTGCCGCGAACGCTGGCGGAGATTTGCGAGAACGTAAGAGACTTTGTGGTTCTGGAAAATGAAGGCCGGATCATCGGATGCGGTGCGCTGCATCTTTATGGGACGCATCTGGCCGAGATTCGTTCGATCACGGTGGGACCTGAAACGCAAGGAAAAGGCGGGGGCAGCCGGCTGATGAAGGCGTTGGTCGCGGAGGCAAAACGGCATCGCGTGGATTGCATTTGTCTGTTCACGCGCGCGCCCGAATTTTTTGCGCGCCAGGGATTCCAGATTGCACAGCGCGAGGATCTTCCCGACAAAATTTACAAGGATTGCCATGTCTGTCCCAGATTTCATCGATGCGATGAAGTGGCGATGGTGCGCGGCAAGCTTCCTACATTTGCCATCCTTCCGGAACCGGCGAACTGGCTCGTCAAGCTCCAGCTTCTGTCCGGCAACGCGGTGTAAGGTCGCGGACTCATCGATCAGGGTCTGGCTCGCGGAACTGCCTCAGTTGCGTCTTCCGGTGCTATGATGCCGAGCGGAAGACATAACTATGTCGATTGCGACGCCGACCCGTTCGACCGCAGTTTCTCCTGACGCGCCATCGTCCTATAGGGGACCGCTGGCGGTTGTGACCACGTTGTTTTTCATGTGGGGCTTTCTCACTTGCCTTAACGATATTCTTGTCCCTCACCTGAAGTCGATTTTCGACCTGAACTACAAAGAAGTCATGCTGATTCAGTTTGCCTTTTTTGGCGCCTATTTTCTTTTCTCCATACCTTCCGCCAAGGTCATCGACTGGATTGGCTACCAGCGCTCGATGGTGGTGGGTTTGCTGACCATGGGCATCGGCGCATTTCTTTTCGTGCCGGCGGCGAGCGTTCCATCGTATCCGTTGTTTCTGGTCGCACTGATCGTGCTGGCGGCCGGCATCACCTGCCTGCAAGTTGCTGCCAATCCCTACGTGACCGTGCTGGGCAAACCGGAGACGGCTTCGAGTCGCCTGAACCTCACGCAAGCCTTCAATTCCCTGGGAACTTTTCTAGCGCCTTTCTTCGGAGGTCTGCTGATTCTCAGCGCAGCTCCGAAGGCCATGGAAGAAATTCGGGCGATGGCCCCGGATGCATTGCGGGCTTATCGCCTCCAGGAAGCGGCGACCGTCAAGACGCCCTACGTGGGGTTAGGGATCGCTCTCATAGTTCTGGCGGCGGCAATCGGCAGCTTCAAGTTGCCGAAAATTCCGCAGGCTCAACACAAAGTTGGGGAAAAAGTAGACGACTCAATCTGGAGACATCCGAATTTGATTCTTGGCGCCATCGGCATTTTTGTATACGTCGGCGCGGAGGTCGCTATCGGAAGTTTTCTGGTGAACTATTTCACCCAGCCAGAGATCGGCGGAATGACGGATAAGGTTGCGGCCGGTTTTGTCGCCTTTTATTGGGGCGGGGCTATGGTCGGGCGTTTCATCGGATCGGGGTTATTGCAGAAAATGAAGACCGGTCAACTGCTTGGCATTTGCTCGGTGTGCGCGGCGGCCCTGGTGACGATCTCCATGCTCAGCTCAGGACACTTCGCCATGTGGAGCATCATCCTGGTTGGCTTCTTTAATTCCATCATGTTTCCGAGCATCTTCACCCTGGGTGTGGCGGAACTCGGCCCACTGACCGGGGACGGTTCGGGATTCATGATCATGGCGATTGTGGGTGGAGCGATTATCCCTTTAGCTCAGGGCGCCATTGCGGACCGGATCGGAATTCATCACGCTTTCTTCCTGCCGGTGATCTGCTACGTCTACATCCTGTTCTTCGCCTTGAGCGGGTCCAAGCCCAATAGCGAACGCCGCGCCCGGAGCTAGGTGGGCTAGTCCGGGAGCGGCTCCGAGGAACGGGGTCAAACTAAATAGAGTTAAACCAGTACCGAAACCAACTCCGGTGTGCAGCGAGAGTTTTGCATCAACTTGACGGCATCTTCCGCCGTGAATCTTCCCATGGCGAGTGCGAGCTTTTTGTTGGTTGTGGTCTGGATGGGGCTGCGATCGACTCGCAAAACGTATTCGGCAGCACGCGCACCGCCGCGATTTACCTTGACGAGAAACTTTGTATTTTTCATGGGCTCCCTATGTGGTTCAGGATGGCAAGCGCAAAATCAGGATACGGTGAAAATATCCCAAGGTTAAGATCGAGAAAGCGTCTTTCCCCTCAGAAACTCGCTGAGTGCGGTAAAGCCAGGACAGGACCAAATCTTATTCCGTATAGCTGAAAGGATAAGGCGAGATAATGAATCAGCTTTAATCATAGGCTGATGCGGGGTATTTGTCAATTAGTTAATGGCTTAGGTTGGCTTAGGGCTGCAATATTTGAATCGCTTGCGGATGCACTTGTTGGTCCCTGATTTGGCTGGAATCCCAGCCGCCGCCGAGAGCCTTTACCAGAAATACGGAGCTGACCATCTGCTGGCCGAGGAGTTGTGTCTCCAGGCGTTCGCTGGTCAGCAGAGTGGTTTGGGCAGTGATGACGTCAAGGTAACTGGTGACTCCGCCAATATAACGATTGTTGGCGATTTCGAGGGCGCGACGCGCGTCCTCGACCGCGGCGCCTTGCGTCTTCAGAGCCTGGGAAAGCGTGCTCAGATTGCTGATGCCGTCCTCAACTTGCTGGAATGCGGTGAGCACCGACTGGCGGTAGTTCGCCACCGACTCCTCGTAGGCAGCGCGCGCAGCCGCCAGATTGGCACGGTAGCGTCCGCCTTCGAAGAGGGGTTGCAAAGCATCCGCCCCGAGGGACCAGAAGAGGCTGGGCGCGTTCAACAGTGAGCTGACCTGGGTGCTCTGCCAACCTCCGGCGCCGCTGAGCGTGATTTGCGGATAGAAAGCGGCGTGCGCGATACCGACCTGCGCGTTCTGAAAAGCCATTTGCCGCTCGGCGCTGGAAATATCGGGCCGACGCTGCAAAACATCCGAAGGCACATCCAGCGGAACCGGCGGAGGCGTAGCCTGCAAGGGCGCCACGCGCACATTCAGGCTGGATGCGGGCTGTCCCAACAGGACGGCGATGGCATGTTCGAATTGCGCTCGCGACTGCTGCACCAGAGAAAGTTGCGATAGGGTTGAATCGAGCAGGGCGGCTTGCTGCGCCACGTCGAGTCCGTTGGCAATGCCGCCGTTATGCCGGTAATTCACCAGGTCAAGGCCCTTGCTCTGGTAGCCTACCGACTCCTGCACTACATTGAATTCCGCATCCAACTCGCGCAACGAGAAGTAGTCGGCGGCGAGTTCCGCGGTCAGCACCAACTGTGCGTTCTGAAGATCCGCCGCCGTGGACTGGAGCGTTGCATTCGCAGCTTCAACGGTGCGCCGCACGCGTCCGAAGAGATCGAGCTCATAGTTTATGGAGAACGGAATCGTGTAGACGTTCTCGGTAAAGGGCGGAACCGTCTGCGTGACGCCGCTGATCGTGACCGGCTGCAGGCCATTCAAGGGACGATTTCCGGCGCCCCGCTCGCGCGCTCCAGAAGGATCGGTCGAGAGCTGCGGGAACAATCCGGAGGTCGCAACCCGGGCTAGCGAGCGAGCCTGCTCTAAACGGTCGCGCGCTGCCGCAAGAGATTGATTCGCCTGCAACAGTTGTTGCTCGTAGGCGTTGAGCTCGGAATCGTTAAATACCTTCCACCATTCACCCTTGGGGATCGCATCTTCCGGCGCGGCCTGCTGCCAGGGTGGTTGAGTCTTCCACGCATCGGGCGCGGGAGTGGGAGCCGCAGGACGGCTGTACCGCGGACCGACGGTGCATCCCGTGGTAAGCGCGAGCAACCATAGAACGAAAGCGGCCCAGAATGCGACTCGCTTCACGATGCCCCGCCCTTCTGTTGCCCCGGCGTGGTTTGGCCGGGCTGCGGCGGGTTGGGCGAAGGTTGCGCCAGATTCACCTGCTGTCCGTCTTCCAGCGAGTCGGCTGGATTGACTACGACTTTGTCGGTCGCCGCGACACCGCCGAGAATTTCCAGGGTGGTGCCGTAGTCTCGTCCAATATTGATGGGGCGCAACTGCACCTTGCCGTCGGAACCGACGACTGCAACCTGCGCACCCTGGGCGCGGAATAACATTGTGTTCACCGGAATCGTGACCTTGTTCACGTTGGAGCCGACGGCGAAGTGAACCTCGCCAAACGAGCCGGGCAGCAAGCGGCCATCCTTGTTGGGCACGTCCACTTCGGTGAGCAAGGTGCGAGTGACCGGGTCAATTGCCTCTGCGGTTCGCACGATGATGCCGTAAAATTTCTGACCGGGAAATTCCTGCAGAGTGACCGGAGTTTTGGCTCCGACTTTTATGTAAGGTGCATAGGCCTGCGGAACGCTGGTGTAAACCCGCAATGGATCAACCCGGGCGAGGTCGAACAATTCTCGACCGGCGGCGCCGGCGCCAGCGTTAATCAGCGCGCCCGGATCGACGTTGCGGCGGGTGAGCACGCCGGAAAAGGGTGCGTATACCTCCTTGAAACCTTCGAGCTGTTCGAGCCGGCGAACGTTGGCCTCGGCAGCGGCCAGGTTCGCCTGAGCCTGCTTGTAGCCGCTGGTTTGCTGGTCCGCTTCCTGCGCGGAAACGGAATCGGTCTTGCGCAGATTTTCCCAACGGTCGGCGCTGATTTTTGCCAGCTCCATTTGCGCGACAATCTGCAGACGTGCGGCTCGAGTCTGATTCAGCTCCTGATCAACCTCGGGAGTGTCGATCTTCGCCAGCAACTCGCCTTTGGTTATCCGGCTGCCTATGTCCTTGTACCAGCGCACCAGGTAGCCGTTGGTGCGGGCGTAGATGGGCGACTCTTCGTAGGCCAGCAGTGAGCCCGGGAGGACGAGGTCTTCGTCGGGTTTTTCCGACACCGGATTCACCACGGCGACGGTTGGAACCGTCTCCCGTTCGGTTTCCTTGGCCAGAGCTCGCTCATGGCTCAGCTTTTCCAGCATGGTGATGCCACCGGCGACCAGCAGAATCAGCAGCATGATCCCTACCAGAGTCAAAGCCTTGCGCGGAGGCGCGGGCGGAAGTTCTGGAGGCGCCTGGATTCCAGGTGGCTGATGGCGGGCGTGCTGCTGCATCGCCTCGATCTCTTCGTCACGCTGGGCTTGCGCGCTCAGAGCGTGATGCTCTTCGCCTTGACCCGGCCCCGGCTGTGATGGTTGACCATTGTTGCCCGGTGCGGGCCGCTGCGCATCCGCGGCTGGATTCAATTTTCCTTCTTCAGTCATGCTCGACTCCAATTCCTCGTAACAACTTTTTAAGACTGTTCTGCTCGCGCCCGTTTGGCTTCACGGCGCCCGTGGAAAATAGCGAATACGCTGGGCACAAAAAACAAAGTGGCAACCGTGGCAAACAGCAATCCGCCGATCACAGCCCGACCCAGAGGCGCGTTCTGCTCGCCGCCCTCTCCAAATCCGAGTGCCATGGGCACCATGCCGATGATCATGGCGAGCGCGGTCATCAATACCGGACGCATACGCGTATAACCCGCGGCCACAGCGGCCTTCCCCGCGGGAATTCCCTCATCCAATTGTTCGCGCGCGAAGCTGACCATCAGAATGGAGTTGGCGGTCGCGACCCCCATGCACATGACGGCGCCGGTAAGCGACGGAACACTCAGGGTAGTGCGCGTCAGCAGCAGGAACCAGCAGATCCCGGCCAAAGCTCCCGGTAACGCAGCGATAATTATGAACGGATCAAGCCACGATTGGAAGTTGATGACGATCAATAAATAGACCAGCACAATGGCGCCAACTAATCCCACGCCCAGGCCGATGAACGACGAGCGCATGGTGGAGACCTGCCCGCGCACTACAATGCGAGTGCCTCGTGGCAAATGGCCGTCGAAGGTCTTGAGCACTCTGTAGGTATCCGCAGCCACAGCGCCCAGATCGCGATCCTGCGTGCTGGCGTAGACATCGATGACCGGCGCCACGTTCCAATGGCTCACGGATGCGGCCCGCGTGACCGGAGATACCTGAACCAGATTGCTCATCAACTGCGGGCCTTGCTGGGAAGTCACTGGAATGTTCATCAAGTCCTGCAGGGTGTTCATGCGGTATTGCGGCGATTGCACTGCGACCTGATAGGTGACTTCATTTTTGGGATTCAGCCAGAAGTTTGGCGATGTCTGGAAGCTGCCGCTCAGCGAAACCAACGCGCTCTGCGCGACATCGCGCGCCGTCAACCCGACCTGCGTAACCCGTGTGCGCTCGATGTCCATATGCAGAGTGGGCTGCGAGAGTAACTGCTGCACGTGCACGTCGGCAGTGCCCGGAATGTGCCGCATTTTATTGGCGATCTGCTGTGCAATGACATAACTGCCGGTCATGTCCGTGCCGATGACCTGTACATCGATGGGCGCGGGGAGGCCGAAATTCAGAATCTGGGTAACGATATCGGCGGGCTGGAAGAAAAATTCCACCCCGGGGAAACGGCGCGGCAGCAGTTCTCGAAGATGTCGCGTAAGGCTTGCAGTGGGAGAGTGATGCTCCGGATCGAGCGCGATCAGAATCTCGGCATCGCTGGTGCCGATGGTTCCACTGGAACTATAGGACTGGTTGATGCCGGAGTTGGGCAGGCCGATGTTATCCAGGACCGTCTGTAACTGACCCTTCGGAATCTCCTGGCGCAGAGTGGCTTCTATTTCGTCACAGAGTCGAGCCGTCTCTTCCACGCGTAATCCGGGGCGGGCGCGAACGTGCAGCCGCAACAGTCCGGCGTCCACCTGCGGGAAAAAGTCTTGTCCGAGAAAGAAAAACAGCCCGAGCGACAGCAGGCAAAAGGCCAAAAAGACGATCACGAAAATGCCGCGATGCTGGATCGTGGTTTCCAGCAATGCTTCGTAACCGCGCCGGAAGTCTTCGAACTTGCGTTCGAAGCCGCGCTGAAAGCGGCCCAGGAACGACTTGGGAGCCTCGGCGCGATGCTCATGCCCACGCATGATGTACATCACCAGCGTGGGAATAAGCGTTCGCGAAAGGAGATAACTGGCCAGCATAGCGAAGCTCACGGCCTCCGCCAGCGGCACGAACAGGAACTTTGCCACGCCCGCCAGGAAGAACATGGGCACGAAAACGATGCAGATGCTTAGTGTCGAAACGAAAGCGGGCACGGCGATCTGTTGCGCGCCATCCAGAATCGCCTGCCGCATCTCCTTTCCCAGGGCGAGGTTGCGCTCGATGTTTTCGATTTCCACAGTGGCATCATCCACCAGGATGCCGACCGCAAGTGCCAACCCTCCCAGAGTCATGATGTTGATCGTCTGGCCGATGGCCCCCAACAGGATGATCGAAACAAAGATGGAGAGCGGGATGGAAATGGAGATGACGATCGTGGGACGCCAATCGCCAAGGAAGATGAGAATCATCACGGCGGTGAGAGCGGCTGCAATCAGGCCTTCGCGCAACACGCCGGAGATCGATGCGCGCACGAATAGGGATTGGTCAAAGAGCGCCGTAACCTTCAGCTCCGGCGGCAACGCTTGCGCTGCCTGTTGAACAATATTTTTGACTCCGGCTACGATATCCAGCGTGGACGAGTTGCCGTTTTTATAAATCGACATCAGAGCGCCGCGGTTTCCATCCTGGCGCACGACGTTGGTCTGGGGTGAGAAGCCATCGCGAATGTGGGCCACGTCGCGCATGTAGAGGGTGGAACCGTTACTGGTTTTAACCGGGAGATCGTTTAATTCCGCAATGGTCTCCGGCGTTCCATTCATCTCGACGTTGTATTCCAGCGAGCCCAGTTTGATGGTACCGCTCGGAAGAACGATGTTCTGCGCATTGACCGCGTTGACGATGTCATTGGGCTGAAGACCGTAGGCCTGAAGCTTCGGCAAATCCAGGTCAACCTGAATCTGGCGAATCTTTCCGCCGTAAGGGAAGGGCGTAGCGGCCCCCGGCACGGTTGCCAGATAGTTGCGCAGGAAGTTCTGTCCCAGATCGAAGAGTTGCTGCTCGGGCAGAGTCTTGCTGCTCAGTCCCAGCTGAACGATGGGCGTGGTCGATGCGCTATAGGAAATGATCAGCGGCGGCGTGGTGCCGGGAGGAAGGCTGCGCACGGTAGTTTGCGCGATGGCGGTGATTTGTGCGACGGCGCCTTGTACGATGGTGCCAGGACGAAAGAAAACCTTAATAACGCCGAGGCCATACACCGACTGCGACTCCATGTGCTCGATGTCGTTGACCGTGGTGGTGATTCCGCGCTCGGAATTGGCCACGATGCGGTCGGCCATATCCTGTGGCGACAAGCCCGTATAGGACCAAACCACCGAGACCACTGGAATATCGATGTCGGGGAAGATGTCAACCGGGGTGCGAAAAATCGTGACGAAAAAAAGAATGATGATGACGAGCGCCATCACGACAAACGTGTAGGGACGTCGTAGAGCTAAGGCTACAATCCACATCGCTTAAGCACCACCCAGAGTTAAAACAAATAAGGAAAGACAGGTTCCTGCACCGAACCTAGCGAACCCAATTCAAGAATTGGGTTTGATTCGATACTGTCCGTATTGGATTCTAAATCCCCCGACACGATTATATGATAGTGTGACACCATGCGCCAGAAGGTTGAAGCTCGCGAGAATGGCGCGGCCCGCGGCTCCCGGCGATCTCCGGGACGTCCGCGGAGTGAGCAGGCGCGTGTAGCTATCCTGCGCAGCACCTTGAAGCTGCTCGGCGAAAAGGGATTTTCTGAGTTGACGATTGAAGCGGTGGCGGCCCATGCCGGGGTGGGCAAGGCGACAGTCTACCGATGGTGGCCGGATAAGGCCGCTTTAATCGCAGATGCGTTTGCTCGCAGCACGAAACGCAAACTCAACTTCCCCGACACCGGCTCGGTTCGCACAGACATGAGCCAGCAGATGCAGCAGCTGGTGAAAGTTTTTCGCGGCCCGCGCGGACGCATCGTTTCCGCGATTCTTGCCGCCGGCCAGAGCGATCGAAATGTGATCCATGCGTTCCGCGAACGCTTCATGATGCCCCGCCGCCAGGAAGCCTATGCCACGCTTCGCCGCGGGATTTCGCGGGGCGAACTGCGGAAGAATATAAGTATGGATCTGCTGCTTGATTCCCTCTACGGGCCGATCTACATGCGGTTTCTCATTCGTCATGACACCTTGACGCCCCAATTTGTCGAGGGTCTTTGTGAATTGACATTCGGCGGATCTGTTCCACGTCCAAAATCGGCGCTCTCACGGCGACGCTCCGCGTAGCTACGCTCGAACAGAATTACAAGCCGCGCGATCCCGCGCATCTTAAATTTAGATTACGAATTTGTTCGAAGGTCCCGTGGTTTGTGAACTGTGTTGTAAGCTTGCTCTTGTAGCGAAACGGGTGGAGCGATGGTTTCTCGCAATGTTGTTTTCTGGGAGGTCGACACGCAGGCGGACTTCATGCTGCCTGGTGGCAAGCTCTACGTCCCCGGAGCCGAGCGATTGTTGCCGAACCTTCGAAAGCTTACGGACGCCGCGCGCGAGGAGCGGGTATTTCTGGTCTCGCACGGTTGTTACCACCCGACGAACGATCCTGAGTTCCAAACGTTTCCGCCGCATTGCATCAAAGGCACCGAGGGCTCCGCGTTTGTCCCCGAGGCGCTGACCGACAGGGTCGTGACCGTGCCGAATGAGGCCACGGGAGCACTGCCGCGGGACCTTGCCGCATATCAACAGATTCTGCTGGAAAAACAAACACTCGACATTTTTCACAGCCGGCACGCCGCGAAGTTACTCCAGCAATTCGGGGACGACGTGGAATTCGTCGTCTTCGGCGTGGTCACGGAATATTGCGTTCGTTTCGCGGCGAAGGGGTTGTTGGATCGCGGCCGCCGCGTTTCCGTTGTTCAGGATGCAATTGAAACATTGAAAGCCGAGGACAGCGAACGAACCGTGGCTGAACTGAAAGCTCTCGGCGCGCGATTCTTCAGCACCGATGACGCCCTCGCCTTGCTTGATCGGGCGAAGTAACCCCTAGCTGCAGTGTGCTGGCGCCGGCAGGTTAGCCGGCTAGAGTTTCGATTGCGCGCACTGCGTCGGGCGCGAGCGTCAGAGCGGAGCTGGCAAGATCCTGCTTCATGTGCTCCGCGCTGGAAGTGCCGGTCAGTGGCAGCATTCCTATCGCGCGGGCGAAGGCGAATATGATCTGGGCTGGCGAAGCGTTTTCGCGCGCGGCGAGGTTGGCGACCACGGGATGATGGAGCGCCTCGAGGTTGGCGGTGAGAAGAGAGAATCCCTGATAGAGGATTTTGCGCTCGCGGCAAAATTCGCGGATATCGCGATCCCAGCCTAGCTGGGCATAGCAGCGGTTCTGCACGAATGCGGGCATTTCCGAGTGGGCGGCTGCCATCTGCTCGAGATGCGCCAGAGAAACATTGCTCACCCCGAGCAGGCGCGTGTGGCCGGCATCGCGCTCCCTGGTCATCGCTAGCCAAACCTCAGCCTCGGCGTTGGTCCAACTGGAGCCAGAAGAGGGACCATGCAGCACGTAACTTTCGACGTGATCGGTGCCGAGATGTTGGAGAGAACTCGCCATCGATTGCGCGACCTGAACGGAAAGGCTGGCGGCGGGATCGTAGGGGAGGCGATGATCCTGGCCAGAGCGGTAAGTGAATTTCGTCTGCAGAAAAAGATCGGCGCGGTTGACCACTCCCGCGCGATAGGCGGCCGCCAATCCCTCGCCGACTCCCGCTTCGAAGTAATGGCGGCGCTGGTTGGCAGTATCAATGGCGCGGAAGCCCGTGCGCAATGCCAGTTCGACCAAGGCAGGAGTGCGGTCCTCCTTCCATGCGGTGCCATAGAGGAAAGCGGGGATAGGAGGTGAGGGCGGAGTTGGCATGACCGTATTTTGTCACGAGTGCTCTCGCGGAAAATATACTTGGGCTGAACTCCTGAGCGAAGCCGAACGGGCTGACGCACTTGGCGCGTGCCGTACCGTCGGCCCTGCCTGCCTAACGCGTCGAGATTTTTTGACAGTGCTGCACCGCCGCGGGCACGCGGGCCTCACTTCCAGTGGTTGCTGGTTTGGTCGAACATGTTTGACGGCAGATCAAAGCCGGCAGCCCTGAGTCTTTCGGCGAACTTCGGCCGGATGCCTGTGGCAGTAAAAACTCCAAGCGTGCGGCCCTCGGATGAAACTCCTTGTTTCTCGAAGACGAATACATCCTGCATGCTGACCACATCAGATTCCATGCCGGTGATCTCGCTGATATGAGTGACGCGGCGGGTTCCGTCGCTGAACCTCGCGATCTGAACAACGACTGAGATCGCCGACGCAATCTGTTTTCGGATGGCTCTGTCCGGTAAGTTCAGGTTCGCCATGGAGGCCAGAGTCTCCATACGGACGATCGCGTCCCGTGGACTGTTGGCGTGAATCGTGGTCAGCGATCCGTCGTGTCCGGTGTTCATGGCTTGCAGCATGTCAAGAGCTTCCTCGCCACGCACCTCGCCCATGACAATCCGGTTGGGACGCATACGCAGGCTATTGATCAAGAGTTGTCGTGGTTGAATTGCTCCCTTGCCTTGGGGATCGGCAGGCCGGCATTCCAAGCGGACGACGTGGCGTTGCTTCAGTTGTAGTTCCGCCGAGTCTTCAATGGTGACGATACGTTCTTTAGCGGAAATGTAGCCGGAGAGCACATTCAGCAACGTGGTCTTGCCTGCGCCCGTCCCGCCGGAGAGCACGATGTTGAGGCGCGAAGCGACCGCGCCCTTCAGCAACGCCAGCATCGGCGGAGTCAGGGTCTGATTGGCCAAGAGGTCGGCTTCGGTGACCGGAGTGTGGCCGAAACGCCGGATCGAAAGATGAGGACCGTCAATCGCCAATGGAGGAATGATGACATTGACACGGGATCCGTCGGCGAGTCGAGCGTCCACCATGGGCGAAGATTGATCCACGCGTCGTCCGATCGCTAAAACAATCTTGTCAATGATGTGCATGAGCTGCGCATCATCCTTAAACACAATCTTGGTTTCTTCCAGAATGCCGGCGCGCTCGACGTAAACTTCCTTCGCCCCATTCACCAAAATATCGCTGATCGTCGGGTCCTGGAGCAATGGCTCCAGCGGACCCAGGCCGAACACTTCATCCAATATTTCGCGGGACAGGCGCTCTTTCTCAGGGTCAGTGAAGGGTATTTTGATCTGAGACATGAGATTCTGGATCACCGCGAACACCTGCGACCGGGTTCGGTCGTCGGGTACGGTAGCAACTCTTTTCAGGTCCACCTTGTTCAGGAGATAGTGATGGATGCCGTTCTTTAGCTCTTGATATTCGCGAAAGCTGAACCCGCCGCGCTCGCGTGTTGGGCCTGACGGAACTTGGTTCGAGTCCTCCATATACACTCCTCACCGCTTGAGCTCTTCGGAACTTGCAAACATCCTACGCATTCACCAACCGAATAGGGTAGCCGATTGTGGATCGTCCCTGGGACCGCGTCCCGACGGCGTCGTAGATGTAGCCATGACCGTGTTGTGCAGTGAGCGCCCACGCCACAGCGCGTGGTGCGGGCGCCCTCGCCCGCGAAATCCGTCCCGCGGCGATGCGGTGTCCCGTTTTATTTTGTAGAAGCGCTTATGAGCGGCTTACCCCGGCCTCGTCCGCTGGGGAGGTCGAGCTGGGCGTGCAATGGAGCAAAAATGAAAACCGGGGACGGTTGCCCGTCCCCGGTGTGAGTATCGTGATACTTCGAAGGGTTATTGCGATTGCGCCTGAGCTTCGGTTTGGGTTTGTTCGTCCAGTTCCACGCTGTCGCCGGCATAGACGTCTTCCATGGCGAAGACGATCATTCCGGTCGCGGTGGTTGGCGTGGTGCCGATCACGACGATCTCTCCGACAGCCCGCCGGGGCAGGTCGCGGACGTGGATGATCGGACCATTCGACTTGGTCAGCATATTGGGATCGAACGAGGGCTGCTTCATCTGCGTGTCTTCGCTGATGGCAGCTTTGAAGGAAAGGGAATCGACGGGATCGTGCAGGTCGGCTTCGTAGCTTCTGACGGCGCGGAAATAGTCGCCCACCTTCACGCCCTGGTTCGCGCCCACGTTCATGTAGACTTTCTGTCCAGTACCCATGGTCGAGTCAAAATCTTTTCCCATCACAATGCGGCCGGAAACTTTGCTGCCGGTAGGCAGAAAGCGATCGAAACGCACTGGCGGATGAAAGGCCACCATGGTTTTTTCCGCGAAAGGAATGGCGGTGTCTCCCGGATTGATCGGATCACAGGCGTATTCAACTTGCGCAATGGCGGACTTGCTGCGGGTATCGATGATGCGGATGCGGCCCACGTCTTGGTATGGCTGTCCGGTAGCCTTCACCAACTTGTGTTGCCCGGGAAACATTTCGTATTCGTCGAGATCACGCAAAGCGCGGATGATCTCATACTGCGCGCCGAGTGTGTAGCCCGTGCCGCTCAGGAAGACTATGTCGTTCTTGACGAACTTGGTGGAGGTAGGAGTTTCCAGACCTCCGGCAATGAAATTGGCATCGGGCAGAGTCTGCCGATTGATGAAACCCGCGCAATAAACATCTGCGTAGGTGGGCAATTGCACCCGCTGCACCGGGAAGCTGGCCGTGTTGGCGATCGTGCCCTGCGGAGCGGACGAGTCTGGTACGGTCGTGTCCGCTGCCGATTGAGCCCAGGTCGCGGTCGCAGCCAGTAATATTAAGCAGCCTATTTTCTTCATGTTACCTCCGGAGAGAGTCACCTTCAGCGACCTTTCCCAGTCAAATGCCGTGGAAGCATTGCTTCAGATGGAAGGTAACAAGGGGGTAAGAGGGGGTCAAGGTTACGAGGGTGTCAGACGGGATGGGAAAACAGTTTTTCGGGGGAAATTACGAATCCCTGTTGCATCTGTAATTCGACCCTTGTAAGATTCGCGCCGAACCTTTTGATTCTATGCGAAGCTATTGATTCAAGATGATTTCTGCCGCCAAAACATACTTGCCCCGCCTGCTGCCTCTACGGCTGCCTCGGGTTTGCGTCGCTGTAACCGCCTCCGACCCGGTTGATTTGGTCGAGAAGGCGGAAGGCTTGGTTAGGGGTAACTCCTTTTTAGAGTTCAGGTTAGATCATTTTTCGAAGCCGGCATTGGCGCTTCCCAAGATCAAGCAATTTATGGAGAGTCACTCCGGCATCACGGTGATTGCTACTTGCCGGCGAGTGGCCAGCGGAGGTAAGTTCCGCGGTTCCATCGCCTCGCAACTCGACATTCTGGGCAAAGCCCTGGCCGCAGGCTGCCAAGTGGTGGATGTGGAGCTTCAGACCGCCCAAAAGTGCAAATCGGGACAACTGCAGAAGCTTCGGGGGCGCGCTGCGCTGATTCTTTCCTTTCATGACTTTCGGGGGACGAAGAAGCTCGACGAAACCTTGAAAAAGATGCGCGAGTTCCCCGCCGACTTCTACAAAGTTGCGAGCACGGCGACTACGCTCTCCGACAATGTTTCCATGATCCAGTTCCTGGGCCGGGAAAGCGACAACCATTCCATCATTGGCGTGTGCATGGGGGAACAGGGGATCATCAGCCGGGTGTTGGGAGTCCGGGCCGGCAGCGTGTTCACTTTCGGGTCGGTCGGTGCCGGGGAAGAAACCGCTCCCGGACAAGTTTCCGCGCCGGAATTGCGCAGCGTATACCGCATCGAAACAGTGGATGCGGCCACGCGGGTGTATGGCGTTGCCGGCGATCCAGTCGTCCACTCGCTTTCGCCCGCTATTATGAATGCGGCCTTTCGGCGCGAGAACGTGAATGCAGTCTACCTGGCGTTGCACGCCAAGACTCTGAAGGACTTGCTGACCTGCGTGCGCGAGATCCCCATTCATGGACTGAGCATTACCATGCCCTACAAGGAAGCGATTCTTCCCTTCCTGGATAACACCGATTCGCACACCACAAAGATCGGGGCCTGCAATACCGTGGTGCGGGCGCAGGATGGAAAACTCTATGGCTTTAACACCGACACTTCGGGAGTGGTGCGCCCGCTGGAACGCCGGCTCAGCACTTTGCAGGATGCGAAAATTCTTGTGCTCGGTGCGGGCGGCGCGGCTCGGGCCGCGGTGTTTGGACTGAAGGAACGCGGAGCCGAGGTGTTCATCCTGAACCGCAGCGCGGCCCCGGCGCAGAAGCTCGCCCGGCGCGCCCATGCGCGCTCGATCAAACGCGCCGACCTGAAGAAGCATGCCTTTGATGTGATCATCAATGCCACGCCGGTGGGCATGGGCAACACGCGGGAGACTCCGCTGCAGGAAAAAGAAATCAATGCGCGCTACGTTTTCGACATGATTTACGACCCGGGCGAAACCCGGCTGCTGCAACTGGCAAAACAGAGAGGGGCGCAGATTATTCCGGGTATTGAAATGTTCGTCCACCAGGCCGCCCGGCAGTTCGAAATCTGGACGGGCAAGCCGGCACCACAGGATGACATGCTGCAAGTGGTGATGCTTTCGCTGCAGGAGCGAGCGGCGCGGGCCGCGGCGGCAGCAAAGAAGAAGTAGGCCTTTCCAGAAAAGCGTTCCCAAAAACCACGAAGCCGGGCTGGTTGACCCGGCTTTCTCTGCGTGGAACCGGTTCGGCCAATTCTGTTTCAACCGGCCGAACCAGAATGTCTCAATCTCAAAATCCAAACCTCGAGACTTCAGGATCACAACTGAAGTTCGCTGCTTACATCACCATGGCGAGGTTCTCCAGTTCATATTGGAGCACGGGCAGGGCGCATCCTGCCATTTCGACACGGCCAGCTGCATCGAGCGCCGCCTTGGGCGAAACTCCGTAGCCCCGGCCCATCAGGAAAACCTGAAGCAGTTCGGCGGCTTCATAGGAATCGAGCATACCGCCCTGCAGTAAGTCACTGCGCAAGGCTGCCAACTCGGTCGCCGTGAATCGATCTTTATCGTTGTTGATACCTGGGTTCATCGTGTTATCAAACATGGCCGTCATCACCTCCGACTCCGACCTGCCTACCACTGTTGCCTATTAGACTCATCGGCAGCCATTCAAGTTGCATGCAATTCTGCTGCCGTGGCTGCCCTATAGTTTCAAGTACGTGTTATAAGCAGCTTTAGATTCATAAACCCCTCTGTCTATCAGAAGTTGCGAGGAACATAACAAAGCTTCCCGCGGCTGAGGAGATCTCTTTGGTACTCCCCGGCGTCTCAATACTGACACAGAGTGTCATTTCGGTCGGGAATCGACGTTTGTGCAAGCTATGGTACCCGCCAAAATCAAGAAGTCAAAAGTAACGCAAAGTTAAGGTACAGGGGGAGGATGCTGCGGATGTCAAAGCGGAGTAAAAATTCAGTCAGATTTCTGCCCCGGCAGGATCGAGAACGAAACCAGTAATCCTGATCGGAATCAGGAGTTCTCGATGGTTGCCTCGTTAACCAGCATGATGGGAATGTCGTCCTTCACGGGATACACACGGTGGCACGCCTTGCACTTCAAGCTCTCCGGACTTTTCCGGTACTCAAGCTCTTGCTTGCAGGCTGGGCAGACCAGAATCTCCAACAACTCTTTTGCGATCATGACAGGCATTGTACGCCACAAGTCGTACGCCACAAGTTGTAGGGCACCAGGGTAGTGGGTCGTTTCGCTTATGCGCCAGGCCGGTTAAGCGGGAGATCCCTTCGACTTCGCTTAGGGCAGGCTCTTCGTTACGCCTGAAAAACGGCCAGGCTCAGGATGACGCCTTGGTGCAGAAAACCATGACTTACGGGCAGCGTAAGGCAAGATTGAATTCCGCTATGACCAGGGAGCGGCGGGGTGCGACGGTGGCCATGCGATAGAATCTCAACGGACCTGAAACCATGACCGCCAGAATCCTCAACGGTACCAGTGTGGCGCAAGACATCCGTGGTGAAACAGCGGCAGCAGTAAAGCATATGGCCGCCGCCGGAGTGCACCCCGGCCTGGCGGTTGTCCTGGTTGGACACAACCCGGCGTCTGAGGTCTACGTTCGGGGCAAGGTGAAAGCTTGCCACGACGTTGGCCTATACAGCGAAACGCACAGGCCGCCGGAGACCGCTACTACAGCTGAGCTGATCCACCTGGTCAATGATCTCAACCGGCGCGACGACATCGACGGCATCCTGGTGCAGTTGCCGTTGCCCGGGCAGGTTGATGCCAAAAAAGTGCTGATGGCAGTTGATCCCGCGAAGGATGTCGATGGATTTCATCCGGTTAACGTGGGGTTGCTTGCGACCCAGCGGCCGGGGCTCGTTCCATGCACGCCAGCCGGGGTGATGGAGATTTTGAGGCGAAGCGAGCTTCCCGTCGCCGGGCGAGAAGCCGTGGTGGTGGGGCGTAGCGACATCGTTGGAAAGCCGGCTGCGATGCTGCTGCTGAATGCCAATGCCACGGTCACGGTCTGCCATTCGAAGACCCATGACTTGGCGGGCGTCTGTCGCCGGGCCGACCTACTCGTGGCCGCCATTGGACGCGCGGCGATGATCACGCGGGATTTCGTGAAGCCGGGCGCCACCGTGATTGACGTGGGCATGAACCATGTGACGGATCCCGGGGAATTTCAGCGCCTGTTCGCGGGGAACACGAAGCGCGAAGAAACCTTCCGGACGAAGGGATCGACTCTGGTTGGGGATGTGCACCCCGAGGTAGCCGAAGTGGCGGGAGCTTTGACGCCGGTTCCCGGCGGAGTCGGACCTCTCACCATTGCAATGCTGATGTATAACACCGTCAAAGCCGCCCAGATGCGCCGCGGCGACCGTGTGCCTCAACTGACAAGATGAAATCTCTTTACCACAGAGACACAGATTAAGAACAACGAGAAGAATTATGGAAGATTTTTCTGTGATCGTGTATTTCCGTGGTGAAGGTTCTTAGCCTGGGGGGATGTTGCTGCGGGTAGGTCTAACGGGAGGCATCGCGTCGGGCAAATCGGTGGTGGGCGAGATGTTTGTCGCCCTGGGTGTGCGTCTGGTGCAGGCGGACCGAATCGCGCACGCGTTGATGCTGCCCGGCCAAGCGGTTTACAACGAAGTAGTGCGCCACTTCGGCGGGGGCATTCTGAATGCCGACCTCAGCATCAACCGCGCCAAACTGGCGGAGGCGGCTTTCGGAGCGAACCGTTCAAGTTCGCTTGGGGTGGGAGTTCCTGCGGGCTCAGCTCAAATTCCATCCCGGATTGAAGAGTTGAACCGCATCGTGCATCCCGCGGTGATTCGGAGCCAGGAAGAGTGGATGGAAGAGATGGGGCGGCAGGATCCGAATTCGGTGGTCATGGTGGAAGCCGCGCTCATTCTGGAGGCAAGCGCGGCCCAGCGCTTCGACCAACTGGTGGTGGTGACTTGCCGTGACGAGCAGCGCATCGCCCGATTCGCCGCCCGCCAAAAATTGGACCTTGACGCCGCGCGCAAGGAAGTTGAGCGGCGCATGGCTGCGCAACTGCCGGAAGAAGAAAAGATCAAGGCGGCAGACTTCGTGATCGACAATTCCGGTTCGCTCGAGCAGACGCGGGGGCAGGTTCGGCGAGTGTGGGAAAAGCTCCGGAGGTTTGTGGATTTGCCCCGGGAATAAAATCCGCGGCGACGTTCTTGAGAATTTGATGAAGGTAAGTTCGCCGACGCCCACACCTCAAACTTGCGACGAGGCATGCCTTTTCGTGATCCCTGATCGGTGGGTCGGCCACGCGGGGGTGCTGGGAGAAAACTCCGGACAGTGGAGGCGCAATCGGGATCCTTCGATTGCATGAATGCTGGCTTCGCGAAGCATTCACTTCGCTCAGGAGGACAGGGCACACGAGGCAGGGGCGGCGTCCAAGTGGTGGACGCGAAGGTCAAAGGCAGCGGACGGGGGCGCCCGCTCTACGCGAGCTGCTCGTCGTACTTCCTGGCGGAACATTGTTTAGAATCCGACGTAGAATTGACTGTGGAACTATGTCTCGAGTTGATTCCCGATAGTTTCTCGATTCAACCAAGGTGTTTGATTTTATGAAACTCATACGGCCTGCACTATTCGCGCTGGTGATCGCCGGCGCATTCTTCTACTTCACGACGTGGCGTTCGAACTCGCCCCTGGGCATGGTTCATCCCACGGATTGGCTGGGTCATCCCGACCAGGTGGAGATCACCGAAGCTGCCGGCAATGAAGGACTCGACAGTGAAGAACAGAACAATATTCTCGTCTACCGCAAGAACATCCCGTCGGTGGTGAATGTGACTTCGCGCGCCATGTCCTTCGACTTCTTCTACGGGATGGTGCCACAGGAGGGACAAGGTTCGGGATTTGTTATCGATAAGGAGGGCCACATCCTCACGAACTATCATGTTGTGGCCCACGCGACGCAGGTGGAAGTGACGCTGCATAATCGAAAAAAATATAAAGCGACCGTGATGGGCACCGATCCGGCTCACGACCTGGCCGTGATTCAGATTAAAGCGCCTGATCTAGTTCCCGCCGTGCTGGGCGACTCGCGCAACTTGCAGGTGGGGCAGAAGGTGTACGCCATCGGCAATCCGTTCGGTTTAGAGGGAACGATGACTCGCGGGATTGTCAGTTCCATTCGTCCGGTAAGCGAACCCAATGGGGCGGCGATTGAGGAAGCGATTCAAACCGACGCCGCCATCAACCCGGGAAATTCCGGCGGTCCGCTGATGAACTGGCACGGCGAAGTGATTGGCATCAACACCTTGATTCTTTCGAACGTCGGCCAGAATGCGGGAATCGGCTTCGCCATTCCGATCAACACTGCGAAGGCAGTACTCAACGACCTGATGACGCTGGGTCGGGTGCGGCGACCAGCCCTGGGGGTGCGCACCATCCCCATCAGCGCGGAACTCGCTGATGAAATGGGATTACCCGTGAATTACGGTCTGCTGATCGTGCAGGTGATTCCGGGCGGGTCGGCGGATCAGGCGGGATTGCGGGGTGGGACCGAACGCGCATATTTGGGGAACATCCCAATCATGCTAGGCGGAGACTTGATCGTCGCAATCGATGGCGAAAGAGTTGAGGATGAGCAAGCCCTGGCCCAGATGATGAATAATCATCGCGCCGGCGACACGGTGAAGGTAACCCTCTACCGCGACAAGAGAAAAATGGACGTGAATGTTGCCTTGGGAGAAGCCAGGGAACAGGTGTAGAGGAGAAAGCGTTTCGTTTGGTTCAGCGTTCCTGGGGGGCGAAGATCGTGTTGCAATTTGGCTTATGCGCCAGGCCGGTTACGCGGGAGATGCTTTCGACTGCGGTCAGGGCAGGCTCTTCGCTACGCCTGAAAACCGGCTGCGCTCAGGATGACACCTTGGTGCGAAAAACCAAACTGCACCATAACCTCGGCAAAAATCGAATTGCTTAGCGTCGAGCGGATGCGGTATGCTGCATTCCTGCGTATGACTGCCGTTCGCTAAATCCGCAATTTTGCTGTAAGCGATAGTGCACCTTTGGTGTGCCTGTGTCGTTTGGTGTGCATTGTACTGTGCGTGCGCTTCGCTCCGAGCCGTTCACTGGTAACACAATCCAGAAAGGATTCTCGACATGCAATTCGTGGATAAGGCATTGGCGCGTCGTTTTGAGGCGGGGGAAGAAATGCCGCAGGCACTGTATGCGCGGGCGTTTCAGAAACTGCGGCCGGACATTGGCGCCGTAGAGGAAGAGATCTGCGGCGGACATATGATATTCGCGGGGCTGGGATCGCCCATTGGACGGGCGACCGGCTTGGGCTTCGAGCGGACGCTTACGGCGGAGGACTTGGACAGGGTGGAGGAGTTTTATCGGAGGCGCAAAGCTCCATCGCAGTTGGATCTCTGTCCGCTGCACGATGCGGCTGTTTTTGAAATGGTGAAGAAACGTGGATATGGCATTGCGGAGTTGAATAATGTGCTCTACCGGCGACTGGATGCGAACGAGGAGATTCCGACTGGCTTTGCGGGCTGTGAGATTCGGCGTGGGCGGCCGGAAGAGGCGCCAGAATTAAGCAGCATTGTGGAGCGAGCTTTCTTTCCCGGCGGCGCGCCGGAAGCATTCAAGGATCTGTTGACGCCTCTTTACCAGATGGAAGGAGCAGTAACTTTCGCGGCGAGTGTGGAAGGCAAAATGGTGGCGTGCGCGGCGGGTCTTGTCATTCCAGAGCATCAGGTATTCGCCCTGTGCGGCGCTGGAACGGCGGCCGATTATCGCAGCCGAGGACTGCAGACAGCATTGCTACGCGTGCGCCTGGCGGCCGCGGCGGGGGCCGGATGCGAGTACGCCGTTGTGGTGACGCAAGGAGGAACCACGTCGCAGCGCAACTGCGAACGGCTGGGATTTCATGTGGCTTACAGCAAGGTGACGGTGATCAAGGAACTGGAGGCGGGATAAGTTTCTCTTCCAGGACTTTGCAACAGCTTTTCGAGAGCCTCGATTCCGGCACGAATGGCGTTACGCTCCGCGAGCGTCGCCTTGGGCAGCGCTTTTGACAGGTGGGGAAGCGTGAGTTCAGGCATACGGGTTCGCCGGAAGCGGAGGACCTCGTCGGATGGACTGATTCGTGTCCCCCCGGCGATCACTGGCAAGAACACCAGGCTTGACCATGCCGCGCTTCTCCAGCCGATCGACGATGCCTGAAACCGTGCTGTGCGCGAGGCTCACTTTTTCGCTCAGCAGTTTCAAGCTCAAACCGCCGGAATCGACCAACGCAGCCTGACCAGTTGTTGCGGGCCGGTGACTTGTCCGCGAGCGAATTCGGCTTCGAGGCGCTACCGAAGTCGCCGCCGGTTGGCTTGCAGCTGTATTTCGAGGCGCTAGGCAAGAATGCGGATTTCTTGCGGTTCGATTCCCTTCCTCTTCCCGGCTGGCCTGTGCGCGGGGTTCGTCTTACTAGCTCGGGGCATAGCGCTTCTTCAAAAAAGAAACGGCACTAGGGCTTTCACCTTTTGCTTGTACTGCACATACGCCTCACCAAAACGCTGCACCATGAACTGCTCCTCGGTCTTTATCTTGAGCCAAAATCCAAGCCCGCATAAAGGCAGCGCGATCAGGCTGCTGCGTAGTCCACGCTCGAGCGCAGAGCCAATCAGGGCCGCTAGAATGCCGGTGTAAATGGGATGACGAACCAAGCCGTAGGGGCCGCGCTGAATCAAAGCGTGGTCTTGCTTTAGAGTGACGGTGCCGCTCCAGTTGGCTCCGAGAGTGAGGCGTGCCCAGATGCTGAAGCCGACGCCGAACACGATCAGCGCAAAGCCCGACGCTGCAAGATTCACGGTGATGGGAATGACCGGCCGATCCAGCGAGCGGATTCCGGTATACCTGGCGAACAGCAGGTACGCTCCCGCCGCAACGACCGCGATCTGGATCAGCCGTGAGGAAGAGGATTGCCGGCGGATGGTGCGCTTGGTCCGGAACGCTCCGATCAGCCAAACGACTACCAGAACGGCCCATAGATATTGGGACAGGTCGCGAAGATGCCGGATAATATCTGTCTGATTCATGGGTTTATCGATTGAGTCAATATACGTCGTGTACCCGTATGCGACGTATCCGGAAATCGACAGGAACGCAACTCGAGGAAATATTCGTGAGCCCTCACCGCAAGGATAGAACCACTGGGCTGGAAGGTCAGGATATCGAAGGAGGGCGGATCCGCCCTTCGGGAGTGGACGCGATTCGCCAATATTGCATCGCTTTTCCCGAGGCCAAGGAAAATCTGCAGTGGGGCGACGAGTTGTGCTTCAAAGTCAGGGAGAAGATTTTTGTGATGCTCGGACTGGACCGTCCACGACTTTGCTTCAAATGCACGCCGGAGACCTTTGCGGAGCTGATCGAGCGGGAAGACATTCGCCCAGCGCCGTATGTGGGGCGTTATCAATGGGTGATGCTGGACCGACTGGATGCGGTGCGGTGGGATGAACTGCAAGAGCTCATTCGGGACTCGTACCAGATGGTCGCGGCGAAGGCTCCCAAGAAAAAATCCCGAAAGAAATAGTGGGACGGTATGGCGCAATTTAACTGCTTCAAAGAATACAAGAGAGTAGAACTGGGTCGCGGGCGCGCACCGGGTGTGAGTCCATTTGATAGGGAAGCGCGCGCCAAACGCGCGATGAATGCGTCGCAAAGGGCGCGATGCAACGCGCGGCTCGCCCAGATTCCCTCGACAAGCTCGCGACAGGCTCATCGCCGCGCAAAGAACGCCCTGCTCAGGACGACAAGCCAAACGGACCCTCTACCGCGCGCGGAGTTGATTTGACTCTGCTTGCCGTGTCGGCTAGCCTCAAGAGTCCGCCATTCCTGGACAACATTCGATCTTCATGCGATTCCGGTATAAGCCATTGATTTTGCTGCTCCTGGCGGCTGCGGTGTTTTGCTCTGCTGGACGAGCCTTCTCGTCTCCCCAACCGGTGCACGCGCAACACGGGATGGTGGTCAGTGTTCATGAGCTGGCTTCGAAGGCCGGAGTGGAAATGATGCAGGCCGGCGGCAACGCGGTGGATGCCGCGGTGGCTACGGGATTTGCGCTGGCGGTGGTGCACCCGGCGGCGGGGAATCTGGGTGGCGGCGGATTCATGCTGGTTCGCATGGCCGATGGGAAGACGCATTTTGTAGACTACCGGGAGAAGGCCCCGGCGGCGGCCACGCCCGAGATGTATCTGGACGCGCAGGGTAACGTGATTGCAGGCGCCAGCGAGATTGGATACAAGTCGATTGGAGTGCCGGGGTCGGTCGCGGGGATGGTTTACGCGGAGCAGAAATACGGCAAGCTGACGTTGAAGCAAGTCATGGCTCCGGCGATTCGGTTGGCGCGCGATGGTTACACGCTGAGTTGGGGCGGGGCGCGCGACCTGCATGACAGCCATTTGAGCGAGTTTGCCGAGTCGCGTCGAATTTTTCAGAGAGGCGGCAACTACTACCAGGCGGAAGAGATTTTTCGGCAACCGGACTTGGCCCGAACGCTGGAGCGGATCGCCGCGAAGCCTGATGATTTTTATCATGGGGTGCTGGCGCGCGAACTGGCGGCGGCGATGCAAAAAGGTGGAGGGCTGATCACCGCGGATGATCTGGCGCATTATGAAGTAAAAGAGCGCGAAACGATTCGTGGCACGTATCGCGGATACGAGATCATCAGTGCGCCACCGCCCTCTTCGGGCGGAACGGTTCTGCTGGAGTCGCTGAATATTCTCGAGGGGTACGATCTGGCCAAGCTCGGCGACCGGTCGGCGGCGTCGATTCATTTCACCACAGAGGCGTTCCGGCGGGCGTTCTTCGATCGCGCGGAGTTCATGGGCGATCCGGACTTTGCAAAAATCCCGGTAGCGCAACTCATCGATAAGAAGTACGGAGCAGCGTGGCGGAATTCCATTGATGATGTCCATGCCACCCCGAGCACGGAGTTGAAACGGCCTGCGATTTTCAACGAGTTGGAGCAATATGCGGCGGCGCATCCGCAGCCGCTGGCGAATCATGAGGCGCCGCATACTACGCATTATTCCGTGGTGGATGCCGAAGGCAACGCGGTTGCAGTTACCACTACGATCAATGACTGGTTCGGATCGCGGGTGACGGCGGATGGCCTCGGTTTTCTAATGAACGACGAGATGGATGATTTCTCCGCCAAGCCGGGCGTGCCGAATTCCGATGGCTTGATTCAGGGCGAAGCAAATGCCATTGGGCCGGGCAAACGGCCGCTCTCGTCGATGACGCCGACGATTGTGGTTCATGACGGGAAAACATTTTTGGTGCTGGGGTCGCCGGGTAGCTCGAAAATCATTACCACGGTGGCCAATGTTCTGATGGGCGTTGTGGATTATGGAATGAATATTGAGGAGGCGGTCGATGCTCCGCGCTTTCACAATCAGTGGCTGCCGGATGTATTGAACGTGGAGAAATGGTTTTCACCGGACACGGTGCAGGCGCTGCTGA
>Ga0209333_1000345_pt1 | contig 26034 bp, 20 predicted proteins | sample BlaSpr_A8_OM2_O3_FD_187982 | JGI IMG/M metagenome (GOLD analysis project Ga0209333, IMG submission 187982) | Forest soil microbial communities from Thunder Bay, Ontario, Canada - Black Spruce, Ontario site 2_A8_OM2_O3 (SPAdes) (version 2) | ecosystem: Environmental > Terrestrial > Soil > Boreal... | reverse complement strand
CTCGGCCGGCGACGTAGATATCGACGCGCTCTTCGGGAACGATCCCAACACCATGGCCGCAATCAAGCAGGCAATCGGCTCGGATGCAAATTTGTTCGACGCCGACGGCAAAGTAAAGAGTAAGGTACGCCTGACTGAGCTCTATAATCTGGTTGATCTGGGTTACCCGGAAGTGGCTGGCGAAGACTATAAGATGAGCTATATCTATAGTGCGGCTGACCTGGCCGCCGAAGCTGGCTGCGACGGCATCATGATCGATACGCGTATCCACACCAAGTCCGCCTACATGTGCTGTCTAGATTTTGAGACTGCGGGAGACCACCACCCGGAATCCGGACTGCCGCGGTACGGCATTTATTCATTGGAAGACTTTGGGACCTACGCGCGCTACTGTCACCAGATAGGCATTGCGTTTTGGGCTTCTGGGAGCATTCAGCCGTACCAAGCCCAGGCCGTATGGAACCTGGACGACGGTGATTCGCGCGGCATTGTAGATGCGATGGCTGTCCGTAGCGGCGCTTCAGGCCCTCCGCGGGTGGTGCCGCGCCCAGGTGCTGCCGGTGCGCTGATTGACAATCGTGGCTCCCGCAAGATTTACCGGGATCTTGTTGCGAAATACAGGGCGCCAGCATAAAGGAACGCTACCCATGAACCTTCGAGGCGGAATCGATACCAAACCAACCGATTTCTTTATACTGGCCAAGATCAACGTGCCGTTCGACGATCGGGAAACCATCGTGGCGGCATTGAAAGCCCTGCATTTAGTGGCGCAGGAGAAGATGCATCCGGCCAGAGGCCATGGCTTCCATCGAAATCCGGACGGGACGCGGACCCAACCGCGGCTCGCGGTGAAGGACTTCGGATTGAATATCCTAACTGCGTTTGGGCTGCGCTTTTTCCTCGGCCCCCTAGCAGACCGCAAGAACGAAGAAGTCGTCCAGAATTTTCCTCCCGGCGGTCTGTTCACGCCGCGCCCCGTGTCTCGCTTCGGAATTACCGAACGAAACGCCCCTCTATATTTGCGGACGATGAACGCCTCGGGCGACCGTGACTGGGTCGCGAAACGGCTGACGGAGACTGCCGGTGGAACGGCTCCGGCTGAGGCTGAGGCTGAGATCGGTAAGGCATACTTCGACTGGCTCGCCAATGCCGAGTCCGACATTCTCCTTCAGATGGAGTGCGACAATCGCTTCCTTGCGGTCGACCTTTGGGATGCGGTCCGGAAGGGCTTCATCGAAAAATTCGGTCTGACCCTGGTCAGCATGCAGGAAGCCTTCAACCGCGGTGACGGCAGGGATCACACGGGCTTTCAAGACGGGACGAGCAATCTGCAGGACAAGATGATCTCGGATCCCATGTGGTACCGCAGCAAAGTGTACCTTCCCCACCCCGCGCCCGCGTATCCCGGTGAAGCTGCTTTCCGGCGCGACGATCCTCGTTATGATGGCGGAACTTATCTCGTGCATCGTAAGTATATTGAGCACCTCGACAAGTTCAATGCGGAGGATTTCGAGGTGAGCGATCACTACGGCAAAACGTTCAAAGGTGCCCCGGCGTGCCTGCACGCGATTGGCCGCGAACGCGAATCGGGAAAAGTCATCAGCCGTTCGAATCACGAGTTACTCGAGCGCGAACCGGACTCGACCGAAGTCAACTTGGGGTACAACGAGTCCCATGTGCTGAAAGCCCGCGGGGGGATTACGGCGCCTTTCGAGGCGCCATTCCCGCCGTTGACAATTGAAGAAAACAAGCCAGAGCAGCCGTGCAACGTCTTCAATACTCAGGACATCCGTATCCGTCGACGGGGTGTAAACTTCGCCGAAATCGATCCTAATACAGGCCGGGTCACGTATGGCCTTCACTTCATCTGCTTTCAGAACAATATTCAGCAAACCGGATTTGAGTTTGTCAACAACATCTGGCTGATGAATCCCCTGTTCCGACGCAGCACGGACGGACTGTTCAACCCGAAAGCCGGTGTCATTACGCCGGTCGAGGGTTGCTATTATTTCGTCCCACCGGAATCGCGCGAGTATTCCGGTGATGTTTTCTTTGAATAAATGGACACGTGAATGGAACCAAGGCCATGATCTCTCACTTCGGCACAGTGGTATTTGCAGGTGGTAATTACAGCCGCTCTTCAGGCTCCTCGAACTGGAAGGTGCAGCCGATACCCGGCTTCGGCGCGCCCGTGGGGCCGCCGTTGGGGCAGGTACGCGTCGAGTTTGAACAGCCGCTCACCACCGGCTACACCGTCATCATTTCGCCCGAGAGAAATGAATCTGCTCCTATGCTCTGCGCCAATTACGGAGGTACCGACGATCATAAGGGCTTCTCAGTCCATCTTTTTGAGCCGGTGAGCACCCGAACCCTGCAAAACGGCAATTTTTCATTTCTGGTAATGACGCAGGATGCCTGAACACCCACGGGCAAGGAGGAATCATCATGGATATGCACCCGACTGGAGCTTCGAGTCCCTGGACCCCAACCGGTCCGCCGACCAACCACGGTTTCTACCTGCTGGGCGATCAAGACTTCACCATTTCCCACATTCCTATGTTCATGGCGCCTCACGCCGAACAAATCTTCGTCGAAGTGAGCTTCGTCGAACAGGAAGCGGTCCGCGCAGCCCTACGGCAGGAGAGGGCAAGGGGCGCCAAGCTCTTTACTCTCAAGTCAACGGAAATCGTTCTTCCCGACATCAAACCGCCAGACCCGAAACGCAATGCTCTGGGACAGTTTGGCGCCCGGCTGTATACCGGCGATTTTCTGAATGGCGGACAACCGCTCATCGAGCGGGTGACCGTGATCCTAACCCGGGTGATTGTTTTCGATAAATTCCAGGCGATGCCCGCGCTCCTGGACCAACTGACCTATTACTGCTTCCAGTCGCAGGGCCAGATCTATCTAGGGCACGTTGCGACCGCGCCGCCCGACTTCGACCACATCCTCACCGCCAAGGTAACTGGTATGGTCGCCGATCCGCTCACGCAGGGAGTGCGAATCGCATTTGCCGGCCGCGCCAACTCAGCGGATCAGCGCCTCAAGGAGAACGAGAGCTTGGCCGGAACCGCCGGCTCCGCCAAGGTCCAGGTCGAAGTGGGTTCCGAACTGGTTCTGAATACCGACGGTATGAAGAGCCAGATGCCGGATTTGCCATCCCCGGTCGAAACTGGAATGCCGGTATCCTCGCTACCGATCGAGTTCCAGTGGCACCTTGGTCTTGACACGTATCCGAATGGGGCCTGGCTGGAGCTTTTCAACAGAAGTGTCGATCTGATCCAACTCGACATCAAACGCGCTCTCGCAGATAACAAGATGGTAGTCTACCTGAGTTGCCCCATCAGCAGCCGGGGCGGCAGTTACTCCATTACCAACGTGGAGATTGCGACGTTCACCGCGCAGCGGTTGGTGACGGAATGGGGTCCGCGGTTTTGGTTCTTGAATCCCAGCCAGTACCAGATGGAATCCCAGCACGGCCTCGGGCTCATACGCAAGTACGCGCACGACATCGAACTGGAGAAGTTCAAGAAGGACGGGACGAAACTTACTATCAATGTGGACCAGTTGATGAACGATCAACCTCCGTTAGGCGGCGACTATCTCCGGATGTGGACGCGGGTGCTGGCAGAGGATGAAGCGGGAAAAGATGGTACGGCACAAAATCTCGGCGGCCGATTCTCTGCCTTTTACTTCCTGAGTCCGTGTGACGTCAGGGCCTTCTTCGCGCAAGATGGATCACAAAATGTGACGGTGGGCGTCGAGTCCTACTTTGCCCGCAAGTTTTCCACAGATCCAAATTTTCGCGCATACTTCTCGTTGCCTCTGGTGGATGAACAGGGCGCGCTCTCGCAGTTAAAACCACAGGACCAAGTGGAGGAGCTGGCGAAGCGCCGACTGGAGTTCTTCAGATACTACACCGTGAGAGCCAGCGTCTATTACAGCAAAGGCTCGCACGACGAGTGGAACATCTGGCAAAAGCTAAACCATCTTAGGGTGACGAACCAAACGCTGGGGATTGGGTCGCAGATCGCAGGGTACTTCGAAGGGTTGGAGATAAGTCCGAGTGCGGCGGAGATGCCGGTATCCCCAGGGTATGCAATCCCGGCACCGCCCACGGTCGTGCCGCCGCCGAGCCACACGACCGCGGCGTCTCACATTCTCGGCATGCATGGGATGGGCATGTGAGCGCCGACATTGCGTTCAAAAGATTTGTCCCTTCTGGACGAGTGGTTACGCTTATCAAACTGAGTGCGCTCTGCAGCGTGCGAATTCCAGCGTGGGAGTAACTTCAGTGATTGTTTGGAAGCGATGTAATATGCCTTGGAGCATCACCGGCCAGCATGGGGCCGGTCGAGTGTCTTCCAGATGGTTTCTTGTGTCGATTTGTGCCGCTTTGACGTAAAAACTGACTTCTTCAAGGAGAATCTATGAGTTCGCCAAAATACTTCGCCGCCGGTAAGGGTGCAGGCACCCGGCAAAGCCACATCCCACCAATTGCTGCTTCTGAAGTCCCTGTTCAGGCAGATAACCTCGCTGTCCAGGCGGAAGACGTCGCTCCTCAGCCAAGTGCGCTCCCTGTTGTAACGGAGCCATTCCCTGTCCAGGCGGCCTTCCAGCTTCCGCATTTCCCTTTTCAGCCTCTTCCCCCACCCAATGGTGCCCCTCCGTTTCGGTTTGACCTCTCCCAGTTGCTCGCCGCGGATGATGTCGCGAACATCCAGGAAGCGGGCGTTTTGGTATGCCACAGTGTCGGAGATACAGGCGATCAAAGGGGACAGCAGCAGGACTTCGTCGCCGCCATGATGACCCAGGACAGCGAAGCGTCTGCCAGCGATCAGAAGCCCGCATTCTTGTATCACCTTGGCGACGTCATCTATTTTGCGGGCGACATTGACCTCTACGGCGCAAATTTCTATCAGACTTACAAGGACTACCCAGCCTTTATCGTCTCTGTCCCAGGAAACCATGATTGTCAACCAGACGACCCCCAGGATGGCCCTGTTGACCCTGCCAAGTTCCCCCTCGATGGATGGGTCAAGAATTTCATGGCCAAGGACCCAGGACAACTTGGTTCGCTCAAGACGGGAGCCGGACGGACCCAGATGGATCTCCCGAATGTCTATTGGACTCTTACGACGCCATTTGCCACGATCCTAGGTCTATTCTCTAATGTGGGTGAAACTGAAGGAGAGATCCACCAGGATCAGATTGACTGGTTCAGAGGTGAACTAAAAGCTGCCAGTCCTGATTTGGCACTCATCGTAACAGTTCATCATCCTCCTCTTTCGGGGGACACGGAGCACGCTGGAAGTAGCGCGGTTTACAAAACGCTTTTTGAAAGCTTTCAGGCTACCGAACGTTACCCTCACCTGATCTTGTCCGGCCACGTGCACAACTATCAACGGTTCACAAACATTGTTCAGGGACCGGAAGGCAAGCTGCAAATTCCGTGCGTGGTGGCTGGCGCGGGCGGTTATACGAATCTCGGCAAAGTCCATAAGATTGGCGGCGTGTATCCAGCGACTCCGTTGAAACTTGGTCCCACCCTCACCCTGGAGAAATACGATCAGGACAATTTCGGGTTTCTCCGCTTGGAGTTGAGTCGGACGAAAATACTGGGAACTTATCTTTCCGCTCCCTATTCGCTTGGGAATTCTCCCGAAGCTAAGGTGGTAGAGAGTTTCGAAATTAATCTGTCCAAACATGCCGTTCGGACCGTGGCTTAGCAGTTATCGTGGAATTCTGCGGGAAACAAGATATGGGTACACTCGCGCCGTTCGAGATGACGTGTTCGGTTTATTGGCGATGCACCACCGACCGATGGTTTCATCATTGTCCTAAATGATATTCGTAAAACTCAGCGCAAGCGGAAACAGTCCAGCGCACGAGTTGCGGGATTGAAGCGATGGCAACTGACTTTTTACAAGCGATGGTCATCCTAAGGCCTAATGCGGACGCGGACGAAGTACGCAGGTGGTTCGAATCGCGCGGCCTTAGCGTAATGCCGATGGAGAACGGAATGCTCCTTACAGGTCCCGGTGCTCTGGCCGAACAGGCTTTCGGAGCGGGAGAGATCGCTCCAATGTGCGGGGTCGAGCGACCACTCCCAATACCAGCGGATTTGCGAGACCACATCGAGTCGATAGCCATACCAAGTCGGCGCTCAACCTATTAGGTTGTATTTGAAGGAGGAAGGTTAAAAATGCCAACGCTGATTCCCCGTGAAATCGAAACTTCAGGTCCGAGGCCGGAGCGTATCCACGGTTACCTATCAATTAACTCGCAAGGCGGCGTGTCGGTGCTGGATGCCGATACTGTTCCCGCCAAATCCGACGCTTTTCATGGGAGCTCAAAGGATCTGGAACAGGCCATCCGGGTTGCAGAGGAGCATCGACTGGACATCGTTGCTTTGAGTCCCCTTGGAATCGCCGTAGCGGGTCCTGCCGCCGCTTACGAAGCATTGACCGGCGGACAGATCGTGACCAGGGAAATCCTGGTTTATGCTGAAGCTGCCACTCGACGCTACGTCACGCATCTCGACATCGTTGGGGAAGGTCAGCCTCGGTCATTCGGATGCGGCCGAGTCGCATCTGACGAGACAGGCATCGAAGCCGTCATTCTCGAACGGCCACGAGCTCCACAGGCTAGCGCCGCCTTTGCCGCTGCGACTTCGACGTCCGCACCGGAATCCGGAGGAATATGGCCAAGCCCAATTCCACCGAGCGTGCAGGGTTTTTATTTACGGGTGCCACAGGACGTCGCCCTAGGCCTCGGCGCTCCGGGAGCCCATCAGAGAGGCTTTCGCGGACAAAACGTCACCGTGGCCATGGTCGATACCGGACATTATCTGCATCCCTTTTTCCCCGCCCATCACTACAACGTGCAGACGCCCATTTCTGTGGTTACCGGGGCGGATCGGAAAGGTGATCCGGTGGGCCACGGCACGGGTGAATCGGCGAATATATTTGCTGCTGCGCCGGATGCTCAACTGCAGCCCGTGAGGGCCGCCGACGATTCCGGCCAGTTAGTCGCAGCCCTCGCTGGTTTCATGAAGGCGGCGTCACTCAAACCGGCAATCCTCACCAACTCCTGGGGCGGAGACATGGACTTTCCGCCAATTTCGAACCAGCTTTCCCCACAGGATGCTGCCTTCGCCTTGGAGATCAAGCACGCAGTTGAGTCTGGCATCTTCGTGGTTTTCTCGGCTGGCAACGGGCAGTTCAGCATCGAGCCGCAAGTTCCTGAAGTATTTGCAGCGGGCGGCGTGTATATGGGCTCGAACATGGCTCTTCAGGCTTCCAATTACGCCACTGGGTATTCGAGTCCGTTCTTCCCGAACCGACCCGTTCCAGACGCATGCGGCTTAGTTGGTCTCCTTCCACGAGCCGCGTACATCATGCTGCCATTGGCTCCTGGATGTGAGCTGGACACCGAGCAGAGCAGCCCGGACGAGCGTGGTAATCCTGGAGACGGCACCCCACCTAACGATGGATGGGCGCTCTTTTCGGGAACCTCGGCCGCCGCTCCGCAAATTGCCGGCGTCGCCGCACTGTTGCTTTCAGCCAATCCCAAACTTTCACCGGCTCAAATTAAAGAAGCACTGATCAAGACCGCGATCGACATAACCTCGGGTCGATGTCATCCGCGGTTCAACTTTTCGGCAGCGCCCGGGCCCGATCTGGCAACCGGAGCCGGGTTGGTGAATGCCGCAGAAGCGCTCAAGTACGCGTTGGCCCAATTCTAAGGCCTTTACAAGGAAACCAAACAGACATGGCGTTCACACAATTCGATGCACCTGCAAAGCTCACCGAAGACCTCACTACATCTGAGCTGAAGAAAGGGTGGAGCGACACCATTTCACAGTTCATGGACGACGGCAAAGATTTTGTACGGCAGTATCTTCACACGGCACCGCTGCAGTTCTACAACGAACTAACGGACGCGCAGGACGAAAGCGATCGCACAGAACTGCCGATTATCTGGCAGGGGTTTCCACGCGTTATTGAGGTCCAGCATGGCGAAGGAACGATCGCGTCGTTCCAGGCCGGCGAAGACCGTCAGACTCAGGATGAATACCTGGAGTGGCACGTCACACGCGAGCCTGCCACATCCAAAATCACCCGCATCGAGTTCACATGCGAAGGACCGGAGTACTGGAGTTTTCTGGCCGACAAGGCTCCAGATCTAGTCGTAGCCCAATACCAGAAGTATGTCAGTCCCGATGTTATAAAGCTCGACCTTTTCCCAGGCGGAGGCGCTTATAACCCCAACAGTCGTTGGAACAGCAGCATGGGCGCCATGCATCTGACCCAGATCAACAACACGTTGGGCGCGGAAGTGAACATTGCAGCAGCCGCGACCGTTCAGCGAAAGGACTCTCATGGTAACGCGATCACTCAAGCCGTGCCGCTGATCCGCTGCGCCCGTTATGGTGTCGAACAGCGCGCCAGCGATCCGCACATCGGGTCCGAGGTCAACCGACTGGCTCGAGACGGATACACGATCACGTTGCGAAATCCGGTGGGACTCTACATTGATGGGATCAATATTGCTGGCATTACCAAGCCCGATGGTACGGCGATCTCAACCGCGTACTTCCAGACATTGCGCGGCGGCCCAGGTGAGACTCTGCGGGCGGTGTTCAACGTGCCGGCAGGAGAAACATCGGGCGGCCAGCCGTTCACTATAAGCGACTTAAAGGTCGATGGCGTGACCGTGCAGTATGGAGGACAGATCGCCAAACGGATCTCGATGAAACTCACGGGCGTCGCGGTGGGAAAAGGTAAGATCCCCGCCAAACTGTTCGCCTGTGGTGGTCCGCCACCCAGCCCGTTTGCCGGTGCTGTGAAGATGAAGACGTTCCCGTCTCGCGCATAGGAGAAACGCAATGCGGCCGATTCTGACATTCGCGGGCGCGAATCTCCGTCGCGTGGCGGACCTGCCGATTTCGCCACTCAGCGGAGCCGCAATTCCGGGCGCGCCCGATGAACCGGAGTTGGACGTTGGCGACATCCAAGGCAACGGTTTGGGAGGCTTCAACAAAGACTTTCAACTGTTCTTGTTTCTTCGGGTACTCGACGTTTCCGGCGCTCGCCGTTGGTTGAAGGCAATCGTCCCGCGGGTTTCTACTTTAGCGGAAGTTATTGCCTTTAATCGCCTATTTCGCTCGCTCCGTGCCCGCCAGGGGAAGGACCCTATCGGGCTGACCGCTACCTGGCTGAACATTGGATTTTCAGCCAGAGGGATTGGGATTCTAGCGTCTTCACCGGAAGCCCAACAATTACAGGATCCCAGCTTTCAGGGCGGATTATTTACGGCCTCGGGCGGCTTAGGGGATCCCAATAACCAGTCAGCCTGGAAATTCGGCGGCTCGGAAGAGACCGACGCGCACATCATGCTGATGCTGGCGAGCGACGATCCGGAGCATCTCAAAGCCGCTTCCGATCGGATTGATGTTGAAATCCAGCAGTCGGATTTTGGTACCGGAAAGCCGGCCTTGCGATGCATATGGCGACAGTCCGGTGCAACACTGCCCGGCACTCTTCGCGGGCATGAGCACTTCGGCTTCAAAGACGGTATCTCTCAGCCCGCTGCGCGTGGGCGGGTCTCGTCCGCCCCGTTCGACTATTTGACGCCCCGATGGCTGGATCCCTTGGACCCCGATGCCCTCCAATATGCCGAACCGGGTCGCCCGTTGATCTGGCCCGGGCAATTTGTGTTGGGATGGCAGCGTCAGAGTGTGGATGACGGAGTGGAACCGGGTACTATCGATCCTTCGGTTCCGGCCTGGGCCAAGAATGGATCGTATGTAGTATTCCGGCGGCTGCAACAACGGGTGGACGAGTTCCATGCTTTTCTACGCGATGCCGCTGCGACAGTCGCGAAGGATCCGAACTTCGGCGACATGACTGATGAGAAACTTGGCGCCATGCTCGTGGGCCGCTGGGCAACCGGTGCTCCCATTATGCGCACCCCTGATAAGGACAACCCAGCGCTGGCGCAAGACGATCTCGCCAACAACCACTTTCGGTATGCAGTCGACACCGACCCGAATAAGATCATCCCGATGCCCGGATATCCGGGCGATGGTTTTCCGCAAGCCAGAGCCGATTTCGACGGACTAAACTGCCCGTTAGCAGCTCACATTCGTAAGGTGAACCCTCGGGATCAGGATACCGATCAACGCTCCCCGCTCGACACGCTGGCGAAGCTCATCATGCGCCGCGGTATCCCCTATGGCGGTACAACCGACGCGGATCGCGGGCTGTGCTTCGTCAGCTATCAGTCTTCGATCATCAGCCAATTCGAATTTCTTAGTAAAGTCTGGGCGAACGATGCTGCTCGGCCACGGCCGGCTGCCGGATTGGATCTGATCATCGGGCAACAGGGCGGAATTGATCGTTCGCGTTCAGCTATTCTCCGGGCAGTCGGTGGCGACCGTTCCGGCTTGCCACTGAAAGCCCTGAAAGACTTCGTGGTGCCAACCGGTGGTGGTTATTTTTTCTCGCCCGGACTTCGAACCTTGGGCGACTGGGCTCTCAGGGGATAGTCAACGAAATGACTTGCTCCTCTCGCCGTTTGGAAAGCAGAGTCAATGTCTAATCCGATTCAGACGTTAAGGTGGATTCATGGCGCGCCAGACTGTGCACTCAGCACGGATCCACCGATTCAGGTTTTCAGGTTCGACGCAAACACGTTTATTTTGCGTCAAAGCAAATGCCTGAATTTTGAAGCGCCATTTCTGTATCTACTCTTAGGTACACAGAAAGCACTGTTGCTGGACACGGGGGCCCGATCGCCGGCTGGCCATCCGTTACCTTTGCGTGAGACCGCGATATCGCTCATCCAGCAATGGCAAACGGAGCTCGGTCATCCTGCAGTGCGGCTCATCGTGGCACATTCACATAGCCACGGAGATCACATGGCTGGCGATGCTCAGTTCGCTGGCCAGGCGAACACCACCGTAATTCAGCCTGCGACCGAAGCTGTCAAAGATTTCTTCCACTTGCCCAACTGGCCGGATGGCAGCGCTGAATTCGACCTTGGCGGTAGAATTCTGACGATTCTCCCTCTCCCCGGACACGAGGCGTCTCACATCGCGGTATATGACGCAACCACCGAGGTGCTGCTGAGTGGCGACACCCTTTACCCGGGGCTGCTCACCGTGGAGGACTGGCCCGCATACCGGAACAGCAGTGCTCGTCTGGCGAACTTCACGGTTGACCATGCCGTGTCTTTCGTACTCGGCGCGCATATTGAGATGAAGAGAACAGCTCGACACATGTATCCGCTTGGCACCACCTTTCAACCTGACGAGCATCCGCTGCCCCTGCTGGCCCAGCACATTCAGGCGTGGCACAACGCATGTGACGCGATGGGCGATCATCCTCATCATGATGTTCACGACGAGTTTATTATCGAGCCTCTCTAGCTATTTGCTAGGGCGCAGGGAGATCCACCTATGACCGACCATCCCGGCTTTCATCATCCCGTCTCTGATCCCGAATATCTTGCAGAGTGCGCCCATCCCGCAAGCCGCCGTCGGCTCTCGCTCGTGAAAGACGTCGGCGGAGTCAGGCGACATCCGGACAATTTCTCAGCTTTGCACTTCAGCCGGCGCCTCTCGTACTCTTACCGTTGGCTGAAGCATCGATGAACATCCAGGAGGTATTTGATGCGCTCCCAAATTAACCGGCATCTCGCAGGGCTTTTCGCCGTGGATACTCCGCGCGCCGCTTTTGCTCGTGTTTATCTGGCAAACGCGCAAGTTGTCGAGACCAAACGGACCGGCCTCCCTCGAGAGTTTTCGTGGCACGATTACGCGGTGTATCTTCTCCATATTGCAGCCGAGATCGAGCACACGCTGATGGTGCAGTACTTGTACGCAGCCTATTCTCTTGGCGGACCCGAAGTGCCGCCTGCGAAACAGCAGGAGGTTCTCCACTGGCAGGAGTTGATCCTCGGGATTGCAAAAGAGGAGATGGGACATTTCCTGACAGTGCAAAATATCTTGCGCTTGATCGGAGGCGGTCTCAATCTCGATCGCGAGGACTTTCCCTGGGATGTTCCTTTCTTTCCTTACGACTTTGCGCTTGAGCCGCTCAGCCGCACATCACTAGCGAAGTACATTTTCGCCGAAGCGCCAGCGGATTGGCCGCTGGATCTCACCGCCGCCGAGAGACAGGAGATCGAGGCAACCGTGCATATGACGCCGCGCGAGATGCCTCACCGGGTAGGGAAGCTGTATGAACTGATGATCGATCTGCTGTCGGACCCGCGCGCCCTGCCGGATTCCGTGTTCCGCGAGGAGACGTTGCCTTTCCAGGCATCCTGGGATGAATGGGGGCGTGGGTACAACGGCGTTCAGCGTGCGTCAAAGCCTCAGGATCCTAGCCCGAACGTGATTCTGCGCCGGCTTGCCTCGCGCAGCGATGCGGTGACCGCGTTGAATCTCATTGCCCGCCAGGGAGAATGGCCCGAAACCGACCCAAAAGCACAGGAACTCTCCCATTTTCGCCGCTTTCTTAAAATATTTAGACAATTTCCTGCGGTCGGCGACGGATGGTCTCCGACCTGGCAAGTTCCGACAAATCCACAAGCCCCCGGTCTCGTAGCGTCGAACACAGGCCCCACGATTCAGCATCCAGAGGCCTCGCTCTGGAGCGTCCTGTTTAACATCCGCTATCGGATGCTGTTGGCTTACTTGGACCACTCTTTCCGCCTGTCGGCGGAGCCCATGGAAACAGGCGCCTCCAACTCGCGGAGCATGATCATTAACCGGACCTTCACGGAGATGTACAACCTACGCAGCACTGCGGCTATTCTGGTGGCATTGCCGCTCAATGATCAAGGGGGACCTGAAAGGGCCGGCCCTCCTTTTCAAGTTCCATATACCGTAAAGTTACCGTCGGAGGAGGCCGGCTGCTGGCGCGTTCACGGGGATCTGATCGACGCTGCCGCCTTGCTCTTGGACGAGTTGAGCAAAATGTCAGAAACCAGGCGCGCCGAATACGCCGTCGCGCTTCGCAGCTCGGATCGGCAGGCGAGGCAGCAGCTTGAAATCCTGATCCACTCGTCCTGCCGGGGCCAAGACGGGATACCCCAACGAAGGAGCATAGCACTATGATCACCGAACTGCGTATCTTGCCTCCGTTGGCTATTGCCCGACTCGGATCGTCGCCGATTCCGCTGGACAACTACGATCTGAAACCTTCTCAGGATCCTCTCGGGTTCCGCAAAATCGAGCCCGCCGAAACCTTAATCGTCGATCCGAAGACTGGCGAGATTGCCGAAGCGCGCACGCCGCATCGCATCGTGTTCCGAGACGGCGACCGGATTCGTCCGGTGGCACCGTTCTTCGAAGTGTTTGCCCGTATCGACGCGGGCGAATTGGTCCCGCTGACGCTGAAACTCCTGGACGACTACAAATTGACTCCAGCGGACGTGCGATGGTCGGTGAAGGCCGGAAATCTGAAGGTCTTTCGACGAACCGGGAAGAAGGAGGACCGCGTGTATGCCGAGTTGACGTCCATACGCGACCATGAATCATACTTACTAGACGGTGAGTGCGTCAACTTCCTGCCCGGCAAGGTTCTCCCACTTGGCGCAGTTCGCTACATTAAACCGACCGTGGTCTTTCCTGAAATCAGGCTCCGGTTTACACCTGCAGAGGGCAAAGTTTACGGGTGCGCCACGAAGCGGAACAAGTTGGATCTGACGGGAACTGTGATTCCAGAGGACGATCCGGTTATCACTCTCGACCGAGTTATCTACGACACAAGCCCAGGCAAGGGAACGTGGCTTGGCTACATCGATCCTGGATTGCCTACAGACACCAATCCGGGCCAGATCTACGCCGGCTTTGCAAACCAGCAACAGAATCAGGTGAGTTGGGGCTACCTGGACGACGAATGCGATGGAATCGTCAAGGTGGAGTTGACTTCGGAGGGGAAAACACTATCGGCTTTCGCGCGTTTCGGAGCGGGACCGCCGGCTTTTGCTCCCGATGGGCTTCCTATTCGCACCGTAAGCGACGAGTTGGTACAGGCACGGTTTGGCCCGGAGGTCAATAGCGTTGAAGCTACCGTCGAAAACGCCGAAGAAATTCTACGTAGGGCCTTCGAGACAGTCCGGCTGATGAACACGGCGGTGATGAACGGCAACACGATCAATGGACGGACCGCTGTCTCCAGCATGATGCCGTCCCAGGACTCAAACGATACTTCTCGTCTTTTTGAGCCCATCATGGCGCCGACCCTCGTTGACAATCTGGCGGTTCTCGCTCTTCACCAAGGCATCTTCGCAGCACTCCGAAGTGGAACAAGACCGTGGTTCTTCGATGTTCTCCGGCAGCCGGAAGAGATTGGAGACCTCAGTGACAAAGGCCGCCGCAAAATGCCCGCGATGATGCGCGGTGCCGACGGCCGCTATCTCACCCTGACTCGGCGTCAAATCGACATCATCCGGAAGGCCGCCTCCAAAGGGCCGTTCCCTGAGAAAGGAACCAATGTCTGAGCCAAAGCCCCTCAACCTGACGGCGCAACTGAATTACCGAGCGCGGGGGAACCCTCCGAATTCGTTGACTACCTCGGCTATCTCCAACTGTTTCCCGGGGCTCGAATTTGATTTCAGGGCGATCTGGCGCCGCATTCTCGTCGGTATCGTCATCATTGAGAACAACAACTACGTCATCGACGCGGACACGCCGGAACTGCGCGATGAATTAATGGGGCACCGGCTCCTCCGTATCGACGGCCACGAGGTCGCTACCAAGACGACCGGGCCCGTGATCCCCGGACGCTCTCCCGTTACCCTGGCCAGCGCAGGAAACAACCCCGTCGCCTTCATGGAGTGGTCGAACACCATTGCTATGATCCTTCGGAAGCAGGGACAAAAGGTCGCTTGCGAGTTTACCAAGGACAAATCGGATACCGAAGTTTTGCCCCAGGATGTGAAGGACGTTCTGGCGAAAAATCTAGAGGTGCGCCGCATTTTCCAGCCCGCTACGTTTGCCGCATTCGAGACCGTTGTACTCGCCGAAGAGTTGGTGCAACCGGGCGAATTGTCGCAGGGCTTGTGCTCGCCATGGCAGAACGACTACCGGGAGTGCGCCTGTTACTACTGGGCCGCAAGCCGACCGGATTACGTCAATGTCATGCCCGCGGAGGATGGCGCAAGCCGGGGAGATAACTGGATGCAGAAAGAGCGCCGCGGGCAGTACATTCTCGACAACCGGCAGGACTCGCGGTTGATCAGCTACGACGATCTATTTGCGTCCTGGGAAAAGTTTCTGCGCTTTCAGATTGAGGGCAAGGACGAACTAGAAGAAACCTCAGGGGATACGGGAGCGAAGGGCCAGTGACTGCTTCGGAGCGAGTCGAGAATGCGGAGAACGCGGCCCGGCTATCGCGAGCGGGCAATCCTCTTTCACCGCTCGTTCACCTCATCCCCCGGCCGGATGCGCAATCTGTTCTGGTAGTAGACGGCAGCAAGTTGTTTGAGGTGGATTCCGAGACATACACCCTTATCGCCGGTCTCGCCAGCATGGCGAACGGCGAACCCGCTCTGGATCAACTGCTGGGTAAGCTCGGACTAGCTGGCGCACCGAGCGGATGCGACGAGGTACCCCTAGCGCCGCCGGTTCGCGCGCTGTCGCTAGCCGTCGCGCAGAAATGCAATCTTGGCTGCTCCTATTGCTACGCCAATCAGGGGGACTTCGGAGGACCGGCGAAAAACATGAGTGCCGAGACCGCGTTGCGCGCGGTCGATCTGCTTTTTTCCCAAGTTCAATCCGGGGAACGCATCAACCTGGCGTTTCTGGGAGGCGAGCCTTTGATTAACCGCGAGGTACTTCGGCAGGCGACCGAGCGTGCTGCGGAAATTGCGGAAAGCCGCGGAGTTCGCCTGACATTTTCGATTACGACCAACGGAACTCTGCTGACCCAGGATGACGGCGAGTTTTTTGAACGCCACGGCTTCGCGGTCACCATTAGTCTCGACGGCATGCAGAGCGCGCACGATGCTCTACGGCCCTACAAAGGGGGCGCCGGGAGTTTTGATGGCATCCTCAGGAATGCCCGACACTTACTGGGGCGACAGCGGCGCATGCAGGTGTCCGCGCGAGTCACCGTGACTCCAACGAACCTGCAATTGCGCGATACTCTGGATGAGTTCATCGCTCTGGGGTTTCACAGCGTGGGTTTTTCACCATTGTTAAACGCGGTAAACGGACGAAATGAAATGACCGCGAATCATTGGGAGACTATGCTCGCTCAAATGGTCGAGTGTGGCCGCCAATTCGAGCGGCATCTCCTGGCCGGACAGCGTTACCCCTTCGCCAACATCGTCACCGCACTGCGCGAAATCCATAAAGGAAGTCATCGGCCCTATCCGTGTGGCGCCGGCGCTAGTTACTTTGGCGTTTCGGCGGATGGAGAACTTGCCGCGTGTCATCGTTTCGTCGGGAATTCGGCGGGCGCCATGGGGAATCTGGTGCAAGGCATCGACCGCCAGCTTCAGGCAAGGTGGCTTTCCGAGCGGCATGTCCACTCTCAGGAACCCTGCCGAAGTTGCTGGGCACGTTACCTCTGCGGGGGAGGATGTCACCACGAAGTGATTCAACGCGGCCGGCCCGCATGCGATTACATCCGTGGCTGGCTACACTACTGCCTGGAAGTCTACGCCCGGCTTTACGCTCAGGTTCCAGAATGGTTCGGTTCTTCGTCGGACGCTGAATAGCCTGCCGAGTACCATCGCAAGTGGATCATGAAGCGGTTGAATGCACAGATCGGCGTTCTGGGCGGAGGCCCAGCCGGAGCATCGGCGGCGCGAAGACTGGCGATGATGGGACACTCCGTCGTCCTGATCGAGAAGTCCCCGTTCCCTCGTGCTCACATTGGCGAATCACTGATCGGGAGCGTACTTCCACTCCTCGATGTTTTGCAACTCCGCAAGGAGGTTGAGCAAGAAGACTTCCTGCGGACCGGCACCGCCCTGATTCGATGGACTGGCGCGACCGAATATCGCGAGACTGCTGGACAATCTGGATTCCAAGTCGACCGTTCGCGATTTGACACCGTAGTCTTGCAAGGAGCGAGGGATGCCGGTGTTCAGATCCTTCAGCCTGCGCGGGCCATCGACATCTCTACGAACTCAAAGTCTCTATGTACGGTCGTGGTACGCCAAGCGGACAATAGTGTAGTGCAAGTCGACTGTGAATTCATCGTCGATGCAAGTGGCCGGACATCGGTACTCGGCGGGCGCAAGAACTTGCCCGCTGCCCGGACGATCGCTCTCTATGCCTATTGGAAGGGCATCGCCGTTGCGGGTCCCGAAACCCGGGTGGAGGCCGGACAATCTGAATGGTTTTGGGGCGCGCCTCTGCCGCAAGGGCTGTTTAATGCAACGGTCTTTGTCGAAAGCGATCGCTACAGGAAGGACAATGCCGAAGCCGGATCGGTGGATCGTTTCTATGAGAGGCTCATCGCCTCCTCAGAGTTGCTTTCCCCTTGTCTAATAGGCGGCCGCATCGGTAAGGTGCGGGTTTGTGATGCGACGTGTATCTCAGACGATGCGCCCATAGCAGGCCGCGTCATAAAAATTGGCGAGGCCTCGTTTGCCATTGATCCGCTTTCCTCGCAGGGCGTCCAGACGGCGATCGGATCGGCACTGCACGCTGCTGCCGTGCTTCACACCATATTGGAACGTCCTTCCGATGATGCGATTGCGCGCCAGTTTTACCGTGAACGCCAACGGCGTTCGGTGATTTTGCACGCTGACGCCGCGGCCCTGCTTTATGCGGAAGCCGCGGCAGTCTATCGAACTGGGTTCTGGTTGCGGCGGTCGGCTGTTGAAGTTCAACGCCATCCGGCCACCAGACCCCCGCCAACTGTCGCACCGAAACCAGAAACGGTGGTTCGAATCCATCCTGGTGTGAGTTTCAAGCAGGTGCCGGTCATCGAAGGAACTTATGTCATCGCCGCCAAAGCGGTCACGTTACTAGATCATGATGAACCCGTGGTTTTCCTCGACGGGGTTAGATTCGTGCCACTGATCGAGATGCTAAGGGGCCCCATGCGCTGTGGTGACATACTTCAACTCTGGACTCTGCTGGTTCCCTATCAGCAGGCTCTGCGGATCCTGTTTGCCTCAGTGCGCTTAGGCATTCTCTGCCCTGACGCGGTCAGGTGGTGACGTCGACCTTTCGCGCGCAATGATTTGAAACATTAGATAAATACCGACTGTCCGGGATAGGCCCCCGGCGGTCACGGGCGCAGGAAGACTGCCGCCGCGTAGACCGAAAGAAGGCTGTCCACGAAGCCTGCACCCGGGGTGTCCAGTCTGCGGGTTGAAGCGCAATGGGCATGCCGGTCGCATCCAGGCCGCACGGGGCGGCAGAGTTGAAGGCGGCACCCAGAACTGCTGCATGGAACCCCGCCCGCGGACGCTTCGCTGGTACACCCGCAGAATGGCCTCGTACCCAAAGGTCCGAATCTTCTCCAAGCTCCCAACCAACCGGCCTTTCGAACGTTGGCCGCAGCGTCTTGACGCCAGCCGCGAACAGTTACCTGAACAGCCACAATGCCATCTGCGGCAACGCGGACGAGCTGTACGACACCACCTTCGAGAATAATCTGGCCGCCCAGAACGCTTTCATCGCCATCTTTCAAGACTTCCGTTTCTCTTCGGTTCGAGATTTGCGGATGGACTCCAGCCTGAGCAAATCCTGTTGGCTGAACTGGAGGGCACCGGGCTTCCTCGGGAAGGGCATGACCCATTAAAACATAAATTGAGCCAATGTATTGATACTTAGAGAATGATCATCTAGGCAGGACAACCCTGATTCTTCCAGTTTCGGAGCAGATCGATTTGATTGGCGGTCCACTTCTCGCGAGGCGGGGGCGGCATGCGGTCGCCGCCGTCGGAAGTGACCCGCGTGAGAATCTCGTCGGCGTTCTGGCAGACGGTTGCCTGATCGCTGAGATCCAGCCCGAGAGCACCCATATGGTCGACATCCTCATCGGTGAATAGGGCGCGCACCTGTGGCCAATGCACGGCAGCGGGACCAGCAGCGGCGATGACCACTACGGTTCCCTGGAGACCCGTGGACGATCGATACGCTTGGCCTGGATCCGCGACCGGGAAGTTAATCGGCAGCGACGCGGAGCCGGCTGGAATGGGACCGGTGGCAAAGGTTGCGCCCCTTGCGTCCTGCAGCTGTATGGTCGAGTTGTTCCAAACGATGCTGTCTCCGGGCGAAACGGTAGCGGGATCGGGAATGAAGCCAGCCTTGAGGATATTGACGATGAGTTGGGCCATGTAGATCCTCTTATTTCGGAATTACTTCTTCTTTGTATTCGCGGGTTGGTTGCCATGCAGACCCAGCACCAGGTTTACGGGCAAGACGGTGGGTTCCCATCCCAGGGTCAGTTCAAACGTGAGGTCGCTGCGAGTTTTCTTGTCGACCGTTTTGGCGCCGTTGTGGCAAGCCATGCAACTGCTGCCTTGCGTGTAGGTTTCCATCGTCAAGTTGGCTACTTTTCCGGGCGGGAAGACGGGAAGGGGAGTTGCGGGAAGAGGAGGCGGAATGGGCCCGGTCTGCCACTGGGCTTCGACCAATTGATAGAACTGCCATTCGGTTTGAGGGCTGATCTGGCGGAGGGCACTCTGAGCCGCCTGGTTCAGGTCACCGAGGGCCGGCTGATTGGGCGACGCTGGAATCGGATTGCTGCGGAATGCCTGGGTGGGCCCACCGGTTTTATCGTTGAGATGGCGGCCGGTTGGCTGCCAATCCTTGCAATCGGGAGTCAGCGTGGTAGGGCAGACGGGCTTCTGGTTGGGTGCGGTGGCGCCGGCCTTGAAGAAGGACCAGGGGCCGGCGCCGGGATGAGCGGGATCGGCAGGAGTATTGTCGATCTGTTCGAACGTCGACCAAATCCAGGCTGGAAAGTTCTTGGTCTTCTGCACGATGTGCAGGCCCACCAGGCCCACCGTTACCGGCCCGGCGCAGGTCGTGCCGGCGCCGTTCTCCGGTGTGAACAGGAAGGCGAGCGCGGTGTGGAAACGGCCGCTCTTTTTCTCGTCTTCGGAAAGGGTCTTCCAGGCTGCCTTGATAAAGATTGCGCCGGCCTTATCGGAGGTTTGGACAGGAAAATCGAAGGCCTTACCCAGGTCGGCCCACGCCTTCTGTTTCGACGCGAGATAGAACTGATTGCCTGAGATGAAATCGAAGGCGGGAAAGTTCATTCGAATTTCGTAGCGAGCATAGTACCCGGTCTGGTCGATCAGCGGGGCACTGAACGCCTGGCCGACGCCGGGCATCGGATCGAATTTGGACAGTGACGAAAGGCTGCGAATCGAGTTCCGGATAGCCGGGGTCATGCCTGGAGCGTTCTCGGCCGCGTGTTGGATGGTTCCACAGGCGGAGGGCAGGGCGGCGTCCTGATTCCATCCGCCGATGCCGGGAGGCGGAGGATTGTTGGGAGTAAACACGTACCAATTCGGCTGGAACATCTCCCACACAGTGGGATCGCTGGGCAAAGCTTGGCCAATCGACTTCGTCGTGTCTGGAAGAGCTCTCGTGACTTTGGCGGTGTTGCTTCGGTCGAATGAGACGGTGGCGGGCCAATTCATCGCGACAAAGGAGCGCCACGCGAACTGGAGGAAACCACAATGCTTGGGGGTTTCATTGATAGCGACTTCGAGCGGCGGATTGCCTTGGCTTTGGCCGAAGTCCTGCAGTGTAATCTCGCATCTTTGTGCATTTGCGACCAGACTGAAAACGATTAGAAAACCGCAAGTTATCGATAGACGCCACATAAATTCACGAGCTCCTCTTCGCTTTCAATTACCGCCCCTTCCGGTTCCGGAGACAGCCAGCCCGTTTTGGATTATCCGTGTTCAAAGATATACACGTAGAATATCAAAAGTAAAAGGACATTCGTCGGGCACAAAAGTTGGCCCAGCGCGGGAATCGTAGAACTAACGAATTGATGGGCGTCATGGGAACCGTTTTGGATTAATTCAGAGTTGCCGAGCGATAACTAATTCAGGAGAATGCTAAAAATCGCCCGGTTACCGCGTATACCGGCAGAGATCGACGAGAAGAACAGAGATCCTGGAGGTGTGGGTACGGCGCAGGCGCAGGGAGCCGCAAAACTGGAGTATTCCGGCTACGCGCGCAAGTTCAGCGATGCCGTCTCTTGGAGTCGACCTTTCCTGCCGTCAAGCCGGTCGTGGTTTCGACGAGTTTTACAACACCGAAGTGCGTTAAGCGCCGACGATTCCGTACGCCCAGGAGCGCCCACGAATCGTCCCGCGATGCTCCACGCACGTCCTCCACAGGCTGCGGCATCGTGCGTCTATCGCACGACTCGCCGGGAGCGGCCGCCAGGATATCGGCGACCCTCATGCTGCCCCGATCTTCCGGGAAATCCAGCTTCGACCACTCGCGCTTGTTCTCTCCGAGCCGCCGTTGCGCATCCTGCATCTGACGACCGGAGAACTGCCTTTCCTCGTAGATATGGAGGCCGGCTAAAGCCGAACACCATCCGATCGGTTTGCTGTCCGCGCCCGCCGATTGTACGCATCCACCATGTGCTGGAGGATGGAGGCCGACCGGCCCATTGTGTAGGCTCCCCACTTCGTCGTACGCGGCCTGCATCGCGTCTATCGAACAGGCGACACCATCTCCCCGCCGGCAACCATTGATCCGCCGCCAGATGGCGGCCGCTCACGAACCGGTCGACGGCGTGGGACAAATCCGAATCGGCGATCGCCGGCGCGAGGCCGGGGCATCCTACACTACAGGCCGGCAGTCGACATGATGCCTCCCGCACACTAGTTTTCGACGCGCCACGAGGGCCGCGCTCGCCATCTCCGCGCGCTGCGGCTAGCCGGGAAACCACTCCTTCGCCCGGACCAGGTGTGCGGCCTTTCGCCGATCCCAGCCGGTCTCATTGGCGGCGGCCCGGATATCCGGTTTGCCACTCGCCAACAGAACATCCTCCAACTGCCGCAGACGTTCCAGGTACTCACGCCGCTTTGCCGGACTGTTGACGTTCGGCCCCAGAGACGCGTCATAGCCGATGCGCAGCGCGGCCGCGACCTCGCGCACATCATGCACGCTATGGACGGACTCAGTTAACGCCCGAGCCGCCAGCTTATAGGCATTGCGGTAATTCGCGGCGGAGAAGTGAGGGAGCTTCACGTCAAGCGCGCGTAACGACTCCGCGACCTGAGCTACATCGTGCTTATATGGAACAAATTCGGCGGGAACTTTGAGCAACTCGGAGAATCGATCACGTAATGCAGGAACCGGAGATGGTATGCCATCGCCGGGGGTGGCAAATTCGGTCCCGAGAAAAGCGAAGTTTAGTTCGAGACGGATCGATGCGGGCGGATAACGATCCCCGGCCGTAACGCCTGTCGCGGTCAGAAACTCGCCCAGGTTTGAAACGAATGAAGGTCCCACGGCGTAGCACCCGTAATAATCCGCGAAGGCCTCGGAACACCAACCCTTCCACACGTCCATTCGGCTTGCATCCGCGACAGCCGCTTTCACGCGCGCTCTCAACTCATGCGACAGCCCGAGATCTCCTTCGATCGAATGACCCACCTCGTGCGCGATTACCGGCAGTTCCCACGCGCTCGCCACCTGGTACCACGGTACGCCGATCACAGGAAATGGCAATCGCGACATCGCATCAAGCAATTCCTCACCTTGAATGAGATCGTTGGGAACAAACTCGGCCTGGAACTCGCGTCCCCGCGGCAGGATGAAGGGGCTGAAGCCGCCGTTGAGAAAGACCAGCGGGGGCTCCTTGTACAGCTGCGCCGCCGCCGCTTGATAACAGGCGAAGGCGAACTCGTCCGCCACCACCAGGCTCTTGTGAAACCGCTCTTCCAGGCGCTGCGCCAGTCTGGTCCGCAGAAATTCCCAGATGCGGAACAGCGCCAGCACGTCCTTCGTGAGTGCATACGCGTCCGCTTGGCTGAATCCGGGTTCGCGCGTACGCAGGTAGATGGCGCTCGAAAAGCTGTGGACGATGAGCGCGAAGGCGCGGATCTGCGAATGGTTCGTGCGGAAGCGCGTTTGTGCATCGCGACTCACCTCTTTCCAATGGCGCAGCTCCCGATTGAGCACCAGCAGTTTCCGCCGCAACAGCCAGACTGCCTTCTCTTGCTCGTTCATGCTCAGAACACCAGAAGCTCGGGAGTCGAGGTAAAAAGTGCGGGAGGAAGGAGCGGACGAGTCTCCGTTCGCAAAGCTTGGAAGACCGTCCACATGGATGCGCGCTCCGCCAGTCGTTGGGTGAGCACGGCGAGCGACGCCGCCATTTGATCGAACGGATAATCGCCGATCGCCAGGACGCCTCGGACCGCTAGGATTTCGATCAGGCCGGCGGCGAACCGGTTGCGCAGCAGTGTCTGGCGGGCATGGTCCTCCGGGTCCCAATAAACATCCATAATGATCAGAGGCCGCGACTCCGGCTGGGTAGTCGATTGAATCGCCGCGGCTAGTGAATCGGGACGAATGCCGAAGAAGCCTTGCCGGTAACCCAGCTCGCCCGCGTCCAGGAGGACATCCGTAGGGTTCGTCATATCGCGCAGACCGCAGGAGATGTGGATGGCGGCGGGTTGATACTGCGCTATAGCGCTGTAGATCGCTTTCTCCTCGATGGCCACCGAGACGAATCGTAGCCCGGCCCGTTCATAGAATTCACGCAATTGAAGTCCGGTGAGCCCGTACCCGCGTTTAATGAACCGCTCCTGTTCGAAATCAAGATGCACGCCCATCACGACCGGGACGCCGGGAAACTGCGGGAGGAATGCCGGCGCCTCGATCGGCCTGACCGGAGCACGGTAGACTCCGCCGTCGGCAATGGGCGGCGTCTCCAGCTCCCACGGCGCTGCGCTCGCGGACGAAAGAGGCACCCGCAGACGGATACGCCCAGGTCCGGAAGCTCCGCCCGGGTGCAGAATCGAGTGCAGCTCCTGGCCCAACCTCGAAAAGTCGCTTCCATACCGAAGCGACAACGCCAGCGATGGTGGGTAGAGCTCGGAAACGCTGGCGGCCATTTCGTTCGCGATCGGAGTGTTCACCCGGTCCATAGCCGGAGCTCCCTGCGCGGGATGAAATTCCACTGATAGCGCGCCCCCCAAGAAGTTGAGCACGACTTCGTCTTCGAGCGCCGCCGGCTCAGGGGAGGCGGAGTGGGCAAACGGTATCGACACAGCCTGCTCCACCTCCTTGAGCAAGCCCACCCAAGCCAGATTTCCCATATCCGACGCCGTGCTCAGCGCGTCGCGCAGTTTTACCGCCGCCTCCTCTTTTCGACCTTCGCCCCAATCGAGAAGGCATTCGAGCACCAGCGCGCGCAGTTTCCATTGGTGAGGGCCGGGTAGTGCAGGTTCATTTTGCTGGAAGTAAGTCAGACAATCGCGCGACGATTCGAGGCGGCTGCGGTAATACTCCAGCTCCCCCTCCTTCAAATGAACCGCAAGCGCCAGCGGCCTGTAAATCTCTCCCAACCCCTTCCACTTATCGAGGTAATCCGGCGGCGAGGGGAAATCCTCGGCCAGCGCCGGTGGAATTAAATCGCGCAGGGCGCAAACACACAGGGGATCGCTCGTCCGCTTCAATCCGTTGCGCAGGGCGCTCTCGAGCCGGGTTTCGTCGTTGAAAAAACAGCAGCCGGCGGCGAACGCCAGATTGTGCGCAAACCAATCGGGTGAGTCCGGCGGCTCCGGGACCGCAGTCCGGAATGCTTCCGCCGGGATCGGCGTGGCCGGGCGCGCGGCGAGAAACGGGCGAAGGGCGGCAAAGCGGCTGGCGGGCGATGGCAGAGCGCCCAGCACGGCGAGGAACGCCGCAGCGTCCTCCGTTGTTCCGGCGCCGCTCGCCAAAAACGATGCCCGCGCCGCGGCCTCGGCGACTGGAGATAACGACCAGCCTGGCAGCTTCGCGAGAGTCTCGGCGAGCAGGCGCCGGGCTTCGCCGGCGTTCTGCTCGGCCCCGGCCACGCGCATACGAAGCGTCATCGCGTTCAGCGCGTGCACGCCCTCGTTCGATTCCGTCACGCCGCCCAGGATGGATTTGGCCGCGCCGATATTGCCCAGGAGCAAATGCGTTTCGACCACATCCAGCCGCTCGCCCAGAGCGCTGCTCTCGTAACCCAAATCCTTAAACAGCATCTGCGACCGTTCATGCAGCGAAAGTGCGTCCTGGATCTGCAGCCTTCGAACCGCGACCATTCCCTGCAGGCGAGTCTTCACAGCGTCGATCAAGTCCTGCTCCGCCGCGTTTGCGGCGTCATCGAAGCGGCGCAGCTCGAGGTAGGCCGCCACCAGCCAGTCGGACGCCTGTTCGCGGACGGGGAAGGGAAACCGCGCCGGCAGGGAGAACATTTTCGCCGACCATTCCGCCAGGCTCGTATACTCGCCATTGGCCAGCGCAAGATCGCCGAACCACTGCAGAATCATGGCGGCTTCCTTCGGATCGGCCGATTCCGCGACCGTCAGCCGTATCGCGCGATCGAACTCGGCGAGGGCCGTTGCCGTGTCGCGCCGCAAGATGTATTGGGCATGGAGAGCAGTCAGAAAATGTTCCGGGAATGCGGGCAGGCGCCAAGACGCCGCCGCCAACACCGCTTCGTACTGCCGATCGGCATCTTCGGTTCCTCCGTGCAGCACGCGCATCAACAGCAGACGCGCGGCCATCTGGTCCTCTGGAGCGAGCGACGCGATGGATGACTCCGATAACATTTCCGCCACGGGCCGCCCGTTGCCGGCGAAGAGCGTCTCCGCCGCGTCGAGCAGTAGCAACCATCCCGCCGGAGCGCCTTCCTCCACGCCGCCGAAGCGCTTCCACTCGGACCGCCCGGAGCGCACCGCCTCCGCCGCGGAGCCCAGCGTCGATAGTGACACCGTCCGCAGCCACGCCAACAGAGCAGCGTGGGCGTTGTCGAGGGCCATCTCCGCCAGGGTCTCCCTGTCAATGAGCAGCCCGGAGCGGTAGTGGCCGAGCGGCTC
>Ga0209333_1000341_pt1 | contig 26166 bp, 23 predicted proteins | sample BlaSpr_A8_OM2_O3_FD_187982 | JGI IMG/M metagenome (GOLD analysis project Ga0209333, IMG submission 187982) | Forest soil microbial communities from Thunder Bay, Ontario, Canada - Black Spruce, Ontario site 2_A8_OM2_O3 (SPAdes) (version 2) | ecosystem: Environmental > Terrestrial > Soil > Boreal... | reverse complement strand
ACGTTCCCGGGCATGAACGTTTTGTGCGCAATATGCTGGCGGGTGTGGGCGGTATGGACCTGGTGTTGCTGGTGATTGCGGCGAACGAGGGAATCAAACCGCAGACGCGAGAGCACTTTGACATTCTGCAACTGCTGGGTGTGCGGCGTGGCATTACCGTTCTGACAAAATCCGATGCTGTTGATATCGAGACCCTCGAGGTTGCGCGGCTGGAAGTGCAAGAATTCTTGCGCGGAACTTTTCTGGATCATCCAAACCCCATACTCGCGGTAAGCGCCTTGACGGGGGTCGGTCTGGACGAGCTGAAGCGGGCAATGGTTTCCGCAGCTGCCGACGTACGTCAACGAGATTCCGATGCGATTCCCCGGTTGCCGATTGACCGCGTGTTCACCATGAAAGGGTTTGGAACCGTGGTGACCGGAACTCTGATAGCGGGAACAATTCGCCGCGAAGATGAGGTGAGGATTTTCCCCGGGGGGGAGCATGCACGAGTGCGGGGCGTGCAGGTGCATGGGCAAACGACAAACGCGGCCATTGCTGGTCAGCGGACGGCGCTGAACCTGGCCGGGACGAGCACGGAAGATTTGGCGCGGGGCATGACCCTCGCTCCTCCAAAGACATTTGAGACGACACGGCAAGCAGACGTTTCGTTGCGCCTGCTGAGTTCGGCGGCGCGCCCTTTGAAAAATCGAGCTCGTGTGCACTTTCATTCATACACGATGGAAACCATTGCAGACGTTTTGCTCTACGGAAAGAAACTGATTGCTCCAGGCGACCAGGCTTTGGCACGGCTCAAACTACCGGAAGCAGCGCTGCTCCTGCCAGGAGATCGATTCATTCTGCGGCAGTTGTCGCCGGTGGTGACAATCGGAGGTGGAACCGTTTTGGACGCGGCGCCTATTCCGCGTATGCCAGGACATGGAGACTTCCTGAAAGCACTGACGACTGACAACCTCAACACAATTCTGGAAGCCCGGATTACTCGACGGCAACGTGCCGGAATTTTGATCTCAAGGCTCGTAATCGAAACTGGGTGCACGAAGTCGGTGCTCGAAGCAGGCCTGAATCAACTCTTGCTGACGGGCACGATCATACGCGTCGGAGAAAGGTTCCTCCCTGCCGCAGCACTCGAAGCGCTGAAGTTGCAAATTGTCGCCGAAACGAAAGCATTCCACCAGAAGAATCCTTTGGTCGCTGGAATTGGCAAGGAGGAGTTGCGAGTGCAAACCGACGCACTAGCGGAGGTTTTTGAGGCGGTTGCGGCCTTGCTGGTCAGAGACAACATGATCGAAGTTGTTGGCGATCTGATACGACTGCGTGGCCACGGCGTAGTAATGAAGGATGAGGAAGCTGAGTCGAAAAAGAAGATCGAGGATGCGTTTGCTTCGGCGGGGCTGCAAGTTCCAGCGCTACATGACGTGATTGCAGGCCTGAAGATCGACAAGGTAAGGGCGCAGAAGATTGTCACTCTGCTATTGCGCGATAAAGTACTGATTAAGCTTTCCGATGAACTAGCTTTTCATCGCGGCGCGCTGGAATTGTTGCGCCGGCAGATGGCGGCTTACAAACTGAAGTCGGCAACCATTGACGTTGCCAAATTCAAAGAGTTGACGGGAGTGAGCCGCAAATATGCGATCCCGCTACTGGAGTATCTGGATCGCGAACACGTCACCAGGCGCGTGGGGGATGCAAGGACGATTTTGTAATCGAGTGATTTGCGATTGCAATCCCGCACAAATTTCAATTGCTCAATCACCCAATGGCCCGATTGCTCAATTCCTTAGATTTTCTCTTCCGGGAATTCCAGCTCCAATCCCAGAGGGTCAGTCAAGCGGTTGGTGAGGTTGGCAAGTCCGGTAAGCATGTGCAAATCAACAATCTCAGGATCGGAAAATTGTTTCTTGAGTTCATTGAAATCTGTTTCATTGATTTCGTGGGGAGCACGGGTCAACTTCTCAATGTAGACTAGCGCCGCTCGCTCCTTCTCACTGTACCGCGAATAGTTCCCCGCTTTCAGCGCTGCCCAGTCCTCGGCGGTGAGGCCGGCGCGTTTCGACGACGCAAGATGGTGCTGCGTGCAATAACGGCATCCATTGATAAACGAAACCCGGAGATAAATAAGTTCGTACAACTTGCGGTCGAGGGAACGTCCCACGCTGGCGTAGAAACTTAGAAAGTTCTTAAGCATCTCCGGGCGGTGGGCCAACGCTCTCTGCACGTTGCCAGGCTTGCCGCGAAGCGTGGTGTCATAGATCTCGCGCACTTCCGGAGATGCGTCGCCGGTGGCGATCAAGCTAATGCGAGCCATCAATTCCTCCAAGATGAACGTAGATCCCACTCATGATAGATGAATCGAGAATTCGACGCGACCTATTGGGTAAACCTGGTTCAGTGGGACATCGACTTCTAGCGCTGCAGGAAAACGACGCAGATGCCGATGTACCACCAAGGGTGACTCCGTGAAACAGCATGCAATCGTCATAAGTCTGATCTGTTCGGCGCTGGGGCTCGCGCGAGCGCAGGACGCTAGCGACGCGAAAAGCAGGTCAACCGTACTCGCACTGGAACACGCCTGGGACCAGGCGCTGGGCAGCGGAGACGTCAAAGCGCTCGCCTCGATCTTCGACAATTCTCTGGCGTACGTCGATTACGACGGCACGCTTTTGACGAAGGCTGCGTACCTGGTACGCGTAAGATCAAATGCCACCCACCTACAGCAGGTCGTGTCGGACGAAATTGAGTGTGCAAATGTTCAGAAATACCGCCATCGTGGTTGGAACCTACCGAGTAAAAGGCACAGAGAGCGGGAAGCCGTACTTGAAACATGGGCGCTTTGCCGATACCTGGGTATTAAACGATGGAAATTGGATATGCGTTGCTGCTTCGACGACTCCAATTCTGCGCTGAATGCCGGAACGTGGCATTCGGAGTGTAGGTATTTTTCTTACAATTTGCCCAAAGTTGGGAATAATGATGTGGAATACGTTTTCTGTTTTTTTGCTGTTCCTGTTGGTGCAACCTCAGCTCAGTGCTCAGGTTGTGAACCGCGCCGACGACCAGCGTCGAAATCCTGACACTGGAAAATGCGCGGAACCTGGCGGAGCAGCAAAAAGTCAGTGCGGCGCTTGAGATGCTGCTGGGTCCAGAGTTGGTCTACGTCGACTAGGATGGCAAGCAAATGAATAGGTTGAGTATTGGCCAGCGTAGAATCAGCGCTCTGGGCATGCTGAACCGATTGTGGATGAATCTATGAGCGCACACTCTTACCGTGGGGTGGTAGTGGTGAACGGCGTGTGCCATGAGAGCGGCGTGAGAAACGGGAAGCACTACTCGGTTCGGATGCGCTTTACCAATACATGGATCCGCCGCTGCGACAATTGGGTATGCGTAGCCAGCCCATCGAGGTTGATCGGCCGATGAGAACCGTCTCCGGAGAGTCATCGATTAGCCGCTCGTATCTTTCCGTCAGCGATCCCTTATTCTCTTAACTGCTACCATCAACCAGTGTGGGATCTGCGGCTATTTCCAAGGCGTTCTTGCGGACAGATCGTTGCAATGGAGGGAAGCGGCTTGCGGAGAATTCCGGTGAAAACAAAGAGCTGCAAAGCAGCTGTTGGAAAGTCCGTCTGTCTATTTGCAGACCAGGAGGCTTGGGCAGCCTGGCTGGAGAAGAATCACCGCAAACCGGAAGGCTTGTGGCTGCGCTTGGCGAAGATAGGTTCGGGATTGAAATCGGTTTCATACAAAGAAGCGCTGGAGATTGCCCTTTGCCATGGGTGGATCGACGGACAGAAGAGGGCCGAAAACGAACAAACGTGGCTACAGAGGTTCCTGCCTCGATCGGCGAGAAGCGTTTGGTCGAAGATTAATCGGGAAAGCGCTCTCGCTTTGATCGCGCAGGGCCGAATGACGGCCGCGGGTTCGGAAGCAATAGAAGCCGCCAAGAAAAACGGGAGCTGGGAGTCCGCCTATGATTCGTCCACAGCCGCAGTAGTACCGGACGATTTGCAGATGGCGCTGGATAAGAATCCGCGGGCGCGAGAATTTTTCCAATCGCTCAATCGAACCAACCGATACGCGGTCCTGTTTCGAATTCAAACCGTAAAGAAACCTGCAACCCGGGCCGCAAAAATTCGACGGTTCGTGGACATGCTCGAAAGAAACGAAAAACTTCACGAGCCCCGTAAATCACGCAACTCCTCGAAGTAAATAAATAGCTATGCCCAAGGTCAAAATTGTCGGCGCAGGACTGGCTGGAACGGAAGCGGCATGGCAGTGCGCGCGGCGGGGTGTGGAAGTGGAGTTGTTTGAGATGCGGCCCGCGCGATCGACTCCGGCGCACCAAACGGCGAATTTTGCGGAGTTAGTGTGCTCGAATTCCCTGAAATCAGATTCCCAGAACACGGCACCGTGGCTGCTGAAGGAAGAGATGCGGCGGGCGGGCTCGCTGCTGCTCCAGATAGCGCGCGAATGTGCGGTTCCAGCGGGTCATGCATTGGCTGTCGATCGAGTCGCATTTGCGGCAAAAGTGACAGAGGCGATTTCGCGCGATCCGAAAATTACGGTGATCCGAGAAGAAATCACGCGCATCGATGAAGCTGGCGAGCACATCACCATCGTCGCCACCGGACCGCTGACTTCTGAGGGCTTGGTCGCAGAAATTGGGCGGCTAAGCTCGAAGCCCGATGAGTCGAACTCGGAGAATGCGGGTCGTCAGCCTGCTGACCATGCCGGATCACAGGTTGCGCGTTTGTATTTCTACGATTCGATCAGTCCAATTGCGGAAGCCGATTCGATCGACATGTCGCGAGTGTACATGGCGGCACGATATGACAAAGGATCGGCGGACTACATTAATTGCCCGATGAGCCGCGAAGAATATGACGCTTTCTACGATGCGCTTCTAGCGGCGCAGCCGGTTGAGGAGCGTAATTGGGAGAAGCTGAACTACTTCGAGAGTTGTCTGCCGATTGAGGAGATCGCGCGGCGTGGGCGCGATACACTGCGCTTTGGGCCAATGAAGCCCGTGGGGCTGAAGGATCCTCGTACGGGACGGATGCCCTATGCCGTGGTGCAACTGCGCCAGGAAAATCTGCGCGCGGACTCCTACAATTTGGTGGGCTTTCAAAATCATCTTAAGTTCGGAGAACAGGGGCGGGTGCTGCGCATGATTCCGGGGCTGGAAAATGCGCGATTTCTGCGCTACGGCCAGATTCATCGCAATACCTACATCAACGGCCCTGCATTGCTGCGTGAGACGCTGCAAATGAAAGCACATCCGCGGGTTTTGTTTGCTGGCCAGATTTGCGGAGTAGAAGGCTACGTGGAGTCGATCGCAACCGGACTGATGGCTGGGACGCACGCCGCGGCTTTAGTGCGGGGAGCGGAGGCAACACCTCCGCCGCGGGCATCCGCGTTCGGATCGCTAACTCACTACGTGGTGCATGCGGATGCCAAGAACTTCCAGCCGGCGAACATCACATTCGATCTTTTGCCGGCTCTGGAGAAAAAGATTCGTGACCGCAAGGAGCGCCATCGTACGCAATGCGAACTGGCGCTTCGTGAGTTCGACCTGTGGACGGAGCGCGGGAAAACGACAGCCGCGAACAAGAACGAGAGCACGAAGATGTTGCGAGCAGAAGTTGAGATTCGTCGCGCGAGTCCGCAAGACGCGTCTGCGATTTCCGAACTGCTGCACGAGGCGTTCGTAGAGTTCAAAGCTCTTTACTCAGACGGGGGCTTTGCCGCGACAACTCCTAACGCGGAGCAGGTTCTACCGCGGATGCAAGAAGGTCCGGTTTGGGTGGCTCTGCGCGACGGCAGGGTGCTGGGAACGGTAGCCGTTGTCATAGAAGGCCAAGCGGCCCACCTTCGCGGCATGGCGGTCCGGCCTGCGGCGCGCGGATCCGGCCTCGCAGCGTCTCTTCTGCAGCGCGCAGACACTTGGGCTAGGCAACAAGGATGCACCCAGCTGTTTCTGAGCACCACCCCCTTCCTCGATTCAGCGATTCGTTTGTATGAAAGGCATGGATTTCGGCGCGGCCGGCAAGGTCCGCACGAGTTGTTTGGCACCCCTCTTTTCACGATGGAGAAGAGCATCTCCCGCTCGAAATAAATATCTTTCGAACCGCGCGCAGACTGATGAGCCGTCTAGGACATTTCCTGGCGGAGGCCCCCAAAATTCCTGCAACCAAAACCTCTCCGGATACGTATCTGCTGTCGAGCGGCAAAAGGAGCCGGCGGGCTTACTTTCCTCGTCGGGTTGCGTCCAACCAAGAGCACGATGACCCTTCGCGATCTCATTGTCGACGTGGTTCGGACCTTATGGTCGCACAAGCTAAGGGCCTTCCTCACCATGTTCGGCATCGCCTGGGGAATTGTGTCGATCGTTCTGATGGTGGCAGCTGGTGAAGGCTTGCGCAAGGGCCAGGAGGAGCAGGCGCAAACACTGGGGAAGGACGTAATGATTGTTTTCCATGGCCGTACTAGCCTGCAAGTGGGGGGAGCACGCGCGGGACGACTGGTGCACTGGGAAGATCCAGATGTGCCCGTGGTACAGGCGGAGGCTATGGACTGCGAATATGCCATCCCGGAACTGGAGCAGCAAACCGTTTTGACTCACAGCAACTTTAACAATGCTTCATTCACTGTAACCGGATCGTACCCGCAGTTTGGTGAGATTCGCAGTCTTAACGTGGGGTTGGGTCGCTTCTATGACTGGAATGATATGCGCGACGCGAGGCGTGTCGCTTTCCTCGGGTCAGATGCAGCTAAGCAATTGTTTTCCGGGCGCAATCCAGTAGGGGAGAACGTTTATCTGAATGACTTCCCTTTCGTCGTGATTGGAGTGATGGCCAAAAAGAAACAGGATTCGAGTTATGACGGCTGGGATGTGAACAAGGTGTTTATACCATTCTCCGCGATGCGCCGCGATTTTCCGGACAAGCCTCCCGGCACCGCGTCTACATTCGATCAATTGTTGGTGACTCCGAAGTCGGTGGAGCAGCATGAGGCCTGCAAGCGAGAGGTGCGGGTCGCGCTGGCGCGCATGCACCGCTACGATCCCAATGACAAAGAGGCCTGCCCCATCTGGGATACGGTGCAGGAAGCCAAGGCATTCCGGCAGATGACCGACGGCATGAAATATTTCCTGGGCGCGGTGGGAGTCGTGACCCTTCTACTGGGCGGGCTCGGCGTGATGAACGTAATGCTGGTTGCAGTGCGCGAGCGCACCCGCGAAATCGGCGTACGAAAGGCAATCGGCGCACCGGCCGGAACGATTCTGCGTCAGTTCTTTGTCGAGGCTCTGATCATTGCCTTGCTCAGCGGTGCAATCGGCCTCGGTGTGGCCTTCGGATTTTGTGCCTTGGTCAACATGTTGCCGATGCCGGATTTTTTTGCCGGACTGATTCCTGACTGGACTTCCGGCCTGGTCGCTGCCGGACTGTTGGGCACGATCGCCGTGGGAGCGGCTCTGTATCCGGCGCGGAGGGCGGCATCGATTGATCCGATCGAGGCCTTGCGGTACGAGGCTGGTGGGTAACAGATGCTGATTGAGATCATTCTGGAAGCTTGGATTGCACTGAAGCGCAACTTGACTCGCAGTTTCCTTACCATGCTTGGAATCGTATGGGGAATTGCGACGGTTACTCTACTGATTGCCTACGGCAGCAGTTTTCGCAGCATTCTGGTGCACGGATTCGATGCGTTCGGCAAGAGTGTAGTGATTTGTTGGCCGCAGCAAACCAGCGAGCAACCGGGTGGGCAGCGCGCGGGAAAGAAAGTCGTTATCGAACAAGCCGACGTCGATATGGTGAAGGCTACAGCGCCTCTGGTGAAGCACGTATGCCGCGAAACTGTAAATCGGCCGGGAATTTCTTATGGCGATCGTATGGTCGGGACGGCCGCAGTGAGAGGGGTTTGTCCGGAGTACAGCGAGATGCGGAACGAAGTGCCCGCGGAGGGACGCTGGATCGATGCCGGGGACGAATTGGAGCGGCGGCGCGTGATCTTTCTCGGGGGACGCACCAAGGAACAACTTTTCAGCGGGCGCCCGGCGATCGGTGAAATCGTGGAAGTGGGTGGCGTTCGCTTCACGGTAATCGGGGTGATGGCGCGCAAAATTCAGCTCAGCAATTATTTCAGCAGTGACGATGAGTCGGCGTGGATTCCGTACTCCACCGCCGGAGATTTGTGGAACACGCGCTACGCAGCAGTATTGTTATTTGAACCGATTGCGCCACAATTCGAGAAAAAGGCGATGGCGCAAGTTCTGGCTGCCGTCGCTACCCGGCAGAATTTTTCGCCCACCGACCCGAAGGCATTCCAGATGTTCGGACGTGACGAATTCCGTCCCGTGATCGATGCACTGACGATTGGGTTGCAGGTACTGCTGGCCTTCGTTGGTACGCTAACCCTGGGCATCGGAGGCGTGGGCGTAATGAATATCATGTTGGTCTCGGTGGATGAACGAATCCGCGAGATCGGCCTTCGGCGCGCCCTAGGAGCCAGGAAGCGGCACATCACGCTGCAGTTCCTGGCGGAGACTTTGTTGATCATGGTGCTCGGCGGAGCAATTGGCGTGGCGCTCTCCTATGCAATCGCATGGGCGGTCGGAACGCTGCCAATGATGGGGCCGCTCTTCGAGGACGACTCGGGGCAGGGCGATATTCATCTGCGGATCTCCATGATGACGGTCATTCTTTCGAGCACCGTGCTGCTGGTTGTGGGGGTGGCTTGCGGCCTGGTTCCGGCTTTGCGGGCGTCCAAACTGGATCCCGTGGAAGCCCTGCGCTACGAGTAAGGCCGCGAGAATTGATTTGATCTTGATCCGTGGAGCGATTCGCAGTACCTTGCTGCTGAGCCATTCGCAGCTGAGAGGTGCGCTTTGCCGATCTCCGCCGTTGACACGATCACTCTTGCGGTTGAACACACCAAACAACAACTGTTCAAACCTTTTCGCTTCGGTCAATGGACCAGGCTCGCTGTGGTAGGACTGCTGGCCGGCGAACTCGGCTCCAGTGGTGGCTGCAATCGCTCTAACCTGCGTCTGCCCGCACATCCGGTAGCGCACTTGCATGGAATATTTCCAGAATTTGCGGGAGTCGACCCTGCGCTGGTTGCGGCGGTGATTGCGGTACTGGTAGTCACGGGACTGCTTTTGGCAATCATCCTGATGTACGTGAGCAGCGTGATGCGTTTTGTTCTATTCGACAGCATCATTGCGAAAGAGTGTCACATCGGCCGGGGATGGAGCCTCAGGCAAGGGCCCGGATGGCGATACTTTCTGTGGAAGCTGCTTTATCTGTGCATCACGTTTGCCGGCATGGTAATTCTGGTTGGAATTCCCGCGGCTTTTGCCTTTGCAGCCGGTTGGCTTAAGCAGCCAAAGGAGCATTTGGTTCCGCTGGTGCTGGGCGGCATCTTTCTATTCTTCGTGTTCCTGATTTTCTTTCTGGCAATCTCCGTGATCTTCGTATTGACGAAGGATTTCGTGGTGCCGCAAATGGCACTGGAGAATATCGGCACGATCGAGGGCTGGCGCCGTTTGTGGCCGATGATCAAGGCCGAGATGAGCGGATATGCAATCTACATCGCGATGAAGATCCTAATGGCCGTTGGCGCCGGAATTGTGGTTGGGATTGCGACGCTGATTTTAGGCTTGTTCCTTGCCGTACCCACGGTAGGCCTGAGCATTATCGCCGTGCTGACCGGTAAAACGGCCGGCCTGACTTGGAACCCTTATACCATTACCCTGGCGGTGGTGGTAGGCAGTGTTCTTCTGGCGATATTTATATATCTGATTGCGCTGATTTCTGTGCCGGTGGTTGTATTCTTCCCTGCGTATTCAATCTATTTTTTCGCGTCACGCTATCCGCCACTGCACGCGGCGCTTTATCCATCGACACCGCCAGTACTCGGAACATTAGCCGGATCGACCGCGTTCCCGCAGCAACCGCCGCCCTTACCACCTGCTCCTGAACCTGCGGGATGAAGAGAAGGACAGTTCTCCCAGGGAACTCTCGTCACGTTCCGGGTGTCTGATGTTGCAGACACGCGCGCGCCAAACGAGAAGCCGAGGAGATTTCTATGTCGTTCTCAATGGCAGGTGGAGGTGCGCGTGGACCCGAGATTAACGTTACCCCGCTGATCGATGTGCTGCTGACCCTGATCATTGTCTTCATGGTCGCGGTATCAATGGACAAAGATCAGGGCGAGACAGCGCAGATTCCACAGCCCGATCAGAAGCAGACGCAAAACCTCTCCCAGCCGCGGACGGTCGTCATCCAGGTAGTGTGGACGAGCGAAGATGAGCCGCCAACAGTGAAGATCAATCAGGACAGCGTGCGCTGGGAGGACCTGGGGACACGGCTCGCGAAGATTTATTTAACGCGCGCAGAGAAAGTCGTCTTCGTGCGTGGCGATGCTGATGTGGACTTTCAATATGTGGCTGATGTGATTGATGTGGCGCATCACGCGGGCGTGGACCGAGTGGGGCTGCTGACGATGGATCGGGAGATAGCGGGGGAGTAGGTATGGTGTGGAGGTTGCGGGAGTATCTGCCGGTTGGACTCGGGCACCAGGAGAATGGGAGCGGAGGAACTTCGGGAGACCGCATGCTTCCAGAACACACAAGATCAGTAAAGCTCTTTTGCAACGTTGACGCGTCCGCGCTTGCGGCGGTAATGTTCGTACTCCTCGTGGTAATGATGATTGCCGAATCTTCGCCTCATGATGGCACCAGCCCTGACCTGCCGCGCGTTTCGCATGCAGCAGCGGTGCCCGGCGCGCTTCGAGAGGATGCGACGATAATTTCGGTGACGCGTGACGGCAGTGTCTACTTCGGGAATGAACGCGTCTCGCCCGCCGACTTGAGCTCGAAGATTCAGAATCGTTTGACGGACCGTAGTGTAGAACGCAGGGTCTACATTCAGCTTGACGCTCGTGCGCGGTACGGAACGCTTAGGCCCACACTCGATAGCGTGGGATCTGCGGGAATCGAACGAGTTGCATTTCTGGTCAACGTACGCCGGCCGTCAACGTCCCCACCCTAATGCCAAGCACCGTCTGTCTGATTCTCCCTAATTTCTCGCCCGGTTTTTGATCCAGATCGGCGTGCCTAAAAAGCCGAAGGCTTTCCGTATCTGATTCTCCAAAAAACGCTGGTAGGAGAAGTGCAATTTGACGGCGCGGTTGGTGAAGAGCACGAACGTGGGCGGTGCGACTGAGGCCTGTGTCATGTAGAGAATTTTTATTCGCGAGCGCATGGGGACGGAGGCGCGTTCGAAGTCCACGGTTTCAATGAAGCGGTTCATCGCGGACGTTGTTATACGCTTGCGGCGCTCGGTGGCGACTTGTTCGAGTAGTGGGAAAATTTTCTCCGTGCCCTTGCCAGTATTGGCTGAAATGAAGACGATGGGCGCGTAGTTCAGGAACTTGAGATCGTAGCGCAGACGCTCCTCATAGGCCTCGCGGTCGCCGGGGCGCTTGCTTTCGCGCATGCGCATGGCCTTCGAAGGTCTGCCAGGTTTCAGCTCGCCGCTGGTGATGAGGTCCCATTTATTGACCACGATGATCATTGAGCGTCCGCTCTCGTGAGCGTAGCCGGCGATGGCGGCGTCCAGTTGACTGACGCCTTCGGTGGCGTCGATGACGAGCAAAGCGATATCGGCAGCTTCGAGATGCTTGCGAGCCATCACGACGGAAAGTTTCTCCGCCATCAGGTGAGTCTTTCCCTTGCGACGGATGCCAGCGGTATCGATAAAGCGAAAGCGCCGGCCATTGCGTTCGATGATTTCATCGACAGCATCGCGCGTAGTGCCGGGGATGGGCGAGACGATCGCGCGGTCGGAAGCGGTCAAGCAATTCAGTAGCGTGGACTTTCCGACATTCGGGTGCCCAATGATGGCGACCTTAGTTTCATACACCGGTTCAACGTCAGTTGCTGATTCATCCTCGGTCCGAGATGCTTCTTCTTCTTTTTCATCTGTATCCCCTGTGCTCTCTGGGTTTAACTCTTTCGCCGGAGGCAGCACTTCCAAGACAGCATCCAGTAAATCATCGATCCCGCGCCCGTGTTCCGCTGAGATGGGGAACATCTGCTTGATCCCGAGACGATGGAAGTCGTCGACAATCGACGATTGCTTTTCGGAGTCAGCTTTGTTCACGGCGAGGAAGAGCGGCCGTCCGGTCTTGCGCAGCAACCGCACCAGCTCGAGATCAGGCCCGGCGAGTTCGGCGCGGCCGTCGACGACCATGACAATCGCGGCGGCTTCGTCGAACGCAACCCGCGCCTGGCGAAAAATCTCCGACGGAATGAAGTCCTTATCTTCGGGAAGGATGCCGCCGGTGTCGATGATGCGGATGCGGCGTCCACGCCACTCCGCATCGCCATAGAGGCGGTCGCGGGTAATGCCGGGCTCGTCGCCGACGATGGCTCGCCTGGATCCAACAATGCGGTTGAACAGCGTGGACTTTCCTACGTTCGGTCGGCCCACGATGGCGAGCGTCGGAACGCCGGCCGCGGTGGTAGCGAGAGTGCTGGTCGAGTTGTAAGTGGGTTGAGTCAAAGTGAGCGCGATCAGTGCCGACAGCCGGGAGTGTTTATTATAGAGACTCCCGTGGCTTTAAGTTCACAACCCGTATCTCCCCCAACTCCGAAACGCTCCTCGCCCGTCGGCAAGGACGCGTCACTGTATCAATTCTTCGCTCCCGGAGGAGCGCTGGCGAGCACGCATCCCGTTTATGAATTTCGCCGCGGGCAGTTGCAGATGGCGCAAGCCGTCGAGCAGGCGCTGGAAGAAAAGCGGCACCTGATTGTGGAAGCAGGCACAGGCACTGGGAAAACTTTGGCATACCTTATGCCAGTGATTCGCTCGGGCAAGCGAGTGATCATCTCGACCGGAACCAAGAATCTTCAGGAACAACTTTTTTACAAAGATATTCCGTTTCTAGAGCGGGCACTGTTTGGAGAATCGGCTTCTGGCAGCCGGCTTTCTGTTTGTTACATGAAGGGCCGCAACAATTATTTGTGCCGCAAAAAGCTCTATGACCTTACCGATCAACCCGTGCTCAGCGGTTTGGATGAGATTGAGCAATACCGAGCGATTGCCGCCTGGGAGAAGACAACCGCTACTGGCGACCGCGCGGAGCTTGCCGAACTGCCCGAGGCCAGCGCTCTTTGGCACAAACTGGATGCGCGCGCGGATGCCTGTATCGGACAGAAGTGCAGCGAGTGGGAACGCTGTTTCGTCACCGAAATGCGCCGGCGAGGGATGGAGAGTGACATCATCATCGTCAATCATCATCTTTTCTTTGCCGATCTTGCCATCAAGTTGCAGGCCGATGGGGCGCCCGATGCCGGAATCCTGCCGGAAGCTGCGGCGGTGATTTTCGATGAGGCGCATGAATTGGAAGATGTCGCCGGCAACTATTTCGGAATCTCCGTAAGCAACCTGCGCGTAGATGATCTGGTGCGCGACGTTGAAAGTTCGCTGCAACAGAACCGAATGCTTTCCGCATCGCTCTCGGGAGCCCTTGGAAGTTTGCGGGAGCGGTCGCAGTTCTTTTTCTCACTGTTGCCGCCAGGAGAGCGACGCTTTGCCTTTGAAACTCGACGGGAGTTTCTGGAGGAAAACGGGGACGAGTTCCTCGCACTCAATCAGTCCTTGATGCGGCTGATCGGCGAACTTGAAGCCCTACCGCAGAAGCCGGAGGAGATTTTCAGCTTCGTGCGCCGCACGCAGGAATTGCAGGTTCAGCTTGCCTACGCCATGGAATCCGAGGACCGCAACACGGTGTTTTGGATTGAGCGGCGGGGCGGCCGGGGGCGAGCCAACTCATCACAAGAGACCAGGGACAGGGAAAAAAGTGGAAGGCAGAATGTTTTCTTACAGGCGACTCCGATCGATGTGGGCCCGATCTTGCGCGAATGCCTCTGGTCGAAGCTGGAGAGCGCGGTGCTTACCTCCGCCACGCTCGCGGTCGGCGGAGGATTCGAATATGTCCGGCAGCGACTGGGGTTAGAGCATGCTCGCGAGTCGGTGCTCCCCTCACACTTTGACTATGAAAATCAGGCTCTATTTTATGTGCCGCCCGATCTGCCGGATGCGCGAACGCCACAGTTCACCGCGAAGGCGGCGGAGCGCATTCGCAAACTGCTGGAAATTACGCGTGGGCGCGCCTTCGTTCTCTTTACCAGCTACGCGCAGATGAATGACATCTATCAGCGGCTGCTGGGCGAGTTGGAATTTCCCATGCTGCGACAAGGCGAGGCGCCCAAGAGCGCGCTGCTCGAAGAGTTTCGCCTGACGCCAAACGCTGTACTGTTTGCGACTTCATCATTCTGGCAGGGGGTGGACGTTCAAGGCGAGCAGCTAAGTTGCGTGATCATCGATCGATTGCCGTTTGCCGTCCCCAGTGATCCAGTCGTGGCCGCACGGGTGAGGGCGATTGACGCCGATGGCGGCAGGGCATTTTTTCAGTACCAGGTGCCCGCCGCGGTGATCACGTTGAAACAAGGCTTTGGGCGCCTGATCCGCTCGCTGCACGACCGGGGACTGCTGGTCTTGCTCGATAACCGCATCCTGAAAAAACAGTACGGGCGCGTCTTCATCGAGAGCCTGCCGAACTATAAAAAGACGACCGAAATGAGGGTGGTCGAAGAGTTTTTTGGCATGGATACCTAGCCAGCTTTCTCATCGGGCCGACCTGCGATTCATCTTGACTTAGTCTCTTCTGCAGCTCCCGGACGCGGCAACACCCCAACCACAATCCCTGACGCCTCTCCCTTCGCGTGATACACGCGCTCGGTGGCTTTCACGAAGTCGGTAGACTTAGCGTCGGGAATGTTGACAAAAATCTGCGGGTTGCGATCGGTCAACGGAAACCAAGAACTCTGAACCTGCACCATGATGCGATGCCCGCGCCGGAAAGTGTGGTTGACGTCCTGCATGGTGAAGTCGATTGCTTCGACTTTGCCGGGCGTGAAGGGTTCCGGCTTTTCGAAACTATGACGGAACTTTCCACGGAACGGCTCGCCCCGCACTAGTTGCTGATATCCAGCCATCGTGAACGAGGGTGGAGGCACGTCACGCCGTGGTTTGTTTTTGTCTTCCGGCCTGGGTTCGTCGAGCTTGCTGTCGGGATAATCGGTGGGATACACATCGATCAGTTTTATATCCCAATCGGAATCGGTTCCGCTGGTCGAAACGAAAAGGCGCGGAGATACTGGCCCGGCAATGGTCACGTCTTCCTGCAGCACCGGTGTTTCGTATACCAGAACATCCGGCCTGCTCGCGGCGAAGCGCTGATCGGAGTCCATATATTCCTGCGGCACGTTCAGTGAAACATAATTGACAAAGGGCACGGGCTTGGCTGGGTCGCTGAGGTATTCGTCGAAAGCGGGCGAGTCGGAAGCAGGTGGGTCAAACGAAAGCCCGCCGCCAGCGCGGAAATAGAGGGTCTTCGACTCGGCAGCTTTTGGAGGCCACGCGGAATAACGTCGCCAAACATTCGTCCCGGTCTCGAAGACGTATGCTTTCGGAAGTTTCGCGTCGCCGTTGCCTTTCAAGTACTGCTCAAAAAACGGAAACAAAATGTTCTTCCGGTAATAGTCGCCGGTATTGGCGGCGAACTCCACCCGCCCCAGGTGATCGCCATCGTACCGGGCCCAACCCCCATGGACCCATGGTCCGACTACAAGCGCGTTGAAGATTCCCGAGTTGTTTTTGTCGATGGCGTGGAACGTGCTGAAGGGCCCCTGCAGATCTTCGGCGTCGAACCATCCTCCAACCGTGAGCACGGCACAGTGGATGTCCTTCATGTGCGGCGCCAGATCACGCGCCTTCCAGTAGTCGTCGTAAGTATCGTGGCGCATCTGGTCGTCAAACAGTTCGCTTTTGCCTTCCAGATACTTTGAAAGATTCGCAATCGGACCCACGTTCAAATAAAACTCATAATCATCTTTTGTGCCGTAATCGAACGCAACAGGCGTCTTGGCCGGCAGTTGTGGATTTTCCTGCGGCCTGAAAAAAGCGTAGAAACCGAAGTTGGCGTTCAACATGAATGCCCCGCCATGGTAGGCATCGTCGCCCATAAACAGATTCGTCATGGGAGCTTGCGGCGAAGCCGCTTTCAGCGCCGGATGCGAGTCGATGATGCTTGCCGAGGTAAAAAATCCGGGATAAGAAATGCCCCAGATGCCGGCATTACCGTTGTTGTTGGGCACGTTCTTGAGCAGCCAATCGATGGTGTCGTAGAGATCGCTGCTGTCGTCAATATCCTGTTTGGATTTCTTGTTGTCGATGTGCGGGCGCATCTCGACGAATGTGCCCTCCGACATATAGCGGCCGCGCACATCCTGAAAAACAAAGATGTATCCCGCTTTGTCGAAATCGGGAGATGGCCCGAGCTGCTTGCGAAATTGATCTACGCCATACGGCGCTACGCTGTATGGTGTCCGATCGATGAGGAAAGGGTATGTCCGTGAGCTATCTTTTGGCACGTACACCGAGGTGAACAGGTGTACGCCGTCCCGCATGGGGATTCTGTACTCGTATTTGGTGTAGTACTCCTTGACCTCGAACTCAGGCGCATCCGGCTTACTCTGGGCAACCAGATCGGAAAATAAAACCGGGATGAACAATACAACAACAAGGAATTCGGACCGCAGCATGGTCGCTCCTTTACGCATAAAAGCCAAATAGGCAAATTACATTTGTGCGAAGCGGGAGTCAAGCAGGATAGCGGCTGTGGGCGATACAATAGAAAGGCGCCATGGGGCGCGGTCTGGACCGGGGTCACGTCAAGCCGCCGAGGGATGCATGTTCGAAGTTACAGTCGACGATACTTTTGCGGCAGGACACTACCTGCGCAACTACAAGGGTAAGTGCGAAAATCCGCACGGCCATAACTATAAGATTCGGGTCACGCTGGCCGGTGCAGAACTGGATAAAGCCGGGCTGCTGCTCGATTTCAAGGACCTGCGCGACGTGATGAGGCATGTCATCGACCGACTCGATCATCGGATGATCAACGAGATTGAACCGTTTACCGTAATCAACCCTTCGGCGGAGAATTTGGCCAAGTATTTTTACGACGAGTCAAACACGCGGTTAAAGAGCGTGACCAAGGGCCGCGTCCGCGTGAAAGACGTTACCGTATTTGAAACCGACACCACGACCGCCCGGTATAGCGAATAGGTATAGCGAATAGCGGTTCCCAGCCACCATTCCCACGTCCCATGCAGATTACCGAGATCTACAAGTCGTTGCAGGGAGAATCGACATATGCGGGGCTGCCGTGCGTGTTTGTGCGCCTGACGGGATGCAACCTGCGCTGCTCCTGGTGCGACAGCGAGTACACCTTCAGCGGTGGCCGAAAGACCAGCCCGGACGAGGTGCTCAGTGAGGTGAAACGGCTCAGTCCCAACGGCGGGTTGGTGGAGATCACGGGCGGAGAACCGATGCTGCAGGAGCGGGAACTCATCCCACTGATGCGCCAACTATTAGAACACAAATATCGGGTCTTGCTGGAGACCAGCGGAGAGAGGCCGCTGGAGCGGGTTCCAGCGGATGTGATCAAGATTGTCGACGTGAAGTGTCCGCACTCCGGTGAGGCCGACACGTTTCTCAACGAAAATCTTGCGACTCTGACAGCCCGTGACGAAGTAAAGTTCGTTCTTAGCGATCGAATCGATTATGAGTTTGGCCGTGAGTTCACGCGGCAACACAAACTGGCAGAGCGCGTGAACTCCGTGCTGTTCTCCCCCGCATTCTGCAAAGATGCAACGGGAGGCCGCGACAGTTCGCACTGCCTGCTCGATCCCCGGGAACTGGCGGAGTGGATGTTGGCAGATGAAGTTCCCGCACGCCTGGGCCTCCAGTTGCACAAGTTCATCTGGGACCCGGCGGTAAAAGGAGTTTAGGGCTAGTTCATTCGATGACGATGACACCGACGCCATCAAAAGAATATGCGGTCGTCCTGCTCAGCGGTGGCATGGATTCCTGCGTGTGTGCCGCGCTTGCCGCTCGCGATCACGATGTCTCCGCCTTACACGTCAGTTACGGGCAGCGCACCGAACAGCGCGAATTGCAATCCTTCCTGTCGATTTGCGGCCGCCTGAACATTCGGAACAAACTTCTCGTGCGCAATGAGGCTCTCCGCGCCATCGGAGGCTCCGCACTGACCGACCAGAAGATCGCCGTACCCACCGGTCCTTCCGGCGACCATGACATTCCGGTTACCTACGTGCCCTTCCGCAATGCACACTTCCTATCCGTCGCAGTGAGTTGGGCCGAGGTACTCGGAGCTGCGACAATCTATATTGGCGCTGTCGAACCCGATAGCTCGGGCTATCCGGATTGCCGTCCTGCGTACTATGAAGCCTTCAACCGCGTAATTCAGATGGGTACGAAAAAGGGCAACATCAAGATCGTGACCCCGCTCATCGCCATGAGGAAAGTGGAAATTGTCCGGCTTGGTCTTGAACTTAACGCGCCATTCGATTTAACTTGGTCTTGCTACCGCCATGAAGACCAAGCCTGTGGCGTGTGTGATAGCTGCGCGTTGCGATTGCAGGCGTTTAAGGCGGCGGGAGTGAAGGATCCGATTCCGTATGTCACCATGGAGAGGGTTTAGCCATTGCCGTTGGTTGAGGGTTCGGTAGTAGAATGCACGCGAGTTCAAAGTGCGCATTTCTTAGGTAGCGGTCGGAAATCCATATGTAGCGGCTGTTTTGCCGGGAGGCAAAAATGAAAAAGCACCTCGCAGTGTTCTCCCTCGTTCTCCTAATGCTGGCATTCTGCGCTCCCCTGGTTTTCGCCCAGGGCGCGTCGGGAACCGTCAAGGGAGTTTGCAAAGACGCGCAGGGCAATCCCATTGTCGATGGAATCGTGGTCTATGCCAACCAGGACAATGGCCAGAAATACACCCTCAAGACCAACAAGAAGGGCGAGTATTTCTCTCTGGGAGTCGGCGCTGGCTCTTACAACGTGACGCTATACAAGAACGCTGACGACCAGAAAGCCAACAAGGAAATTTTCCACTTCAACAAATTTCAGGTCACCTTGGACGAAAACACGCTCGATTTCGACATGAAGAAGCAGTCCGAAGAAGCGGCGAAGGGCCAGGGCCTGACGCCGGAACAGATCAAGGCTCAACAAGAAGCGCAAGAGAAGCAAAAGAAGGAAGTTAACACCGTGAAGTCGCTGAACGAAAAGCTGGCGGCGGCCAAGGTTGCCACCGACAGCGGCGATTATGAGACCGCGATTGCCGACCTCACCGCAGCCAATCAGATCGATGCTTCCCGCGACCTGATCTGGTTCAAGCTCGGCGACGCCTATCGGCTGTCTGCGGCCAAACAGACCGACCCGGCGGAAAAACAGAAGCGCCTCGACTCCGCGGTGGAGGCCTATCAAAAAGCCCTGCAACTCAAACAGGCTTCCACCAATGAGAAAGACCCCAATGCCACCAAGACTCTTGCCGCCTACTACAACAATCTGGCCGAGGCCTACAGCAAAGCCGGCAAGATCGACGACTCCATAAAGACTTACCAACAAGCGGCGCAGGCCGATCCCACGGCGGCCGGGCAATACTATTTCAATATGGGCGCCGTTCTCACCAACGCGGGCCAAGCCGATAAAGCCATTGAGGCCTTCGATAAATGCATAGCGGCCGATCCGACCAAGGCGGATGCCTACTATCAGAAGGGCGTTAACCTTATCGGGAAAGCAACTTTGCAGGGAGATAAAACGATCGCGCCCCCGGGTACCGCGGAGGCCTTCAACAAGTATCTGGAACTGCAACCCACGGGCCAATACGCGGACGTAGCCAAGCAGATGCTCGCCACTATCGGCGCCAAGGTTGAAGTCGACTATGGCAAGAAGAAAGCGCCACCTAAGAAGACAAATTAGGTCGTTTTCCTATCTGCGCAGTTTGTGTACGACTTGCAGGGTATACAAGGGCGGCTCACTCAGCCGCCTTTTTTCGTTTGCGCTCGCCTCTACATTACTAAGGACTATGTACTTTACTGTCCTTACACTTTGCCGGCCGTCGCGCTAGAGTGTAAACATCTGGCCGCAAATGTGGTTGGCCCTTTCTCCACTCTGTGGTGCGTGTAATTCCTTGAACTGAGGATGAGATGGTCGCACCAGGCATCGCGCCAATTTCGGTTTCTCTGGAAGGTTATTCCGGCAGTGGCAAAGTGGAAACGCCGGCTTTGCTGGCAGCGATGCTGCGTGCAGCGGAAAAAATCAGCGACCTGATTTTTTCTCCCGGACGTCCGCCTCAGGTCCAGGTTTACGGCCAGCTTATTCCCGTGCAGGTGCCGGGACTCGCCAGCCTCACGGCGGATGACACCCGACGCCTCGCTGCCGACCTTATTGGAGACAACAAACAAGCCGTCGCAACCCTTCGGGAACACGGATCGTGCGACGTATCCTACGGTTTGTCCGGGGTCGCGCGCTTTCGGGTAAACATTTTCATTCAGCGTGGCAGTTGCGCCGTCGTGATGCGCGTGATTTCCACCTTGATCCCGGATTTGGCTTCACTCGGTTTGCCCGCGCACCTTGCCGATGTGGCTAAGTTGCGCGATGGCATCGTCCTGGTCACCGGTCCTGCCGGTTCCGGCAAGTCATCCACTCTCGCCGTGCTTCTCGATTGCATCAATCGCGAGAAGTACTATCACATCATCACCATCGAAGATCCCATCGAGTTTCTACACAATCACAAGTGCTCCACCATCCATCAGCGCGAACTGCACAGCGACACGCCCAGCTTTGCTCACGCCTTGCGCTCTGCCCTGCGCCAGGCTCCTAAGGTTATTCTGGTTGGAGAGATGCGCGACCGCGAAACCATTGAGATCGTTTTGGAAGCTGCAGAAACAGGACATCTGGTTCTCTCCAGTCTCAACACCGTGGACGCGTCAAAAACCGTGGAGCGCATCGTCAGCTCATTTTTACCCGATGAACAGCAAAAGATACGCGAGCGCTTTGCCAAATCGTTCCGCTACATCATCTGCCAACGCCTCCTGCCGAAGACCGATCGGAATGGCCGCGTCCCGGTTGCCGAGATCCTGAAAACCAATCCGCGCACACGGCAGTGCATCGAGAAAGGCGAGCGCGACGGCAAAACGGTGCTCGACGCCATGAAAGCCGGCGCTGCCGAAGGCATGCAACACTTCGACGGCGAAATCGCCCAGCTAGTGCGGAACCGCATCGTCGACCTGGAAGTCGGGCTTTCGTTTGCCAGCAATGCCACGCTGCTAGGACAGGAACTGGTCCGGTAGGGTTTCGAAGGCTTGCCGTCCCCAACGGCTCCACAAAAGCCTGTCAAAGTCCGGAAGTTGGAGTTTGAAGGGCTATACCCAGAGGTCGATAGCTAAAATAATTTGGCCTTCTCTTTCCACTATCATCTTTGAATGGCTGCACCAGATTCGCTGGTCCTAACTTTCGAAGACGCGCGCCAAGTTATAGAAGACCATGCTTCCCTGCTGTCCCCAAGCACCGTTGAAACCGTAACCTTGCTGCAGGCTGCCTGCCGAATCCTTGCCGATCCAGTCATCGCGGATCGCGACATCCCTCCATTTCCTCGATCCACGCGCGATGGCTACGCAGTCCATGCCGCCGATCTGGAGAAACTTCCGGCAAAGCTGACGGTGATAGGGGAGATCAAAGCAGGCCCGATCCCTGGGAAAGTTGTCTCCTCACTCAATAGAGGCGAAGCGTTTTCCATCATGACGGGTGCGCCTGCGCCACTGAGCGCCGACGCAGTAATAATGATCGAGTACACAACCCTGCATGGCGAGTGCGTCGAAATCACAAAGAGCGTGGTACCCGGCGAAAACATCGTGGCTCAAGCGGCCGAGGCCAAAGCTGGCAGCCTTCTGCTCGATCGCGGAACGCGGCTCAGTGAGGCTGCAATCGCGCTCGCCGCCTCGGTGGGTAAATCACGGCTGCAAGTTTACGGTCGTCCCCGTGTTGCAGTGCTGGCGACAGGCGATGAGATCGTCGAGGTCGAAGCCGAAATCACTCCGGCTCAGATTCGCAACTCCAACAGCTACTCGCTCGCGGTGCAGGTCGAGCAAGCCGGAGGTGAACCCGTGCTGCTGTCCATTGCCCCCGACGAACCGCGCCGGCTACGGCAATTGATCGAGCAGGGCTTAGAGTCCGACTTGCTTCTAATGACCGGCGGTGTCTCCATGGGGCGCTACGATCTGGTCGAGCAAGTTCTGGCGGAAATGGGAGCCGAATTCCATTTCACCGGAGCGAAAATCCAGCCGGGCCGTCCCGTGGTATTCGGCCGTGTTCCCAGTCGTTCGTGGGGGAGCGGGCGACTCGCCCGCCCGGGAACTCCGGTCCCTGAATCGCATACGTATTTCTTTGGTCTTCCCGGCAATCCGGTTTCAACCATGGTCACCTTCGAATTATTCGCCCGTCCCATCATCGAAGCGCTGGCAGGCGCGGCCGCGCGGCCGCTGGCGTTTCTGCACGCTCGACTGAAATCCGAGATCCGCGCCAAGGCCGGGCTGAAGCGATTTCTCCCCGCCATTCTTTCTGGCCAGTACGAAGACTCGCAAGTGGATCTCGTTCAATGGCAAGGATCGGGCGATATCGCAGCCCGATGTCGATCGAATTGCTACATCGTGATGCCCGCTGATCGCGAGCACATCCTCCCCGGCGAATGGATAGCGGTAATGCTGCGATGATTGCGTTTGACTGCAGGTCTAAACCAGCGATACGTCTCTCCGTGGCATCCCATTGTAAGATAGAGGTTCCGCATGCCGAAGAGGCTCTCCCATTACGACGATTCCGGCCACGCGCGAATGGTCGATGTTTCCGGCAAAGCGGCTACCAGGCGCGAGGCGCGAGCCAGCGCTTTTGTTGTTATCAAGCCAGAGGTTTTGAAAACGTTGCCGCAGAACCCAAAAGGTGATCCGCTGGAAGTGGCTCGCATCGCCGGAATCATGGCCGCGAAACGCACGGCCGACCTGATCCCGATGTGCCATGCGTTACCTCTCTCGCACGTTGATGTCGAGTTGCGCCTGTGCGAGAATGGCGTCGCGATTGCCACCAAAGCAGCAACCACCGCCGGAACCGGCGTGGAAATGGAAGCCCTAGTAGCCGCCAGTATCTCCGCCCTCACCATTTATGACATGCTAAAAGGTCTCGATAAGGGGATTGAGATTCGAGAAATCGTGTTGGAGGGCAAGAGCGGCGGGAAGAGTGGGGAGTACCGGCGGGTGAAGTAGATCGAGCTTGATTGGAATCATGGAGAACAACGTCAAACTGTTGTTGGTGGATGACAATCCCATGGTATTGGGAATGTTGCAGCAGGCGCTTGCTCCGTTTGCCCGGGTGGTGGCGGCGATGGATTCGGCGGACGCCTTGCTGAAGGCGGTGGACGATCCTCCTGATCTTGTTGTGTGCGACTACCGAATGCCGGGGATGGATGGACGGCAGCTGGTGGAGAAGTTGAAAAGCCGTCCGGCCACGGCGAATTTTTCGGCGATCTTGATGGCAAGCCGTACAGACATTGATGAGCGCCTTTCGCCGCAGGATGCCGCCGACGACTACCTGGCCAAACCGTTCTTCCTGAAAGAAGCTACGCGGCGTATCAAGCGTACGGTGGACCGCATCGCTCTCGAGAAGATGGCGAAGACCGCGCCGTCTGACGGCGTGGTCCGTGGGAACCTTTCGCAGATGAATGTGATCGATCTGATGCAGTCGCTGGAAATGGGGCGCAAGAGCTGCCAGCTCAAACTCAATAACGAAGGCGAGAAGTGCGAAGTCTTTTTTGTTGAGGGGCAGGTAAAGCACGCCACCTATGGCTCTCTGCTTGGAGATCAGGCGGTCTTCAAAGTTCTGCGCTGGACGGGCGGCAACTTCGAACTCAACTTTGAGGGCAAAACCGATCAGGAAACCACGCAACTCAATACCCAAGGCCTGCTGATGGAAGGCTTGCGGTTGCTGGACGAAGCGCAGCGAGAGGGTGGTGGAGAACCAGCCGAGGAGACCGTCAATGATAATGACGGCGGCACTGGTGCGAACGTGAGCGCCGCCGCAAGCGCTGGTGCGGGCAGTGGCGCCAGCAGAGGTGGGCGGACGGAAGAGGAGGAAGATGTTCTCCTCGACAGTTGAGTTGAATCTGGGGTTTACGGCAGCGGTGGTTACGGTCAGCGATTCCTGCGCACGCGGCGAGCGAGTGGACGTTTCAGGGCCGGCGGTTGCGGAGTCGCTGGAGAAGTTCGGCTTTCGCGTAGTGGCCAAGCGAATTGTGCAGGACGATTCGATGCAGATTCAGAACGTACTGGTTCACTTGGCCTTGGAAGTGCGGCTCATTGTGACCACCGGCGGGACGGGAATTGCGGAGCGAGACGTCACTCCGGAGGCGACCGAAGCGATTTGTGAGCGTGTGATTGATGGCGTGGCGGAGCGAATGCGAAGCGACGGTGCTAAATACACTTCATTTGCCGCTTTGAGCCGGGGAATATGCGGCGTGCGTGGCAAAACGCTGATTCTGAATTTGCCGGGCAGCCCCGGTGGTGCCGTGGAATCGCTGCAAGCGGTAGTGGAGTTGGTGCCTCACGCGCTGAACTTGTTGGATGGGAAGACGGAACACCCCTAACGCCGTCATCCCAAGACTCTGGATATTCACTCCACGATTTTCCCGGATAAGCGACCCGGGCTCTTTGCCATCACTTTTCACGTACACTAAATTTCCTTTGAAAACCATTGGACACATACTGTCGCGGTATACGGCGTGGATTTGGGCCCTGCTGCAGCACTTTGGAATTTGGGGGGTCTTTGCGATTGCATTTGCCGATTCGGCGCTGCTAGGAATGCCAGTGGATGCAATTGTGGCGGCATACGTTTATCAGGATCGAAAGCGGCTGCTATTTTATGTGCTGATGGCGTCGCTGGGGTCGGCGCTGGGCAGTATTCCGCTTTACATCATTGGGTATCTGGGCGGCGAAAAAGTTCTGCGCAAGCGGATTTCGGAAGAGCGCTTTCTGCGGATTCACCGGTCGTTTGAGCGGCACGAGTTTTGGGCGTTGATGTTTCCGGGAATGCTGCCGCCTCCGGTGCCCTTCAAGATTTTTGTGCTGGGAGCAGCAGTATTTGAAATGAAATTCCGCGATTTTCTGGCGGCGATTTTTGCGGGAAGGTTTGTGCGGTTTTTGACATTGTCTTTGCTGACGTTGTGGTTTGGGCCGCGGATTGTAGAGCTGATGGCGACCGTGTTTCGGCGGCACATTTATTGGGTGCTGGGGGTGGTGGTAGCGGGAGTTGTGGTGTGGCTAGCGTGGCGGTGGAGGCGACGGCGCGGCGGGGCGAATGAGCCGTAGCAAGCCCTGAGCAGCTCGCCCCAAGGATTCTATGCGGCAGCGATGTGATGGTCAGCGGATTTATGCAAGCGACCGGAAAGCGAGTGCAAGATTACCGGTGCGGAAAACATGGCCGCCGTGAAGAGCAGATCGCCCTCGGCGGCGCGGCGGAAGAAGGGCAGGCCGGCGCCATAGCAAGTCATCAATCCAGCCAGGGTCATGGGGTACAGATCTTTCCAGGCGGCCCAGACGGCGAAGTTACTCACCAGAAAAAACACAATCGAACCGGCCAGAGCCGAACCCATGATCCGGAGCGCTCCGGCATTTTGGCGCAGCGTAGTGCCGAGCCACAACATGCCGGCATACCAGGCCCAGGTCACGAAATGATCCCAGGTGAAGGGGTACCGATAGACAACTGTAGTCAGAATGACATCAGAAGCGGCCAGCAGAGCCAGAGGTGACCACATCCAGCGGCTCGGGCCGCGAGCACCGAAGAACAAAAGCGACGCTCCCACCGGAGTAAAGGCAAAAGGATGAGGCAGGAACCTGACGGCGAGGGCGAGGATGACGAACAGATAAGCGAGCATGGAGCACCTCAGAGATGTAGGGATCATTGTCGACGTTGGAGCGCGGCGGCGTCAAGGGTGTGGACCGAATCGTGTGGACTGAATCGCTTTACGGTTCGGGCACGGTCACGCGAGCATCGCCCGAGCCGTAGACATCGCCGACCACGTTCAGATTGTGGTCGAGCCGAACGCCCGCGCCAAGTGCTTTGGAGGCGTTATCGTGACCGCCCCGCAGGCGGCTTAAAAAGCTGGGCAACTGCACGAAGCGGAGATCCT
>Ga0209333_1000336_pt1 | contig 26366 bp, 23 predicted proteins | sample BlaSpr_A8_OM2_O3_FD_187982 | JGI IMG/M metagenome (GOLD analysis project Ga0209333, IMG submission 187982) | Forest soil microbial communities from Thunder Bay, Ontario, Canada - Black Spruce, Ontario site 2_A8_OM2_O3 (SPAdes) (version 2) | ecosystem: Environmental > Terrestrial > Soil > Boreal... | reverse complement strand
AGTGGCGCGGGCTGTTTTCCAGCGCGATCAAACCCGCCGCGGCCAGCACGCCCGCCTGGCGCATGCCGCCGCCCAGGCGCTTGCGGTAGAGGCGCGCTTGCGCGATATCCTCCGCCGTACCTGCCAGCATCGAACCCACTGGCGCGCCCAGCGCCTTCGACAGACAGAACATCACGGTATCCACCTTGGCTACAATCTCGCGCACCGGCTTGCCCAAAGCCTCGGCGGCGTTGAACACGCGCGCGCCATCCATGTGGACTTTCAGGCCGCGATCGTGCGCCTTGTCGCAAATCTCGTAAATGAGCGCCAGCGGATAAACCGTACCTCCCGCGATATTGTTGGTATTCTCGATCTCGATCAACGCAGTGCGCGCGCGATGCGGCCCCAGCGGGCGAATTTCGCGCGCAATCTGTTCCCAACTCATGACGCCGTCGCTTGTTTGAATGGGCCGCCCCACGCAGCCGGAAAACCAGGCCAGCATGGAAAGCTCGTATTCGAGCAGGTGCGCGCGCACATCGCAGATAACTTCTTCGCCATGGCGCGTGTGCAACTTCACCGCAATCGTGTTGCCCATGGTACCCGTGGGGACGAACAGCGCTGCCTCTTTGCCGGCGATCGCGGCGGCGCGCGCCTCCAGCAGGCTTACTGTGGGGTCTTCGCCATAAACATCGTCCCCCACCTCGGCCTCCAGCATAGCCCGGCGCATCTCCGGCGTGGGCTTGGTGACCGTGTCGCTGCGCAGATCGATCATGTCAGGAACTCCTGAAAGACTTCGTTGGACAGCATCACGCCGCGGTTGGTCAAGCGCAACGCATCGCCATCGGTTTCGAGCAGGCCTTGCTCGATGAAGCGGCGGATCGGCGCGCCAAAGCGCTCCCACTCACACGGCTCGGGGCGGATCCCTTGGGCCAGGCGCAGGCCCACGAAGAAGCGCTCCTCCAGCGGATTGCGCTCGACGCTCACCGGGTGCCAGGCGCCGAGGTATTCAGTTAGGGATTCGGGATTCTGCCAACGGAGCCGGCCATCGAAGGAATGGGCGTCGCTGCCAAAGCCGGCGTAAGGCTCCAGCAACCAGTATTTCATATTGTGCCGGGATTCGTGGCCCGGCACGGCGAAATTCGAAATTTCGTAGCGCGGCAGGCCCTGCGCCGCGAGGCGCTCGACGGCGATTTCGTAAAGATCGGCAGTAAGATCGCAAGAGGGCCTGTCACCCGCGCCATAACGCGTGCCCCCGGACAGAATCTCGCGCCCCAGGCGACTGTCCTCATCCACTTCCAGCATGTATACGGAAGCGTGATCGGGTGCCAGACGCGCGACCCAATCGAGGGATTCGCGCCAGCTTGCTTCGGTCTGGCCGGAGAGTCCCGCGATCAGGTCGATGTTGATCTTGGCGATACCCGCACCGCGCAACACATCCATCTCGGCGGCGACACTCTGGGCGGTGTGTCTGCGGCCCGTGCGCGCGATCTCCGGCTGCACGAAGGACTGCACGCCGAGGCTCACCCGGTCAATGCCGGCTTGCGCCCAGCCGCGCGCCCGTTCCGGCGTGACGGTTCCGGGCGCGGTTTCTAGCGTAGCTTCGAGCCAGGGACGTCCCGGAATCAACGCCAGGATGGATGCCAGTAGGCCCGGGTCCATGGCGCTGGGGGTGCCGCCGCCCAGGTAAACCGTTTCCGGCCGCCAGGCCCAAGCGTGACGCACGATTTCGGCGCGCAGGATTTCGAGGTAACAGGATTCCATCCCCTGCGGAAAGACGCCGGAGGCAAAATTGCAATAGGTGCACTTCTGCGCGCAGAAGGGATAGGAAACGTAAACGCCCGGCACCTACCTATGATAGCGTGGCGCCTTCGTTGCGTCGCTCCACGAGTTGCCGGAAGAGCGCGTCGCTGTCGAATGGAAGATCGCCGGACGGCAGGTCCAATGAAGCGAAATGCGTCTCCAGCAACGAGCCATTTTCGTCGAAGCGATAGGCGATGAACTCCTCGGGATTGAGAAGCACCATATGGCGGACACCGATATTTTTGTAGTCGCGAAAACGGGCGAGTTGTGCGGACAATCTATCGTCAGGTGACAGTATCTCGATGACCACCCAAGGGATCGTGTTTACGATCTTGCCGGACGGAAGCGGTACCGGACATAGCATCAAGTCCGGGATGCGATATCGAGCCCCCTCGACGATCTGCGTGCGGACGTCTGGTAGCGCTGCATATCGGAACTGCTTGCGGTAAGCATCCAAATAGACGGCTAGGAGAATTTGCAAAAGACCATGTGCAATGGTTGGCACATCACGCTCCACCAGAACGCCCTCGACGTATTCCCGGTCCGGATGATAACCGGCATTGAGGTATTCATCCACCGAAAGGATCGGGCTCGTCGCTGTGCCTGCCATAGCTTCAGTATACACCTTTACGAATGCCCCAGCACCTTGTGCGGCTGGTACGGCTCCGTAAGCGCCTGCAATTCCCGCGCATCGAGCTTCAGGCTCAGCGCCGCCACGGCATCCTCCAGATGCTGCATCTTGCTGGCCCCCACGATAGGTGCGGTCACGCCGGGCTGTTGCAAGATCCACGCCAGAGCCACTTGCGCGTTCGGCACGCCGCGCGCGCGGGCAATCTCGCCGACCCGGTCCACTACGGCGAAATCCGACGGTTGGTAATACATCCCTTGCGCGTAATGGTCGGTCTTCGACCGCACGGTTTCGCCGAAATCTTCTTTGCGCCGGTTGCCCGCCAGGAATCCGCGCGCCAGCGGACTCCACGGAATCACCCCGATGCCCTCTTCCAAGCACAGGGGGATCATTTCGCGCTCTTCCTCGCGATAGATCAGGTTGTAGTGATTCTGCATGCTGACAAAGCGCGTCAGGCCCATTTGATCGGCCTTATAAAGCATCTTGGCAAACTGCCAGGCGAACATGGAAGAGGCTCCGATGTAAAGCGCCTTGCCTTCTTTCACCACACCGTCCAAAGCATCCAGGATCTCTTCGATGGGCGTCTCGTAGTCCAGGCGATGAATCTGGTAGAGGTCCACGTAGTCGGTCCCCAGGCGCCGCAAACTGTCGTCGATGCCGTGCCGGATGTGTTTGCGCGAAAGCCCCTTTTGGTTTGGATCGTCGCCCATGGGGTTGAACAGTTTGGTCGCAATCACCACCCGGTCGCGTCCCCCGCCAAAGTCCTTGAGCGCGCGGCCCAGGATCTCCTCGCTGGCGCCCAGCGAATACATATCGGCGGTGTCGAAGAAGTTGATACCTAATTCCAGTGCGCGCCGGATGAACGGCCGGCCCTCTTCCTCCTCCAGGATCCACTCCCGCCAGCGCTTCGATCCGTAGGTCATGGCGCCCAGGCAGAGGCGCGAAACCTTGATGCCGGCTTTTCCCAAATTGACGTATTCCATACCCGGATTCTAACGTGGTACGCGAGGGCGGGGCGAGTTAGGAATGCCCGCGGGTCCCCCGACCCACTCTTCCTGATGGATCGGGCGGCCCATCCACCCCTGAATGCGCGGCAGGGCTTGCCGGGCGGCATCCTCGCCGGCTCCGATCAGTCGCGTAGCGCTATCGAACGCGTCCCATTCCATGCCGCGCACATCCGGCTCGATAACCAGGTCCGAATGCTGCCGCTAGGTGATTTCGGCGCGACTGTGCAGGATCTGGAAGCATCGATCAATGACATGGAACATATTCGTGGGCATGGCCGCGGCGCCTTGCATGGGCAGATGCAGCGAGATGACGTGCGTGGCGCCCAGCATGCGCGCCAGCAGCGCCGGCACTTCCATGGCGATGGCGCCATCCACCAGCAAATGATCGCCGCAGCGAACCGGTTGGAACAGACCGGGATACGAACAGCTTGCGCGGATGGGCAGCACCACGTCGCCGCGGTCGCGGAAAATAACGGCTTCGCCCGTAACCAGGTCGGTGGCCACCACACCCAGCGGAATACGCAGTTGTTCGAAGCTGTAGCACTTGAGCAATTTGCGCAGAAAACGGTCCATACGGTCGCTGCCGGCAATGCCCATCCGTCCGATGGTCCAGCGCGCCACATCGGTGAAGCGCATGGCGCTGCCGGCCGCGGCGATCTCCTTGGGCGTCGCGCCGCTGGCATAAGCCGCCGCCACAATGGCCCCGGCGCTGACGCCCGCGATGCAATGCACGGGAATGTTGTTTTCCTCCAGGACGCTCAGAACGCCGATGTGCGCCAGACCGCGCGCGAACCCCCCACCCAGCGCCAGCCCGAGACGCATGGGGGCGGGAATCGCCACGGTCGGTTCATCGGCTGGCGGACGCGGCCCCTGACCGAAGGCGGATTTCCAACTGCCTATCCGATCTTCAGGCCCGTCTCCTTTTCAACGCTTCGGATGGACTACCATTATCTTTGGATGCGCACTCATTCCGCCAAATCCCTGGCTCTGCTTCTCGGCTTGTTCCTGCTTGCGCCCGCATTTGCGCAGGCGCCTTTTTCCGGCACCCCGGCCATCGAGCAATCGCTCGAGAAGCTCACCGTACTGGGCAGCGTGCTGATGATCGCCGCGCATCCCGACGATGAGAATACCGCGATTCTGGCCTACTACGCGCGCGGCCGCCACATGCGTACGGGTTATCTGTCGCTCACTCGCGGCGAAGGCGGACAAAACCTGATCGGTCCCGAGCAGGGCGATCTGCTGGGGCTGATCCGCTCACAGGAATTGCTGGCGGCCCGGCGGATCGACGGCGCGGAACAGTTTTTCACGCGCGCCATCGACTTCGGGTATACGAAAACGCCAGAAGAGACTTTCGCCAAGTGGGGACACGAGCTGGTCCTTTCCGACGTGGTGTGGGTGATTCGCAGTTTCCGTCCGGATGTCGTGATTCTGCGCTTTTCGGGCACGCCGAAAGATGGTCACGGACAGCATCAGGTGTCCGCCATCGTGGGCAAAGAGGCGTTTTTCGCGGCGGGCGATCCCAGCCGCTTCCCGGAGCAACTGAAATTCGTGCAAACGTGGAAGGCGCGCCGGCTGCTGTTTAACTCATTCAGCTTCACCAAGGAGATGGAAAAGGAAGCCGCTGCCACTCCCGGGCGCATCGAAGTCGATACGGGCGCGTACAATCCGGTGCTGGGTGTTTCGTACAGCCAAATCGCGGGGATGAGCCGCAGCATGCATCGCAGCCAGGGGATGGGAGCGTCGCAGCGGCCAGGACCATCGAAGAATTTTCTGGTGCCTCTGGCGGGCGATGCAGTGGCGAAACCTCCCCTGAATGACGCTTTCGATGGCATCGACACGACGTGGGAACGCGTCCCGGGCGGAGCGGAGATCGGCCGCATCCTGGAAGAGGCCGTGCGCACGTTCCAGCCGGATCGTCCCGAACGCACCATTCCGCTGCTGTTGAAGGCGCACCCGCTGGTTGCAGCGCTGCACGACCCATGGGAGAGCGAAAAGCTGGTGGAACTGAACGAAGCCATCGCCCTGTGCTCGGGATTGTGGCTGGATGCGAATGCCGAAAACTACGCCGTGGTGCCGGGCGCCACCGTGGATGTCGGCTATACGGCGCTGAACCGCTCGCCGTTTCCGCTGACGCTCGATGGCCTGACCCTGGAGGGCATGGGCGGCGAGTCCCATACGGATGTCCATCATGCGGCGCTCGCGTCGAACCAGCCGGTGAACGCACAGCTTAAGTATTCGGTTCCAGCCGCTCAACCCTATTCGCAGCCTTTCTGGTTGCGCGAGCCGAAGCAGGGCGACACCTACAGCGTCTCCGATCAGCGCATGGTCGGCCTGCCCGAAGATCCGCCGCTGCTGAGTCTACGCTTTGGAATCGAGGCGGGCGGGGTGGCATTCGACTTGGTGCGTCCGGTGCGGCATCGTTACGTGGATCGCGTGGATGGCGAGCAGACCCGCGCGCTGACCGTGGTGCCGCCGGTGGCGCTGAATGTGCCGCAGGACGTGGTGCTGTTTCCAAATGGCGACGCACGCAAAGTGGAGATGGAGGTCCGCGCGGATGTGCCCAAGGTGGCGGGCGATGTGCGGCTGGCGCTGGGCGCGGGATGGAACGCCCAGCCGATGTCACGGACCTTCGAGCAAGCGGAGGTGGGCCAACAACAACCGCTGACTTTCGAGATCAAGCCCGATCGCGGCCCGGACCCGCCTGCATGGCTTCTGGGCGTGGCGCGGGTGGGAGAGCGCCAGATCGGCGTAGGAATGCTGGTGATTTCGCATCCGCCCCTGCCGCCGTTGACGGTGTTCCCGCCGGCGAAGATGAAGTTGGTACGGACCGATGTGCGGGTCACAGCGCACAAAGTCGGTTATGTTATGGGGGCGGGAGACGAGATGCCCGACGCCATTCGCCAGCTCGGCTGCGAAGTAACACTGCTGTCGGCTTCCGATCTGGAGCAGCGCGACCTCTCGGCATTCGACGCCATCGTCACTGGCGTGCGGGCCTACAACACGCGCGCGGATCTGCGCGTGAACCTGCCGCGCCTGCTGGACTATGTACGCAACGGCGGCAGGCTAATCGATCAGTACAACGTGACCGACGGCAATCTGGTGCCGATGGGACCGTATCCGTTCAAGGTGGGGCACGAGCGTGTCACCGTGGAGGAAGCGCCGGTGACGTTTACGAATTTGAGCAACCCGCTACTGAGTACACCCAATGAGATTACGCAGAAGGATTTCGATGGGTGGATTCAGGAGCGCGGCCTGTACTTCGCCACCGAATGGGACCCGCGGTATCAGACCGTGTTCGAATCTCACGATCCGGGCGAGAAGCCGCTGGCCGGCGGCATGCTATACACGCACTATGGCAAGGGCGTCTATATCTTCAGCGGGTACGCGTGGTTTCGGGAGCTGCCGGCGGGGGTGCCAGGGGCATACCGCTTGTTCGCGAATATGCTGAGCGCCAAATAAATAATGTCTAACTTTCAAACACCAATCGGACCGGAACTGGCGGCGTACATCCGCAGTGTGTCTCTGCGCGAGCCGGATCTGTTGCGGCGGTTGCGCGACGAGACTGCGCTGCGCGCCGATGCAACGATGCAGTTGTCGCCGGAACAAGGACAGTTTCTAGGGATGCTGGTGCGCATGACCGGCGCCACGCGGGCTATTGAAGTAGGAGTCTTCACTGGGCTCAGCTCGCTGCATGTGGCGTTGGCTATGCCGCCGGAAGGGCGCCTGATCGCTTGCGATGTGAATGCGGAAACCACGGCTATTGCGCGCCATTATTGGACCGAAGCGGGCGTGGCGGACAAAATCGACTTGCGGATTGCGCCCGCCATCGAGACTCTGGACGCGCTGTTTGACGGAGGCGCGGCGGAAACTTTCGACTTCGCTTTCGTGGATGCCGACAAAGAAAACTACCGGCACTACTATGAGCGGATCCTGAGATTGCTGCGGCCCGGAGGCTTGGCGGCCTTCGATAACGTGCTTTGGCACGGCACGGTGATCGACGACGCCGTGCAGGATAAGGACACCAGCGCCATCCGCGAATTCAATGCGAAGCTGCACCTGGACGATCGGGTGTGGCTCAGCCTGGTGGCCATCGGCGACGGTTTGACGTTGGCGTTGAAGCGGTAGTGGCCGCACTATTGAGGAAAGTATCGAAGACTTCGGGGTGATTGTCTGGCACCTCCGGCGAAAGCCGATTAACGGCTTCACTAATAACAGTCAAATGATGTAACACCGCGGCTTGTAAGACCAGATCGGCGAGAAACGAATTCCCGGATGTAGCGGCGACGATCGACTCGATCTTTCCGGCGGCTTCCAGGGACGTCCTCAAGGAATGAACCACGAAGCAGTTCCGATTTAAGGCGGGTCCAACTTGTCGTCGGCTTAGAAATTACTGGTGCAACCCCTGCAGGTATTGCATCAAAGCCGCGCGTTCGTCCGCGTCCAGCTTGCCGTCGCCGTTCTTATCGAATCTGTGGAACACGCGCTTCAGCATCTCCAGTTCACCCTGGGGAATGCCGGGCGGCAGGTCGTCGATGCCATTGCCTTGGGCCAAAAACGCTTCCATATACTGCGCCCGCATTTCGCGCCGGAAAACGGGCACGTCGGCCGGCGACGGCAGCACCACGCCCAGGAACAGCACCGCCATCTCGTCCTTGGTCTCCTCGCCCCAGGTCACCGCGACCGGCGGGTGCGAAGGGTTGTGCGGATTGTTCTCCGAATTGTCGTAGACGTATTCCAGCTCGAGGCGCGTCCCTTGCGGCAGGTGTACCGGCTCCTTATAACGGTATTGCCCCTGCCAGTTGAAATCCCAATCGTCGATGCGGATCAGATGCTGCACGCTGCCATCCGGCAAGACCGCATTCACCTGCATGTCTTTGCCCAGATAGTGCGCGTGGGGCGTGATGCTGAACACGTCCACATCCCGCGGCAAGGTCACGTAAGTCTTGACCACGTAGTGCGCATCTCCGGCGGGGATCGCGATGCGCCGGTCGGAGAGCACAATGCCCGCGCGCCCTTTGGTGGGCGGTCCGGAGAATTTCAAACCGAGCGACGACTGATCCTCCTCAGGCTTGCCCGACGGGTGATAGTGGATCTGCACCACGATGTCGGTGCCCTTACGAATAGGCTGCGAAAGGCTGGGCGAGTCCGGCGGCGGGGTAGCCCCCGGCGCCCATCCGCCGAGCAATCCCACGGGCGGAAACTTCGGGCCGCCGAAGCATGCGTAGCTGCCATCCGGCGAATCGGCCGCCAGTTTGCGCGCCGTGCCCGTGGCATCCGCGTACACCAGTGCGTGATGCACCACACGCCGGTTTCCGGGACGAAACTCCATGCTGCTCAAGTACACATCGTCGGCGGTTTCGAGCGGCAGGACGAAGCAGCGGTATTGGTCGGGGCCGTCGGCAGGCACCTCGAACTTGTGGCCCAGGGTCAGGACCTTATCGGGCTGGCCGCCTTCCCAGCCGCTTGGAAAATTCGGTAGGGCAGGTTTGTCTTTGGCGTTGCCTTCCGGCGCGCCGGCCTTGGCCCAATCGCGAATCGTCGCGATCTGTTGCTCCGACAGCCGCCGCTCGTTGGCAAAGGAACCGTAGCCTGGCTCGGCTTTCCACGGCGGCATCACGCGCTTCTCCGTGACGACGGCGAGCAGCCCGGCCTTCTTGGCGGCATCCGCGTAGGTCAGGAGCGAGAACGGCGCAACTTCGCCGGGGCGATGGCAGGTCGCGCAGTTCCGATACAAAATCGGTGCGATGTCCTTGTTGAATGTGGGTGTGGCGGCGTGCGCCGCGAATGCTACCGCCAAGATTGCCAATAATTTCATGCCGTCGCTCCTCTAATGACCATTGGTAATGGCGCAGCCCAGCGCGCGCGTCCGCGCGCGTGCCACCGGCCGCCCGGCCAGCACGGCATCGAGCGCGTCGCGCAGATCGAACTCCGTGGCCTCGACCCGCGTCTTGCCGAAGTCTTCCACCTTATTGTCGATGCGCCCCAAATACAGCACCGCGCCCTCACGAGAGAGCACCACGGCTTCCGGCGTGACCGTGGCGCCGGTGTGGCTGGCCAGAACCTGCCGCGGGTCCAACAGCGCCGGGAAGCGGTACCCGAACTCGCGCGCGTGCCGCCGGACCTCTTCGTCGGGAATCGTGGTATCGCCCTGCACCGCGTAAAAGAGCACGCCACGCGGAGCGTAAGCTTGTTCGATGCGGTTCATCTCTGGCGCGTAGCCGTTGCTCAAGGGGCAGTCGGTGGTGACGAAGAAAAGCACTACGGCGCGCGCCTGGGCCCACTCGTTCGGGCTGTGGGCGACGCCTTCCGTATCGCGCAAGCCGAACTGGAGCGCGGGATGCGCCAAGGCCGCCATCGCCAGGATGACCGGCAACGTTGCGAGTTTGCCCGCTGAGTGCATCTCTATTCATGATGCAACAAAACTGGGGCAGCCTGTTTGTAAGCTTATCCATATTATTTTTCGGCCGTTTTTAGCGCGGCCTCGATTGTCGCTAGCGCCAACAGCAAGGTGAGCGGCGCGTCCGTGAGCGGCACAGCGCCGTAACCCGCGTACCATCCGGCTACCCTGTCGTTCTTGGCATCGATGAGAATCGCGACGCCGCCCACTTCTGCCGACGCCAACAGGCAGCGTTCGCCCGCCGCAAGCAGAAGCTGCCCCCCAAGACCTTGCTTCTGTACACTGCGGTCCACGGCTAGACGCGGCAAGCGGAAACACGGCACGTCATGACGCGATAACCCTCTCCGCACGACCTCCGGCGCCCTGGCATACTCAATGGCCGCAGGGCTCACGCTGTAGAAGCCGAGGATGGTTTTGTTGTCGGCGTCATCAATCGCAAGAAAGGTCTTTGCGCCCCCCAACTCGTGGCTCTTGCGGGCATACCGCTGCAAGAACTCATTCAACGCTGCTTCGCCGCAGTCGAAGGCTTGCCGATTATGAGTCTTGCGGATCGGCTCTTCGTGCCAGGCCGTGACGCTCATCGCCGCTGTGGCAGCGCATGAGCGGCGGCGAGCAATTGTGCATTCGGCGCGAGCGGATTTTCCAGGAGATCCAGAACGCGCAGGCTGTCTCTCTCGGAGAGCCGGACATGCTCGGCTTCCTCAATGACCGCCTTGGCGGCAAGCAAGGCATGCTGAAGCACGAAATCCGTCAGATCGGTATGCTTCAGTGCCACTGCTCGCAGAAGCGTCGCCTTTTCGCCGGCGCGCACCCGCAGCGACATCCGGCTATTATCCGCGACGGCCGCTCTTGGCATGGGTTTCCCTCCTGTACACATTCAAATTGTACACCAGAAAGGAGCGCGAGTCAACGCCTTCAGCAACTCAAATATCTCGATCAAGTTCGACTTGCCGGACCCATTCGGGCCAATCAAAACATTCAACGGAGTGAGCGGCAGCGGTTCGCTATCGGGCGCAAACGAAAGCACCCCGCGCGCATGAATTGTCTTCACAAACGGCTGCATGAAAATCCGCTTCCTGACATTACAACACGTCCGCAAATCCGCGCTTCATATGCCGGAAGAACAGCCCGCCAGCCAAAAAAGTCGCGGTCGCGAACGCCGCCATAATCCCCAGTTCACCCAGCCTCGGCCAGCGTCCCGACAGCAACAATTCGCGATAGGCACGCACCAGGTACGCCAGCGGATTGCCCGCCAGCAGGAAACGCAGCCGCGCCGGGAACTGCTGCTCCGTGATGAAAATCGGCGTCAGCCAAAACCAGAAGGTCAGGATCACAATTAACACCTGCGCGGTGTCCCGCAGGTACACCTGCAAGCTCGCCAGGATCCACCCGAAGCCCACCGCAAACATACCTAGCAGCAGCATATAAACCGGCAGCAGCATCAAGCCAGGGCTGATGTGGTTCAGCCAGATGCCCACCGCCGCCACCGCCAGCGCCAGCGCAATCAAATGGCTCACCAGCGAGGAGAGGAAGATCGAAACCGGCACCATTTCGGCCGGAAACACGGTCTTGGTGATCAGGCTGGCCTGCTCCAGCAGGCTTGACGCGGACCGCTGCACGGTTTCGCTGAACAGCAGCCATGGCAGCATGCCGGCGAAAAGGAAGAGCGGATAGCTGTCGGTCACCTCGCCAGCCGGCATTTTCTGATGCAGGCAGACGCTGAACACGAATGTCCAACTGGCCAGCAGCACCAGCGGATGGATGACGCCCCAGATCCAGCCGACCGCCGATCCTACGAAGCGCTGCTGAAAATCCCGCCTGACGAGCTGGAACAGCAGGCTGCGCCGTTCCACCAAATTCCGCAGAAAAAGCGCTCCCGGAAGTCGAAAAAATATCTCCAAATGGCAACACTACCAATTTTTTCAATAACTTGCAAGCAAAGCATATGCTTGACAGCGCTGTGTAGGTCCTGTTACATTCACCTTTCGCCAATCGTAATAGCCCTACCGGACCGGCAACGGGATATCTGTTTGCCAAGTTCGATTGAGAAGACTATGCAGCAGAACTATTTTATTTTGGTGTTGGCCCATTCGCTCCGCGGCAAGCTCCGGCGCATCCGTGTGCCCTTGAGAGTGGTCTACGCCGTGATGGCTTTGGCCCTGTTCGGCTGCATCTCGATATTCGGCTTCATCTCCAGTTACGCGCGGATGGCCTGGAAAGTTGCAAATTACAACGCGTTGCGCACCGAAGTGGATGCCTTACGCGTCCGCTATCAGCGGCTGCAGAAGGTGTCCAACCAGACCAACCAGCAGATGGCCAGCCTGGAGATGTTCGCCAACGAAGTTTCGATCGCCTACGGCATCAAGCAGAAGTTGGAAGGCCCCGCCGGGATTGCGGCGGAAGGCCGATTGCTGCCCACGTTCTCCGACTCCGTTGCGGCCTACCGGGTGCTGCGCAGTTACCATGGCACCGAGAACAGCTTCGCGCGACGCTGGCACACCAACGTGCAGCCCAGTATCTGGCCGGTGGAGGGCCGCCTGATGGGCGGCTTCGGAGAGCGTACGGATCCCTTTTCCGGTGAAGGCGCCATGCACACCGGCGTGGACATTTCCGCGCCCACCGGAACCCCCGTGCGGACCACGGCGGATGGCATTGTCACTTTCGCGGCATGGGACAGCGGCTACGGTCAACTGATCATTGTGGATCATGGCGGCGGAATGGAAACCTACTACGCGCATCTTTCCCGCTTCGCCGTTGTGGAAGGCCAGGAAGTGCGGCGGGGCGAGCAGATCGGCGCGGTAGGCAGCACCGGGCGGGTGACGGCGCCGCACTTGCATTATGAAGTCAGGATCGGCCGCACTCCCGTGAATCCTCATACGTTTCTCGCGCGTGCCGGGGTGGTGCAGATGGTGAAGAAGGATTTTCCGTTCTGACGCTTTCGCAGCGTTACTGAGATGTCCATGAGGTCCCTCTACTTCCGCCTCGTTGCGGCTGCTATCGGCGTCATGTTGCTGACCTCGGCCTATCACCGTCTGAGTTCCTCCGCCCTGATGGCCGAGTCCGCCAATCGCTTTCTTGCTTCTCTGACACCGGAGCAACGCGCCAAGGCCACCTTCGCCTTCGAAGAAGATGAACGCCAAAACTGGCACTTTGTCCCCATTGAGCGGAAGGGGCTAGCGTTGCGCGAAATGACTTCCGCTCAGAAGCATCTGGCCACAGCGCTGCTCAGTGCGGGGCTAAGCCAGCAGGGTTACTTCAAGGCGGAATCGGTCATGAGCCTGGAAGACGTGCTGCGCGTCATCGAGCACGGTACAGGTCCCGAGCGGGACCCCGAGAAGTACTTCGTGTCAATATTCGGCACGCCTTCCGCGGGCGGAACCTGGGGCTATCGCGTGGAAGGCCATCATCTGAGCCAGAACTACACCGTGGTGGGCGGGCAGGTAGCCGGCGCCCCCAGTTTCTTCGGCGCCAATCCCGCCGAGGTCAGGGAAGGCCCGCGCAAAGGGCTGCGCGTGCTGGCCGCCGAGGAGGATCTCGGCCGCGCCGTGATCCAGGCGCTCGATCCCGAGCAACGCAAGGTGGCCATCGTCGATAAAGAGGCGTACAAAGACATCCTGAGCTTCGACAGCCGTCAGGCCGCGCTGAAGGGCCAGCCCTCCGGATTGCAGGCTTCCAAAATGAACGCCAAGCAGTTCGAGTTGCTCATGACACTGCTGGAAGAGTACGCGCGCAACATGCCGGACCAGATCGCGGAAGTCCGCGAAGAGCAAATCAGAAAGGCCGGCAAGGATATCTACTTCGCCTGGGCGGGCGGCACGGAGAAGGGCGATCCGCACTACTACCGCGTGCAGACCGCCTCGTTCCTGATCGAGTACGACGACACGCAGAATAACGCCAACCATATCCACTCCGTGTGGCGCGATTTCAACGGCGACTTTGGCGTAGATCTGCTGAAGCTGCACTACCAAACCAGCCATCGGTCCGGCGGATAGACGGGCCGGAGGCCCGTCCTACTGCTACCATTCTCTTATGGGGGGCTGGACGCGCCGCAATTTTCTGGTTTCCGGCCTGGCGCCACTGGCATTCGCCGAGCAGAAGGGTGCTCTGCTTCCGTCTGCTTGGCATCGTTATAGCGATGCGGCCACCGAATTCGAAGTGTTGCGCCTCACCGACCCCGCGCACTCCTGCTGGCTGCCTGCTTTCTACAACCGGACGCTCCCGCGACGCGGTGGATTCCTGCTGTACTCAAGCGACGATACGGGCGCGCCGCAAGCCTACCGCATGGACCAGCACAGCGGCGAATCGCGCCGCTTGACCGAAGCCGCGCATCTGGATCCCTCCTCCATCGCGATGCTGCCGGACGAGCGCAGCTTCTGCTGTTGGGACGGCCCCGCGCTATATCACATCGCTTTGGGCAACCTGCGTGCGCGCAAGGTTTGCGAGGTGGCCGACGGCTGGGAGCGCTGTCCTGGAGCCAGTGTCGGGGAAGATGGTACCGCGTTGCTTGGCGAGACGCGCGGCGGCGGATCGCGCCTGCGGATTGTCGCATTGCAGAAAGGCGCGGCCCGCACCGTCGCCGAAGCTCCCTTTACACTGTCGCACCCGCAGGCGCGGCCCAAGCGTGCCCAGATTCTCTACCGGCAGGCGGACGAGTCGCTTTGGCTGGTCAACTTCGATGGCACTCAGAACCGCAAACTGCCGTTGGCCGACGGGCGCATCGGTCCCGCGCGCTGGTCGCCGGACGGGCGTACGGTTCTGTATTTGAATTTCCCGGACGATCCCACGCAGTTGCACGCCCTCCGCGAATGCTGGCCGGACCAGGGCTCCGACAAACTGGTCGCGCGCACCAGCCAGTTCGCGCACTTCGGATGCAATACCAATACATCCGTCTTCGTGGGCGCCAGCCAGAACCGCGGCGCGCCGTACATTTTGATCCTGCTGCGGCTGACGCGCCGGGAGCTTTCGCTGTGCGAGCACCGTGCCAGCAACCCCGCCATGGTCGCGCCGATCTTTTCCGCGGATAGCCAGCAGATCTTCTTCGAGAGCGATCGGGATGGCAAGCCCGCCATTTACAAAATCCATGTGTCGCACCTCGTGGAAGAGACCGAGCCGGAATCGTAGACGTTGGATCCTAAAACGAAACAAGTGCTGGCGTGTCTAATCGAAACCGGGGGACAGCCACGCGTGTCCCGGAGGTCGGCTACGCCGACGCTTTCCCTATCCCACAGGACCGGGCCAATACCCTCTAATCGCCTTGATTTCGCGAAAGCGGAAAACGCTCGGTAAACCCGTGGGAGGGGCGGACTCATCTCGCGGTTCTGCAAGGGGCGGGCGCGCCTATTTTCCTCCTCGATCAAAAACGCTGCCCCAGAGGGAACTTGTCGCGACAGCCCCAACAATGGCACCCGTTTCGATGATAAACCATCCGCTGCCGCTCATTTCCTGGAGAAACCACCATGCGGCAACCAGCCACCAGCGCTGCCCGCCCCGTTCGCATGCTTACATTGTTCGTACCGAGGAGCGTGCTGTTGGGCCACGATCTCCTTAAGAGTTTGGTCAAACAGGCGACGGTGAACCTTGAACCTCCAGGGTGCCACTCACTGCCTTCGAACGCCGTTATCTCTCCGATCTGGATCTGCGAGCCGCTTGGTAGCGATGGGATTACGCTCGCGCTCAGGTCCCGCGTCTGATAAACATGTACTGCGCCGTAGGTTGTGAGCACCCGCATGGAGACCTCGCCGTCTCACTTTACCGCGTTTCTGTGCCCATGCGCCGGGCTGCACAGCGCCGTATAGCGCTGAAGGAACCCCGCCATTTATCCCCGAAGATCACGGATTTCGTGGGCTTCGCTGCGCGTATCAAACTGACCCTTTGCGAGATGCCGCTCAGATTGGCTACCGCCGGGTTTCCCACCCCGTAATCGCTAAGCACCTCACACCCGATGGATGGCTTTTACCGCCAGCGCCGGATCGTGCTCAATGATGCTCATCAGTGCCACTGCCGGTCCCGAAGGACGCCGCCGATCCTGTTCCCAGTTCTGAAGTGTCTTCACGCTGACGCCGATCAAACGCGCGAATTCCGATTGGGATAATCTAGTTCGTTCGCGAATGACCCGGACACCGGAGGCGCGGATTACAATTCGTCGCGAAGGCTTTTGCCGGCCTCGCAGAATGGCCCCGGCTTCCCGTACGCTCCCCAGCAGTTTTTCAAACGTCTGTCTTTTCACTTGCCGAACTCCTCTTTGACAACTTTGGCGAGTTGCGAAACTTGTTTGGGAGTCAGATCCGCCGCTGCGTTCTTTGGATATGCATAGAGCAGAAGGATCAACTCTTTTCGTACCGCCCAATTGTATATGACGCGGGCGCCGCCGCTCTCTCCCGGGACCCAACGGCAACGCGAACCTTGCGTATCCCGCCACCGCCTCTGATTACCCGGCCGAGCCCCGGATTCGCGGCGATCCGGGATTGAAACCCAGCATACTCTTCATCATTTAGCAGGGCCGTGATCTGCCTCGTGAAAATAGAAGTTTTCAATCAACTCCACTTGTCATATTATCCGCCAATGGCGGATAGCCGTAAAGGCTGAAACACCGGCGCATGGCGCTGCCATAGAAAGAGCGGACAGGCCAGGAGGCCCGTCCTACCGTGCTAATTCAGCAATCGGCCCTGGCGCATATAGGCCGGCGTGTCCAGGTCGTCCGGATCGAAAGGCGGCTCCGGTTCTCCATTCACTACAGGCTCGGGTTCCGTCTCGGGCGGCGCGGCCGCCGCCACTACCGGGTCGGACCAAATCACTTGCGGCGGCGCGGGCGGCTGTTCCGCGGCAGGCGCGTACTGCGGCTGGAAGCCGGTGGCGATTACGGTGATCTTTACGGCGTCGGCCATGGATTCATTCATGGTCACGCCGAAGTTGATCTGCACATCGTCGCAGGCGGCGGCTTCGCGGATGATGGAGCAAGCCTCGTTCACCTCATGCAGGCCCAAGCGGCTGGAGCCGGTGATGTTGATCAGCACGCCGCGCGCGCCGCTGATGCGGGAGTCTTCGAGCAGCGGCGAATTGATGGCCTGCCGGGCGGCGTCCACGGCGGCATTTTCGCCGCGCCCGGTGGCGGTGCCCATCATCGCGTAGCCCATGCCCAGCATGGTGGCTTTCACGTCGGCGAAATCGCGGTTGATGATGCCGGGCGTATTGATGATGTCGCTGATGCCTTGCACGGCCTGGCGCAGCAGATCGTCGGCCAGCTTGAAAGCTTCGAAGAAGCTTGTGCCGCGCGGCACGAGTTTCAGCAGCCGGTCGTTGGGGATGGCGATGACGGTGTCCACGGTGGAGGCCAGCTTGGTGAGGCCATGGTCGGCCAGGCGCATGCGGCGCGCGCCTTCGAAGGTGAACGGCTTGGTGACCACGGCGATGGTGAGCGCCTCCAGCTCCTTGGCCAGCGACGCGATCACGGGCGCCGCGCCGGTGGCGGTGCCGCCGCCCAGCCCGGCGCTGACGAACACCATGTCCGCGCCTTGCAGCAGCTCGACGATCTTGTCGGTGTTTTCCAGGGCGGCCTGGCGGCCGATCTCCGGGTTGCAACCCGCGCCGAGCCCGTTGGTGATCTTGGCGCCAAGCTGCAGCTTGCTGGGAACCTCGCAAGCGGCCAGCGCCTGGGCGTCGGTATTCATGGCGCAAAACTCCACGCCGGGCATGCCTTCGCGGTAGAGCCGCGCGACGGCGTTGCAGCCGCCGCCGCCCACGCCGATGACCTTAATGCGCGCGCCGCCCGCGGCTTCTTCTTGAATCTCGTATTTCAAATCGTCGTTATCGGAATCAATCAGGCCCATGAGTACCCTCCTTTTGGAAAGAAGTCAGGAGCCAGGAGACAGAAGCCAGAATAACGCCTCGCATTCTGACTTCTGTCTTCTGGCTCCTGACTTCTTCCTTTCATTTCAGAATCTTTCCCAGCAGCCCGTAGGACTGCCTTTGCATCTCGTGCTGCGATTTTAGCTTGGCCGAGTACATGGCCAGCCCTGCGACCGTGGTCCATGCCGGGTCGCAGAGGTCGTCGGGCCAATCTTGAATACCTACCGGCAGGGCATTGCAGACCCGGCATTTCAGAACCTCTTCTGCGATCTCGCAGAAGCCTTCCAGGCGGGCGCCGCCGCCGCACAGGAACATGCCGCCCATCAGCGCGCCTTCCATGCCGACGCGGGCCAACTCCCGCTGCACCATTTGAAACAGATCCAGGGCGCGGGATTCCAAAATGCGGTTCAGCGTGCGCCGCTGCACGTCGCGATCTTCGCGGGATGCCACTTCGACGAAAGAATTCTCCGCCGTGACGTCGGCTCTCGCGCAGCCGAATTCGTGCTTGAGGATGGTGGCGTCCTCGAAACCGATGCACAAACCGCGCGCCACGTCGCGGGTGAAATGATCGCCGGAGATGGGTACGCTGGCCGCCAGTTGCAGCGCGTCGCCGTAGTAAACCGCCAGTTCGGAGGATTGCGCGCCGATGTTCAGCACGGCTGCGCCTTCACGGCGGTCCTCCGGCAGGACTGCGGCGTAGCAGGCGGCTAGCGCTTCGCAGACGGTCTCCTCCACGGCCAGGTGCGCCTGGTTCACCGCGGTGACCACGCAGTCGTGCTCCCGTTGCGAGGCCATCACCAAATGTACGTTGGCTTCAATCTGGCCGGCGATCATTTTGCGCGGATCGCGGTGCCCGGGATGGCCATCCACCATGAAGTCCTGCGGGAACATCTGCAGGATCATGGCGCCGTCGGGCAGAACCACGCGCCGGGCGCGCTCCACGGCGCGGTTGACGTCGCGCTGTTCGACGCTGCGCACCCGGCCCAGATCGTGCAGGCCGCGGCAGTTTGCGCCGCGCACGGTCGCGCCCACACCCACCACGGCGGATTCAACGGAGATCTGCGCGTTCTTCTCGGCCTCCCGCAAAGCGGCCAGCATGCATTCCGAGACGGCGGTTTGATCGGCGATCAGGCCCTTCAGCCAGCCTTGGGAGGGCGCGGATCCGCACCCTAGAAAACGCATGCAGTGATCTTCCAGGCGGCAGATGACGCACCGGGTCCAGGCGCTCCCGGCGTCCAGGCCCACGGCGTCGAATGTATTGGGCGTACTCATTGTTGGTTCGGCTGCTCCTTCGCGGTGATGCGGTCGTCGAGGCGCAAATCGAACGCCGTGACGTTGGCCGCGTGCTTGCGAATCTCCGGATAGTGGAGCAGGAAATTCTGTAAGCGTTTCGCATAATTGCCGTCGCCGAGCTTGAGTTCGAGAGGGCGTCCCTCCACTTGGGCAACTACCGTGAGGTCGTCGGGAGCGGCGGCGTTGATTTCGGAAATGTTTTGTCCGGCAGGCCCCAGGTCGTCCATGAGGGTCTGCATGGCGCGCACGCGGATGCGGCGCTCGGCGTCGGTTTGATCGTCGCTCAGGCCGGTCAGCACGGGGAAAGCGAACTGCGCGCGTAACGGGGGATCCAGCAGCACGCCCTGCGCGTCGACCAGCAGAAACCGCGCGGCGGATCCGGATGTGCCGTGCAGCGGCAGGCTGACGAAGGCCACCGGCTGGCGCTCGGTAATGCGCACCAGCAGGTGGTTCGGCCAGATGCGCGAGACGCTGGCGTCTTCCACCCAATCGACCGCCAGGAGACGGCGGCGGCGCTCGGCGAGCGGGATGGCGAAGATGCTGCGGCCATAGTCGATGGCGAAAACGCGCAACACCTTGGCGCGGGAAGCATAGCTGACGCCCTTGAGGGTTAGTGCGTTGCGGTCTTCGCTGGAGAGGATGAATTGGGGATCGGTAAGCGCGTAGCGATGCGCTTGGCGTGCCGCCATTGCGGTGGAGATGAAGATGGCGCACCAGGCGAGCATGGTCAGACACAAGCGCCAACGGAATGGGGGACGTGCCTTTTCGCGCGGCATCAGTTTTGCCTGCTTTCGCGCATCGGCTGCTTCAGGCGGGCAAGCAACAGATCGCCTGCCTGCCAGACGTTGCCTGCGCCCAACGTCAGCACCAGATCGCCTTCCTGCGCCACTTGCACCAATGCCTCGACGCCGCGTTCGATAGTGCCCACGTATTCCACGCCACGGTGTCCGAACTGCCGGATGCGTTCGGCGAGCGCCTCGGCGTTCACGCCTTCTATCGGGCGCTCGGAGGCGGCGTAGATATCAAGAATCAGCACCGTGTCGGCCTGATGGAATGCGCTCCCAAATTCGTCGAGCAGGTGGAACGTGCGCGTGTACCGGTGCGGCTGAAAGAGCACGTGGATGCGCCGGAAGCCGCACAGGCCCGCCGCGGCGAGGGTGGCTCGGATCTCCGTAGGGTGATGTCCGTAGTCGTCGATTACGGTGATGCCGCGCTCTTGGCCGCGCGTCTGGAAACGGCGGTCCACGCCGCTGAAACTGGCCAAGGCTTCGCGAATTTTATCGTGCGCGACTTCCAGTTCCAGCGCTACGGCCGCCGCCGCGGTGGCATTCAGCACATTGTGCCGGCCGGGGATGCGCAGGTGGAAGCGACCCAGCGCGGTTTGACGATAACGCAAGTTGAAATCGCTGGCGAACGCGCCGCAGCAGATTTCGCCGGCTTCCAAATCGGCCTGGGTGCTGGCGCCGTAGGTGATGGTGCGGCGGCGGATGCACGGCAGGATGGATTTCACGTTGTCGTCGTCCATGCAGACGATGGCAGCCCCGTAAAACGGAACTTTATTCACAAATTCGATGAAAGCGGCGCGGATTTCGTCGAGCGAAGCGTAGTGATCCAGGTGCTCGCGATCGATGTTGGTGACGATGGCCAGGATGGGCGCGAGCTTCAGGAAAGATCCATCGCTTTCATCCGATTCGACCACCAGAAAATCGCTGTGGCCCACGCGCGCGTTGGACCCGCCCATGGTGGCCACGCGGCCGCCCACCATGACGGTCGGGTCCAGGCCGGCGTGATTGAGAATCGTGGCGGTGAGCGAGGTGGTGGTGGTTTTGCCGTGGCTGCCGGCGATGGCGATGCCGTACTTAAGGCGCATCAGCTCGGCGAGCAGTTCGCCGCGGGGGATCACGGGAATTTGCAGGCGTCGGGCCTCCTGCACCTCGGGGTTCTGTTCGTCGACAGCGGAACTGACCACCAGGGCGCGCGCGCCGGCGACATTGGATGCGGCGTGTCCTTCGTGAATGGTGGCGCCCATCACGGACAGGCGCTCGGTTATGGGGGTTAACTTTAGGTCGGAACCGCTCACCGTGTAGCCGAGATTCAGCAGCACTTCGGCGATGCCGCTCATGCCGATACCGCCGATGCCCGTGAAGTGCAGGTGCTGCCGCCTAAAAAACATTATCTCCTCGTATTGTTTCGGCTTTTTGGGGCCGGTGTCAATGAAAATCTTCGTGGGGCGGACATCCAGGTCTGCGCGGGGCCTCCAGGCCAATGCTCGCCCTGCATGACACGCTAATCACCGGCCACCTCTTCCAGTACGTCGGCGGCGCGGAGGGCGGCTCCGGGATGCGCCAAACCGCGGGCGGCGGCGCCCATGCGGGCCAGCGCGGCGGGATCGGCGGCCAACTTCCCAATTGCTTCGAACAGTTTTTGTCCGGTCATCTCGCGATCTTCGATAAGGCGCGCCGCGCCGGCGCGTACCAGGGCTTCCGCATTGTGCAATTGGTGCTGATCGGCAGCGAATGGAAATGGCGAAAGAATCGATGGCTTGCCCGCGGCGGCGAGTTCGGCAACCGCGCCCGCACCCGACCGGCAGACGATCAGGTCGGCCTCGGCGAAGGCGGCGGGCATATCGGCGATGAACGGTAGCACCGCGCCCTCGATGCCGGATTCGGCGAAGGCTGCGCGCAATTCGTCGCAAGTCGCGGGTCCGGTTTGATGGACGATGCGCACCGCCAGCCCGGCCGCGCGGAACAGCCGCCAGCTTTGGCGCGCGGCCTGGTTCAGGGTGCGCGATCCTTGGCTACCGCCGGTGATCAGCACGGTGAATGTCGCGCCGCGGGGCTTTGGCGGGACAGAAAAGAACTCCTCGCGCACGGGCAATCCGGTGAGTTCGGTACGGCCGGGCGGGAAATAGCGGGCTGTCTCGGGGAAGCTGATCAATGCGCGGCGCACGTATCTGGCGATGCGGCGGTTGGTGAAACCCGGTAGAGCGTTGGGCTCCATGACGACCACGGGCACTCGGCGGACCAGCGCGGCAAGCACAGGGGGTCCCGCGACGTAGCCGCCCATGCTGAAGACCGCCGCTACGCTGCGGTCTCTCAGGATACGTCTGGCGTACAGGGTGCTGACTGGCAGTTGCATCAGGGTCGCCGCCGTTTGACGCAATCCGACCCGCTTGAGACCTCCGATTTGAATCAACTCTAGGGGAAAGCCTTCGTGCGGAACGAGTTGGCTTTCGAGGCCGCGTTCGGTGCCGACGAAGAAAGCGCCGTGTCCGCGCTTCTTGAGTTCTTTGGCTACAGCTAGGGCGGGTATAACGTGGCCGCCGGTCCCTCCGCCTGCGAAGAGGAAGGCGCGGGCGTGGGTGGTTAGCTGGATCATCTGCGCGCTTTTTCGAATCGTTTCCGTCACAATCGGCTTCACTCGAAAATCACCCTGGAGGGCGGGCAATCCTACCCAGCGTGTTCCGATACGTTCATTAGAATTCCCAGCGAGGCCAGCGTCGACAGCAGCGAACTGCCTCCCGAGCTGATCATCGGCAGTGGGATGCCTTTGGTCGGCATCATGCCCAACACTACGCTGATGTTCATCAAGCCCTGCACCACGACCACAGTCGTGATGCCCAGCGCCAGATAACGGCCGAAATCGTCGGGCATGCGCAGGGCCGCGCGCAAGCCGCGCCAGAGAATCAGGACGAAGGCCAGCAGCAGTCCAGCAGACCCCACCAGGCCCAATTCCTCGCTGACCACCGCGTAGATAAAATCGGTATGCGCCTCCGGCAGGTAGAGCAGCTTCTGTTTGCCCTGCATGAGGCCAGCGCCCACTACTCCGCCCGTCCCCACCGCGATCTTGGATTGCTCCAACTGATAGCCAGTGTCGCGCGAGGTGAGCGATTGCTGCATGTACTTCTTCAGATGGCCCGCCGGATCGATGCGCGAGATCAGTTTGAAGTTTGGGTCGAGATATCCGGCGACGCGCGCCAACCGGTAAGGTTTGAGGGCGATGAAAACCACCACACCCACCAGCGCGCAGGCGGCCGCGATCGCACAGAAGCGCCAGCGCAAACCCGCTACGAAAAAGACCACGGTGGCGGTGACACCCAGTACCACAGCGGTGCCGAGGTCCGCCACCACCACCGCCAAAATCACCAGGCCGACGGCCAGCGCGGCCGGGTACAACGTGTAGCGCGTGTTGATGGCTTGCGCACGCCAGGCGACGAAGTACGCCAGAAAGACGACCAGCGCCGGTTTGGCCAGTTCCGAAGGCTGAAATCCTACTGGACCCGCGCGCAGCCAGCGATGGTGCGCCGAATCGACGAAGAACACCAGGCCGAGCAGCATCAGCACCAGCCCGATAGCGGCGAATGCCACCGTCGAATTTTGCAGCTTTTGGTAATGTGTGCGTTTGAGGAACATCATCAGCAGGAGGGACGGGACCATCCACAGCCCTTGCCGCAACACGAAGTGCCAGGACGAACCGAATTTGAGCTCGGCGATCACGGAGGAAGCGCTATAGAGGATGACCACGCCAAACGCGGCCATGCCAATGGTGGTACCGAAGAGAGTCCAATCGGTCTTGAGTTTTTGCGCCATATTAGTTTGTAAGCTCCAGTTGCTGGACGAGGCTTTTGAAAACCTGGCCGCGATGCTCGTAGCTGGTGAATTGGTCGAAGCTGGCGCAGGCCGGGGCCAGCAGCACCGTATCGCCGGGCTGCGCGTGTGCATAAGCGAAGCGCACGGCGTTCTGCAGCGTGCCGGCGTGCTCCAGCGGGACAGCGCCTTGAAGCTGTTCCGCAATCTTGGGCGCGGCCGCGCCGATCAATAGGGCAGCGTTCGCTTTGGCTGCGAGCGGGGCCCGCAGGACAGAGTAGTCCAGGCCCTTATCCTTGCCGCCCAGGATCACCCAAAGGCCGGCGGGAAAGGCGTCGAGAGCTTTGAGAGTGGCATCCACGCTGGTGGCTTTGGAATCGTTGTAGAAGTCGATGCCGTTCAGGTTGCGCACAAATTCGAGGCGGTGCTCCACGGCTCTGAAAGTGCGCACGGCGGCGGCGATGGATGGGAGCGGCGCGCCCGCCAGCCGGGCAGCCGCGGCGGCTGCCATGGTGTCTTCGATATTGTGGCGGCCGCGGATGGGAATTTCACGCGAATCCATCAGAAGCTCGCCGTCGAACAAGATTTTGTCGGCGGCCAGCCAGATGCCTGGCGTGACCGCGCGCGTGCCGCTGAACCAGAGCGGCCGTCCGGCGGTGAGCGAAGCATAGGCGACGCAGGTGGGGTCGTCGGCGTTGAGAATGGCGAATGCACCGGCCCGCTGCGTCTCGAACAGGCGTCCCTTTGCGGCGGCGTAGTTGGCGAAGGTGTGATGACGGTCCAGATGATTCTGTGTGACGTTCAGGGCCACCGCGATATCGGCGTGAAATTCGGCGATAGTTTCCAGTTGGAAGCTGGATAACTCCAGCACATTCCACTGGTCCGGTCGCGACGTCTCGATCATGGCTGTGACCGGCGTGCCGATATTGCCGCCCACCTGCGCGGGGATGCCGGATTCGCGCAGGATGTGTCCGACCAGCGCGGTGGTGGTGGTCTTGCCGTTAGTGCCGGTAATGCCGATGGTGCGGCCTAGCAAGTACGGCGCGGCTAACTCCACTTCTCCGATGATGCCTACTCCATGCGCTCGCGCGGCAAGTAGTGGCGGCAGATCCGCAGGCACGCCCGGGGAAGTGACGATCAAATCAAAACCTACGAAGACCGCGTCCGACTGTTGAGAAAAAGGAACTCCAAGACGTTCCAGCGTGGCCGCGGCCTCGGGCATTTGTGAGAGCGGCCTCACATCGGTCGCACCAACGCTCGCGCCATGCTGCAGGAGCAATTGGATCGACGCCAACCCAGACTTCTCCAGGCCAACGACGAGCGCACGCGAGCCTGCTATTTCAGGTCGCCGCCTGCTTGTTCCTGTTTCCGCTGGGCCGCTCGCCGTAGGTTGCGCAGGGCCTGCTGGACCAGTTGATCGGCGCGTTCGTCCATAGTCAGTTCCCTGGGCGGCTCGGTAGACGTGGTCGGGGATTCGGGCGCGCTGATCTTCGAGGATGTCATAAAGTTGCTCTCTATATTCACGATAATCCTGTTTTCGGGTGAGGGCAATGGCGCCCTGTACGGGGGGCATGCCGCTATTGTCGATGAACCGGAAGCGAACGTCAGGGTTGCAGGCATATTTCTCGGCCAGAGAACGCACAGTTTGGGCGGCTCCCTCATGGGTTGCAATGATCGTGCCGACGGAAACCGTGCGTCCTTCGACGCAAGCGCGTTCGAGTACTCCTGCGAACGCTTGTTGAATGGGCCGATAGGTATAAACGATGTGGACGTTCTTGTCTGCGTCCAGCGCGGCCTGTACCAACTTTGCGGAATGTTCCGGATTGCTCAAGGTAGTGTCCATCACCACGTCGCCGCTGATTCCTCCGGTGCTCTTGCCCGCGCCATTGCCGCCTGCGGCGAAGATTACTTCGTGCACGCTCGGGTCTGCCAGCGCGCGTGTGAAAAGCTCGTCCCGAACCCACTGGGCACCCGGATGCACGGCTGGTCGAAATCGTGCGCGGGACGCAAGGGAAGCGGCGTATTCCGGGAACAGTTCGGCGGCATTATCGGCGTTTAGCACATTGCCGAAGCGCCGCGTATATTCCGCGAGCAGCCCTTCGGGATCGTCCTGAACAAGGCGTAGAGCATTCGCGCGCACTTCGGCTGGCTCCGCACCGTGCCGCCGCAACTTTGTGTCGTGTTCCGGCATCCTTTTGTCTAACGCAGTTTCAGCGTCGTCAAAGCGAACAACGCCAACACCAGTCCTGCGATCCAAAACCGCGCTATGATTTTCGATTCCGTCCAGCCCAGCGCCTCAAAATGATGATGCAGCGGCGCCATCTTGAAGATCCGTTTGCCGCGCAGCTTGAAGCTGCCCACCTGCAGGATTACCGACAGCGTCTCCAGCACGAAGATGCCGCCGATGAACAGCAGCAGAATCTCCTGCTTGATCAGGATGGCCACGATAGCCAGCGCGGCGCCCAGTCCAAGCGACCCGACATCCCCCATGAAAATTTCGGCCGGATGCGCGTTGTACCAAAGAAAGCCAAGGCTGGCGCCAGTTATCGAGCCGCAAAAAATAGTCAGTTCCGAGGTGCGGGGATTGCGGGCGATCTGCAAATACTCGGCCAGGGTGGCGTGGCCGCCGGCGTAGGTCAGCACGGTCAGCGCGCCCGAGGCGACCACCATCAGGCCGATCGCCAGGCCATCCAGCCCGTCAGTCAGGTTCACGCCATTCGACGACCCTACGATCACCACTGCCACGAAGATGAAGAACGGCAGCACACCCAGCGCATACGTCCAGTCGCTGGCGAGCAGCCCGGAAATCAGCAGCGTGGGCTTGAAGCGCT
>Ga0209333_1000335_pt1 | contig 26457 bp, 17 predicted proteins | sample BlaSpr_A8_OM2_O3_FD_187982 | JGI IMG/M metagenome (GOLD analysis project Ga0209333, IMG submission 187982) | Forest soil microbial communities from Thunder Bay, Ontario, Canada - Black Spruce, Ontario site 2_A8_OM2_O3 (SPAdes) (version 2) | ecosystem: Environmental > Terrestrial > Soil > Boreal... | reverse complement strand
GGTGCAGCAAAAAGCTACCGGCATTCTGCTTGGCGTCACCGATCCGATGTTGCTCACAGACAGCGTCGACAAAGCTATTGCTGCTGGAATTCCCGTGATCACGGTGGATTCTGATGCTCCGGCCAGCAAGCGGCTTTTCTTTATTGGCACCAATAACTATCAGGTGGGCATGACTGGCGGCCTGCGCCTGGCGCAAGAGTTGAAGGGGAAAGGCAACGTTGTGGTCTTCACCATGCCCGACCAGCACAATATGCAGGACCGCCTGCATGGTTATCGCGATGCTGTCGAACGCACGCCGGGAATCAAGATCGTACGCGTGGTGGATATCCAGGGCGATCCGCGCATTGCGTTCGATACCACTACACAAATCATCGGCAAGGAAAAAGATCAGGTGGACGCTTTTGTTTGTCTTGAGGCGCAGTCGGGGAAGGAAGTGGCTGGCGTCCTCAATAGCTACCATGTGACGGGCAAGGTTGTGATGGCGATGGACACGGACGCAGAAACGCTGCAATTTATCCGGAGTGGAGCGATTGCCGCCACCATTGCCCAAAAGCCATACACCATGGCGTTTGTCGGCATGCAGATGCTGGACACTCTGTACCACCACAAACCTTCTTCGCTGGAAACGGATTGGTCGAAGGACAGCTTTGCGCCGATTCCGGCGTTCGTGGATACTGGTTCTGCCCTTATCGACAAGAGCAATGTTGATTTGTTCCTGCAGGCAAGTCAGAGCGCGACTGGCACGCACAAATAGAAAGATGGTGAAATGTTTCGGATGAATTGCACGATGCGAAAACAGCGGTTCTCTTTGTCCCTGGTGATTTTCTTTGCCTGCTTTTTCTTTCTTACCGTATCGGAGTCGAGTCTCGCGCTCGATCGCCAGCCTAACTCCGATTATCACGCTCGCCGCGAAGCGTTGGCTAAAAAAGTGGGAGGCGTGGTCGTTCTGTTTGCGCCCATGGAGAGCGAAGGGCCGAATGATCTTTACGGTTTTCGCCAGGACGATAATTTTTATTATCTTTCCGGCTCAACCGAACCGGGGGCGGCGATGCTCATTGCTCCGCCGGCTGAAGCCAATGGCGACAAGACGGCTCACACCTACACTGAAATTCTTTTTCTTCCTCCGCGAAATCTGACGCAGGAGAAGTGGACCGGTCCCAAACTCGGCCCGGAGAATCCCGAAGCACCGAAGATCACCGGTTTCGATCGCGTCGAGGATATGGCTAAACTCCCCGAGGAGGTTATGAAGGTATCGTCGGGCGCACGCCCGGTTGTTTTCACCGACGTCGCCTCGCACGGTGAGACCTCGGCCAGCGCCGCCCCGCTGCAATTTCTGAAGGAGGTGAATTCGTTCCTCGGGTTTGTAGACGTGAAACCGATGATCGATTCACTGCGCACCAGCAAAGATGCGGGAGAGCTTGCGCTGATCCGAAAAGCGGTCGATGCGTCGGTGGCTGCACATTTCGCCGCATTTAAGGCGGTAAAGCCCAACGTGAATGAGCGCGAAGTCTCCGCTCTCATGCAATACGAGTGGGGCAAGCGAGGCTGCGAGCGTCCGGCTTATGCGCCCATCGTGGGTTCCGGCTACTATTCGACGGTGCTGCACTACTCCGACGATTCGAACGTGATGAGATCCGGCGATGTAGTTGTGATCGATGCCGCCGGCGAATATTCGATGTACGCTTCCGACATCACACGCACGCTTCCCATCAACGGGCACTTCACCGCCCGCCAACGCGAAATCTACGACATCGTTCTCGGCGCGCAACGAGCGGCAGAGAGCGCTTTCAAGTCTGGCAAATCCACGATGAAACGCGCCGATCCGGACTCGCTTTACAAAGTCGCCTACGACTACATCAATACCCACGGCAAAGATATACACGGGCAGCCTCTCGGGCAATACTTTATTCACGGGCTGGGCCATCCCGTCGGGCTGAACGTCCACGATGCTACTGATCCCGATGCACGACTAGGGCCAGGGCAAGTCTTTACCATCGAACCGGGGATTTACATTCCGGAGGAAAATCTGGGAGTACGGATCGAAGATGATTACTACGTGGATCAGGACGGGGAGCTGATCAAACTCAGCGCGGCTTTGCCCTCGAGAGCGGAAGATGTGGAGAAAGAGATGGCAGGAAAGTGAAGAAACATTGAATAATTTGGTAATCGGGTGATTGTGCAATTTAAGACGAAGCCGATGCCCAAGCGCTATCTCATTTTCCCAATTACCCGATCGCACAATCGCTCAATGACTACGAGATGTATTCGCGGATGTATTCATCCTGCGTGTTTGACAGGTCGTGAACGTCGCCATTGAAGATTATCTTGCCCTCGCGCAGGATCAGAAAACTCATGGGCACTTCGCAATGCTGACCGGGCGGCAGTGAAACCATGCGGTTGGCCTGTTTGTCGAACTGATGAGTCGCCATGGTGAAGGCGTCCTGCAGGCGGTGCGTTACCATTAAAGCGCTTGTCTTAGCGACGTCGCGCTGCTTCACAATCAGTTCGATGATGGTGTTTGAGGTTACTGGGTCGAGGCCGCCAGTGGGTGAGTCATAGAGTAGTAATTCGGGCTGCGTAATCACCGCACGGGCAATGGCCACGCGCCGCCGCATGCCGCCGGAGAGTTCGGAGGGATACAGGTCGAGCGTGTGCTCCAGTTCCACGAAGCGCAAGGCCTCGCGCACTCTACGGTCGATATCTTCATCGTAGATGCCGTGCTCTTCGGCCAACCGATAGGCAACATTCTCGCGCACGGTGAGAGAATCGAACAACGCGCTCTCCTGAAAGACCATCCCGATCCTGCCGCGCAGTTCGAAGAGTTCCTGTTCTTGCATCTGAGTTATGTCCTGCCCGAGGACAACGATGCGTCCGGCGTCGGGCCGAATGAGACCGAGCGCCAACTTCAGAATCAGGCTCTTGCCGGAGCCGGCAACGCCGAAAATCGCCTTTGTTTCGCCGCGAGGCAGTTGAAAGGAAACTCCGCGCAGCACTTCGTTGTCCGCAAAAGAGAGCGCCACATCTTCGAAGCGAATGACCGGAGAGGAATTATCCCTGTTTGGCGCAGCGGCGGAATCGAGCGGCAAGATCGGCGCAGACATGGAATTCAATGATAGGAAAGCGTGGCCATGAGGAAACGTGTAAGGACCAGATCCATCGCCAGGATTAGAACCGAAGCGGCAACCATGGCTTGGGTGGTAGCGCGGCCCACGCCCTGGGTTCCTCCGCGGGCGTTCATTCCATAGAAGCATCCCACAGTGGCGATGATGAAGCCGAAAATCACGGGTTTGATCAGTCCCATGAAAACGTCTTGAAACACCAGCGTCTCCCAGGCATTGGCCCAGTACTGGCGAGCATCGAGCCGAAGCAGCAGTTTGGCAATCGCCAGACCCCCAACCAGTCCGACTAGATCCGAAATGATGGCGAGGAAGAACAACATGAATACCGTGGCGACTACGCGCGGCGTGACCAATTTCTTCATTGGATCGGTGCCCAACGCGCGCATGGCGTCGATTTGTTCAGTCACGACCATCGATCCCAGTTCGCTGGCCATGCCGGAGGAATTGCGCCCCGCTACCATGAGGCTGGTGAGCACCGGTCCGAGTTCGCGCACCATGGACGTTGAAACCAGTTGCCCAACCAAAGTGATCGAACCAAAACGCTCCAGAGTGTTCGAGGCTTGCAGAGCGAGCACGGCTCCGGTGAAGAAACCGGTAAGCACGACGATGGGCAACGATCCCACTCCGATGGTATCGGCCTGCTGCACCATATCCATGACGTACAGCGGCTTGCGGAATAGGTTGGCGACCGCCTGGATGCAAAACAGAATGTAATCCTGAACCGTTAGGACTTTTTCCTTGGCGAGATCGGTCGGCGAGATTAGTTCCATGCGGCTTTGGAGAGCGCGACAATCCGTATCGCGCTTTTCGGAACTATAGCAGAGAACGCCATCGGCGATTGGGCAGTCGAGAAAAGAAAAGGTAGTCTTGGAGGCAGGTCATCCCCGAGTCTTCCTCTTGATTTCAATGTTTAGACGGCGGATTTTTTGATTGAGAGTCGACAGCGGGACCTTGAACCGTTCGGCCGCTTCGGTCTGGTTCCAGTTGCACTTCTCCAGCATGTCGTTGATGATCCGCTTCTCGACATCCTCGACGATTTCAAACAACGATGCGTCCGTGGGCGGATCGTGGAGGGTCAATGACGAACCGCGGCCCAGCAGATTATCGGGAAGCAGATCAATGGTGATATCGGTTCCCGAAGAGAGCACGACGGCGCGCTCGATCACGTTTTCCAGTTCGCGGACGTTGCCTGGCCAAGAATAGGACATCAGCGGACGCAAGGCTTCGGGCGTGATACGGCGCACGGGGCGATCGTTTTCTTCGGCATATTTCTTCAGAAAGAATTGAACCAGAAGTGGAATGTCCTCTCGGCGCTGGCGCAGGGGCGGCAACTCGATGGTGATCACGTTCAGGCGGTAAAACAAATCCTCGCGGAAACGGCCCTCCCGCACCAACTGGCGCAGGTCAATGTTGGTGGCGGCGATGATGCGCACATCCACTTGAATCTCCTGCACTCCGCCGAGGTGCATGAACCTGCGATCTTGCAACACGCGCAAAATCTTGGCCTGAGTTTCCAGGCTCATGGTGGCGATCTCGTCGAGAAACAACGTGCCGCGGTCGGCGATCTCAAACAAACCTTTCTTCGAAGCGATGGCGCTGGTGAATGCGCCTTTTACGTGACCGAAGAGTGTGGACTCGAGCAGATCAGTGGGCATGGAGCCGGTGTTGACCGGAACGAAAGGCCTGTCGTGACGGGGGGAATTCAGATGCAGCGCCTTGGCGATGATCTCCTTACCTGTGCCGCTCTCGCCTTGCAGCAGGACGGTAGAGCGGCTGTTCGCGACCTGGGCGACAAGGTCGAAAATCTTGAGCATCGGCTCGCTTTTACCGACAATGTTTTCGAAGTTGTAGCGCTGCTTGAGGGCACGTTTTAGTTGGACATTTTCTTCTTCGGCGCGGCGCCATCCCACGGCGGCACGCACGTCGGCCAGAAGTTTTTCATTGTCCCAGGGTTTCTGGACGAAATTTACAGCGCCACCCTGCATGGCGCGTACGGCATTTTCTACGGTGCCGAAGGCGGTAATCATGATGACCGGCAAGCCGGTTTCGTGAGAGCGAATCTCGGCGAGGACCTCCATGCCGTCGCGTCCGGGCATGGTGAGGTCGAGCAGAATCAAGTCAAAAGGATGTTCGCCAATGCGCTGCAGACCAGCTTCACCAGTTGCTGCCGTTTCCACGACGAAGCCTTCCATCTCCAGCAAGGTTTGCAGAGATTCACGAATCTCCGCTTCATCGTCGATGATGAGCACCGCGCCTGCCAGTCCCGGATTTCCGTTTAACCCCGCGCGCGGAATAACTGCCGCTTCAGACATATTGGGCCTCAGATGCACATTGTGTAAACCAAATCATGGTTGTCATCCCGAGCGCAGGGAGGGATCCAGGTTCCTGCCTGCACCACCCGCGTCGGCGCGGTGGGCAAGTACCTAGATCCCTCGCTGCGCTCGGGATGACAAGTTGTAGGGGCATACAGCAATCGAAAAACTGCTTAAGCATGGATGGCCTTCCTGCTGAGCGGGAAATCGAGGGTGAAGGTGGTCCCGGCCCCGGGATGGCTTTCCACGCTAATTTTGCCCGCATGTTCCTGGATGATGCCGTAGGTGACGGAAAGACCAAGGCCGGTACCGCGCGCCTGGCCCTCGCGGGGCGATGTTTTGGTGGTGAAGAAGGGATCGTAAATCCGCTGAATGTGCTCGGGTGCGATGCCCGAACCAGTGTCGGAAACGGAAACCCTGACCAGATCGCCGTTGGTGGTGGCCACGCGCAGCGTACCGCCGCCGGGCATCGCATCTTTGGCGTTGAGGAACAGATTTAAGAAGACCTGTTGCAGTCTTCCCGGATTGCCTTGAATGGGTTGCAGCTTGGGAGCGAGAGCGTTTTCGACTTCGACTTTTGCCACCTTGAACTGATGATCCAGCAGAGCGAGCGTGTCGGCGATGACTTTGTTTACATCCACGTCGCCGATTTCACTGCCACTAGTGCGGGAGAAATTCAGCAGATTGTTTACGATCTCAGATGCGCGGAAAGTCTGGCGCGTGATTTTCTCCAGCAAGCCGGATTTTTGCGGATCGCCTTGCAGTTGTTTTGACAGCATCTGGGTGTAGGAGGAGATAACGGCCAAGGGCGTGTTGACTTCATGAGCCACGCCGGCCGCCAGCAATCCGATGGACGAAAGCTTATCGGATTGGGAAAGCTGGGCCTCAAGTGCGGTGCGCTCAGTGATGTCGTCCATGATCACCAGCCGGCCGATCACCTGGAATTTACGGGTCACGAGAGGGGCTACGGCTACATTCACGGTGCGAACTTCACCGGCTGGCGTTTTCAGCCGGAACTTGTACAGGTTATGAATGCCGGCGCTCTGCCGCATCCGATCGAACTCCTGAGCAAACTCGACCGGGAAAATGGCTTTCAACGGCTGGGTCAGGGTCTGCCAGCGCGGCAGCGCGTACATCACTTCCATCTGCGCGTTCCAGCTGTCGATGCGATCTTCCATATCGAGCGCCATCACGCCCACGTTGATGGATTCGACGATGTTCTCGTTGAAATCCTTCAGGCGCTCGTACTCCGCGGCCTTCTGCTGCAACGAAGCATAGAGCTGGCCATTCTGGATGGCAATGCCGAGATAGCCGCCAAGAGTCTCAAGCAATTCCATGTCTTCGCTGGAAAGGAAGTCGCCTTGTGTGGTTTTGCCCAGACCGAGAACGGCGATGGTCTTCTGCTGAGCGTGGCAAGGGATGAAGTAATTCAGGTCCAGGCGGGCGATGGCCTGCTGCGCGCCTGGACTTTCGCGAGGCACCTGGTGTGTGTTCTCGAAGAAAAGATGACCCGCCGGTTCCGGTCGCGGCGCATTGAGGAACGAAAGATCCAGGGCTCCGGTGGCGGACAAGCCAAAGGATTTGGCCAGAACAAATCGCTCCGCGTCTTCGCCAGCCAGAAAAATTGCCATGCGTTCGACGGCGAGGGTGCGCGACAATCGATCCATCAGCGACGAGAGCATGGCGTTCAGGTTGGTTTCCGAGCTGAGTTCGCGCCCGAACTCAAGCAACGTGCGGCGATAGTCATAGCGTGTGCGGTAAAAGAACTGGTCGATGCGGTCCTGAATCCACTTGCGCACGGGATCGAACAAAAGCGCCGTGACCACGACGGCAAGAATCAAACCCATGGGACCGCTGCTGGGTTGGCGCCTAAGTACCAGTTCGGCGACCCCGGTTACCAGTCCAAAGTACATTCCCACCACAATCGCGGCCGCCAGCGTATAAACCACCCCACGCTTGAATATGAGATCCACATCCATCAAGCGGTAGCGGAAGATGGCATAGCCGAAGGTGAGCGGCAGCAGCGCCAGCGACAGCGCGGAAACCTTCATGGACGCGCCCGGCAGCGTACCCATCAGGTAAGGGATGACGTAGAACAGGGTGTAGGGAATGATGGCCAGAATCGTGCCGCGGGTCACCCACTTCAACTGCTGCCGCAGAATCGTGGTACTGGCGCGCCGGTAGCTGTACCACAACACGGTTGCCGAGATTAAAAAGAACAGCGACCCGTAGGACATTTCCATGCGGTCGAGGTTCCAGCGCAGCCGTTCACTGGCCTGCAGCCAGCGCATGGCGCCGACCTGAATTGCCAGCAGGATCGCACTCGGCACATAGACCAGGGCCAGCAGCCAGGGATGTTTGCGCACAGTCTGGCGTTTTTCCGGGAAAGTCAGAACAAAGTGGAGAAATAGGGCCGGCTGCAATACTCCGGCTGCGATGTTGCCCCAGTAAATCGTCCAATCGAAATCGTTCAGCTTGCCGGTGTATTTGAAGGAGTAGGAGATGAACGAGACGAGACAGAAAATGTAGAAGTGGGTGGATCCCGGAGCGGTCCAGCGGCGCAGCAGGACATAGAGGCCAATCCCAAGATAAATCAGCGCAATCAGCCGCAGCCAATTGTTGAGCGAACGTTCAGCCGGGACCAGGATAACGCTGGAATCGAGCGGGACGGAGTGCCGGATCAAGGAGTAGGCAGCTTTGGACCAGACGCCGTTACGGTAAAGCTGGCGCTCCAGACCGGAAATGTTCTGGATTTCTTCCCCGTTGATCGTAACCAGTTGATCGCCCGGCTTGATACCGCTCTTGGCCCCCGGTCCATTGGGATCGACGCGGTCCGCTGTGAGCCGTCCGCCGTGTTCGATCCACCAGACTCCGTCATCGGGAACAAGGGTCTTCAACTCGGCATCGAAATTGAAGCCGGCGAACACAACGGCGGCAACTGTCAGCAGGAACAGAAGGACAGCAACGAATCGGACTTGGCTTTCCCGGTTCATGGACTTCGGCGGCGGTCCAGAACCCCTTAAGGGCTGGACCGGCGTGGCAATCACCTCCCGCCGATCATCAATGAGCAACTTCGCTGCCATGTTGTGTGCCGCTTAAGGAATGCAAAATGCGGCATTTACAGCACTTCCGCGATTATAAATGGATTTTCGAACAGCGATTACGCGTTTCGGGATGTTTCTGTGAAATTCTGTATCTGGCTGCGGGGCCGTAAGTTACGGGTGCCGGGGATTGCCAAGGCGGGCGGATTGGAGTGACGGTCAACAATCCAGGCTGCGGGAAAAGTCCTATCGTTGCCGATTATGTCCCACAGCGGCTAGCGCCAGCTATGATTTTGGGCTTTTCGCGGCGCAGTTCGAGGCCGCGCCCCTTCAGCATCCCAATCGGACTTTTTCCGCAGCCCCGCGCCGACTTTTATCGGCCGCGCGGGATGCCCGCTTGCGCTTCCCATAGCTTATCAGGCAGATTCTACGACGGCCAGGGTGACGTGTGGGCTTGCGCCTGGCCCGGCGGCAGGCTCACCCGGATTACGTTCATTCGTTCGTCGTTGTGCGCGGGCTTCTGAAAAAATGACGCCGCCCGCTTTCAGGGCCCGTTCCTCATGGCTCTGCGGATCGCGCGCGCTGCGGACGATGACAGTGATCGCCGGAGTTGAGAATGCGGTGATTCTGTCCCAGCAATTCCTCGCGCGAGTATTTGCCGATGGTGCAGAACTTGTCATTGACGTAGGGATGGCGATCCCTGCCTTGATCAAGCGAGATGCCGTAAGACTGCTCACGAGCCCGATGACTCCTCCAGCACGGTTTTCCTGAGAAGGGAATTGAAGGAGTGGCTGCGATACCGCGTTGCGAGGCAGCTTCGTCAGTTACGTTATCGGCGGCTCCGCAGTAACCTTTACGGTCGCGGGTATCGCCAAAGAGACGAGAGTATACAGCAGGGCTATAACCCTTCGAGTGGGATTGAAGAGTACCCTGTCAGAGCGAAGGTCACTCAACGCAACATGAGAATTTCTTGAGATAAGGTTCTTCGGATGCCCTTCCTTAAATTGGAAGGGTAGCGTTCGCCTTAGCCGGCTTTGCGTTTTTTCTCAGCCGATTCCGGAGGAAGATCGTCCTGGTCATCCCAGTCGAACGAGAGGGCGCGTGCGGTAGTTTCAATGGGCTCAAGTTCTGGAATGTCGTCGGCCACGGACGCGCCCAGTTCGGCGAACTTGCGCGCCGAAACCAGCACCCGGCTTTCGAGAGAACCGACGGCTTTGTTGTAGGACTCGACGGCACGATCGAGTCCCGTGCCGACCGAAGTGATGTGTCCCGCGAGCAGGCGGAGACGATCGTGTAATTCCTTGCCAAGATCGCTGATTTTCTTCGCGTTGCGCGCCAACTTTTCCTGATTCCATCCATAGTTGATGGCCTTCAGCAGGGCGATCAGCGTGGTGGGCGATGCGGGAATCACACGCTGCAGCACGCCCTGCTCGATCAGGCCAGGATCTTGCTCCAGGGCGGCGCTAAAAAATGTTTCTCCGGGAAGGAACATCACCACGAACTCTGGGGTGGCTTCAAACTGTTCCCAATAATTCTTGCCGCTTAGAGTCTTCATGTGATCGCGAACCTGCCGCGCATGGTTGGCGAGGCAGGCGCGGCGATCATCTTCGTCGGTGGTTTCAAAGGCGTCGAGGAAGGCTTGCAGCGGCGTCTTCGCATCCACGACAACATGTTTTCCGCCGGGCAGCTTCACCACCAGATCAGGCCGCAGCCTTCCGGTTTCAGTAGTGACAGATTCCTGCTCGGTGAAATCGCAGTAGGAAAGCATGCCGGCAATCTCGACCACGCGGCGCAACTGAATTTCTCCCCAGCGTCCGCGCACATTGGGAGTGCGCAGCGCCCGCACCAGATTGCCGGTCTCCGATTGCAATTCTTTTTGGGTTGAGATGAGGGATTGCACCTGGGCGCGCAACTCGCCGTAAGCGTCGCCGCGCGCCACTTCCATCTGCTGAATCTGAGCGTCCACTTTACTCAGCGATTCCCGCACCGGCAACACCATGTCGGCAACCGCCTTCTGCCGGGCCTCGAGGTCTCCCTGGGCCTGGCTTTGGAAGCGCTTTAGAGTTTCCTCAGCGATGACCAGGAACGACGAGTTGTTGCTTTTCAGCGCGTCGGAAGCCATGGCTTTGAAGGCGTTGCGCAATTCTTCGCTGGCGCGAGTGACTAATTCAATCTTTTCGTTGTTGTTCTTTCGTTCAGATTCCAGAGCGGATTCTAATCTGGCCTTGCCCGCAACCAAGCCGGTGTGATCCTGCTGAAGCCGCGCCAGATCGGCCTTTCCGGCCGCTAATTCCTTTTCCGTCAAGGACAAACGCGCGCTTAACGCAGCGGTGCGCGAGCGCAGCACGAGCCAAGCAATCACGCTGCCAAACAACAGGCCAATGACCCCACCGATACCAAGTTCCATAGCGAAGGTAACTTCCACAGCTGGATTTCAGGCTCTAGCGTAGCACCAGTCCCCAAGTTTGAACCTGATTTCACGCCCTTCCCCAAGGACTGAGTTGAGTTAGGTATAAGCCAATGCAAAGGGCCTTTAAAGCAATCGGCAGAAGGTTCACGGTGGCGCTTCTGCTGATGATGAGCGCCGCCTCGGTTCAGCCCTCGACCAGAGTGATGGCGTTTTCCGATGGAAACGCCGAAGTCTCCGTCGAACCCAGACAAAGCGCAACTCTTAAATCGGCCTCAGCAAGCTCTCCTGACATTCCTTTCAACGACTACGACCCCCAAGCCGAAGAGCTGCTTCTGGAACTGGCCAATCAAGTGCGAACCCAAGCCGGTGCGCCCCGGCTGACACTCGATGCAGGCCTGAGCCGGGCTGCCCGAGCCCACGCGGAAGCCATGTTTGCCGCGCGGCAGCTTTCGCATCAATTGGGCAACGAGCCCTCCCTCCCCCAACGCCTGGCTGCCGCCACCCGCACGCAGCTCGACCAGGAAGGCGAAAACGTTGCGTTCGATTTCGATGCCGCCCGAGCGCACCAACATTTAATGCTTTCACCGCCCCATCGCGCGAACCTACTTAACCCGGCTTATAACGTAATCGGGTTGGGCGTGGTCCGCGATGGAGATCGCTTGTATATTGTGCAGGACTTCGGCCATGCCCTCCCCACCTATTCCGCAGTTGAAATGAAGAATCGAATTGCGGCAACTGTGGCGCAAGCGCGGCATCAAGCTAACCAGCCCGACCTCGCGCGCCGCGATCTCAGTAATGCCGACGATATAGCCTGCTCGATGGCGCAGGCGGACAAGCTCAGCACCTCCCCCATTCATCAACTTGCCCAGCGCTATATCGTTCTTACCTATACCGGCCTGCATCCCGAGACCCTTCCCGCGAATGCCGGTCACGTGCTTTCCAGCCATAACCTGAGTAGCTTCTCGGTGGGAGCCTGCTACGCGCGTACGGAGACTTATCCCACTGGTGTGTATTGGTTCGTGTTGTCACTGGACTGAGAGATGGGACTGTGAGACTCGATTCACTGATTCACAGCGGACGGAGGGGCGCTCTCTGAGTAGATCTTGATCCAATGATTCCGCACCTTAGGTTTGACTTCTTTCCATTCTGATCAAAAACTCAGAAACAACGAGATTTGTTTCCTGCAGCGGCATGTGGCAACTGATGCAATTGCTTGCCGGCTGATGGCCCTGCTTGGGAAACATGTCGGATTCAGGCTTGTGACAGCTCAAGCACCGCTGCGAAAACGCGGACAGATCGTGTTGCACGGTGTGGGCGTCATGACAAGTAAGGCAGGTCATAGCCGATTGCCGGAAGCAGCGGCTGCGCTCCAGCATCCCCACCTGGCTGCGATGAACGTCAACCGGCGCCGATGGATCAGGTTGCGGCATCCTCAGATCTTTGTCGAGAGCCTCGCCCGGAACGTAGGAAAACGACGGCTGCAGCGGCGACCCAGCTCCGGCATGGCGCCAGACACAAAGTTCCATTTGGCGCTCGCGTGGGAATCGCGCGGGATTAAGGATGGCGGAACTCGCTCCAGTTTGTAACGTGCCCGCAAAACGCTGGCGTGAACTTGCCAAAAACGGAATCCGGCTCCGGCAGCCTCGAGGTCAGGCAATGAGAAGTACGATGACAGCTTTCAGCTTTGTCCTGACGACAGGATTGGCAGCGGAGTTACCCACATAGTTGGCTGGCAGATCAGGTTTGGCGGTTTGCGGCGCAGATTGCGAACTCGCGGGCGACGGCGAAGATGGTTGCAAGGAGGGGGGGCTGGATTGCAGCGAACGCCGCAGTCAGGACAAGAAACATCGCTGTTCGGAGAGACAGATTCATGTCCGCCAACAGCAATGATACGAGGGCTTCCGGAGAGTGTTCCGGAGAGTGTTGTGGCGACACTGCTGTCGCCGCCTCTATGCTAACCTTGCTCTGCCCACCGTCTGAAGTTCTGCTCATGGAACCCTTGTCCTCAATGCGGTTACCCCAGCTTCTAAATGCCGTGCGAGTCGGCACGGCTGGCTGGTCTTATAAAGACTGGGACGGCGTCTTCTATCCTTCGGGCATGCAGCGCCACAAGCAGCATCCCTTGGAATATCTAGCGCGCTTCTTCGATACCACCGAGATCAACACATCGTTCTACGGACCGCTGAAGCCGGAACTGGCCAAGCTTTGGTGCCGCAAGGTCGCGGCCGTGAACAAGAATTTTTTGTTTACCGCTAAACTCTACCGTGCGTTTACCCATTCGCCAATCGCAGTGATGGAACCCACCTCAGCCGCCACGATTCGGCCCACCGACGAAGACGAAAGCCGCACCCGCGAAGGGCTCGACGCGATTGCTACGGAAGGGCTGATGGGGGCGCTGCTCATCCAGTTTCCCTTGTCGTTCAAGAACACTCCGCTCAACCGCGAGTATCTCGACCGCCTGCTGCGCCAGTTCATCGAGTATCCGCGCGTAGTCGAGGTGCGGGATTCCAGTTGGAACAATGCCGAAACTCTGGCCGCATTCGCGCAGAGAAACGTGGGCTTCTGCAACATCGACCAGCCCGTGATAGGACGCTCGCTAGCGCCCACCGAGCACGTGACGGGCGCGATCGGCTACGTGCGATTGCATGGGCGCAATTATGAGCAATGGTTCGATTCTGACAATCGCAACGACCGTTATAACTATCTTTACAGCGAGGTGGAACTCGCGGCTTGGAAAGAAAGAATCGAGAGGGTGGCTGGACGCGCGCAAACGACCTACGTGATCACTAACAATCACCTGGAGAGCAAAGCGGGCGTGAATGCGCTGGAGTTGAAGGCCATGTTAAGCCAAAAGCGGGTAATGGCTCCGCCGACACTGATTCAGAAATATCCCGAACTGCAAAAGTTTGCCGATGCCGGGGAAGATTCTGACGATGATTCTCGTCCGCAACTGCCGCTGAGAGCTTGAAGCTCTGGACATCAAGCGCGCCGCGCAATTTAAGGCCGGTGATTGCCAGAAATATTCATGGCTTCGGCGGCTGCTTCCTTGACCAGAAATCCCATCTTCGGATGAGTTGGTTCGAGGCGGACGGGAATGCCGAACTCGGCCAGCGCCTCAGAAGTCACCGGGCCGATGGAAGCAACCATTGTGCGTTGCAGGGCGGCAATCAAAGGATCTCTGAAATTCATCTCGGTCGCTACTTGCATCAAGTGGTGTACCTGGACGGCGGCGGTAAACAGGACCACATCAATGTGATTGTCGAGCAGGGCAGCGATCGCATTCTTGAGCGGTGCCAGGTCTTCAGGCAAAGCCCAATCGTAGACGTGGACGGTAAGTATTTCGGCGCCACGTTGCGTGAGACCGTCGACGAATTCCTTACTGGGGATTCCGTATTCCTGCACCGCGATGCGCTGGTTCTTCAGCGGTACATTGTTTGATTCGAGCACCTGCAGAATCTCCCGCCAGGTATTCGGTTCGGGAACGTTCCAGGTGATGGGCACGCCGAGTTCTTTTAGCGCGGCCACGGGCTTGGGCCCTCGGGCAAGAACGGGGACTTTGCGGAGCGCGTCCACAAATTGTTCCCGCGAACAAAAAGGTTCGATGGCGCGGGCCAGCGCGCGAGTGCCCACGCCGGTCAGGAAAATAATCAGGTCGAGCTTGCTTGCCAGTAAAGCGGCCGCAAAACGCGAGATATCGGCGCTGCCATCTGCGGGAACCTCCCTGGTGGCTGGTGCCACCAACGCCTGTCCGCCATAGTTTTCGATCAGCTTGGCGATTTCAGCTGACCGTCGGCTCTCAAAAGACAGAACCGTGCGTCCCTGAAACTTCGCCGCGATATTATCCTGCTTCGCTGGGACTTTTACGTCCATCGGATAATCGTAGCATCTATTGAAGGGACGGGAGACTGAGAGGCGAAACGGTTACGAGCGGAATTTTTCACATCGCGGCTTAACCTTAATTCGATTCTGCAAGGCGATTTCATTCGCCCCGGGCCGAACGTTTTCTTTGCGGAAAGGACTAAGTGCCAACAGTTGCGTGATCGGACATGCGCCGTTTGTTGTAGCGCAGGGCCACGTTCATGTAGACGTTGCCCAGGGAGGTTTCAAAGCAGATGACCAGAGCCTCGACGTCTTCGCTGGTCTTGTCGCCTTCGGCGCAGGTCAGTAAGAGCGGAGGATGAACGCGGAAGTGAAAGCCCTGATCGTTGAGAGCGCAGACGGCATTCCCCACCACCTGATTCGCCAGCTCGTAAATGGTTTCTTTGATCAGCGCGTCTGATTCGGGCAGGTCGGCGCCCGCATAGTGGCTGGCTACGCGCAGGGCGGTTTGCGGCTCGAGATCCAGAATGATGCGCCCTTCAATATCGCCGGTAAGGGCCACCATGCCCGCCACACCTTTGCGGCGATAGGCTTCCTCCTCCATGGAGAGGTTGCCCACCTTGGTGGTGCCCTGCAGGCCTTGGGACAACACAGCGTCGGCTGCGTTGATGAAAGGCTGAATCAGCTCCATCTTCATGCGATTAGACTCCCGCGCCGGCCGCGTTTATCACGGTGCCGTCTTCTCCCATTACGTACTTGATGACCTCGTACAGGACTTCAGGTTTTACAGGCTTCTGCACAAAATGGCGCGCCCCGCGTTGCAAGGCAGCCACAATGTTTTCCTGGTAACCGACCGAGGAGACCATTACGATACGGGCCTCCGGGTGCGCCTGCACGATCTTCTCCGCGGCCTCGATGCCCTCCATCTGCGGCATCGTGATATCCATCAGCACGATGTCGGGATGGGTACGATCGAACTCGCTGATCGCGGTGAGCCCGTCTCCGGCCTCGCCCGCCACCTGACCGCCGAAGGTCTCGATCATGCGGGCCAGATTCTTGCGTGCGAATACCGAATCGTCCACGATCAGGTAGCGTACCGCCTGTCCATCTTTACTGCGTTTGACAGCTGCAAACTGCTCCATAGCAACCTCCCCTTCCAATTTCACCACGGCGGTCTCCCGCCAGCCAAATGACTCAAGTCACCAGACCTGGATCAACAGTTTGTCCAGGACCTTAATTCAGCGCCCAGCACGAAAAGCTTTTCCTGCGGGTGCGCCCTCTTTCGAACGCTCATTGCGCCCGCACAGGACCTGTAACGTGGACGAAAGCACGTCCAAACCTACGATACGCGTGGCGTAGCCGCGTTCAACGGCGGCTTTGGGCATCCCATAAACCACGCAAGACTCTTCGCTCTGAGCGATCGTCATCCCCCCAGCCTTCTTCACTGCCCCTAAACCCTGCGCTCCGTCCTCACCCATGCCGGTCATCAGTACCGCAACGGCGAACCGGCCAAATTCCTGCGCCACACTGTGAAACAAAACGTCCACGCTGGGGCGGTGCCCGTTTACTGGAATATCGTCATTGAGCACCACAATGTCGCCCATGGGCAGCCGCTTTACCGTCATGTGCCGGCTTCCGGGGCAGATGAGCACGCGTCCTGCCTGCATTACATCTCCCGACTGGGCTTCCTTTACCCGCAAGGCACACAGTTCATCGAGGCGGCGGGCAAACATGTCGGTAAAGCCCTCCGGCATGTGCTGCACTACAAGAATCGTTCCTGGAAAGTCCGCAGGAAGTTGCGCTAACAGGAACTCAAGAGCTTGCGGTCCTCCGGTAGAGATTCCGATGGCGACTGTGCGGGTGGGCGGTGGCGCAGATCTTGAGGCCGAGATTTTTTCAGGGCGCGTCGGCGCTGCCCGCAAAGTTCCAGGACGCACCACCTTGCAATCGGCTGCGACTTTTATTTTTGCGATTAACTCGCGAGCCGCATCGGCCATGTGCACGGAAGCATCCTGCGGTTTGGTGACGAAATCGAAAGCGCCCAAGCCCAGAGCCTTGAATGTGATGGAGGCTCCTTCCGTGGAGTGGGAACTTACCACAATCACCGGCAGCGGTTCCCGGCGCATGATTTCCTTCAGGGTATCGATGCCGTTCATGCCCGGCATCTGCAGATCTAGCGTGACTACGTTGGGCTTCAGTTCCTCGATCTTTTTCAGGCAGAAGTTCCCATCCATCGCGGTGCCTACCACCTCGATGGATTGGTCGGTTTCGAGCATCTGCGGAATCAGCTTGCGCATCAATGCGGAATCGTCCACCACCAGCACGCGAACTTTTTTCGTACTCATGCCTGGCCTCCCGATGCGCTCAATGCCAGCCGGGCCCGATCGACCTGATTCAGCAGGAGTCCAAAGTTAGTCTTGCCCGCTTCCTCGGGGCGTAGCCGGGAGACGTGTTCCACCACAGCCAGCAGATTCAGAATCAGAACAACTTTTCCGTCTCCAAGAATCGAAGCGCCGTTCACCAGATCGGTGACGAAAGTCTGGTCGTCCAAAGCCTTGATCACCAATTCTTCTTCTCCTTGCAAAGCGTCGACGATCAGTCCGTATTTTTTTTCTCCGACCGTGATCACGAGAACAAAAAGCTTGACGGACTTGCGGTCGGCCGCCGTGACAGCACGGCGCCCCAGGCGCAAGAGAGGGAGCACTTGATTGCGCAGTTGCAAGACTTCATAGTGATCCACCTGGTGAACTTCCGCCTCGGTCGTGCGGGCAACCTGGTTCACGGCGTTCAGCGGAATGGCGTACAAGCGTTGCTCCACCCAGAACATCAGAGCCTTGATAATGGCCAGCGTGAGCGGCAGTTTCAGGCGGAAGGTGGTGCCCTGGCCGGGACGGGTTTCAATGTGAATCGTGGCCTTAAGCCGGTGCAGCACGCTTTGCACTACATCCATTCCAACTCCGCGGCCGGAGACCTCGGTCACTTGTTCGGCCGTACTGAATCCCGGACGGAAGATCAATTCGAGCGTCTCGGGCTCGCTCAAGCGACTCGCTTCTTCCGCCGTGACGATTCCCATCTCGATCGCTTTGGAGCGTATTTTCTGCGCATCGATACCACGACCGTCGTCGCTGATCTCGACCACAACCTGATTGCCCTGGTGCATGGCGTTTAAACGGATCGTTCCTCGCGGCGGCTTGCCCATGCTCCGGCGTTGTTCGGCCGGTTCAATGCCGTGACTGACTGCGTTTCTAACCAGATGGGTGAGCGGTTCGGCAATCGCATCGAGGATGCCCTTGTCGAGATCGGTTTCCTGTCCGCTGAGTTCCAGATCCACTTCGCGCCCGCACTGCCGCGCCACATCGCGCACGATGCGAGGAAAGCGCCGGAACAATTGGTCTACGGGCACCATGCGAATCTTCATGACGGAGCGTTGCAGGTCGTTTAAGACCCGCGCTTGAAAGGCCATCGCATCGGCGAACTTTCCGCGCAGCAGTTCCTTGGGATAGCGCTTGCCGAACTCATTCAGGGCTTGCTGCAGCATCGACTTGCCGATGATGAGTTCGCCGACGAGGTTGAGGACACTATCGATCCGGCCCGCTTCCACCCGCAGAATGTTTTCCGTGATCGCTTGTACCGCAGGTTCGGGCGCCGGAGCCTGCGCTTCGCGCAGGGCAGGCGGGACTTCGACAGCCGCCGCCGAAGATTCGCGAGCCGGAGTTTGCGCTTCCAGGCCTGCAACTTCTGGCAATGAGGGTTGGTTCGTCGCCTCCGCTTGGCCAACAGCCGGGGAGGATTTCGTCTCGCTTGCGGCCACGATCAAGGTCACAATCACATCCGTAGCGATCGTTGGAATGCGGCTCTTCGCTGCGATCTGCGCTTCCGAGTGCGAAGTGGCAAATACGAATTCGACCTGTTTTGTGGCAGCGGGCGATTTTGCATCCGGCCGCACCACCAGGACCTGGCCGATCCCGCTGATTGCGTTTTGGATCAGCTGCCGCGCGGCGATTGGCATGGTGCAGTGAGGATCAATCTTTACCGCTACGTCATAGAGGGCCAGGCCAGCGGCCTGCGCCTTAGCCATGCCGCGCTTCTCGGCATCGCTCCAGTCCTTGGCGGACTTCACAGCGGGCGCGGCTGATTTTTTCTTGCCTCGCGACTTCTTGGTGGCTGGGGCGGAGGTCAGTTCACTGATTCTCCGGAGGAGAGCGCCGGTGGCGGGCATCGGGCTTCCGCCGTGATAAGACGCAATCATGGCCGCAAACACATCTGCCGCGGTAAGGGCAATCTCGGCGAGAGGCCCGTGCGCGGCGGCGGTTTCCAAGGAGAGCGCGTCCTCGAACTGATGGGCGAGTTCGCTCAGTTCGCGCAGTCCGCAAGCCGCAGAATCGCCTTTGAGCGTATGCACCGTGCGCCGGATCGAACGCACAATCTCCTCATCGCCGGGGTGGTTCTCCAGCTTGAGCGATTCTTCGTTCAGCGCTTGCAGGAGTTCTTGCGAGGTTTCAAAGAACAACTCCCGCAGTTCCGCTCCGCGCTCGTCGGGCGAATCCGTCACTCTCGCACCTCAATCCGCTGATAAGCGGTTCCACTGTCGCGGTGCACCATCTGAAATTTATCGGTCAGGCCCAGCAGGCTTTCCGCATGGCCAACAAATAGGTAGCCGCCGGGATTCAGACAGCGGTAAAACTTCTCGATGAGGCGCTTCTGCTCCGCCTCGTCGAAATACATCATCACATTCCGGCAGAAGATCACGTCATTGCGCTGCGGCAGGTACTCTGTTTTCAAATTGTGAAAATCGAAGTGAATCATTTCTTTCAGCGCTTTTTTGATCGCATAACGGTCACCGACCTTGTCGAAATAGCGCAAGCGAAAGCCGTAGTCGACGGTGCTCATCTGGTGCTCGTTGTAGGCGCCTTCCTGTCCGGTGCGCAGCACGGAGTAACTGATGTCGCTGGCCAGGATTTCCACGCGCCAGGGCGGTGGAATCAGCGGTTTGGGCAGAGTCACTTCGATGGGCAGGGGATTGCGCAGATAGTAGTAAGCCAGAGAATCGACTGACATCATGGCCAGGGTATAGGCCTCTTGCCCAGTGGAGCAGCCCGCGCTCCAGATACGAATCGAGTACTCGCGGTGCGCCTGCTTCTGCTTGAGCAGGTCCTCCAACACATACTTCTGGAAGAGATCCAACTGTGCCTTGTGACGAAAGAAACTGGTTTCGTTAACCGTTAGATTCTCCACCAGTTTGGCCAGTTCTGCCTTGCCGTCCTGGCTAATCAGCAGCCGGTAGTAGGCATAGAAAGAATCGGCCTTGCACTCCTTCAGGCGTTTCAACAGGCGGTCCTGGAGGAAATGAGTACGGCGCTCGTCGAAATGCATGCCGCATTCCTGATACACCAGCGCCTGCAGAAGACGAAGCTCCGCTTCCGTCAAAATGGGAGCCGGTGCCGCTCCAGATGTACTCATGCTTTCTCTCGTCTCATTTTTTTCGTCACTTACCGTGTTGCGATAAAACTACCGCTCTGAATCACTTGCCGACGCTGCGTGTGCCTCTGCCGGGGCTGGTTTGCCTTCCGCATTGCTTTTGGTCTGCAGCAAGTTGGCCGGAGCCAGCAGCTTGCTCATATCGAGCAGAACAATCAATCGCCCTCGAACTTTTCCGAGTCCGGTGACGCAGTTCAACCCGCCCTCCTGGAACGCGGCGGGGGGCGCTTCAACATCTTCGCTGGGGATCTTCACCACCTCGGACGCGGAGTCAACGATCAACCCGGCTAACCTTCCGGAATGCTCCACCACAAGAATCCGGTTTCCCTTTTTCAACGCAACCTGCTTGATGCCAAAACGTTTACGTAAATCCATCACGGAGACGATTTTGCCGCGAAGGTTTATCACGCCCTCGAGATAGTCCGGCGCGTCGGGGACGGCGGTGATCTCCGGAACGCGCACGATTTCGTGCAACGAAGTGATGGGCACGCCATAGGTCTCACGCCCAATCTGGAAGCCCACGATATGGAGTTCGCGACTCATCGCTGGTGTGATCTCTCCTGGGTAACGTTCCTAGTAGCGTGCTCCCGCCGAGGCGCGCTTCGCATTCTGCGGCCTTTCGTCCGGTGTCAGCCGCGACGCCGACTCGCCCAGCGTGAAGCGGTCCATGAAATCAAGCAGACCGCGCGACATCTTCGTCATCTGCTCGGCCGATGCCGCCAGTTCGGTTGACCCGGAGGTCGACTGCTGCACCAGTTCTCGCATTCGCTCCATGGCTTTCACCACAGCTTGCGCTCCGGAAGCTTGCTCTTCGACTGCGGAGTTGATTTCGTGGGTGATCTCGTTCAGCCGGGTGGTAGCGCGGGCAATCTGCGAGGAGCCGTGCGACTGCTCGTTAGTGGCCGCACCGATCTCCTGCGCGAACTTGTAAACTTCGGTGACCACGTTCGATATCTTTCTGAGGGCGCCGTTCAGTTCGCCGCCCAGATCCAGGCCTTCGTTCACGATCCCGGTCGAGCGGTCCATGTTTTCCACGGCCTTGCGGGCTTCCTTCTGAATGCTTTGGATCAGTTCGGAGATTTCTTTGGTTGATTGCGCCGATTTTTCCGCCAGCTTGCGGACTTCGTCGGCCACCACCGCAAAACCCAGGCCGTGCTCTCCGGCGCGGGCCGCTTCGATGGCGGCGTTCAGCGCCAGCAGGTTGGTCTGTTCGGCCAGATCGTCGATGACTTCAATGATCTTTCCGATATCGTCGGCGCGTTGTCCCAGGGCTCCGATGATTTCACCGGAACTGGTGATGGTGGCGTTGATGCGGTTCAGGCCGTCGGTGGCCTTTTCCATGGTGGTGATGCCGCTATGCACTTCTTCGCGCGAGCGATTTGAAATATCGAGCAGCACCTTGGCGGTGTCGGCCACACGCTGGATCGAAGCCACCATCTGGTCGATGGAGGCTGAGGTTTCACTCACGCTGGAAGCCTGCACCTGCGTGCTCTTCACCATGTTCTGCACGTTCACGCTCATCTCGTGCATGGTGCTGGTGACCTCATCGATGGCCGAGGAAGCCTGTAGCCCAATCTTTGCCGAGTCATCCGATGCGTTGGCCACCTGCCCCGATGCGCTGGCGACCTGAGCCGAAGCGTCGCGCACGCTGCGCACCAACCGCCCCAATCCCTCCACCATCCGGGCAAAGGCATTGCCCAGCGTGTCGTGCGGAGAGCGCGGCTTCACCTCTACGGTGAGATCTCCTCCGGCGATCGCTTCGGAAACCGCTGCCATCTCCTTGAGGTAGGTAACCATTTTGGCGAAGGTTCGCGCCAGTTCTCCGATTTCATCCTGCCGGTTCACGTCGATGTTGTGTTCCAGATCGCCGGTATCGCCGATCTGCCGGGACACGGTCATAAGATCGGTGAGCGGTCCGGTGATCGACTTGGCGGTGGTGAATGCGATAAAGGTGCCCACGCCGAGCGCGACCAGCGTACTTATAATGGAGAACAGGATGGTCAGAGTGCTCGCGGTTTCATCGGATTTGCGTCGCGCGTCCACCAGTTTACGATTCTCTCCATCCGCCAGGTCCAGCGCGTCGGTCGAATTCTTCACCCAGGAAGACGCATCTTTTTGCAGATAGTAAATTTGTAATTCCGCAACCGTGGCATTGCCCGAGTCCACATCCTTGCGTTTTTCGATCAGGGTCTGAGCGAACTCCTTGTTCCAGGCTTGCTCCAGCTCATCCACCTTATCCAGAGCCGAGCGCTCCTGCTCGGAATTCGCCAGCGACTTGCCCTGGTGCAATTTTTCGGTGAGGGTGCGCAGACCCTCGTTCATCCGGTCGACTTCCCGGCTGTCGCCGCTGAGCAGATAGTTGCTCAGGTAGAGGCGGTTCTGCATCATCTGGAAGCGCACCTCGTTGGTGGCGTCCGCCAACTCGAGCGAGGCCCGGGCCGCGTCTTTGGCGGCGTGCTCCCGCTGTACCGCCAGCAGGTTCACGATGAACAGCACGACCACCATGCTGAGGATAATTCCGAAATTCTTATAAAGCCTTTTGCCGATCGTCATGCCGTTTCCTCCGGCTGCTACTTATCCGCCGTCCTACGGGTGAGCTTCGAACTTGAAATCCACCACGCCCGTGCTCTCCATCGGCGATGGTTCAAAGCGCCATTTCCTGACCGCCTCCAGCGCCGCGTTGGCCAGTACTGGATGTCCCCCGATAACCTTCGCGTCCTTCACGGAGCCGTTTGGGGCGACCACCACTTGCACTTTTACAGTCCCCGTGATGTTCATCTTGCGCGCCAGGTCGGGATAGACTGCCTGCACTTTGGTCTTCGCTCGACGCACGATCTCACTCCCAGAGTCCTGACCTCGAACACTCAGAGTTCCCACTCCCGCCACGACTGCAACTACTGCCAACAACGCTTCCGCCTTCCGAAAAGACACAGTTCCTCCTTGGCAATAATCCAGGTGATCCTGCCGGAGCAACGGCGGGGCCAAGCGTCACTTTTGGAAAAAACCAAAGTCACACGGGCGATCTGTTTGTAAAGCAGAGAGTTAACCCCAAATTCGTAGCGGTTTCATGCCTCGCTCGAGCGGACTAGTGCCGTCTCATCTTAGGTCTGGAACCGGGATCATTCTCAAAGTGAGAGCTGTCACGCCCAAGTTCTCGGGATTTCCCACTTAGGCACCCCTTTTTCCATTTCACTTGACTCAAATTGAGATAACAGGTTAGTTTTCCATTAGATTCAATCACTTGTAAGAATCACTAAGATCCTCTATCGGCAACTGGTGACGCTCTGAACATGGCAGGAGGCAACGCAACGCCGGAAGCCCGAATCCAGACCGACTCCGATGAGGCTTTTCAGAGACTCCTTCTGCGAGTAGCGGCGAAAGCTGCGGAGCGCACCGATCCCGGCTCGTTAATCCAGCTTTTCTGTCGACTTGCGCGTGAATTTTTTCAGTGCGGCGCGGTCTGTTTCTGGCGGCGTCACGAGGGTGGCGAACTTGTTGGGGAACAGGCGGACGGCGTCCTGGCCGAGGATTTCGTTGGGCTGCGTCTCCTTCCTCAGCAGAGCGGGATCCTGTCCGAGGTGGTGCGCTCCCGCCGGACCGCCTTTGCCAATGGAATGCGGTCTGACACTTTTCCGGCAGCACTGGGATTCGACGCTCACTCTCTCATGGTCGCTCCCTTGGTGGTGTTCGATGAAGTCATCGGCGTAGCGACCTTCGTCCATGATTCCAAGAATGATTTCTTTAGTGAGGATCTCACCGCCAAGGCGACCGTCCTCGCCGGACAACTGGGCAGCCTACTGGAAGCGGCAAGGCGGGGTGAAGTTTCCCGGGAAGAGCATCGCCGCGCTGAAATTCTCGCCGAGGTCGCCACCGCCCTGCACGGAAGTCCAGACGTGGATGCGGTTACGGAGGCACTCGCCAACCGGCTCCGCCTTTTATTGCGTACGCGTCTGGTTTCGGTGCTTCTAAAACGTGAGGGCCCATTTGAACTGCGGGCCGTCTCCGCCGAAACTCCGCAACTGGCAACCTCGTTCCGTGCTCGCCATGATCGCCAGACCATTCGCTTCGCCGCCGATCTGGCGCAACGCGCGGTTTCGGCTGGAGAGGCCATTACCGTCTCGGTGAGTAGCGATCAACACTCGCTGGGATGCGTGGTTTCCCCGGGTATTCTGATCGCGGCTCCCTTCGGCACCGCGCGTACGCAAGGCGCCATCCTTGTTTATCCGCGTACCGAAGGTGCTTTTACTTCGGAGGAGAAGTCTTTGGTCTCCGCAGTTGCCGGCTTCGGCGCCGTGGCCATGGCTCACGCCGAGTTGTGTTCCACCGCCCAGGGGCAGGTTCAGGAACTTCATCAGCTGCTGGCGATCTCCGCCGAACTCGGCTCCAGCGGCGACCTCGAACATTTTCTGCAGGCTTTCGTGCTGCGCGCCTCCGATTTTCTCGGCTATGGCCGGTGCTTCATCGCCTTGCTCGAAGAAGGACAGTTCCGGGTTCGCTGTGCTTACACTCAGGGAGAGCCGCAGCGGGTGGATACCGTTTTCCCGGAGGACATCGTCACCCGCGCCCTGCGGGAAAAGGAAGTTTTCTGGTCCGACGATCTGACCCAACTGGCCGGCGCGAATCTGGAGATTCTCGCGCAATACCAGGCCCGGCAATTGCTCGCGGTGCCTCTGTTGGGCGCCGACGGAAGAGTGCTCGGCATGTTCGGTGTGCTCGATCGTCTCGATGGCACCGGCATTTCTCAGCAGGACATTCGCCGTGCCCGCGCCCTGGCCGCCCAGGTTTCGGTGGTGCTCGAGGTTACCCATAACCTGCACCAGTCTGAACTGCATAGGAAGCGCTCCGAGGCGCTTACGCAACTGGCGCGCGAGATTGATGGCCTGCTGCGCCTGCCCGATTTCGCCGGCAGGTTTATCGAGCGGGCCATCGCCTTAGCCGGAGCCCGCGCCGGTGCGGTCGCCCTTTTGCAGAATGGACGATTCCAGACGGTCGCGCTGCATCCCCTGCCGCCCGAAGATCGCGCGCTGCAGCCGCGATTTGCGCAGGCCCTTTCCGAGTTGGCCGCGCAGCGGTCGGAAGCCGTCGTCTCTGGCTCCGCCGCTGAACTGCTCGGTCCTGACCTGGCCTCGAGTTTAGGCTGGAACGACTTAGTGGCGGTTCGGCTTCCCGCTCCCAATGGAGAGCTCGCTGGGTTGCTCTGCCTCTCCGGACGCACCGGTCCGCTCGCGGCCGAAGACCGCGATCTGCTGGAAGCTATAGCTGCACACGCCGCCATGGCCCTGGACAATGCGCGCTTGTTCACTCGCATTGAACAGTCGAACCGCCACTGGCTGGAAATCTTTGACGCCATCACCGATCTCATCGTGGTCCACGATGAGTCCGACAAGGTCCTGCGCGTTAACCGATCCCTGGCCGCGATGATCGGGGTTGCACCCAGCGAACTCATCGGCGTCAACATGCGGGCTCTGCTCGCCCTGACCAACGAAGCCACGCTTTATTCCTGCCCTTTTTGCCGTTCCATGGGCGAAGACAGCGACGAATTCGTTCATCCCGCCCTGGACCGCACCTATCTGGTTTCAACCTCGCGCGTGCCCGGCGCTTCCGGCGAGAACCTGCAAACCATTCACGTCCTTAAGGACATCACCGACCGCCGCGAGGCCGAACGCCGTTACCGCGAACTCTTCGACAACATTCAGGAAGGATTATTCTTCAGCACGCCCCAAGGCCAGTTTGTCGAAGTCAACGATGCCTTGGTGGCGATGCTTGGCTATTCCAGCCGTGAAGAACTTCTGCAGGTTGATATTCCGACCCAGGTCTATTTTTCTCCCGAGCAGCGCGACCGCCACGCCGAAGCCATGGAAAAAGACGGCTACATGCGTAACTTTGAGGCTACGCTTCGCCGCAAAGACGGCTCTCCCATCTACGTGCTCATCAACGCTTTCGGCATGTACGACAATCTTGGGCGTTTGCTGCAGGTTCGCGGCCTGATGCTCGATGTCACCGGCCTTCACACCTATCAATCGGAACTGCAGCGCGAGCGCGACTTCTCCGGCAAGATCCTCAGCAACACGCAGAGCTTCATTCTGGTCTCCGACACCGCCGGCCTCGTCAGCTATGCCAACCGCCGCTGGTACGAAGCCGGGTTCGAGCAGCGTCAACTGCTGGGCCGACCCCTGCTGGAGCTGGCTGCTCCCGGCTACATCCGTCCCCTGGCGGATGCGCTCGAGGCCATCCTTCGCGGTGAACAGGTCGACAATCTGGAATTGCAGATCGTGCGG
>Ga0209333_1000333_pt1 | contig 26483 bp, 35 predicted proteins | sample BlaSpr_A8_OM2_O3_FD_187982 | JGI IMG/M metagenome (GOLD analysis project Ga0209333, IMG submission 187982) | Forest soil microbial communities from Thunder Bay, Ontario, Canada - Black Spruce, Ontario site 2_A8_OM2_O3 (SPAdes) (version 2) | ecosystem: Environmental > Terrestrial > Soil > Boreal... | reverse complement strand
CAAAGCAAAGCATTTTTCCGGGTGCTATGAAGGCCGTACCTTTCAAAGCGGATTTATGAACTTGCGGCAGGCTGAAAGCCACGCTCTTTCATAACCGATTGATGAGAAGGGTTCCAGGGGCTGGAATTGAGGATTAGAAAATATGGCGATACGTTGGGATAAATTTACGGTGAAGTCGCAGGAGGCGGTGCAGGGCGCGAGCCAACTGGCGGCGGAGAATGGCAATCCGGAGATATTGCCGCTGCATTTGCTGGCGGTGCTGCTGGGGGATCAGGAAGGCGTGATTCCGGCGGTGCTGGAGAAGATTGCGGACGACGAAGTTCTGGTCACATTCGATGAGCCGCAGCGGGCGATTACTCCGGGGCAGGCCGCGGTTTTCTATGATGAGGATATTGTTGTGGGCGGAGCCTGGATTGCATAGCAGACTGACATCAGGCTAAAGCCTTCGTCGACTTCGGCAGCGCTACGCGGGTGGTGTCTTGTGAAAAATTTGCTTGCCCTGCTGCTGTTTGCTCCCTCGTTTTCGTCGGGGCAGAGTCGCTTCGCTGGTACCTGGGAGATGAAGATGGATACCATCAAATTCTCCCAGCCGCCCGAGCAATACAGGATAGAGAAGGGTATGTTCCATTGCTTGAGCTGCATCCCGAAAGTCGATGTAAGAACTGATGGACGTCGACATAATTTTCGTCCGCGTGGTGGACCCTAGCTCAGTCGAGTTCACCTATTAGCGAGAAGGCAAGCGCACGTTTCATTGCAGCGAAACGGTGTCGTCGGATAAAAACACCATGACGGAGCAATTTGCCAATACGAGCGAAGCTCAACCGGTTTCGGGAAAAGCGAAGTTTACCAGAGTCGGCAAGGGCCCGGTTGGAGCGCACGTGCTTTCGGGTTCGTGGGTGATGAACACTGTCAAGAACGATTCCATCAGCGGTCCCGCGAATACGTATCAATCCACGAAAGATGGGCTGAAATGGTCCGACAAAAACAGCCAGACTTATGATGCGAAGTTTGACGGCAAGATTATACGGTTGACGGAGACGCCGGTCACACGATGGTTTCGCTGAAGCGGATTGATGAAGATACCGTTGAGCAGACTGAGAAGCAGGATGGAAAAATCATACGGGTAACGCACATGACGATTTCTAAAGACGCGAAGTCGATGGAAGTTGAATCCAGCACGCCACAAGGGGCCACTATGAGCTACACAGCGGAGAAGCCGCAATAGTTGGAATCAACTCTTGCCCGGCTGAAGTGACGATGAATCAACGGATGGGGAAACATTGAGGGAGGAACCTGGGCCGGCACGCAGGGAATCCAGGAAAGATGCGCCGGATGTCTTCAGCTTCTGTTCCAGCCGCGCGGTGCAATCGCAACCGCCACATGCCCAGGGCTCTTCACCGTTTTCGTCGCGACACTTGCGCCGGTCGTGCGTGTCCTGCACTCGCGCTAGCTCAAAATATTCTTCCCAATAAGCCTGTTCTTCCTGCAACGGAGTTGGGCAGTAACAGACTTCCACCCAGCGCACGGTTCCATCCTCACCGAGCCGAGCCTCCTGCATGTTGCGAAGATATTCGCCCTCGGCCACGGAGCCTTGCCCGAGCGTTCCGCTTTGAATAGCTTCGCGCAAGGCAGGCTAAGAACCGGATTTCACGCGGGCTCGAACGAGGTAACGCATGGGACTGGCTGAAAAAGGGCACTAGGCCAAATGAAAAATATCTATACCACCGGAGTCGAGTCTAGATGAACATCTCGTCCTGTGGAACCGGCCGTCGCGGGACGCGGCTGTCGCCATTCTTCCGGCCACGATTGCCGAGTAAGAATTCAACGCCCGCAGTCACGCCGCGGAAAATTCCCGACACCTGGCGCACCGGAGAAACTACGGTCTTAGCCACCAGATCGGAAGTCTGTTCCACGCGGTCAAAAGTGCGGCTGAGCATCTCGTCAACCCGAATTACCTGCAGACGTGCGCGATCCATGGCGTCGTTCACTGTCGCATCCACGCGCTGCACTTCTGAACGAACGATAGAGGTTGTTTCCACCAAATTATCAGTAACAACCTGCAGCTTGGGTTGCAACTCAGAAATATGATCGAGGAGTTGGCCTACCTTGGGTCGCAACTCCGTCATGGTCAAATTCGCAGAATCGACGGCCGGAAGAGCTTTTGCTTTCACTTCCTCGACCACTGCCTCCATCCTGGCCGTGGTCTTGCGAACCGCGAGGTACAAAGCAACCAGGATCAAAGCTTGCAGAACCACTGCCGCCGCAGTGGCTGCGATAAACACGGGGACGAGATTTTCCATCATGAGGACGCTCCTGGGAGAGCTAGGAACCGGCGCTGAATTACACACCCTTTGTGGGCGCGGACTCCGTTGTGGCTTCCGTGTATGCTTGTCGTCCAGCCTCGTAAGCGGCGCGAAACTGATCCTTCTGCTGATTGACAACGTCGCGGCCTTTATCCACCCACCCCGAAGCCTGTTCGCGAGCTTCACGTGCTCGGTTACGAACGTAGTCGCTGCCTTGCTCGGCGCGAGCGAGAAGCTCTTCGCGCGTCTCTCTCCCTGCACGGGGCGCGTAAAGAACTCCGATGAGTCCCCCCAAACCCAAACCTGCCAGGAACCAAACGAAACTGCTGCCATCACGATCAGCCATACGAAATACCTCCTAAATAAATGCTTGATTACTAATCGGATGGTAGCACTGGCATGGGGTAAATACAATTACGGCGGTACCCCTAGGCGGGCATCGGCGACACTGCAATCTTCAGCAAAGTCCTGCCTATTTTTGAGTGGGATTCGCGGGCGCGGGCGTTGCCGGCTGGGTTTTGACAGGGGCAGATTTCATACCCTGCAAGACGGACTTTGGACCACCAACTTTTATGGCGTTTACCGAAAGCGTGATCGAGGTCAGCATGAACAGAACGGCTGATAGGGTGGTGGCTTTTGAAAGAGCAGTGGCTGCGCCGCGAGGGCCGAATGCTGCCTGGCTACCCTGTCCTCCGAATGCGGCGGAGATGTCCCCGGCCTTACCGCTCTGCAGCAAGACAACAATGATGAGGAACAGGCATACGATGACGTGAACGATAGTGACAAGAATGATCATGGAATCGACAATCCTAAATTTGGCCGGAATAAGCGCGCGTTTTACGGGAACGCACGGCAGATAGCCTTCTACTTCCTACTCCAGTTTGGCATTAGCCCGGCCATCGGTCAAGGCCGCAGCGGTTACGCGCCGTGAGGCATGCAGCCTATTGAGCCATGGTGATTTGCTTGCCTGAATACTGGACGATTTTGTCGGGATGATCCTCTGGACCGATTCCTACCCCGTGATTCTCTCTTACGAATACGACTTGAAAGGAACGGTGATCCAGCATGCCGGGAACTGACCCCTGCGGTCGCCAATGGTCAACGTGTGCCGCGCATCATCCCAATGAAAAAGGATGACCGCGTACTCGCCCTTTTCGTAGTTGTAATTGTCGTTCTCGTCTTCGTATAGGGAGAAGTCGCCGTCGGCGCCGGCATACACGCGAATTTCGATCGGGTCTTCGGGCTTTTCTGTGGTCCACTGTTGGTCTGGTCCGAACGGTAGAATCGATCCGGCGCGAACGTAGAGCGGTATTTGATCGAGCGGCGCCATCGCGTTGATGGCTCGCGCGCCTTCCCCTGCAGTGCCCCTCCAGAAGTCATACCACTCGCCCTGGGGCAGATAGAGCCACCGGGCGGTGGCGGCAGGTTCGGTAATCGGATTGACTAGGAATGCGGGGCCAAACATGAATTGATCACCAGTGTTCTCGGCGCGCGTGTCCCCACGAAAGTCCATGACAAGCGGCCGCATGGGTGTGTAACTCTCGCTCGTTGTTTTCCAGGCCAGCGAATAAATGTAGGGCAGCATGCGGTAGCGCAGCCGGTCAAAGCTAACTAAAATCTTTTTGCGCTTCCGCGCCGTAGGACCACAATTCGTTCTCACCGGGGCGACGTGTGCCATGCACCCGCAGGATTGGGTTAAAAGTGGCGTACTGGAACCAGCGCACAAATAACTCGCGGAATGCGGGATCATCGGGATTACCGAAGACAAAGCCGCCAATATCGGTGGTCCAATAAGGAATGCCGGAGAGCGAAAAATTCAGGCCAGCGGGAATCTGCCGACGGAAACTGAGCCAATCGGAATTAATATCACCCGACCATGCCGTGACTGCATTTCGTTGCGAACCGGAAAATGCGGAGCGCGACAAAATGAATACACGTTTTACGCTGGACGCGCTTCGTTGTCCATCGTATACCGCAGCCGTGTCGAGCAGTGGATAGACGTTGACGTATCGATTGCCGCTGCCGGCTGCCAGTTTGTGATCAAGCAGGATGTTCTCTTCCTGGCCCTCGGTTTCTTTCGGTTGTGTCCATCCACCAGGCGTCGATGCCCAAGCTGAACAATCCTTCGTTTACTTTGTCCCAATAGTATTTCCGTGCCTCCGGATTGGTCGCGTCGTAAACGGCCATACCTTCCGCGTGATATGGAGGTTTCGCGTACTTGAATTTGTCGACAAACCAGCCTTGCTTATCCATGTAGTCGTAGTTCGCCGACCCCGGCTCAAAAAAGGGCCAGATGGAAATCATCAGATGGAAATTCTCACTGTGAAGAGTATCGACCATCGCCTTCGGATCGGGATAATTCTTGTTGAAGACGAACTCGCCTTTGCGGTTCCACCATAACCAGTCCTGAACAATGTTGTCGACCGGAATGCGCAGATCGCGATATTTCCTGGCTATGCCAAGAATTTCCTCCTGGGATTTGTAGCGATTCTTGCACTGCCAGAAGCCGTACGCCCACTTACCGAACATCGGCGCCTGTCCTGTCAAAGCACGATAACTGGCAATAATTTCGTCGAAGTCGGGGCCGTAGAGGAAGTAGTAGTCGATCGCGTCCGCCACTTCCGAGCTGATATAGAGATAGTTGGCGAAGCGGTTATTGAACTGGCTTCTCGAATCGTTGCTCCAATAGATGCCGTAGCCTCTGCTGGAAAGCATGAGTGGCACGGAGATGTTGCTGTTGTCCTGCGAAATGTCGATTGATTCGCCGCGGTAGTTCCAGACTCCCGCCTGGTGCTGGCCGAGCCCATAAAGTGCTTCGTGCGTGCCATAGAGATTGATCAACGATTGAGCCTGATAGGTATCTTCGCGGTTGACCTTGACGGGGGTTAGTTTGCGCGAAGCCTCCTGCAGCAGCGAGTTTCCATGCTCGTCGGTGAAGTTGATGGCGCCGTCTTTTTTGGCAACGACGATCTTCAACCGTGCGGTGCTCAAAGTCGCTGTTTCAGCGGAAGAGTTCATGGTCCATTTCGTCGTCGGCCAGCGCTGCTTGATGAGAACGTAATCCGGCTTCGTGGGAAAAGAAGACGTCGGAGAGTAGAGGACATGGATCACCGTGTCGGAGCAAACTTCGATCTTCAGGAAACCGGTCGCCAACTCGAACAAGGCTCCGTCTGATTTCTGTTGGACCGATTTGACCGGATTCATCGGAGTCCATTGGGCACTCGACTTGAGAGGCAGCAGAATGCGGGCGACGAAAAAGACAAGGAGAAACCACGAAGCAGTTTTGTTCATTCTTAGGTCTAACGTTTTCAGGAAATCGAATCGGAGCCAGGAAACTGGTATAGTCTTGCCCGTGTGTTGAATGAAAGCCCGCCACTCGTTTGGCGACGTAAATTGTAAACGCCAACCACTGTCGCCGATACGCTTTCTTTGGTCCCGAAAAATATGCGAGCTTCTGTCAATTTTGTATGTGCGCGCTCACGCCTTGCCTGGATTGCCGGTCTGCTGATGTTCTCCATGGCGATGGTTTTATCTGCTCAATCGCCGGCAACGGATCCGCCGGTAATCGAGAAAACGTGGCAGAAAGCCGACATTAAGTATGATGGCGCGCGAGCGAAAATCCTCAAAAAGGTCGACGAGCAAGTGGATCGCGGGCCGTTCCGCGCGGACTGGGAATCTCTGGCGAAGTACCGGGAGCCGCAGTGGTATCAGGATGCCAAGTTCGGCATCTTCATCCATTGGGGAGTCTATTCGGTGCCTGCTTTCGGCAGCGAATGGTATCCGCGAAACATGTACCAGCAGGGGTCGCCGGAATACGAGCACCACATTGCGACGTATGGAGCGCAGAACAAGTTTGGTTACAAAGATTTCATTCCCATGTTTAAGGCGGAGCACTTTGATCCGGCGGCCTGGGCACGGCTGTTTCGCGAGGCAGGGGCAAAATATGTTGTCCCCGTGGCCGAGCATCACGATGGGTTTCCGATGTATGAATCGAGCCTAACGGACTGGTGCGCGGGCAAGATGGGACCGAAGCGCGACATCCTGGGCGATCTAGCTCAAGCCATCCGCGCCGAGGGATTGCATTTTGGCGCGTCGTCGCATCGTGCCGAGCATGATTGGTTTTTCGACGGCGGCCGTGCCTTCGATTCTGACGTGAACGATCCAAAATACGGGGATTTATATGGGCCCGCGCATGTACGCCGGTTGCGGCCCGGTTATGATAACGATCTGATCGAGGATTGGACCTACGTTTCGCCCGAATATGCGGACGATTGGCTGGCGCGCACTGCCGAAATCGTAGAGAAATATCATCCTGATCTCATTTACTTCGATTGGTGGATCGGGCAGCCTTCTTTTCGCAGGAACATCAGCCGGTTTGCCGCTTTCTATTACAACCAGGGAGCCGATCGTGGGACGGGTGCGATAATAGATTATAAGGACCACGCGTTTCAGGAAAATTCCGCGACCCTCGACATCGAACGCGGCCAATTAACCGACATCCGTCCGAGTCATTGGCAGACCGACACTTCCGTCAGCAATAAGTCCTGGGGGTACGTGCACAATGACACGTACAAGACTTCCGAGTTCGTCGTTCATCAGTTGGTGGACATCGTCAGCAAAAATGGGAATTTATTGTTGAATATTGGTCCGCGCTCCGACGGCACTATCCCGGAGGAAGAGCAGCAGATTCTGCGCGAAGTGGGCGCATGGCTGAAAGTGAACGGCGAAGCGATCTACGGTACGCGGCCCTGGAAGATTTGCGGCGAGGGGCCAACCAAGGTTGCCGGTGGCGCGTTCCATGACACGGACACGAAGCCATACACGGAGGAAGATTTTCGGTTCACCAGGAAGGGATCGACTCTTTACGCCATTGGATTGGCCTGGCCTGCGGGCGGCGTAGCACATATACACAACCTTGGGACGGATACACCCGGTGGCAGCCCGGAGATCCAGAGGGTTACGCTGCTGGGCTCTGAGGCTCGAATCGAATGGCAGCAGCAAGGCGACGGCTTGACCGTGAAACTCCCGGCACAGGCTCCAAGCAAGTATGGATATGCGTTGCGCATTCAACTGCCGAGGTGAGGCAATACTACGTAAGACTGCTCGGCGGAGGTTGGAAGGATGAGATCAGGAACGGCGACTCGCTGCCTTGCTTAAACCCTCACACCAGGCTTGGAGAGCCATTTCCCGCGCGGCGCGCAACTGCATGACGGGGTCACCGGTAGGATGGAATTCCATCGCGGCAATTCCTTGGTAACTTAGCTCGGCGAGTTTCGCAAAGATGTTCTGGTAGTTGATCTCGCCTGTGCCCGGTTCGTGACGGCCGGGGACGTCTGCGATGTGCACCAGTCCGAGATACGGGATGCTGTTCTGCAGTTTTTCGATGAGATTTCCGGCGGCAGTTTGCTCATGGTAGAAGTCGTAGAGCAACCGTACTTGCGGGTGATCCACGGCTCGAACGACCTCGAGCGCTTCCGCAATTTCGGTTAGGTAGTATTGCGGGTTTTCTTCCGGGTCGATGGTTTCGAGCAGCAGCCTGACTGGCTCGCCATTGATGGACTTGCCTTCCACGACCTTTGCGGCCGCTTTCAGCGTGTCGATACAACACTGATGCTGCACGTCCCGAGGAACTCCAGGAATCCGGTTGCCGGAAAGGAAGATCATGCTCGGGCAATCGATTCGCTCCATGACGGGCAGGGTTTGGATAAGTTCCGCGAGCAACGCCGCTCTGTGCTCCGGGTTGCTGACGCCGTATTTCAGTCCGGCGGTGCAATCGAAGGTGATGCCGAGTTCTTTTCTTTTGGCATTGGCGCGCTTGAAATCTTCTTCCGTCCATTTGCTGTATTCGCCGACCAGTTCGACGTTGCGGTATCCAGCTTCCGCAACTTTTTCTAAACGCTGTTCGAAGGGGAGGTTGGTAAACACCGTCCAGAGCATGATGGACAGATTGAAGGGTGAAGTGGATGCCTGGCTCGGGTTGGTCGCGGAGGTTGACTGGCCGCTAACCCAGTTGGAGGTGTGGCCGAGGGCGCAGGCTCCCACTACCGTTCCTGCGAGTTGTTGAGTAAAGGTTCGTCGATTCATCGTTCACTCTCTTGACAGCCGGGAATTGGGATATTCGAACGGCATTCCGGGAAGAACTTGGCCGCGTGACGTTAGCATATCTTGGAGCAACTTATTCACTCTGGCGAAAAAGATTTCCGTTGAATAATGTAATCCTTTTCGATTCGGGTCTGTAGGCGTTTACAGGGGCACGTTACCCTGACGCTAGCTGCATTCGTAGCTCTGGCCACGGATGGCGTTTGACATGCTAGGCTGGCAAAGTAATCGCTTGCAATCGTGGTCTTTCGCGGTGGTTGGGTTTGCCTAGCAAAGGTTCTATCGGATTAAGGAAATGAAGTCGAAAGAGCTGGCCCGGAAATTTGCCACCATATTCGTTGGGCAACCTGCCGTTTTCAGCGCGCCTGGACGGGTCAATTTAATCGGGGAGCATACCGATTACAACGAAGGTTTTGTCATGCCGAGTGCCATCGGTTTTCGCACTCGTGTGGCTATATCGCGCCGTCCCGAACCCAAGCTGCGGATTCAGTCCGAGGAGTTTGCTCAGTCCTTCGAATTCGATTCGAACAATCTGCCGCAGAAAGCTACCGGCGCATGGTGCGACTATGTGCTGGGGATTGCGGTTGCCTTACAGCGGAACGGCCACGGGTCTCCGGGCGCAAATTTGATGGTGCAGAGCGAGATCCCGATGGGCGCAGGGCTGAGTTCCTCGGCGGCCATCGAAGTAGCCAGCGCACTCGCTCTGCTAAGCCTGAACAACGCGAGTCTACCGTTGGCCGATATTGCGAAACTCTGTCAACACACCGAGAACACTTTTATTGGGGCACGTGTTGGCATCATGGATCAGTTCGTCTCCTGCCTGGGACAGGCGGGACACGCCCTCTTGCTCGACTGCCGCTCTCTCGAATTCGAGCTCATCTCCATTCCCGACAAGGTCAGACTGGTGATTTGTAATACGATGGTGAAACACCAGCACGCCAGCGGGGAGTACAACCGGAGGCGTGAGGAGTGCGAGCAAGGCGTGAAGCTCCTGGCAAGATGGTGTCCAGAGATTCATGCTTTGCGCGATCTATCGATCGATCAACTCGCTGCGCATGCGCAAGATATTCCCGAGATCATTTACAAGCGATGCCGTCACGTGGTGAAGGAAAACGAGCGGGTGCTGGCGGGAGCACGCTGCCTGCGCCGCACCGACTTGAAGGGTTTCGGAGAGATCATGCGACAGTCGCATCGCAGCCTTCGCGATCTGTATGAGGTGAGCTGCCGTGAGCTGGACATCATGGTGGAAGTGGCCGAGGGTCTTCCGGGCTACTACGGCGGCCGCCTGACCGGCGGTGGATTCGGTGGATGCACCATCAATCTGGTTGCGGAATCCGAAGCGCAAGCTTTTGCCGATCAAGTCTCGAGCCGCTATCAGCAAGCTGCGGGGATCGAGCCGGCGGTGTACATCTGTTCCGCGGACGACGGTGCGAGGATCGAGATCGACGGTATCGAATAAGTCACCGAACAAATCCGGGAGTGAAATCGAGAGACTCACGCGAGCTTCCGGCTCCGTTGCGGTTCCCGACTGTGCTTTAGCCTGACCGGCTCGGGTCGAGTCTCGCGCCAGCAGGCAGGTGCCTGGAGCTGGTTTCAGCGGCATCCCAGCGGATACTGAAGACTGACCTGCGAGGAAACGAATTAGCGTGGATTTAAAACAGCTTCGAGGCAAATCGCATCGCCGCTACAATCCGCTGACCCGGGACTGGATTCTGGTTTCGCCCAATCGCACCGACCGACCTTGGCAGGGCCAGACGGAGAAGCGCGCCGATGCTTCATCTCCGGCCTACGATCCTAACTGCTATCTCTGTCCAGGAAACGCGCGTGCGGGTGGGATACGCAATCCCAAGTACTCCGCGACTTTTGTTTTCGATAACGACTTCGCTTCGCTGCAACCTGATCTACCGAATCTAACCGTCAAAGACGGGAAAAAGAATCTGTTGATCGCCAAGGCTGAGAGTGGTCGTTGTCGGGTTATTTGTTTTTCACCGCGTCACGACTTGACGCTCGGGCAGATGGAAGTCGCGGAAATCGGCGCGGTCATCGATATGTGGGCGCAGGAGTATAGAAGTCTCGGCAACCTTCCGTATATCAACCACGTACAGATTTTCGAGAACCGTGGCGTGATGATGGGGAGCAGCAACTCTCATCCCCACGGCCAGATATGGGCCACGCAAACCGTACCCAACGAACCGCGGAAGGAGCAAGAATCATTCGAAGACTATCGCTGCGAACATAGCGGTTGTCTTCTGTGTGACTATCTTGCCCTAGAGTTGGAGGCCAGAGAGCGGATCGTGTGCCAGAACGATTTCTTCGTCGCGGTCGTACCTTTCTGGGCGATCTGGCCCTTTGAAACCCTGCTATTGAGTAAGCGGCACGCGGGCGATATCGCCGCACTCGACGCGACAGAACGCGCCAGTCTGGCGGACATCCTGCAACGTCTGACCACGCGCTATGACAATTTGTTGCGGATTTCCTTCCCTTACTCCATGGGTTTTCACCAGCGTCCTACCGATGGAGGCGAACATTCGGAGTGGCACTTTCACGCGCACTTTTTCCCGCCGCTGCTACGCTCGGCTACGGTCAAGAAGTTTATGGTGGGTTTTGAGCTGTTGGCCTCGCCGCAGCGCGACATGACGCCGGAACTGGCAGCCGAAAAATTGCGCGAGCAACCGGAAGGGAACTACTTGCCGTAAGGGATTGCCGCAGTTAGATAGAACTTCATCCTGGCAAAATTTCCTTCAGCGCCCACTCGATTCTGTCGACTTCTTCGCGGATTACTCTGATCGACTGTTGGTTCTTCCCAGGGTGGGCCAAAGGAGTAATTCCCTCGACTGCTCCTCGGATTTGCGAATTCCGAGCCCAAATAAAGTTAAGGCGGGCGCTCCTCTGCTTGCGATTTCTGTACACATCGCCGACGAATTTTGTAGCGAGCCAGGCAAACACTAAACCAAAAAGCAGCTCAACCGGAATACGATCGGTGATACCGTCGAACTCTGAAAACAGAAAGCGATAAACCGCTTCACCCATCCCAAACGAGGCAAACAGTACGGTTATCCCGAACAAATATACCTTTACTCGCTCCATTGGTTGAAAGCGTATCGATTCGTCTCTTCCGTCCTGTGTCCCCACAAAGTTGATCGCCATACTTCCCCCAAAATTTCGCCGCTACCGAAATGCAAGGTGCGGTATCAGCGGCAGCTTATTTGGAATGATAACTTGAAATTGCGGACCGGTTTGACCTTTTTTGCTCCAGCCCTCATTTCTACCGATGCCCTGCGTTACAATTACCGCCATCGGGTTCGTCATTGGGGTTCGACCCGCGCCTGCGGGATCACAAACGCAAACTAAGGATAGGTTCCCATGAACGTCCTGTTACTCTCGATGCCGGATTCCTTCGAACACATGCCCCCGGCGGTCGTCCGCATGCCCAACGGCGCGCTCACGTCGTTGGCGGGAAATGTTGATCCGCATCACCACGTGGCTGTTGCCGATCTGATTCTGGTTCAGCGCCGGGTTCGTGAAGCCGTGACCAAACTGGTTGGCCAGCTTCATCCCGAAGTGGTTGGACTCTCCATCATGACATTTCAGCGCCGGACAGCCGGGCGCATTATCGAGCTGGTCCGCGCTCTGCGCCCAGGTGTGAAGATCGTGGTGGGCGGCTACGATCCCAGCCTTGCCCCCGAAGCTTATGAGGACATGGGCGTCGACTATCTGGTGCGCAGTGAGGGCGAAGTCACCTTCCGCGAATTGTTGCGTGCCGTTGAAGCGGGCTCCGGCTTTGACCAGATCTGTAGCCTCTCCTACCGCAAGGGCGAGAGTTGGGTACACAATCCTGCGCGGCCTCCGCACCGCCTTGAAGACAAAGAAATCCGCCCGCCCAACCGTGACGCGCGCGTATTGCAGGGATATACATTCATGGGCCGCCAGATCGATGTGATCGAGACTTCCCGCGGCTGTACCTACGATTGCAGTTTCTGCTCCATTATCGAGATGCGCGGCCGCAACTTCCACACCTACTCGTTCGATCGTGTGCTGGATGACATTCGCGATGCCCGCGATCACGGGGCGCGGACCATTTTCCTGGTGGACGACAACATTACGCTGAACGTGAAGCGCTTCGAGGGACTGTGTGAGGCCATTATTGCCGCCGGTCTTAATACTCTTGATTACTTCGTGCAGGGCATGACATCCGCCATCGCCGACCACGGCGAAACCCTGGCCCCGCTGATGCGGAGAGCAGGGTTCCGCTACGTTTTTCTCGGCATCGAAAATATTTTGGATGGCGACCTGGAGTTTCTAAAAGCCTCGGCAAAAAATACGAAGCGCACTAACGGCGAGAACACCGGAAACGCCACCCTCAAAGCCATCGACTACCTGCGCCGCAATCAGATGTATGTGGTCGGCGGATTGATTGTGGGCAGTCCGGGCGACACGCAAGAGTCGATCGAAGCGAATCTCGAGTTCGCCCGCCGGTACGTGGACTGGCCCTACATTCAACATCCCACGCCATACCCGCGCACGCCCATGACGAAAGACTTCCGCGATCAGGGTTTGATCATGAACGAGCGCCTGGAGGAATACGACGGAACAACGGCCGTGGTGCGGACCGAACACGTGCCGGCGGAAGAAGTAGAGTTCCTCCGCTGGAAAGCCGAGCGCTGGATGAAGTTTCATCACGTCCCGGTGGCGCTTCGACACGACCCGAAATTCGTACTTTTCAGCGGCTGGAAGATGCTGAAGCATACTTTCCGGGGCACTTCGATTCGTTCCATGCTAGGTCTGGAGAGCGAGAAAAAAGTGTTCGAACGGTATCGGGCAATCCGGCGGGCCGAGCGAGAGTACGTGTGAGGAACCTGGCCGAGGACGATTTGTAAGCAGCAGCAAATGACTATCGTCGTTTGCTGTCTGTTTTTCCCGATCAAGTTTTTCGTACGGAAGCCGCCTCCATTTCCCATAGTCCGAGGTGTTGTCGTTCATGTTGACGTCGCCACATCTGCAACCAAATCGTCTGCCTGCCAGGAGGAACGCACTACAGACGGGCAATGCTGATCTTCGGAAGTTGTGGATGAAAGATTCTCCTCGGGAGTGATCGTAGTAGAGCGGATGCGCTGCTGCTGATGCCTCACTGTCGTCGTGCTCGTTGTTCTGGAGCATTACTGTCGCCTGTTGCACGAGGAATCGACACACTACCAAATTAATTCCCACTCTTCTCACTCACGAATGTGCCATCCCGGCGGGCCCCGTCGTTTTCCTCTTTCGGCTCCTTTTCTTGGCGCGCTTTGCCTTGGCGGGCGCGGAGACCGAACGCCCCGTTTTGGCGGCGGGGTTCGCAGCCATATCCAATCCAAAAAGTTCGGAAAGGTCTTCGCCGCCGAGGACCTTTGCTACCGGTCCCTTCTTGGCCAGCGGAAATGCGACGTCGGCGTGGGCGATCAACTCTTTTTCGTCCACTCCATGGAGCCGGAAAAGGAGTTCAGGTTGTCGGTCTAAACGAGCGCCAATGCCGTAAAGGACCGCCGCAACATGTTTGCACATTTCGGCCCAGTCCGGGCAACTGCACGAGAGCTTAATCTCTTTCGGCGATGGGAACAGGCCGGTATTCCGCAGGCAGATACGTTCCATGACACCCGTGGATAGGCGTCCTTGCAGAAGCTCGATCAACGAGTCAATCGCGCCAGCGCAGTCATTACAAATGGACCGCCATCGCGCCTTCGTGACTGGGTCGACTTTCACCGTTACCTCATAAATCTCCGAACCGCTGACCAACGCCTTGATCTCACCGGACGAAATCTGAAGATCAATCACTGAACCATTGCGCACGTAAGTCCGCCCGCGCGGCAAGCGGTTGGCAAAGTCGCTGTAACGTTCGAGGTTATCGCACCACGACTTGCCCCAGAAGGTCTTGACGATCGCCCGTCCCTCAACTATCACCGGCGAAACGTCGTGTCCTTTCTTTCTGCGCTTGTCCATTTCGCGCAGGGCTTGCAGCTGCCGCTCCGCCACCGACACATAAGGTCTCCATCCCCAAGCGTCGTACACGAATCACGCCTCCTTAAGCGCTGCATTGAGATCCAGCGCCACCAACTTTAGCAGGTCTTCGTCTTGCAATTCGGTCAGGAGCAGGTCAGCGCCGCCCTCGATCAAATCCTTCGAAAGCTGCCGCTTTGATTCGATCATCTGGTCGATCTTTTCCTCGACGGTTCCCCGGCAGACGAACTTGTGCACCAGCACGTTCTTGCTCTGTCCAATGCGGAAAGCGCGATCCGTGGCTTGGTTCTCAACCGCCGGGTTCCACCAGCGGTCGAAGTGAACCACATGGGATGCGGCAGTGAGATTCAGGCCTACGCCGCCCGCCTTGAGAGACAGCACGAAGAAAGGCACAACTTCCTCTTCTTGAAACCGGCGGACCAGATCCCTGCGCTTCTTGACTTCGGTTTCCCCGTGAAGAACCAGCCCGGCTCGCCCGAAAATCGATTCCAGAAACGCCGCGAGCGGAGCCGTCATCTCCCGAAACTGAGTGAAGACGAGAACCTTCTCTTGTTTGGCGGCGATAACTTCGCCGATGTCGCGCAAGCGTGCCCACTTCCCACTATCCTCTTCACCCCAAGCGCCGTCACCTAGCCACTGCGACGGATGGTTACAGATCTGTTTGAACCGCATCAGGAATGACAGTACTAGACCTTTGCGACGGATGCCATCGGCTCCATCGAGCGCCTCCGCTAGTTCTTCCACTGCCTGTTTGTAGAGCGCCGCTTGCTTGCGGCTGAGTTGGCAGAACGCCTTAACCTCGGTCTTGTCCGGCAGGTCTGCGATCACCGTCTTGTCGGTTTTCAGTCGCCGCAGAATGTATGGGCGCACCAGTTCACGCAATGGAGCGTACGGATTGTGAGTTCGACCCTCCAGACGCTTTACGAAGTTTGAGAACTCCTTCGACGTTCCGAGCAGTCCTGGATTCATGAAATCAAAAATGGACCAGAGGTCGCCAATCCGGTTCTCGACGGGCGTGCCGGTAAGCGCGAACTTCGCCTGCGCCTTCAACTTCTTGGCGATCCGGGTTTGCTTGGCGTCCGGATTCTTGATGGCTTGCGCTTCATCGATCACAACCAAGCGCCACGAGGCGTCCGCAATCCATGGAATACGCAGCAACGAGCCGTAACTCGTAAGCACTAGATCCACATCCTGCAAACGCCCGGGCGCGAGGGTCATAAGATCGGCGGCAGGCAGCGCCGACGGATGTGCGACAAGAGCATTCAAACTCGGTGCAAACCGCTCCAGTTCCGATGCCCAATTGGCGAGAAGCGAAGCGGGCGCAACGAGAAGACTTGGTTGCCGTTGGTCGCGATTTTGGTTTCTCAGCACCAGCAACAGCGAGAGTATTTGAATAGTCTTGCCCAACCCCATATCGTCGGCGAGGCAGGCGCCGAGCCCGAGCTTGGCGAGCAGGTAAAGCCAGCGCACGCCCACCTGCTGATAGGGACGCAGAGTGCCATTCAGAGCCTGGCCGGGATCGATGCCAGCCAATCCCTCCGGACTGCGCAATCCCTTCAGGGTATCCGCTAGCCACGGACCCGGGACCACCTTCCCCCACTCCGCTGCGCTCGCAGCAGAGTCGTCGTCGGCATCCACATCGGCCCCTGCGATCATGCGCAGCGCGTCACGAAGACTAAGACCACGTTCGGCAGCGACGCGCTCGGCCTCGCCGAAATATTCCATCATTCGGCTCAACCGCTCCCGGTCAACTTCCACCCAACGCCCTCGAACCAGTGCGAGCCCGTCCGACTTAGCCAACAACTCGCGGACCTCGGCCGGGGTCAATGTTTCGCCGTCGAGCGTGACGTCCATGCGAAAATCGAGCAGCGCATCCTGGCCCACACCCGACAGCAACTTACCCCCAACCTTAGCCGTTACCTGCGGGCGCGGAGGTCGGTTAGCCTGCCAGGTCGCTGGCATTCGCACCACTACGCCCGCACTCTCTAGTTGCGGGACATCTCGCAGAAGCTGCATGGCCTCGGACGGCCTCCACCGCAAGGGGTGAAAGATCTCGCCCGCATCGACCATGGCTTTCAGCCACGAGCAGCTTTCCGAGGCTCTCTGAACGGGGAGAAGCAGCGACAGCAGGCGATCCTTGTTGGCCGCGCCCGCATATTCGCCGAGAGCCTGCGCTAGCGGAAGATGTTGCGCCTTGGCGTGGGCCGACAGTCGAGTGGTATACGTCGCGAGAAAAGCAAATGGGGCTGCATCGTCCTTGCGGTTCTCGGCGAGGTTGAAGTGCACGCGGCCGACAAGATTCCATGCGGCGTTGCAGCGTTTCAAAAACTCCTGGACGCCGCACTTCGATTCGGATAACTCGAGCCCCAAAGCGCTATCCAGGTCTTGCCAGAGAGACTGGAGAACACTTGCCTTCAGGTACTCGGCCCCATTCATCGGGGGCGCCGCGAGAGCCAGCCAAGCCAGTTCCGCATCGGGCGGCGATGGAGTATGCACTATTGTGGAGCCGGTTTTACAGTCCGGCCGAGTGCAGAGGGCTGTCACGTAGCGCGCCCCGAATTCTCGCCAATAGGAGAGGACGGGGGGGAGTGCGACTCCGACTTCGCTTGCTCCGAGCTGGAGAAGACCATGGCCCGATCCCCGCGCAAAAGCATTCTGCAGACGTCGCGCGAGCTCGGGCTCAAGAGCCGATGCATCGCGATCTTCGCTCAAGATAAGGTGGCCGTGTGGAGTTAGGACGGGAACCACGAAGACCGAACTCATGCTGAGAACTTACCAGCCCAAACTGGCAAGCCGCAACAGACCGCAGGTTATCGCGGTGGAGGCACCATCCATCCCCAAGGCAGGGCAATATCGTCGGCGTCAAGCGGACGTGCTTTGCCATTGTGCAACACCACTCCTCGGACGAGTGACGCTTTGCGTTTCAATGCATCTCGAAACGCGCGAATCCCAATCAGGTCACCTGTGGTCACCTGACTGCCCGCCTTAATTTCCAACGCCACCAACTTGCCGGCTTCTTCCAAAATGAAATCCACATCGTGCCCCGCACGGTCCCGCCAAAATGCAGCTTGCGGTTTTGAATCGAGGGCACGCCACCTGTCCAGAGTCTGAAACAGGGTTTGCTCCAATCAAAAACCAGCATCCCAGCGCTGCGTGGCGTCGGCGGACCACTTGCTCCCGGTGAGCCACGCCGCCAGACCACAATCTGTCCAGAGCAACTTCGGGGCCTTGACGAGTGCGGCCGAGGGATTGGTTGCCACCGGGTGGATGCGTGTAATCAGACAGCCAGTTTCCAAGAGGTTCAAATACCGGTGCGTCGTCGGGTGACTGAGCGTCGCGTCGCGAGCCAAGTCGGCTTGGTTGAGGAGTTTGCTGGTTCGTTGCGCGGCCAGCATCATCACGCGCTGAAAATCCGGCAGGCTGGAGACAGCGCTCAACTGGCGCAAATCACGCTCCAGATGGGTTTGTACATCTCGCCGTTTCTGCCGACCACGAACTCCTGACCGTGACCATTGCAGAACTCGTTGTAAACGCCGCAAAGTACTCCAGTGCCGATTCTCCGATAGTTATCGCGGCTCAAGAGAAAGATCAGCGCCTTTTATTTCTGTCCATAACGAAGGTTCCGTCCTCGTTGGCTCTGCTCAATAACTACTACCCACTGCCGAATGTGAATTGCATCGCCCAACTCACTCCGACATGCAGTTTCAACTATGAAAACCTGCAGTCCATATCTTCCAGCACGAATGGCATAGACGCTCGGATCGATCAGATCATCAACTCGAAACAACAAGTCTATACGCGATTTAACTGGAAGAAGTTGGTGACCAATGTCGTAAACCCTCTTCTACCTAACGAGGAGTTCATGAGGTTTATGGAAGCGGAATTCGACAGGCTCGATGAGAAAAACGAGGGGATGCTAGACGTTAAAGAATTAACGAGACCGCCCGCGCCGCGGATCAGGGGTTTCCATAAGTAGACCCGGATTTGCGTGCCCGGCATGAATTCACAAATCTTGTTCATCCATGTGTCCTGCTGAGAGTGACGTAGCCGACTTTGCGCGAATCGGTCTTTTCCTCGCAGGATTATCGATAGTAAGGATCCAGTCTCCTAAAGTCTAGTTCGGTCAGCCTAAAGTTTGATTGCTCCGAGTGAGGCAAGGACGTTAGCCTTGCCTCCATGCCAGTGGTCGGAACGTCCAAATCGATAGCGATCATCGATGACGACGAGGCCAGCTCGCAAGATGATGGCCAGATTTGAGGGTAGAACAGGCAGCCGCACATGGAATAGAGTTAGAGGTCAGCAAGCGCGAACGGCTCGAGCGGCAAACCGTTTTGATCCGATTCCGGCGTTGTTCGTCTGTGTGCTGCCGGGACGGGCCCCTTGAATTTGGCGGCGGCTCATGGCTGACATCTCGAACATCGACACGTTCGTTCAAGGTTCTCCACACCCCGCATGGTTGGCGACCACTCAGGGTCGTTGCGTGTATGCCGACCCAGCCTTGGAACGCCGCACCGGGTTCCATTCAGATCACATCAACCAAGCGGACTGGCGCAGTTTCCTTCTGGAAGAGGACCGAGCCGTCGCCTCAGCTTCTAGAATCTCAGCCATCACTGGAACGCAGCTTTTATGTGGCACAGACTAATCCCTAGAATCAATCGTTCGGCACGACAATCTTTCCTCGCGATGATTGCGCTCGCAGGTCTCACGTTTGTCTGCTTCAGCCTGCAATTGAATATCAGTACGGCGGGGTTCCTGTACCTGATAGTCATCGTGCTCCTGTCCCATGCAGGGGATTACGTTGCATCGGTTATTACCTCCGTTGTTGCGGCTGTATGCTTAGCCTACTTCTTTGCTCCTCCAATTTTCTCGATCCGGGTGGACGATCCCCTGAATATCGTAGCGATCATTGCATTTCTGACGACCTCTTTGGTGATCTCTCGCTTGGTCTCCGAAGTCCGCACGAGGTCGGAAAAACTGCGTCTGAATGAGTACTATCTCAGCGAAGGGCAGCGCCTCGCCCATATGGGCTGCTGGGCATTCGACGCTACCGGATTCAGTTACTGGTCCGCAGAGTTATTCCGGGTTCATGGCCTTGATCCGCGTGGCAAGCCGCCAACTGTAGAAGAATACTTGGCTCTTGTACACCCGAAAGATCGCGCGTTCATGAAACGAGGCGTCGCGAAAATGTTGGATGACCATCTTGCATTCGACTTCACAAAACGAATTGTGCGGCCGGACGGAGAGATTCGTCAGGTACGTTCTGTGGGTGTTCCGGTCACGCAAGGGGGGCTTTTCCAGGGCATCCTTGGGACAGAGGTGGATGTTACGGACCAAGAGCAACTAGCGGAGGAACGGCGCAGAAGTGAAAAAGAGCTTCGCGACGTGATCGATACGATTCCGGCGATAGTGTGGAGTGCTCGGCCCGATGGCTCCAATACTTACGTGAACAGACGATTCATCGAGTACTCGGGGTTATCGGCGGACCAGACGGCGGGATCAGGGTGGCAAGCGGCAATTCACCCAGATGATCTTGAGCGACAAGTAGGTAAATGGATGGAGGCGGTTGCTACCGGCAGGCCTCACGAAAATGAGGTGCGTTTGCGCCGTTCGGATGGGCAATATCGCTGGCATTTGGACCGCGGAGTGCCGCTCCGAGATGAAGATGGAAGCACCGTCAAGTGGTATGGCGTCGCGACCGACATCGAAGGTCGCAAACGCGCCGAGGAAGCTTTGAGGTCGAGTGAACAGCGTTTTCGTTTGATCGTGGACAGCATTCCCGGGCTCGTGTGTACCATGAGCGCGACCGGTGAGGCCCAACTCCTCAACCGCCAGGTCTTGGAATATTTCGGCAAGTCACCTGAGGAATTGAAGAGTTGGGCCACCAGTGACGCCGTTCATCCCGATGACCTTCCTCGCGTGATCCCCGCCTGGGCGAGTTCGATCGAAACCGGGCATCCCTACGACATTGAGCACCGTTGCAGGCGTGGCGATGGCGTATATCGGTGGTTCCAGGTTCGCGCTCTCCCTTTACGAGACGCTGAAGGTCGAATCACCGGTTGGTACAACTTACTGACTGATATTGACGACCGGAAGCGCGCTGAGGAGGCGCTGGAGTTGATGTCTCGTGACCTGCAAGAAAGCAAAATCAGGCTTGAAGAAGCACAGCGTACCGCTCATGTCGGCCATTGGATTTGGGACCAAGAGAAGGATGGCTTGACCTGGTCAGACGAAACGTACCGCATCTTTGGACTGCGGCCACAGGAACGTCCTATGAGCGTGGAGGCATTCCAGGAAATGATTCACCCCGAGGATCGGGAATTTTTGTTCCGGGCAACGCAAGAAGCCCGCGGTGGAGGGCGCCCAGACATAGAATTCCGCATCGTTCGTCCCAGCGGCGAAGTGCGTATCGTCCACAGTCAGGGCGCTGTGACGAAATGCGTGCCGGGGCAGCCCCCCCAAAGGTTCGGAATAATCCAGGACATTACTGACCGCAAGCGTGCGGACGAGGCGCTTCAACAAACCCAGTTTTATCTCGTTGAGGGGCAGCGCCTTGCGCACATGGGAAGTTGGGCACTTAACCCCTCTGGTCTTTTTGAGTACTGGTCTCAGGAGTTGTTCGAGATTTACGGCCTAGATCCGCAGAAGGGAGCCCCGACAGTTGAACAGTATCTGGCCACCGTGCACCCACAAGACCGAGACCGTATCGCTGACAACATTAAAAAAATGCATTCAGAACTCTCTGGCTGCGATGTGAAAAAGAGAATTGTTCGCCCGGACGGAGAGCAACGCTACATTCGCTTTGTAGGAATTCCCGTTGTTGAAGGCGAAGTCCTTAAGGGGTTTCTCGGCACCGCGATCGATATCACTGAGCAAGAACTTCTGACCCAAGAGTTGGAGCGTCGCCAAGCGCACTTGACCGAGGCGCAAAAGCTAGCCCATACGGGCAGCTGGGTTTTGCGCGTATCGGACCGGAATGCGGCGCACCTCTCCGAGGAGTGGTACCGGATTTACGGCTTCGATCCGGCCGAGGGAGCGCCGACTTTGGACGAATATCTCGAACGTATCCACCCCGACGACCGCCTTAAGTGGAAGGACACGGTCGAACGGGCAATCATGGAAAAAGCCGATTATGAGCATGAGTTCCGTATCCTTTTACCGAATGGAATGGCGAAGTGGATCCGCACTGCCGGCCATCCCGTCCTTTCCGATGCCGGAGATTTGGAGCAATTCGTAGGCAGCTCGACCGATATCACGGAGCGCAAATCTGCCGAGCAAGAGCGTGAAAAACTGCGACAACTCGAGGCCGATCTGGCGCATACCAATCGTGTGAGCACGTTGGGGGAAATGGCTGCATCGCTGGCACACGAGATCAAGCAGCCCATCGCTGCCGCCATCACCAGCGCCAACAGCTGCATCGAATGGCTGGCGCATGAACCGCCCAATCTTGATCGGGCCCGTGCAGCAGCAGCCAAAATCGATACGTATGGGAATCGTGCGGCTGAGATCATCGACCGCATACGTTCGTTCTACAAGAAATCTCCTCCACGGCGTGAGTTGGTCGACGTGAACGGAATTATCTACGAAATGCTCACGCTGCTGAAAGGTGAGGCTACGCGATCCTCAATTGCCATGCGCACGGAACTTTCCGCTGAACTGCCTAAAATCATGGTAGACCGTGTGCAACTGCAGCAGGTGTTCATGAACCTCATGCTTAATGGCATCGAAGCCATGGAGGACTCCGGCGGAGAGCTTACGGTGAAGTCGCAACTGCAGGACGGTCAATTCCAGTTCTCGGTCAGTGACACGGGCGTGGGGTTGCCAGCGGAGAAGATGGATCAGATCTTTTCTGCGTTCTTTACCACCAAGCCGGAGGGCAGCGGCATGGGATTGGCCATCAGCCGTTCCATTGTGGAATCGCATGGCGGCCGATTGTGGGCGGCTGCCAACGATGGACGAGGAGCAACATTTCGCTTCACCTTGCCGACCCAAATGACAGAGTCATCACCTTTGGTTGCATAAACGCTTTCCTTTCCCCACTCTTCGGAAGCAGCCAAGCAATCTTCGGAGCCCCACATCCGATGTCCGTAGTCGCGATTGTTCCGCATCCAACACCAGCCCGCCGCGGCCGTACTGCTTGAATCGTGCGGAAATAGATTCGAGGGCAGCTCGTCCGTAGCCAACGCCAAACCACACGGTTGACGAGCGCCGCGACTAGTGACGTCTTCGATCACGCCAGCGACCTGGTCATATTACGTCAACAACGCCCATTACTCCGGTAATCGAGTGCGGTGCGGGCCCGCAACACAATTGAGACAAGAACTGGACCACGGTTCGCACCGTCGGGTGAGCGATATGATGCGTGGCATATCTCTGCGGGCATTCTGTCTGATCGTTTTTCTTGGCGCGATCCCGGCTGCCTCGGCCACGGCCGAGTGTGGACATCCACTCCTTTGTGCTTCGGCAGGAAGCTGGCGGCGCCCCAATACTCCCCCGGCGCTTGGACATCGCCACCCAGGTCCAACCAGGTGAAAGGCATTTCGCTTCCTCTCGTGCACGATGCCTTGCTGGATAAGTTTGTGAACGATGTTGGGGCAACGCGTTTCCGAATGCCGAACGGTGATGGTTGCGGGTCAGAATGCCTCTTTACGACGTCACTGCGACCTTGAGAGGTAGGTTTCTCCGGAACAAAATGCGGGTTTGGGATGGAAGAATGTTGCCATCTACTCGTCATCGAAAGAGTCCTGCGCGTTTCGTCCAAGCGGACCGGTGTGCCTGCCGGAGGCGAATTTCAGTACACCTCAGATCGTTGGCAACCCAGCGCGGAGGAATTGAAAGCATTTTCGGCAATCCCAGGGTGTTCGCTGCGGGACGACTTCAAGAACTGCTATGCCGTTCTCGCGAAACATTGGGGCGACAACATCAAAGCGGAGGAGGGTCTCGACTATCCGGGCCCGTGGATGTCGCATGACATGACGGTGTCTTACAGGTTTGCCGGAGGGTTCATATAAGAAACTGGTCACCCCATTGGGATCAAGGCGTCGAGTTCGGTCATCCGAGAAGTCAGGAGACTCTGGCAAAGATGGTGGGAACGACCCGCTCGCGAGTCAATTTCTTTATGAACAGATTCCGGAAGTTGGGTTTCGTTCGCTACAACGGTGAGCTTGAAGTCCACCCTTCGCTGCTCACCGTTGTCCTGCACGACTAGCTTCTGCGCCGAAACTCGAAGCCCCCGCACTGTTCCCGTCCGCAATCTGTCCAGTCTCCCAAATTAGTCGTCAGGACTGTGCAGTTTGGATCAGCGGAGCCATCCTTTCCAAGCGCATGCTTAACCCATAGAGAAGATGAACAGGGGATGCGAAGCCTCTGGAGGAATGGGAAATGGGGACGTATCAATAAACAAGCACCAAAACTGCGCAAAGCTCCACAACCGCCTTTGTCACACGCCGGAGCAACCGCTGACGCAGGGCCAAGCCAAGAAGCCACCGCTCGCCCAGCCTCCCGCTCCCGACGCGGAACTGAATCCCGGTGATCGTGTTGTGGGCTTGGCTGATTTTGGAAAACCGACTGGAGAATTCGGGACAGTTGAGAAAACAAACAAAGACGACGCGCTTGTGAAGTGGGATGACGACGGTCGAACGAGACTACACCAACCTCGGCTCAAGAAAGTCAGCCAATTGCGTTCATGTGCTTGCGAAGCCAGCAAGTACATGGATGTCCGCTATAGCTCCGATATTGGGCAGTAACAAGCGAGACCGAAGAGCAACGTCGAGCGCCGAGAGATCACCAAAGCTAATTTAGAAAGGTATTCTCGTCATATGGATTATTTGGGAGTTTTCAGAGCCAAGATTGGGATTCTCCGAACCGAAATCGCCGACATTCAAGAGCTGAATCAGCAGTTTCGGCGTGACGACCGGAACGGAGCAGGTGCTCAAATCGCTCACGGTCGAAGGCAGGAACGCCTACAAGCAATCCAGCACGAGCTTCTGCAACTCGCAGACTTTGGCCGCACAGCGGTTTCGACAGAGCAAATGACAGAAGAGCGCCGCTCACCGACGCATCTCGTCAAGCGGAAACGAGCCGCTTAGCCTTTTCTGGTTCCCCACAGTTAACAAACACAACGCAGTAGTACTGGCAACCACCTTCCCTCGGCCTACTCCTGCCACCGTCTCCGTCGATGATATTCGCCGCCACCAACGCCTCCGAGGTCAATCACAATGGCGACAATCAGAAGCAGCAAATTAATGCCAGCTACAGGCTGTCGCGTATTTGCCATCCACGCATACACCAACGTGGTTAGGGGCAAGAACAGAAATCCAAGTGCGGGCAATAAAAGGCCGTGGTACGCTCGTTCTAAATAATTCGAGAAGAAGAACAACAATGCGAGTGCGATTCGAGGAAAGGCTAGAAAGACAACGAGCAAGAGGCAACCCACAAGATTCTCCTCGCGCATCGTACTCTTTTCCTGCACTCGATTCAACGAAGTTGCGTGCGTGTGAAAGTGATGCTGGAGTGGACGACCTTGTTACTTGCAAGCTGTCGAAGCCGACGAGCTAAACCATGACGAAAAAGAAAATCATGATCTCCTGCCGAAACTCACAGGAACGGAACAAGACTTACTTTCTCACATCCGAGACGGATACCAGCTTGGAACCGATTCGCTCGACGGCAACCCAGTTCTGCGGCGGTTGAAAGATAATGCAGAAATACGCCCTCTATCTGCCATTCGCAAAATACCATCAAGGCGATGGAACGGGGCGGGCTCATTACGCCCGGCAAAGGTCGTGACCCGCTGAACATCGTGTGGCATTTGAAAAAGAAAGGAAGCTAAGACCCTCTGTTGCGTACCTTGTTCGGGCAAAGCTCTCTATCTAACAGTGCAACAATCATGGTGAATAACGAGAAGGGGTAAGGGTTGAAGGGCCCTATCCACGAAATCTTGCCGCTGTTTATCAACAACCAAGCCGTCAGCAGCGCAAGATGAAGCGCAATGAAAAAAGGGCTTCCCGCGAAAATTCCCATAGCATCAGCAATCCGTTCTGCGACCCACCCCTGCTCCGTTGCTTGTTCTTCGTGTCGCACAATCGAGTCGATGTGTGACCGACCTTGGGTAGACTTTTGGCTCAGGTTTCCTCATCCGAGGGAGTTGCCCTACTTGGCACAGTGGTGCAACGTCTCTGCCGCAAAAGCCCACTCTAGTCTCCAAGCAGTTCGTCAAATCTCTAATCCGGCTGCGCCGTTCAGGATGTTGCCATGACCCTTGGACTGGGTACGTTAATCTCTCGTCGCGTGCTGGTCCCCCGTCATGTGAGTCCCCATAGAGTCAACGGGAACATCCTTCACTCCTGATCCCAAAAAGCCTTTACGTGGAGAAACGAAGTGACGGGCGTAAGCGTTTTCGATATTGTGGTCGCCTGTCTTTGAAAACCGCAAGAGGGGGCGAGAGCCCTCGGTCCATCGTTTGTACACGGTGAGCGAGGGTTTGAGATCCAGATCGTGCGCGTGCATCCCCAAAATACGCAAGATTCGGCTGGCTTTACCTAAATTGCAGCGTATGACCCTCTCGAGATACGCAACCCGGCCGCGCCTCCAGTTCTCCACCGATTCCGGGGAAAGCAAATCCATGCGAATAAAGAGTTCCAACGGAGCAACGAATCCCTTTTCCCGAAGTAGATCCTCAACCGCTTTCACAATCGGAGCATAGTATGGATCCTGCCGGTAATTGGCCACTGTTATTTTCTTCAAAAGAGCGTCCTTGCTATCCCGGAGCGTCTTTCTCATCCACCTGGCACACCGGGTGTCTCCAATTCAAAAGACCGATCCGGTCGATGCTTGCATACTCTGCGAATCTGCTCTTCTCGACGCAAGAAATCGGATTCATTCACCGGGAGGTGAATCTGTATATCGCGCAAAAGATCTGCCTCGGTCACAGTGACGGGAAGATGTTCGAATGCGGTAAATTCCTGAAGCACAGTCTCCAGCAGGGATACATCGCCAGCTTGGGGCGAGATTTAGGTAAAGCACTGGTCAATGACACTCCGAGGAGGCAACTGCTTCAAGCGAACATCATATGAGCACACGATACCACTTTCA
>Ga0209333_1000332_pt1 | contig 26490 bp, 27 predicted proteins | sample BlaSpr_A8_OM2_O3_FD_187982 | JGI IMG/M metagenome (GOLD analysis project Ga0209333, IMG submission 187982) | Forest soil microbial communities from Thunder Bay, Ontario, Canada - Black Spruce, Ontario site 2_A8_OM2_O3 (SPAdes) (version 2) | ecosystem: Environmental > Terrestrial > Soil > Boreal... | reverse complement strand
TATGCGTCGGAGGTGTCCACCGGAATTTTCCGGGCCATCGCGGCCATCATCGGCGAAGTGACCACGCAATACATTCTGCGCTACGTGCCGGATACTGGAACCGCGGATGCCAGGCAGTTCCGCAAGATCAGGATTGAAGTACCGGAATTGCCGACCGCCAAGGTGCGGTTCCGGACAGGATATTATCCCTTTGCGCCCTGACGAACGGTTCTGTTTTTTTTGAGAGTTCTCGTAGGTTTGGACGATAAGGTATTGTATGGCCCCGGTCATTCCGATTAGCGCGCGGATATCGTCACGCCGGGGCGAATATGTCCTGTTGCAGCTTGCGCTGCCGGGGCAGCCGGTGCACGATGTGGGCGTGCTGCTGCTGGATGCCAACCCGGATTCCGCAAGGCATGCTTTGCGGCTGCGCGCCCACTGGGAGGATTTGGCCGGCCCGGAAGACGCGCAATATCTGACAGCCCTGGAGCGCGATTTTCAAGACAAGATCGCGGAGTCGGGGGCGCGCCGATTGCTGGAGTCGTGGGAGGATTCCCTTTCGCACGTCTTGCGCGCCTCCGAACGGGAGGCCGTCGCGGTGGATTCGTTTTCGCGGGTCGCGGACCGGATTTTCGAGCGCCACGTCGAGAAGATCCCGGTCGCGAAATTTCGCACGCACCTGCCGCTGTACACCTTGCGCGCGGCGGCGGGCAAATTCGGCGCCGACGAACATGTTGAAACCGAGGAACCGGAAGATTGGGTGCGCGCGCCGGAGGGCTTGCACCTGACCGAAGGAATGTTTGTGGCGCACGTGGAGGGGCGCTCCATGGAGCCGCGCATCCAGGACGGAAGCCTGAATATCTTTCGCGGACCGGTGGTGGGTTCGCGCGGGGGCAAGATCGTACTGGTCCAACTGTTTGGCGTGCATGAGAGGTTCACCGTCAAACGGTACACCAGCAAGAAATCCAAAGAAGAGCAATGGCGGCACGAATGGATCCGCCTCGAACCGCTCAATGCCGACTTCGAGCCCCTCGACCTGGCGCCGGACGAGCTCAAGGTGATCGCCGAGTGGATTCAAACGCTCGCCTGACCCAGGCTTCGCTGGCCGCCAAACTCCTGCGCTGGTACGGCGCGCAACACCGCGATCTCCCCTGGAGGCGCACGCGCGACCCTTACCGGGTCTGGGTTTCCGAGATCATGCTGCAGCAGACCCGCACGGAGGCCGTTGTCCCTTATTACCAAAGTTTCCTGGAGCGCTTTCCCAATCTGCCGGCCCTGGCAGCCGCTTCCTTGGAAGAGGTGCTGACAGCTTGGAGCGGGTTGGGCTATTATTCGCGCGCACGCAATCTGCATAGAGCCGCGGTGTTGATGGACGGCGTTTTCCCAAGCGGCTACCAGGCCCTCCGGCAGTTGCCTGGCATCGGCGATTATACCGCCGCCGCGATCGCAAGCATCGCCTTTGGGCTGCCCTACGCCGTGCTGGATGGAAACGTCATGCGCGTGATCGCGCGGCTGACCGGCGATCCGTCCGATATCGGCGCCGGCCCCACGCAGGCGCGGTTCCGCCAGTTGGCCCAGCAGTGGCTAGACTGCCGGCACGCGGGCGAGTTCAATCAGGCGTTGATGGAACTGGGCGCCACGGTGTGTCTGCCGCGCGCTCCGCGCTGTGAGATCTGCCCGTTGGCGGCGGTGTGCGCCGCCCGCCGCGAGGGGCGCCAGCAGCAGTTGCCGGTGAAGCTGCGGAAGACCCAGCCGGTGAAGGTGGACATGGCGGTGGCCGTCGTCGAACGCCGTGGACGCTTGCTGCTATGGCAGCGGGCCGCGGATTCGCGGCGGCTGGCCGGCTTTTGGGAGTTGCCTTCGCCCGAGCAATTGCCGGAACTAACCGCGCTGCGGGAGATTGGCGCCTTTCGCCACACGATTACGCATCATAACTATCGAGTGACGGTGAGCGCCGGCAGCCTTCCGCCGCAGTCGCGCGCGGCACCACCGCTAAGCTGGATTCCCATCGCGGATCTGCCCGCATTGCCTCTCAGCACAATGGCGCGGAAGGCGTTGGGAATAAGAAGAAAGAAGTCAGAAGACAGGAGTCGGAATAACCCCCACTGCGCGGGCTGCTATTCTGACTTCTGACTCCTGCCTCCTGACTTCTTCTCACCACTTAGCCCGATGCTCCAACGCCGTCGCCGTCGTTTCCAGCGCCCACGCGCCGGCTGGCTCGACCCCCAGCTTCACAGTTACCCGCACCAGCTGGCCGCGCCGTGCCAGCAACAGTGGCAGAGTGTCTCCTGCGCGATAGTTGGCAAGCTGCCGGTCCCAATCGGTTGCGCGTACGCGGAAATCGGCGAAGCCCACGATCTCGTCGCCGGCATCCAGGCCGGCTTCGTACGCCGGTGTGCCGCGCGGGATGCGCTCGACGATGAGGCGGCCGTCCTCGACTTTGGTGTCCGCGCCCAACCACGCCTTCCGGTTCGACGATTCGGACGTTTCGCCGGCGAAGCGCAGCCCGAACCAGTCCAGCGCTTCCTGGTAGTCCAGTTCCGCGGTCGAGTCGAAGACCTGCGCGAACCACCCGTTCAAGTCCGTTCCGGCTACTTCCGACGCCGCCGCGCGAAAGGCCGCGGGTGTGTATCCGCCGCCGGCCGGATTGCGCGCCAGCGCCAGGCGCATCGCATCGTCGAGCGATCTGCCCCCCTGCGTGGCCGTGCGCAGCCGCGCATCCAGAAGAAAGCCGGCCACCTCGCCCTTGGTGTAATAGCTGATGGCCGTATTATCCGAGTTTTCATCCGGGCGGTAGAACTTGATCCAGGTATCGAATGACGATTGCGAGAGGGATTGCACCAGCCGGCCGGGAGTTGTTTGCAATTCGCGGATGGTGCGCGAGAGGCTCGCGAGCAACTCCTCTTCGGTCGAGAGACCGGCGCGGCGCAGCATCAGCGCCGCGTAGTAACTGGTGAAGCCTTCCGCGATGCCCAGGCTGGCGGTGTAAGGCTCGGTCTCGTATTCGCCCGGCGTCAACTCCGCGGGACGCAGGCGCTTCACATTCCAGGCGTGGAAGAACTCGTGGCTGGCCAGGTTCAGCCAGCGCAGGTAAGTCCGGTGCGTGCGGGTATTCCAACGGTCGGACATCAGCGCGGTGGAATTGCTGTGCTCCATGCCCCCGCCTCCACCGGTCAGCATGTTGAGGAAAAAATATCTGTCATAAGGCAGGCCGCCCCACATGCGCGCGTCTTCGCGCACGATGCGCGCCAGATCCTGCGCCGCCCGGGCGCCATCGAAAACGCCATCCTCGCCCACATCCACCAGATAGTGCGGCTTCCCTTCCACATCGAATTCGTGCACCTCGGGATTGCCTGCCACGATGGGCGAATCCACCAACGTTTCGTAATCGGGCGCGCGGTAGTGGTGCGGACCGCCGGAGACCGGAGGCATGCCGGTCGCGGTGGTCTTCCAGGCGGCCGGCAGCATAAGTTGGACGTCATGCGGGCGCGCGCTATGCTCCGCGAGCGTCAAGAACGTGGGTGCGGCGTTGAGCAGCGCGAATTCGCCGTCCACCCAGTTATCCTGCACACCCATCGCGTGGCAGTAGACCTTGTAGGACACGATGACCGGATCGGCGCCGCCGGTTTCGATGCGCCAGCGGTTCTTGCGCGACTTCTCGATGGCCAACGGGTGTCCGCCGTCAGTACGCGCCGCCACGCTTTCCAGGTTCTTGGCGTACTCGCGGATGACGTACGGCGTCCAGACAGCCATCATCAGCTCGATGGTCGGCTGCCTGGCAGTGGGGACGCGCGCCTCCACTTCCACATAATGTGTTTGCGGAGCGGGGATGCGGACGGTGTAATAGATGGGCGCGGGCGGCTGGGCCGCGCCGGGGGCGATGAAGAGACAAAAAAATGCGAGAGTCTTCGCAGCCGCCAATCGCCGCGTCACCGTGTCGCCGCATCGCCGCGTCGCTGTGTCGCTATGTCGCCCTTCGCCGAGCCCGCCGGCTTGCGGGCCGGCGGCTGGCTCAGCAGCCTCTTCACCGACCGCGTCAATTGCCCGACTTCGCCGGCGCTCTTGACGATCACCACATCCGCGCCAGTGGACTGTTCCGTCAAACCCAGCGGCTCCACAAATCCCGAGAGTAGAATGATGCGCACGCCGGTGTGCGCGCCGCGGATCCGCTTGATCAACTCCACGCCGTCCATCCGCGGCATTTTGAAATCCGTCACAACCACGTCGAAGTTCTGCTTCAAGAAAAGTTCCAGAGCCTCGTCTCCGCTGGTGGCCGTGGAGATGTTGTAGCCGAGTTCCTGGAGCAGCGACTTGCGCGCGATCAAACCCTGGCGGTTGTCGTCTACCAGCAGGATTTCGGGAGTCTTCGCAGGCGGTGGGGCGGGAGCTTGTCTCATACTAACGCAGGCGAGGTTAACAGACCGGTAACTCAACTGTCAACACTTTTGCATCAGGTTGTAAAGAGGCGAGATGGAGTGCTTGACAAACTGCCGTGTTATTCCACTTCGCGCGGCGCGGTGTAGCCGTTCTTGGCCACGATCTGATATTTGATGGGCTTGCCCTTCTCATCCACAACGCGCAACGGTTCATTGGTTGCCGGGTTCACCAACTCCACTTTGATTTTGCGGAATTTGCCGTCCCGCGCCTTGTTGGCCGGCTCATAGCCGATGGAGTACTGATTGCGAAGGGAGTCCTGGATGCTGCCGAAGATCGATGGAAACTCGCCATAAAAACGCGGGAAAAACGCCTGGCCGCCCGTTTCTTTGGCAAAGGTGTTCATCTGGTTGTCGGCCTGCAGGAACCCGATGCTGTCCCCCCTGGGGCTCATGATGCGCAAGGCCTGCATCAACCCGATGGCGTAGACCGGAACGCCGCTATCCTGAATAATCTTGCGGGCCTTGTCGTAGGTCAGTTTGCTGAACGTATCGATACCCGATGAAAGCAGCACGATGGCCTTGCGCCCCTCGATTTTCGACATGCGGTCTTCGGTATCGGCCAACGCGTCGAACAGGTTAGCTTCCGAAAAACCGGGGATGCGCAGGCGCTGCATGGCTTCGTACGTCTTACGCTTGTCGGTGGTAAAGTCCGAAAGGATTTCCTCTTTGAAGTCGTACGCGATCAAGGCCACGTAGTCGTCCGGCTTCAACGTCTGTACAAAACCATACGCGGCGGACAGGGTCTGATACCACGTCTGCGACCCGTACCATTGGAATTTGGCGCTGAACTCAACCAGCAGACAGACCGTCATCGGCGCGGTGCTCTTGCCGAAGGACTTAATCTGTTGCGGGACGTTGTCTTCCAGGACGCGGAAGCTGGCGCGTGGAATATTGGGAATGAAGTGGCCCTTGTTATCCAGGACGGCCACGTCCACGCTCACCACGTTCACGTCGCTCTTGAAACTGGGCAGGTTCTCCGGGATATCCGGCTGGGCCTTCTTGCTGAGCTTCGACGGAATGGGAACCTCTTCGGCATCGTCCGTGGACTTTCGCGGCTTCGCCACGGTTTGGTCCACGTCCTTGGTAGGGCCGGCCTGGTCCTGGGCGAGGGACACGGCGGCCAGGGCGAACAGCCCTGCCAAGGCAACCGGCAGAGCTGGAATTCTGTTCCAGGTTTTCATAGACATACCAATTCCCCAGCTAAACTATAGCAGAGAAGACGCGGCGTCCGGCGCTTAGGTTTCCGGGGATGGTGTTAGGTTACCTCACCACGATGTTACTTCCGCCCTCCGGCTTTTGCCTCCTGGTTCCGGTCTTCGGCCGGCTGTCCTCTCAATTCCAGCTCCGCCCACCGCGCATACAATTTCTCCACCTCGGCCTCCGCCGCTTGCATCTCCGCATATCGACGCTGCAACGCCACCGGATCGGAAACCACTTCGGGAGCCTGCAACGCCGCGCGCGCCGCCTCCAGGGATTGCTCGGCCTGCAAAATCCTTTCCTCCATCTGTTTCCATTCGCGGGCTTCCAGATACGCCAGCTTCTTCCGTGCGGGAGGGGCCTCCGGCCGGTCCTCCCGAGCGGCCTCGGGCCTGTCGTCCTGTATCCGCGCCGGCTTCAGCGCGCGCGCGCGCTCCCATTGCGAGTAGTCCGCGAAAACCTCCGCGCCACCCTCGCCATTCAGGCCCAGCACTACCGTCGACACGCGATCCAGCATGTACCGGTCGTGCGTCACCAACACCAGCGCGCCGGGAAAATCCGTCAAGCTCTCCTCCAGCACTTCCAGCGTCGGAATATCCAGGTCGTTGGTCGGCTCGTCCAGCAGCAGCACGTCCGCGGGCTGCAGCATCAGCCGCGCGATGACGATGCGCGCCCGCTCCCCGCCGGAGAACCGGCCCACCGGTGTGTCCAGTTGCTCAGGACCGAACAGAAAGCGCTTCGCCCAACCCGCGATGTGCATCGTACGGTCGCGATAGATCACGCTGTCGCCGTGCGCCCCTAGACCCTCGCGCAGCGGCGCCATGGGATTGAGCTGTTCGCGGCCCTGGTCGAAATACACGACGCGCAACTCGTCGGCGCGCTCGATGGCGCCCGCATCGGCGTCGATCTCGCCTTTCAGCACGCGCAACAGCGTGGTCTTGCCGCTGCCGTTCGGCCCCGCGAGGCCCAGCCGCATCCCCGGCGAAAGAGAGAAGCTCAAATCGCGAAATAACTGCCGGCCGCCCAACTGCTTCGCAATTGCCTCGGCTTGGATCAGTCTCTTGGTCTGGCGCCCGGAAGCCGTGAAGTCGATACGCGTTGTGCCCTTCGCGTTGCGCGCCGAAACGTCCGCCAACTCTCCCATCAGCGCATGCGCCGCGTCGATGCGCGCCTTCGATTTTCCCGTGCGCGCCTTCGGGCCGCGGCGCAGCCACTCCACCTCGCGCCGCACGCGGTTGGCCAGCGCGGCCTGGTGCTCCGATTGGGCCTCCAGAAAGGCCTCGCGTTTCTCCAGAAAATCCGCATAAGCGCCCTCCGCGCGAAACATGCCGTCCGGATACGCGCGATTGATCTCCGCCACTTCCGTCGCGGCATTTTCCAGGAAATAGCGGTCGTGGCTCACCACCACGGCGGCGAATGGCGCGCCCTGCAGCAACTTCTCCAGCCAAAGTATCCCTTCCAGGTCCAGATGGTTGGTGGGCTCGTCGAGCAATAGTACATCGGGATTCCGAATCAACTCGCGCGCAATCGAAAGCCGGCGCTTCCATCCTCCCGAAAGCGACTCCACCGCGCCGTTCCCATCCGCGAAGCCCGCCTTCCCCAACGTGACGCTCACCGCCGCGGAGCGCTCCGCGTCGTCCATGCCGCCTGCCGGAAGCGCCTCCTCCAGCACTTGGCCGGCGGTCGTGCCGGCCGCGAACTCCGGCTCCTGCGGCACGTAGGCGATGCGCGTCAGCTTGCGCACCGTGCGCGTACCGGTGTCCGGCTCGAGCAAACCGGCCATGATCTTCAGCAGCGTGGATTTGCCCGAGCCATTCGGGCCAATCAGACCCAGCCGTTCGCCTTCTGAAATATGGATGGATATATTCGAGAACAGCGGCGCTGCGCCGAACGACTTGCCGGCGCCCATCACGGAGAGTAGCGGCGCGGGCATCTGTTTCAGGATACCCTAGTAAGGTGCTCCGCCTCTTCTATGCGATCGAGTTCCTGATCGCACTGATAGCCACGTACACCGTCTGGAGTCAGGTCGGCGGCCAGTATCATCTCGATCTGATGGCGTGGTATTGGAAGCTGTGCCTGGGCGCGGGCATCGCGTTTGCGGCGGTGAAAGCCACGGCCGCTTCCGTAAAAGCCGAGCGCGCATGGAACGCCCGCACGCTGCGCTGGATCTCGATCATTCTCGCGTTGGGGCTGGCCTGCGGCGCGGTGACGTATTACTATCACCTGACCGAGCCGCCGCCCGACGACGACGATCAGGAGGATACCACCACTCCTACCGCGCAAACGTCCTGGTAACCCAGGCTTCAGCCTGTGTCGCCAAGCGAATACGGCAACATGGTGAAAAAGGAGACAATCATGAAACAGGTCGTTACCTTCGCGGCGGCCCTGGTGGCCGGGTTCTTTGGGGCTTCCTTGGCACGCAAGTTGCGCGCATCCGCGAGCAGGCCCAGCCGGAAGTGGTTCTTCGCGCCCGCCGTTTCGAACTGGTCGACGAGGCGGGCCATGCGATCTCGTATTGGGGCGTGGATAAGGGTCAAAATCTGGTCCTGGCCTTCGGAAGTCACTGGCCCGCGTCGCTGCCTGGACAACCCGCCCATCCTGCCCGTCACCCCGTCGCGCTTGACGATCCCGAAAACCAACGTGCCGTGATCGGGGTAACTGACGAAAGCCCTTTTCTGTCCTTCAGGGGACCGAATGGGAGACAACTGTTGCGCATGGATCTAAGCATATTCGCGAAGCCTCTCCTGTGGATGTCGGACGAGACCGGCGCCAGGCTAGGCTTGGGAGTCGAGCAGAGCGACACACCGGGGCCCGAGGACAATAACTGGAGCCTCTCTTTCGAGCCGGAGCGAGCGAGGATCGGAATGAATGCCGAAAAGGTTGGGGGGGCAGATATATGTCCACGGATATTTCGGCGTCAATACCGACGGCGTGAAGTATCCGTACAACAAACCAAAGGCGACGGCTGGGCCGGGTCACCCGTGAGCGTCGGTTCCATGTCGCTGGTACGGGCGCCGACATCGACGAGGATAGGCTTTAATAGGTTTCTGGTCCTCTTCGAACATGGCCAGGTCCATACCGCCGATGTAACGTTGAATCGCTTGCGCATTCTCGACGATGTCTGCCAGGCGGCGGGGGGATTGTCAGATTGCAATGGTGCGTCCCAGTCGATCTCCATTTGGAAACGTTTCTTGCGCACCGGTTCCTCGATCACATCGACCTTGCAGCCCGGAATGCTGGATAGCCGTCCTTCGAGTTGGCTCAGGCAGCTGAAATAATTGAGTCCTGGCGCGGAGAAATTCTCGCCCAGGCGCACCGCTAAGTCGACGTCCTTCGCGGAATCCTCCGCGCGTGCAACCGAGCCGAACAGCGATACGCCCTCGACGCCAGCCGTGCGGATGTCCTGTTGATGGGCCTTCAAGGCGGCGATGACGGTCGCGCTCCAATGGAACCAATCTTGCACAATTCCGGCCTGTAGGCAACCGGTTATAGCGGTGCACGATGAAGGCAGCGGTTGCGATCAACTGGCTGGGTTTGCCCCATGCGGGACAATCTTGCGCTAGAATGCTGAAATCTCAAGATAACTGGGAGTCTACAGTACACATGCCTAATTTGCTGGCGCGAAAGCCGCTGACACTTCTCGTGGAAGAAGCCCGCCAAACGGGCGAGCACAGCCTGAAGCGGACGCTGGGAGTCTTCCAGTTGACCGCCTTGGGGGTGGGCGCGGTCATCGGCGCCGGTATCTTCGTGATGGCGGGACTTGGCGCGCACTATGCCGGACCGGCGCTGATGTTGTCCTTTGTCCTGTCCGGTCTGGGATGCGCCTTCGCGGGACTCTGCTACGCGGAATTTGCGGCCATGATCCCGTTGGCGGGCAGCGCCTACACCTACGCGTATGCCACGCTGGGCGAGATCTTCGCCTGGATCATCGGTTGGGATCTAACCCTCGAATATGCCATGGGAGCGAGCACCGTCTCTTCCGGCTGGTCGAACCATTTTATTGAACTTCTCAATACCCTCCATATAAAAATGCCGCTCTGGCTGGCGTATGACCACTGGACGGCCCTGCGCACCGCGCAATCCACCATTGCCCGCCAGATGGCTCAGGCTTCCGATGCGTCCCTCGTGCCAGGGACCCAGGCTTTCCTGGAGAAGGTCTCGGCCATCACCGCCGCCCACTCTCCCGAACTGATGCAACGGGCGCACGATCTGCTGAACGCGCCGCATCTGTTTGGCGCGGAAGTCGGTTTTAACCTGCCGGCCTTCCTGATCGCCTTGGCAATCACGGCAATCCTGACCATCGGCATCAAAGAGAGTGCGCAATTCAACGCTGTCATCGTTACGATCAAGGTGTCCGTTGTGCTGTTCGTCATCGGCCTCGGCGCCACCTACATCGGCAAGAGCAACTGGGGCTCCGACTGGCACACCTTTGCGCCGTTCGGTGTCTCGGGAATCGGCGCGGGGGCCGCTTATATATTCTTCGCCTACATCGGATTCGACGCCGTCTCGACCACCGCGCAGGAGGCCAAGAACCCGCAGCGGGATCTGCCCATCGGGATTATTGCGTCCCTGCTGATCTGCACCGTCTTGTATATCGCGGTCGCCGCGGTGCTCACCGGCATGGTGCCATGGCGCGAAGTGAATATCGAAGCGCCCATCGCGCGCGCCTTTCTCGACCGCGGGTTGACGGGCGCATCGCACGTGATTACGCTGGGCGCTCTGGCCGGTCTGACCAGCGTAATGCTGGTGATGCTTCTGGGCCAAACCCGCGTGCTCTACTCCATGGCCAACGATGGATTGCTGCCCAAACGTTTCTTCGCGGATATCCACCCCAGGTTCCGGACCCCCTGGAAGAACACGATTCTTGTGGGGACGTTGGCCGCCGTCGTCGGCAGCCTGACACCCATCGACGATATCGGCAAAATGGTCAATATCGGCACGCTGTTAGCCTTCGTCATCGTGTGTATCGCCGTGCTTGTTCTCCGGCACACCGATCCCGACCAGCCGCGGCCTTTCCGTACTCCCTGGATCCCTCTTGTTCCGATCCTGGGCGTCATGTTCAACGGATATATGATGTACAAGCTCGGCTGGATCAATTGGGCCCGCCTGATCGTATGGCTGGTGATTGGGCTGGTCGTGTACTTCTCCTATGGCCGCAAACACAGCCGGGTCCAGGCCGCGCTCAAGTAGCGCGCGCGTTTAGTTTTGGACGGGTACCGGCGACCTGGTCGGCCCTGAGGCTATGCTGGATTGGAAATCCGCATAGATCGAGCATTGCCGCCGAAAAGAATTGGCCCGGGCGCCGCCAGTGCTAAGGCGGGCTGCCTTAATACCCGCGCCGCTTATCCACAATATTGTGCAGCGGCTCGCCCTTCCGGTACCGCTCGAAATTATCCAGAAACAACTGCATGGCGCGCTGCTGCCAGTCGGGAGTGTGATCGGCCGAATGCGCGGATAGCAACAAATTGTCGAGCGCAAAGAATGGATGGCCCGCCGGCAGCGGCTCCTGGTTGAAGACATCCAGCGCCGCGCCGCCGATGCGCTTCTCGCGCAACGCCGCGATCAAAGCGGTCTCATCCACCAACGGTCCTCTGCCCACGTTGATCAGCACGGCTTCCGGCTTCATGGCGCGCAGTTCGGCCTCACCGACGATCCCGCGCGTCTCCGGCGTCAGCGGCGCGCTGAGCACTATGTAATCCGAATGCGCCATCAGGTCGCGCTTGCGGTCCGGTCCGTCCGCCCGCCCTATGCCGACGACCCGTATCCCCATCGCCTCCGCACGCCGCGCCACGGCCTTCCCGATATCGCCCATCCCGATCACGCCCATGGTCTGGCCCGCCACCTCGACTGTATCGAACTGGTCCCAGACGCCCGCTTCCTGGCTGCGCACCATGCGGCGCAATCCTTTGGCGAAGAACAGCACCGCGGCAATCGCGAATTCCCCTAGAATCTCGCTGAAGACCCCGCGCGCATTGGTCAGAGGCACCCCGCTTTCGGCTAGTTCCGGAAACAGCAGCTCATCGAGACCCGCCGAGCGCGAATGGATCCAGCGCACCCGCGGCGCCAAGCGCCACGCCTGCCGCAATAATTCCCGGCTGCCCGTCCAATTCAGAATTACGTCGGCTTCAGGCGCGGCATCCGTGAACGCCTCCATCCGGTTCCCGGCTGCGATGCGGACTCCATCCGGCAGGGCCTCCAGCATGGCCAGGAGAGGATCCGTAGGATCTGCCAACACTAAAACTGTGCTATGGTCCATGAGGAGAAAGCTACCATGTTCGACCTCTCTGTGGAAGTGCCGCTCCTCGGTATGCCGCCATCCCTCGGCCCGCACCATGGGATTCATTGGCTGGAAGGCCAGGGATCGGCCGAGCGCGCTTTCGGCGGATATCGCGCCACCCCTTGAATTCGGCGTGGAATGGACATACATTGAGACTGGAAAGCGGAGGTTTCAGATGAAACTGTCTTTTGCAGTGCCACTTTTCCTGGCGGCCAGTGCGGTGGCGTTCGCGCAACAGACCATGCCGCGGATGACTACCGTCGATCCGGGCACGGGGAAGGCCGGGGATGAGATCACCGTAGCTGGGGAGAATCTGGAAAGGGCGCAGGTGGCCAAGGTGTATTTGACGGATGGGAAGAACGACACCGTGCTGGACTTGACGGAGCAAACCCCCACCAGCATCAAGTTCAAGATCCCCACCAAGGCCGCTGCCGGGCGCTTTGCCCTGATGCTGCTGACCACGGGCAAAGAGCCGAAGCTGATCGAGCAGCCCGTCAAGCTGACCGTCGAGCAGTAGCGGCTAGCTCTTCTCCCGGCGGTACGGGGAGGAGATGTAGCGGCGCGATTCGCGGGCCGCCTCGGCCTCCGGCGCATACGCCATAGCTCTCTTGTATGCCTCGACGGCCAAGCCATGCCGCTGCCTGAGATCGTAGATTTGCCCGACCCGCATCCAGGCCAACACGCCCGTGTTCAGATCCACGTCCTCGGCATGCGCGGTCACCTTCTGCATATTGGCCAGCGCGGCATCCAGGTCGTTGTACCAGAACTGGATGGTCCCCAACTGGTAATAAACCGACTCCCACGGCACGCGCGCATAACCGGGCGCTCCTTGCGTTTTCAACTGCGCCACTTGTTGGACGCAGGCAACGGCTTTCTTGCCATCGCCCAACGCCGCATACATTCCAGCCTGTTCAAAACGCAGCAGGTAGTTGCGCGGAAAGCGGGCGATCAGACTCTCCACCAACGGCAGCGCTTTGGCCGTCTGGCGCTCACGGCGGTAGATCGCGGCCAGGAAGACCTCCGCATCGACGCGATTCAGCGAGCCGTGCGCCGCCACCTGCTCCACGGTATGGATGCCGCGCTCCTTGTCGCCGTGGAAGCCGATCAGAAAACCGACCATCTTATAGTAGGCCGGCAGGCTCCCGATCACGTAGTCGTGCAGGCCCTGCACCAGCCGCGCATCCGCGTTGGACGGATCCAATTCGCTCACCCGGTTATGCAGTTTGCGCGCGGTAGTGGAGTCGTGCAGCGCGCCCACCCAGTCCTTCTGGACCAGGAAAAAATAGTTGGCCCGCAGGCCGTAGGTGATGCCCATGGCATAGAGCGCGCCCGCATCGTTGGGATTCCGGCGGAGGCGCGCCTGCTCCAGGTCCAAAGCCTTTTGGATTTCGCCCAGAAATTGTTTCTTGGTCGCGGGCGATGGATTCAGCTTGGCCCGGCGCAGCAAGGAATTGTTGCCGGTGACCAGTTCGCTTTCGAGCGCGCCATCGCGATACATCTCGCTGAACAGGACCGTTTCGGCCGCGTGGTTGTGCAGGTCCGGGTTATTGGGGTCCTGCGCGATGGCCCGATCGAAATCGGCCAGCGCTTGGTCGAATTCCAGGTTGTAGAAGTGGTTGTAACCGTCGTCGACCAGGCTGCTTCCGGCAAACAGACGCATGGCGACGCATGCGGCTGCGAGGATGGTGATTTTCAACACTCTATTATAAATCGGCGCGGCCTGGTGTCCCGCTCCGGCTAAACAATACTTAGTGCCGGAATATTTTCGCCCTATCAATTCAGTAGGTTGCGCCCGAGAATCCTGATCAAGCACACCATTGCCGCCGAAATCGTCGAAGACCATTGTAGTGGCCGCATTTTTCGAAGACCACCAAGCTATGATCGCGAAGAGAAGAAAAGAGGACAACAGTGCAACACACAATCAAGACACCAACCGGCATGCCGCGTTTGGCACGCCAAAACGGCAACGAATGGGGAACTATCTGTATGATGCGGCCGGCAATCCCGTCCATGGCTCCGGGACGCAAATTGAGCGAGATTCGGAGGGCAATTCGATCTACGACTGTCCGCACTGTGGCAGACACTGGGTTCGTAGCGACAAAGTGAAGGACATGGAAAAGTACGTGCGAAGGGGCGGCCGCAAGCTTCCACGGCGTGCTTCACAAACGATTAGTCGCGGAGCGCCCAAGGAATTGTGAGGTACAGCCAGCAGCGCTCAGGGCTGTACCGGGATGAACGCGTCTCCTTGGCTCTGGACTCCGCCGACCGTGGCGACCACCAAAGCGTCTCCGTCGACTAGGCTGGGCGGCACAATCACGTCCCAGAATCGCGACGCTCCTGCCTGCAAGGTTCTGCTGGTACTCCAGACCCCTATCCATGGTCACGAAGATTTCGAAGCCGGCTTTCTCCGCGAGGTCGAGCAGGTAGCCGTATTTCTTGCCGGCCAAACCTGCTTCGGGTACGGTGTGGCACTCGTGATCGGGCAGGCTGTATTTGAGCTTCCGTGGGACGCATTCGTCGAGGAGGACTTTCATCCAAGCTGGCCAACAAGTACGGACTTGGCAAGTTCCAACGCGGCAATCGCGGCTTCACTGGTGACGGTGGGAAAGTCGTCGATGAACTCGCTCAGGGTTTGTCCCCCTCCAGGTAGTCCAGTAGCGCTTGAAAAGGAACACGCGTGCCGCTACCGCCGTACTTTGCGCATCCAGCCGCCCCACGAAAGGCCCGCCCGCGCCGTCAAAACGCCTAATACGACTGCCATCGCCATCCGAGCCCAGAAATGGAGGGCGTCCGGCTCTACTTGCGTGAAGACGTTGCGCACCCAGTCGATGTCGTTGGGAACGAAGAACGGGAAGTAGCTCGAACCGAAGACCCAGTTGCGCGCCGCCGGCGTCATCAGAAAATCGGCGAACGGCCACTGCGCCGCTGCCAACGCGATCACGAAGATGGGGGCCATGGCCGCGGCGCGCGCCCAATAGCTCCAGCGTTGCCAGTAGGGGCGCGTCAGATCCAGGACGAATGCGGGAACGATGACCAAAATCGGAAAATCCGGCGGCACGAAATGGGTCACGTGTTGGTAGACGGGGCCCAGCTTGGGCTCCGCCGGGAACAGCGGCAGAATCCAAACATAAAGCAGGTTCAGCGTTGTGTAAATGCCTGTGACCACGGTCCCCGCCCAACGGTAATCCGTCATGCGGTACAGCCCGGACAGAAAGAAGCACGCTCCCAGCGTCATCAGCATGTAGAACAGCGCGCTGTGCATGTAATTGCGCGTCAGGAATTCCTGAAAGATGCCGAACGACGTGACCAGCAGGAAGGTGTAAGTATACAGCATGAGCGCCTGCAGCTTGCTGCGCAGCGCGCCCTCCGCCTGGCTCAGATGACCCATGATCAGCAGCAGCGTTCCGATGCGGATGACCAGCATGCCGAAAATCAGCAGCACGTGCGGCGGGCTGAGGACCTTCACGTCCAGGCCGTAAGCGTCGTGCCACCAGTTGTCGAACGGCGCCGATGTGATCATGGCTACGCCGCCCCAAGCGCAGACGAATGCCCCGAGCGGTCCGCGGAAGCCCCACATGCGAACCGATCCCCACTGGGCGGTCGCCGAGTGCCCGAACGAATTCGCCAGGATTAAGTACCCGCAGGAAATGCCGGCCAGGATGCCGCACAGATAAATCAGCATGTGCGGGGCGGTCCAGAAGGTATCGCGGCCGATGCTTTTGTGCCAGGAGATATCCCAAATACCGCCGATCGAGGCGGAGGTGATCGCGATTACGCAGGTCGAGATGTACCAGGGGACGGACGCCGTGCGTTCGGCGGCATGTTCCGTCCAGGCGATTGCAGCGCTCTGAGCCATATATCAAGTCTACCTTGGCGCGAGGCAAACACAAGCCGGCTAGGCAGCCCGCAAATGTTATGATGGCCGGTGACCGCCATGCAGCCAGCGCGTCCGTTGGCCCTGATTACCGGCGCTTCGAGTGGTATTGGCGCTACTTTCGCCCGTCAACTGGCCGCGCGCGGGTACGATTTGGTGCTGGTTGCCCGGCGCAGGGACCTGCTGGAGCAGCAGGCCCGCGCCATCCGGGACGCCTATTCCGCGCAGGCAGAGATCCTGACGGCGGATCTGACGCGCGACGCGGATTTGAAGGCCGTCGAGGACCGCATCGCCGCCGCACCGAATCTTGAGTTCCTGGTCAATAACGCCGGATTCGGTATCGTCGGGCGCTTCATTTCGGTTCCCTTGGACGGCCAGGATCGGATGCACCGGCTCCACGTTCTGGCCCCCCTGCGGCTGATGCACGCCGCACTGCAAGGCATGGTCGCCAGAAAACGCGGCAACATCGTCAATGTGTCGTCGGTTTCGGGCTTCGGACAAAATCCCGGCAGTATCGGCTATTCCGCGACGAAAACATGGATGACCAGTTTCACCGAAGGCATCTACATGGAGCTGAAGAGCATCGGCTCGCCGGTGCGGGTACAGGCGTTGTGCCCCGGCTTCACGCTCTCCGGGTTCCACGACGTCATGCATTTCGACCGCAAGGCGATTCCCGCCTGGATGTGGATGTCCGCGGACGAGGTTGTGGACGCCTCGCTACGCGCCCTGGAGCGCGACCGGTTGTTCGTGATCCCAGGCTGGCGGTATCGCCTGCTGGTTTTCCTGATGCGCGCGTTTCCGCGGCCTTTGTATCACTGGCTGTCCATCCAGTACGCGCGGGGAACTGGGCGGGCGTAAAAGCAGAAGACAGGAGACAGAAAACAGGAGACAGGAGACAGAAGTCGCATGCATCGCTGCACGGCGCCGGTTGCCATTCTGTCTTCCGACTCCTGACTTCTTTCTTCTGCCTTTCTCACTCAAACCGTAGCGCCTTCATCGGATCCACGCGCGTCGCGCGGCGCGCCGGCACTAACGCCGCCACCAGCGACACCGCCAACAGCGCCAGCGACACGCCGCCGATGGTCAGCGGATCCCGCGCGCTCACCTGGAACAGCATGCCGCTCAAAATTCTGCCGGCCGCCAACGCGCCTAGAATGCCCACCGCAAGCCCCGCCGCCACCGGACGAATCCCTTGCCACAGCACCATCCGCTGCAGGCCGGCCGTGCCCGCGCCCAAGGCCATACGGATGCCCATCTCCGTGCGGCGGCGCGCCACCGAATACGACACCACGCCGTAAATACCGAAGCCGGCCAAAGCCAGCGCGGCGGCGGCGAACAGCATCACCAGCATCATCTGGAAGCGGCGCTGCGCCACCGATTCCGACATCACTTCCCGCAGCGTCCGCATCTCCGGAACCGGTACATCCGGGTCCACTTGGTGAATCGCTTCGCGTATACCCGCCGCTATGCCGCGCGGGTCCATCGCAGTGCGCACCAGCAGCGAGGCCGACAGCCGCGGGCGCTGCCAGTAGGGAACGTAAACGATCAACGCCGGGTCTTTATCCAGGCTGGTGCTGCGAATGTCCGCCGTCACCCCGACCACTTCCTCCAGCTTGTTGTTGTGTTGCATGCGGCGTCCCATCGCGCTCCGGCCGGGCCACAACCGCCGCGCGGTCCCCTGCGAAACGATCGCTACTCTGCGATTGCGCTGGCTATCGTCGAACGGGCGCCCCTCGCGGAACGGGATGCGCAGCGTTCTGAAATAGTCCGGACTCACAAATCGCACGTTGACCATGGGCCGCTCGAACATCGGGCGCGGGTCGCCTTCGGCGGCGGCCAGGTCGAGCCAGGTTTCCCCTTGCAGGGGAAGCGCGGAGACCAGGCTGGCAGAGAGCACTCCAGGCAGCGGCCGCGTCTTCTCCAGCAGGCGATCGAAAAACGCGGCCTGCTGCGCTTCCTCAGCGTACTTGGCAGGCGGCGCCTTTATGCGCACGGCCAGTACGCGCTCGATATCGAAGCCTTTGTCCACGTGCATCAGCCGTAGGAAGCTGGCCATCAGCAGGCCGGCGGTAATCAGCAGCACCGCGCTGAGTGCCGCCTCCACTCCCACCAGCACGCTGCGCAGCCGCACTCCGCGCCGGCCCTCGGTATTCGTATAGTTGCCCGACCTCAGCGCTTCCTGTGGATCCGCCGCGGCGCCGCGCAACGCGGGCAGGATGCCGAACACCAAGCCTGTGACGATCGAGACCAGCAGGGCGAAACCTAACACGCGCCCGTCCAGCCCCACCTCGTTCAAGCGCGGCAGATCCAGCGGCGCCGCGCCCACCAGAAGCTTTACGCCCCAAGCCGCCAGAGCGATGCCCAGTGCGCCGCCCGCCAGCGCCAGCACCAGGCTTTCCGTCAACGCTTGACGCACGAGCTGCGCGCGGCCCGCTCCCAGAGCCGTGCGAATGGCCGATTCGCGCGCGCGGCCGGCGGCGCGCGCCAGCGAAAGATTCGCCAAATTCACGCACAGGATCAGCAGCACCGCGCCCACGGCGGCCAGCACCACCAGCAATCCGCGGCGCGATTGCCCCACGATATTCTCCTGCAGCGACGACATCTCGGCGTGCAGGTCCATTTTCTCGGGGATCCGTTTGGAGATCTCAGCCTGGATCACGTTCAGTTCGGCGAGGGCCTTCTGCGGACTCACCCCCGGCCGCAAGCGCGCGATGGCCGCCCAATTGTAATCGCCGGTAATTTCTTCGAAATCGTCTTTTGAGTAGCCCAACGGCTGGAACACGTCCGTTTTGGCGCCCCAACTCTCGCGATCGGGGAACTGGAATCCGGGCGGCAGTACCCCGACCACTACGTGCGGCAGTCCGTTCAGCGTGATCTTCCGGCCGACGATTGCGGGGTTGGCGCCGAACCGCCGCTTCCACAGCGAGTCGGAAATGACCGCCACTTGATCGTGCCCCTCGGGATCTTCCTCGTCCAGGAAGCCGCGTCCCAATTGCGGGTTGATGCGCAGAACCCGGAAGACGCTCGCGGAGACCAGCGCGCCATTCAGTAGTTCAGGCTCGCCCGCGCCCGTGAGAGTAGGCGCGGACGTTTCCATAATGGCGATCGATTCCAAGGCCGTCGAGCGCTGGCGCCATTCGTAATAATGGCTGAAGTTGACCGGCAGGCTCGGATATAGGTGCGCCAGCTTGGGCACCACTTCGCGGATGATGAACAGCCGTTCCGGATCGCGGTAGGGCAGGGGGCGCAGCAGCACACCGTTCACTACGGAAAAGATGGCGGTATTGGCGCCGATTCCCACCGCCAGGCTCAGCACGGCCATGGATGCGAAGCCCCGCTCGCGCAACAGGGTTCGGAAAGCGTAGCGAATGTCATTCCACATGGAGATCCTGACAGTAATACGTTCGAAGCCGCGGCCGGTTCCGAAAAGTAAGGCTTATAATCACATTTAGTCCACCGCCGATAAGCAATATGTGGATACGTACTCCCAACAGATGGACTTCTCATTCGAGGATGCTATGACGAAGCCCGTCAAAAACGCGGCCCCGCCTGGAAACCGAAAGCGAGGTAGTTGCGGCTGCGGTCGCGCTCGGCGCTCTCCGGCTACCCGATGTGTCATCCGAGGAGATGGCGCTGATCCGCCGCGTCGATGCCCCTCCGGCCTGCACGGCAGAGTACTTGAAGCGCGAAATCCAGCGGAAGCGCGATCCGCTCGGCGACGCGTTCGCCGTTCTGCGAACGCCCGCGGAACGCCGCGAACGGGGCGCCACATATACTCCTTTCGCAATTGTTGAAGCTATGGTGAATTGGGCGGCGGCGTTTCAGGCTGCCGCAGCTCCCGAGCGGGAACGCGTAGTCGACCCCGGCGTAGGTTCCGGACGATTTCTCCTCGCCGCCGGCCGCAAGTTTCCCAAAGCCGAGTTGATTGGCATCGACATTGACCCCGTGGCCACCTTAATCGCCCGTGGCAATCTGGCGGCGGCCGGATTTGAGAGCCGATCGCGGATTCTGCTTGCCGACTACCGTACGGTGAAGCTGCCCCTCACGAAGGGCCGGACTCTTTACGTGGGGAACCCGCCATACGTACGGCATCACCTGCTCCCGGCCAAATGGAAGCGGTGGCTGACCACGGAAGCGCGCGGCCTCGGGTACGAGGCAAGCCAACTTGCGGGGCTGCATGTGCATTTCTTTCTAGCCACCGTGTTGCAAGCCAAGGTGGGCGATTTCGGCTCCTTCATCACCGCAGCCGAATGGCTGGACGTCAACTACGGGCGCCTCATGCGCGCGATGTTCCTCAACGGACTGGGTGGCCAAAGCCTTACCGTCGTCGAACCCACGGCCCGGCCGTTTGCCGATGCCGCCGCGACGGCGGTGATCAGCACCTTTCAAATCGGATCGAAGGCGAAAAGCATTCAGATCCGGCGGGTCGATAATGCCGGCCAAATCGAACCCTTCCAGGGCGGCTTGGTGGTGCGTCGCGGCCGGCTGGAAAGGGAGGCTCGCTGGTCGCACCTGACGCAGCGAACTAAAGCGGTTCCGACCGGCTTCGTGGAACTCGGCGAGCTGTGCCGGGTCCATCGTGGTCAGGTAACCGGAGCGAACCGCGTGTGGATCGCAGGGAAGCATAGCTTGGGTTTGCCGGAGCGAGTCCTTTTTCGCAGCGTGACGAAGGCGCGCGAACTGTTCCAGGCAGGCCGCGCTCTGTCCGACAAATCCAGCCTTAGGGACGTTATCGACCTCCCTGTGGATCTCTCGGCGTTCGATCGCGAAGAGCGCAAGGCCATCGACCGCTTCCTAAGACTCGCCAAGGCAGCCGGCGCATCCGAAGGATACGTGGCCGTGAATCGGAAGGCTTGGTGGTCGGTCGGCCTGAAAGCTCCGGCGCCGATCCTGGCTACCTATATGGCGCGCCGGCCGCCCGCGTTCGTCCGCAACCCGATCGAGGTGCGGCATATCAACATCGCCCATGGACTTTATCCCCGCGACCCGCTGCCGCCGGAGGTCCTGGACAGGCTGGCGGCATATCTCGGGCAGGCCACCGATGTGCGCCAAGGGCGGACCTACGCTGGCGGATTGACGAAGTTCGAACCGCGCGAGATGGAGCGCCTTTTGGTTCCGGGACCCGAACTGCTCTTGCAGGCTGAAGGATGATCGCGCCGCCTAAATGGACCGACGACCAACTTGAAGCCGGCATACAAGTTGCGACCGGCATCTTCCGCCGTGAACGCATGCGCGAGCCGCTGGAATCTTATCTTCAGGCTTTCGCGCTTTACGAGGGCTTCGTCGGCGATCTCCTCGCCGTCAGCGCCGATTTGAAGGAGATCGATCGACGCGCAACTGACGTTTTGACCAATCCGGACCTTTTGGAAGCATTCCGGTATTTCGCCGGCCCGCCCTTGTCAGCCGACGACCTCAAGACTTTGAGCGAAGGCGTCTTAAGCCCGGCCCGCCTGCGCAAAGATCCTGACATGGTGCGTCGGATTGTTGAAATCGTGCGCATGGGGCTGGACCGCCGCCGTTTCCCTTGGATCCCTGAAAACCGCGAACCCACTGCCGAGGAACGCGCGGCGGCTGTGCTGGCGTCCGCAGCGCTGATGGCGGCCCGAAGCGTGGGAACTGCCCGGCGTAATGAAGACAAGGAAGAGCAGGAATTTATGGTCGCCAATGCTCTCGGCGGCGCGGGTATGGACAGAGTCGGCACCAGGCCGATTCCTACGCTGAACCTCGCCCCCAACGCGGGCGAGTTCTGCATGGAAAGCATGTTGGGCACGCGCAAGGCGGATATCGTGGTACGCCTCTGGGACCACCGTATCATGCCGATCGAGTGCAAGGTTTCGAATTCCGCCCTGAACTCGATCAAGCGCCTCAACAACGATGCCGCCGTGAAAGCCGAAACCTGGACCAAGGATTTCGGCACACGCAACATCGTGCCCGCCGCGGTGATCGGCGGGGTATACAAGCTGCGGCATCTCTCTGATGCCTTGCAGCGCGGCCTCACGCTCTTCTGGGCGCATGACCTTCAGGCTCTCGTGTTATGGATCGGGCAGACGCGCTGAGATGCCTGGCTAGGCCGCAAATCGGATGACCTCGAGTTCCGCTGACCCGTCCACGCCGGCCAGCAGTTGATCGACGCGCGACATGATTGCCTGCTCCAGTTCCGCTTCGCCGCACTGGTCGCACTGAAGCACGGGAAGCGACTTGAAGATTACGATCGCGGAATCGCCGATCTTGAAAGGCAGATCCGTGACTCGCGATTCCAGTAGTCCCCCGCAAACTCGGCATCTCATGTTGTCCTCCTGACGCGTAATCCATTATCCCACTTGCTAGGGCGTGGAACGTACATCGTAACGACCCGGACATTGTCGCCTTCTACATCAGTTGCAATCTGCGCATGGAAGACAATTCCCTCAGACTCGCCCCTTACCAGAAAACTCGGCAAGTACTTATCCAGGTACGTTTCGATGATCTCCAGTGTTGCAAGCGCCCCGCGAAGGATCCCGGCCGTTAAGGTGCGTTGCTCAAGCCGCATCGCCACGTGATATGTCCAGCGGACGCGTCCGCTAAATATGCACTCCTTGATGAAGGCAAGGGGCGCATCCGGTACATGAGCCCTCGGCAAACTCAATTATAAAACATCTCCGCCGTTCATAGCGCCTTCACAAGGTGCCACTCGCCGGGCCGCCCTGCAAGCCATCGCCGGCCGATGTACAATTTAGGAAGTAGCCAGCGCCGTGCCGTTTAAACACCGCTATGATCTTCAAAGGCATTTCGTGAGGCACGGGAGCGAGTTTGGAGCCACGACGGCCGATGAGTATGAACGGTTGGCCGACGCTTTTATGATGGGGCCGTTGCGAGAGGGAGCCCTGGAATGCACTCGGGACGGAGATCTGGTACGCTTTGACCCAAGAACGTATGAATTCGGCGTGCTGACGAGGGACGGCCGAATCGCGACCTTTATGGTCATAAGAAAGTTGCCGGCCGGCCGGCAAACGCCTTTGGAGTATTTTCAGTCTAATTGTAAGTGAGGGCCTGAACACATGCATCTCTGCCCAGTCTGTGGGTATGATCGGCTGGAAGACCCGCCCGAGAACTTCATCATCTGCCCATCGTGTGGGACTGAGTTCGGATACGACGATGCCCTCGCTAGCCACGCCGACCTGAGAGCCAAATGGCTTCGGGACGGGGCGCAGTGGTGGAGCACCGTCGATCCAAAACCAGAGCACTGGGACCCACGGCAACAGTTGGATGCCGTGATGTCCTCCGGGTAGCGTCGTTAACGGCCATCGTGCGCGCGGCCACAGCCTCGCAACCTTGCGCACACCACCGCTACAATAAGAAAGTGACAGGTCACGACATCCGACAGCGTTTCCTCGACTTCTTCGCCACCCGCGGCCACCACGTGGTGCGCAGTTCCTCGCTGGTCCCCGCGAACGATCCGACGCTCCTGTTCGCCAACGCCGGCATGAACCAGTTCAAGGATGTCTTCCTGGGCCTCGAAAAGCGCGACTACTCGCGCGCCACCACTGCTCAGAAATGCGTGCGCGCGGGCGGCAAGCACAACCACCTGGAAAACGTCGGCTACACCCGCCGCCACCTCACTTTCTTCGAAATGCTGGGCAATTTCTTGTTCGGCTATTACTTCAAGGCCGAAGCCATCGAGTTCGCCTGGGTCACCAGGGACTACGGCATGGCCGCCGATCGCCTCTACGTCACCGTTCCACGAGGACGCCGCCGCCGAGCAGCTCTGGCAGAAGGTACTGGCGACCACAGGGCGTTCGTAGACGCTCGCGGATGAGAAGATTTCAAGAGATGATGAATACTCTTACAATCGACGGAGTTATCGAACTGGTGGCCAAAACGCCGGAGCAGGCCCTGTTCGACTGGAAAAGGGATTTTGTCGTGCCAGTCGACGACGAAAAGAAGGGTGAGTTGATCAAAGACCTCGCGGCGGTCGCCAACGCCTGCGCGTCGTCGTATGGCTATATCCTGTACGGGGTCTCGCCGGGAAGTCCCGATCCCATCGTGGGCACCACGCAGACGTATGACGACGCGAAGCTGCAGCAGCTCGCCAACGGCAAAATCGAGCCTCTTCCGGAGTTTCTTTATTACGAAGTATCCACGGGACCGAAAGTCGTCGGCGTACTTCAGGTGAAACCGACGCGCCGACGGCCGCACATCATTCGCGTGGATCTCGGCAAGATCCGCAAAGGGCAGATCCCAATTCGCCGCGGGTCGTCGACAGACGGCATCACGATAGCCGATCTATTCGAATTCTTCTACGGCCAGACCAGCGGCTATTTTCCGGGAGTCGTGGAACGGCTCCATGTGCCCTCGCGGAACATGGAGGCCCAGGCCGCCTATCTGCGCGAGCTGAGAAGCGGGCGCCAGCAGGCGGAGCGCGATATGGAGATGATCACCGGCGTTAAGTTGCGATAGGAAGATCCGGAAGAGGAGGCGTATGCCAGTCGCAGTTGACGACGTTGAGACTCTACAACGGCATCTCGAAGGTGTGCTCCGCCGTGCGGATCACCACGCGACCAACGTCCGACTTGTCGTGTTGACGCTGGCAAGAGCCATCGTTCTTTTCAAGCAACCGGGGACGCACATCGAGGTCCTCGCGCGGCACGGCGATCTGAAGAATGCCCTTTGGGTCTACATCGGCGGATCGCGATATGCGTTTTCTTATGACCACGAAGCTGCGGGCATCGTCTTAAAACGCGGTGGAAACCAGGGAGCGGCGTTAGCTACGTTCAACAACTCGACCGGGCCGGCGGAAATTTTGCAGATCTTCGAGACGCTGGCCCAGGCTGACGGCGGCAGGCATCCGTGACCTTCGACAGCATCGTGGGCATTATCGTTTCGGCTGCGTCGGGGGCCGCCGCATCCGGGTTGCTGATGTGGCTTTTCAAGGAATGGCTGAGTACCCGCCTGAAGGCCAGCATTCAACATGAATACGACCGAAAGCTCGAAACGTACAAGGCACAACTGAAGACGGAACAGGATCTGGCAGTCCTAGACATCAAAACGGCGCTCGCACGTGAAGCGGCGTTCCATGCGGCTGCCCACGCTTCCTTTGCTGAAGGGCAGAAGGCATCGATGGAACGAAAATTGAGCGCGGTCGATAAGCTCTGGAACTGCGTCCCGCAGTTTCGCGCGAGCTTGCCGCCGGTCCTCATGGTCATGGATGTTATGACCGTCGATGAGTATAAGGGAGCCAAGGATCACCCTCAATTCAGGGCACTGGCCGGCGATGTGTCGCCGGAAAAAATCGCAACGCTTGCTCCGAAGTCCATCGAAGAGGTGCGGCCCTTTGTTGGGGAATACATGTGGGCAGTCTTCTATTGCTACCAAACGATCCTGATCCGTATATTGGTGCTGTTGCAGCTAGGACGGACTGATGCTGAGAAAATCGAATGGTATAAAGACGCCGGCACTCGGCAGGTAATCGCAGCAGTCCTCGCGCGGGCGGAGATGGAAGAGTTCGACAACGCTGACTTTGCCAAAATAACCTGGCTTCAACGACGGCTGGAGTCGAAGCTCCTCGCAGCCGCGCGGAAAATCATTTCCGGCGAGAACTTCGGTGCCGAGGCGCTGGATCAGGCCAAGCTGATTCAGGAGCGCATTGCTCAACTTTCGGCAGAGGGGCAGCTTCGGAACCAGGCGTTGGGCCAGTCCCGATGACCATTCTGAAACTCGATCAGATCTGGATGCGCTCCACCTCGAAGAGCGAGATCTCGTCACTTCTTCGGTCGCAAGACCTGCGTCGTCCGCGGTGACTCGTGGTTGGCGACGTGGTGCGCGACTTCGAGCTTGCCGCTATTCTTCAGGTACGCGGTGATGCCGGGAGCGCGGAACGTGTGGTTTCCGATCCTAGTCTCGATGCCGGAAGCGTCCGCGCAACGCTGAATCATCCGGTAGGCGTCCTGCTGCCACATGGCATTGCCGGTTAGCGCGCCGGTCTTGCCGGCTGCCGTCCGGAGCAAAGGGATCTCCGGCGATGCCGGCCGCTCCGATGTACTCATCGAGGACCCGCTCCAGGTTGTGGTGGCGTGGACCTCGCGTTGTTGAAGGAGCATTGTCACGTGATAGGTCCAGGGGACGCGCCTTCCCAAGAATGCACTCCTTGATGAACGCAAGAGGCGCATCCGGTACATGAGCCCTTGGCAAATCCGATTATAGAACGTCGCGCCGCCGTACCAGCCGTCCAACGCCGCGCGCGTCACCGCTACAATGAAAAAGTGACAGGTCACGACATCCGACAGCGCTTCCTCGACTTCTTCGCCGCGCGCGGCCACCGCATCGTGCGCAGCTCCTCGCTCGTCCCCGCGAACGATCCCACGCTGCTGTTCGCCAACGCCGGCATGAACCAATTCAAGGACGTCTTCCTGGGCCTCGAAAAGCGCGACTACCCCCGCGCCACTACGTCACAGAAATGCGTGCGCGCGGGCGGCAAACATAACGACCTGGAAAATGTGGGCTACACCCGCCGCCACCACACTTTCTTCGAAATGCTGGGCAATTTTTCGTTCGGCGATTACTTCAAGGCCGATGCCATCCAGTTCGCCTGGGACCTTGTCACCAAGGACTACGGCTTGCCCAAGGATCGCCTGTACGTCACCGTCTTCCGCGAAGATGACGACGCCGAGCAGCTTTGGCAGAAAGTAGCGGGCGTGCCCAAGGAACGCATCTTCCGCCTCGATGAGAAGGACAATTTCTGGCAAATGGGC
>Ga0209333_1000331_pt1 | contig 26500 bp, 20 predicted proteins | sample BlaSpr_A8_OM2_O3_FD_187982 | JGI IMG/M metagenome (GOLD analysis project Ga0209333, IMG submission 187982) | Forest soil microbial communities from Thunder Bay, Ontario, Canada - Black Spruce, Ontario site 2_A8_OM2_O3 (SPAdes) (version 2) | ecosystem: Environmental > Terrestrial > Soil > Boreal... | reverse complement strand
CGGTCTCCTGCAGGACCCGCTCGCGGTCGTCCGGGTGTAACAGGGCTGCAAACTCCTCGCCCGTCTTAACGAACTGGCCGGGAGGAAGGCCAAAGACGGCCGAGCAATTCTCATCCGGCGTGATGATGCTCGTCGCAATGTCCCAACTCCAGACGGCAACCCCTGAAGCATGCAGCGTAAGGCTTAAGCGTTCCTGGCTTTGGGCCAGCGCCTCGCGCGCTTGCCGCAGTTTCCGAATGAACCGGAACACCAGAAATACAACGGTCGCGGCGGAAACGGCCAACGCTCCGCACACAACGGCGATGATGGTCACGCGGAAGGCATCCAATAGGGATAGTCCCCCGCGCTTCCATTTTTCTCCATTTTGTCGGTCGCCGCGGCACGGCTGGGGGATGCGAACTGCGTGCGCGCGAGAGAAGGATTCGCAACCTCCGGTTTGTGGTGAACATCTACAGATGGTACATTCTGTTATCCTGAGATCATACTTTGAGATCCAATCTGAATCGGCACCTTCTCTGTTTGTTCGCTGTATCGTTTGGGGCGCTGAGCGCCGCCACGGCGACCGGCGCGGATTCCGTCGTCGACAACTACTGGGCAGCGTCACAGCAGCAGGCACGCGCCCTGGAGGGCTCGTCCATGGAAGTGAATATTGAAGCTTCCCTCCCCAAGCTCAAGAAACACGGACGGTTGTACGGGCTCCGCCGCATCTCGCGCTTGGGCCACATCACCTACGAGGCGCTCCATTTCGAAGGCGACAATTCCGTCAAGAACCACGTGATCGCCCGATATCTGGCCGCTGAAGCAGAAGCGCAAGCCGACGGCTCCCCGTCTCTGGCAGTTACGCCCGCCAATTACAAGTTCAAGTATATTGGACCAAAGCAGTCCAGCGGCCAAGCGGTCGAGGTATTTCAGGTGACGCCGCGGCGTAAACTGGTGGGCCTTTTCAAAGGCGAAATCTGGATCGACGCGAAAACATTCCTATGCGTCCGCGAATCCGGCCGCCTCGTCAAGCCCGGCTCTATCTTTTTGAAGAAGATCGAATTTGTGAAAGAGTACGCGATTCAAAACGGCATTTCGGTTCCGCGCCAGATCCACAGCGTAGTCGACACCCGGCTGGTGGGTCCGGCGGAGCTTACCATTGACTTCCGGAACGTCTCGTTCGCCGGCGGACCCCAGCCGGCGAGTCCGGTTGATGTGGGCGATCAATAACGGTTCGCCGCCAAGTGACCAAATCATGAGAACACTGTTTCTGAATCCGCCTTCCTTTGAAGGCTTCGATGGCGGCGCAAGTTCGCGGTGGCCGGCCACCCGGGAAATCGAATCGTACTGGTATCCCGTGTGGCTCTGCTATCCCGCCGGCATGCTGCCCGACAGCAAAGTGGTGGATGCGCCCCCGCACAAAATCTCCATCGAGCAGACCGTCGCCATGGCCAACGACTTCGAGCTGCTGGTGCTCTTCACTTCCACGCCTGGATTTCACGTGGACGTGAAGATGGCGGAGATGATGAAGGACTCCAATCCCAAGTTGAAGGTCGCCTTCGTCGGCCCGCCCGTCACCGTGGAGCCGGAAAAATCCCTGCGCACGTCCCCGGCCATCGATTTCGTGGTGCGCCGCGAGTTCGATTACCAGATCGCCGATTACGCCAAGGGCACGCCCGTGGAAGATCTGCCGGGCGTCAGCTTCCGCAAGAACGGCCACATCGTCAACAATCCCGAACGGCCTCCCATCGAGAATCTGGACGAACTGCCGTGGGTCACCAAGGTTTACAAGCGCGATCTGGACGTCCGGCGCTACAACGTCCCGTTCCTGCTGAATCCCTACATTTCGTTGTACACTTCACGCGGCTGCCCGGCCATGTGCACCTTCTGCCTATGGCCCCAGACGCATTCCGGTCATCGTTGGCGCCTGCGCTCCGCCGACGACATCGCGCGTGAAGTGGCCTACGCCAAAGAGGCTTTCCCCTACGTCAAGGAAATATTCTTCGACGACGATACTTTCAATTATCAGAAGGCCCGTACCATCGAGCTGTGCAAGAAGTTGAAGCCGCTGAATTTCACCTGGTCGTGTACTTCGCGCGTGACCACCGATTACGACACCCTGAAGGCCATGAAAGATTCCGGCTGCCGGCTTCTGATTGTGGGCTACGAATCCGGCGACCAGCAAATTCTGAAGAACATCAAGAAGGGCGCCACCATCGATATGGCCCTGCGGTTCACGGACAATTGCAAGAAGCTGGGCTTGGTGGTGCATGGCGACTTCATCATCGGGCTGCCCGGCGAAACGCGCGAAAGCATCCGCAAGACCATCGATTTCGCCAAGCGCCTCGATACCGAGACGGTCCAGGTATCCCTCGCGTCTCCCTACCCCGGCACTGAATTCTACGATTATGTCAAGAAGAACGATCTGATCACCATCGATGCCATGACCGATGAGACCGGGCACCAGCTTCCCAACATCATTTATCCCGGGCTTGAACGCGGCGAGCTGGTCGAATGGGTCGAGCGCTTCTATGGCGAATACTACTTCCGCCCCCGGGTCATTTGGCGCGTGGTGCGCAAGGCCATCTTCGACACGGCCGAGCGCAAGCGCCTCACGAAGGAAGCCCGCGAGTACATGGCATTGCGATCCAAACGGAAGCAGTTCGTGGCTTCCGAGCGCAAGGCTCTGGCCACGGCCGCATCCGGCTCCGGTGACTAATCAAAGTAGAGTGGACGCGCGGCCCCCTGAAACCGGGTGGAGGGTGGATTGCCCGCCCTCCTCAGGGTGCGCTCTTGCGATCAAGACTCGCCTCATCCTGGGTAGCCCTCGGAATCTCGCTTCTAATTTTCTGGCTCCTCTCGCAGCCCCGCATCGCGCCGGAGGCGCGTCAATCAATCGCTCAGGTGCGCCATCATGAATCGGCTGCCGGTCTCGATAATCGCCGCCGCAACGACCGTTTCCGACGTGCTCCAAGCCGCCGCCATGAAGCGTCACGGCGAAATCCGCGATTTCCGGCTCGGCGCACTGCGCCGCTTCTCGCCATGCTGGCGCGCAATCAACTGTCCGTCGCCGATCTCAGCTTCGCTCGCTAAGTACTTGTTGAAGGAGCCGGTGACCTTGGGGCGCTGGGCAGGCGCATCGCTGGTGGCCTGCGGCGTGGCGTTGCGGTCACAGTGATGGGGATGATTTGGCCGGCTGTTCCCGCGCTGGTATCGGCCGCTTACTGGCTGCTGGCGATCGTGGCGGCCATCTCGTGGGGCAGGCGGTTTCGGCTGTCATCCCGGCTCCGGACCGCCATCCCCGACGTTGGCCCGGTCTCTATCCTTAAGCCCGTCTACGGCCGCGATCCGCATTTCTACGAAGCCATCCGCTCGCATGCCTTGCAGGATTATCCGCAATACGAGATTCTATTCGGCATTTCCCGCCCCAACGACCCCGCCGCCGGCGATATCCGCCGCCTCATCGCCGAATTCCCCGCGCGCCACATCCGCCTCATCGTCACTTCCACCAAAATGCCCAACGCCAAAGTCGGTGTGCTGGCCGACTTGGCCGCCCAAGCCCGCTATCCGCTCCTGCTGATCAATGACAGCGATATAAAGGTAGAGCCCGACTACCTTCGCCAGGTAACCGCGCTTCTCGACCAACCAAACGCCGGCCTGGTCACCTGCCTCTACCGCGCGCATTCTGAAAACTGGGCCGGCAGTTGGGAAGCTCTCGGCGTAGCCACCGAATTCGCACCCAGCGTGCTGGTGGCGCGACTGCTCGGCTCCGTGGAATTCGCCCTCGGTTCCACCATGCTTTTGCGCGCCGGCGACCTGCGCCGCATCGGCGGCTTCGCGGCCATCGGCGATTACCTGGCCGACGATTACCAGCTTGGACGCAGCATCCGCGGCCTCGGCCTGCGCGTGGTCTTCGCCCCGGCCATCGTCGAGACGTACCTGGGCGGCGCTACCTGGGGCGAAGTCTGGCGGCACCAACTGCGCTGGTCGCGCGGCATTCGCCTATCGCGGCCGGGCGGCTACTTCGGCTACCTGGTCACGCACGCGACGTTCTGGTCCATCGTCGCCATCGCCGCGGGCGCTTGGCCTGTGGGCGTGGCCGCCCTTGCCATCCGTGTGCTGGCGGGAGTTTGGGTGGGCTGGGGCGTACTGCGCGATCCCGCTGCGCTCCGCCGTGCCTGGTGGATCCCTTTACGCGACCTCTGGGGCTTCGCCATCTGGGTGTGCGGCCTTTTTGGCAATGCCGTCGAGTGGAGGGGCGCGCGCATGCGCCTCTCGCCCGAGGGCAAAATATTCGAGAAGCTCGAGATTTTGAAGGAACGATAGAGCGCCAAGGTGTCGAAACGAGGCCGGTCTCATCTCGACTTCCGCCGACACAAGCGCCGATCCGACACCTTGGGAACGCGCCAAAACCGTTGATGCGAGAGTTACACCTGGAGGAGCAAACCTGCGCCGGGTGAAAAGTGCGGCTACGGCTTAAGGCATTCCCACATTCTCTAAGCCGCACCACCCGGAGCCTTCTGTTACAATACATACCAATAATGGTTGACGAGAGGGAAATTGATTATTTCTATCCCTCCCATTCACGTTTTGTTTGGGCGCGGAGGCGGGCCCGGCGCGGGGGGCCAGGGGTGGGTTAGCGCATGGACTTCGACCAACTGCACACATTCCTCGAAATCGTCAGGCTGAAAAGCTTCTCGAAAGCCGCGCAGACGTGCTACCGCACCCAGCCGGCCATCAGCGCGCAAGTGCGCCAGCTCGAGCAGGAGCTGAACACCGCGCTTTTCGAGCGCTTCGGCAGCCGCATTTCCCTGACCACGGCGGGCAAGATCTTCGCCGATTACGCCGCCCAAATGCTGGACCAGCGCCGCCAGGCCCAGGACGCCATCAACGAGCTGGAGCGCAACCCGCGCGGCGAGCTGGTAATCGCCGCCAACGAGGCTACCTGCATCTACGTGTTGCCGCAGGTGTTCTCCGAGTTCCAGAACCTGTTCCCGGCCGTGCAGCTCCAAGTGAATCGTTCCTATGGCGGGCGCGTGGTGGATGCGGTGATGGAAAACATCGCCGACTTTGGCCTCACTCAGTTGCCGGTCGAGGAACGGCGGCTGCAAGTGGCGGACATCTACAAGGACGAAATCCGGCTCATCGTGCCGGCGCGCCATCCCCTGGCCGACCGCAAGACCGTGCAAGCGTCGGATCTGCCGCCGCACCAATTGCTGCTGCCCAAGTCCGGAACCACCCGCGCGCGGCTGAACGCCTGGTTCGAACTGGTGGAGGAGGACCTGCATGTGTCCATGGAGCTGGATTCCACCGAGATGATGAAGCGCTTCGTGATGGCCGGTCTGGGCGCATCGTTTCTGGCGGTTTCCAACTGCCGGGAGGAAGTGGCGGCCGGAAAGCTGCGCGCCATTTCGTTGGCGCCAGACCCGATGATGCGCCGGCTAGGGCTGATCTACAGGAAGGATAAAGCTCTGTCCAAGGCCGCCCTGGGCTTCATTCAGGTGGTTCTGGACAACCTGGGAGACGGCCAATTGGCGCGCGACAAGCGCACCAAAGCCATGGTTGGATAATGGTTGGATAAATGGTCGGATAATGGTTGGATTGAACGGTGGGATGCGATGAATTGCCGGCGGTGCCGAAAAGAATTCGACGAGGTGGAGGGGCTGATTTGCCCCTATTGCGGCGCGGCGCACGCGTTGGCGAAATCGGGTGTGATGAAGAGTTCCACCATCCTGATCTCAGTGGGAGAGACGGATGCGGTTTACCGCTCGGTGAAGGAAGTGCCGGCGCCGTTGCGCCGCAAACTGCTGAAATCCACCAACGGGCTCAACGCCGCCACCATCCTGATCGCCGACCGCCGGGGCAGGGAAGAGATCGCGCGCGCTATCCGGAATCTGCCATCCAGCTTGCAGCGCCGCTTCCTGAAGCCGTTCCGCGAGGAGCCTGAGGGCGCGCGCGCCTGGCTGCTGCGGCCGCGCATCAAGATGACCATAGCCTGTCTGCTCAGCGCGGCCAGTGCGCTGGCGATCTGGTTCATGTTCACGCATAAGTGGAGCTAAGAAGAAGTCAGGAGGCAGAAGTCAGAATCATCGCCCCCCTGTGCTTCCCAGATAATTCCCGTAGCCTACGACGACAGTAGATGCCACCAGGACAAACAGGCTTAGCGCCACCAGCCACTTCGTGCGCGTCCCGACACCCTTCCACTCCTTCAGCGCGATGCCCCACAGTGTGCTGAAGATGATGATGCTGGCCATGTGCAGCGTCCAACTGGAGAATTTGAAGGCGCCCATCTGCGTTTCGCCCATGGTATAGAAGAAGAACTGCATGTACCAGGTAGTGCCGGCGATGGCGCAGAAAAAATAATTGGCCAGCATGGGTGCTCTGTCGGGCGCGGGTCGCCGATCGGGCTCGGCCAGCGCTACCGCCATCTCCTCGCCCGGCGCGTCAATGACAGTCTCTAAGATAGGTTCCGTGGCGCGCGTGGGGATCTCGCCGCGCACCTTCGAGCTGAAGTACTGATAGCCGGTCCGGTTGCGAATGTTCAGGATCATGCACCAGATGAAGTTGGTGGTGAAGCCTCCAACCAAGACTACGACCAGCACGGGAAGGCCTTGCCACAGGACCGGGGTCCCGTGACGCAGCGTAATCTGCTTGATGGGATCGCCGGCCGCCAGTCCGTATGCGAAGCAGGCGCTCATGATCCCGCAGAAAGTGGCCACCAGCAGACCGCGCTTCAGGCTGAACTCGCTGATGGACGCGCGCTTCTGCTCTTCGGATAACTCGCGCTCCTTGCAAATTCCCGCGGCGCCGGCGAATGCGATACCGGCCAGGCAGCACGCCACGCCGCACAGGATGATCAGGCCGGAGCGCGTGCCGAGCACCTGTTTCGCGAACTCGCCGCGGAAGATCGGCGGCAGCAGCGTGCCGAAGGCGGCCGTATATCCGAGCGCCACCGCCATGCCGAGCGACAGGCCCAGGTATCGCATGGTCAGGCCGAAGGTGAGACCGCCCGTGCCCCACAGCACGCCAAATGCGTAAGCCCAGAAGAGCGTACTGTCGGGCGTCTCGCGCAGGACGGCGAACAAATCGCGGGTCATGGTGAGCGCCAGCAGCCATGGCATGACGATCCAACTGAACACGCCGCCGGCCAGCCAATAAGTCTCCCAAGCCCAGTGTTTGACGCCTCGATAGCCGAGGTAGAAGCTGGCGGAGGACAGGCCTCCCAGCCAGTGGAGGAAGACGCCCAACATGGGGTTGGCGATCATAGGGTAAGCCAGAGTGTAATCGGCGGGAGTGGCTGGGTCAAGCCGGCGGCGGGTGCGCGCCGGTACGGTGCTCACAAACGAAATGAGAGCCTGAGCCAGAAGCCTGTCCCTCTCGTATCGCTTCCGTGGAACATGCAGCGCTCCGACGCGCCGAAATCTTCCTCACTGTGAATATCACGGTCGCGAAGGAATGTGACAGCCACACTGATATACTTTATCCTGGAAGTAGAACGAGCTGCACATGACCCTAATCATCGATCTTCCAGACGAGCTGGAATCAGCCTTGCTGGCCCAGGCCCAGGCCCAAGATCAGGGCGTTTCGGCCGATCGCTTTGCAAGCCGCTTGTTGGGAACAGGTTCTCAATGCGCAAGTGGCACATCCAGGCCGGCCCTTTGAGACAGGGCGGGGGATGTTGGCCAAATACGGCCCGGCGCCTTCGGCGGAAGAAATCGACGCCAACCGGGCCGATATGTTCCGCGGCTTCGCAGAAGACTTCTAATGATCGCCGGAGTCGCCGATACCCACGCAGCCATATGGCACCTGTTCGAACGCGGCAGAACATCGCTCTTTCGCCGATCAGTCTGGCCGAAGTTCTTTACGTCATCGAAACGAAGCGTCTGCCGATGGCTGCATACGCAGATCTGCGAAAGGCTCTCAGGGATCCAAACCACGTTCTGGAGGCCATGCACCGTGTGCCTCGGAATGCCGTGCCCGACATGCCGGATCGCATAGTGGCGGCGCCGGCGGTTTATCTTGGGGTGCCTGTAATCACTAGGGATAGGCGCATCCGTGGTGCCGATCTACAGACGGTTTGGTAAGATTGGGGCCGATTGATCCAACCTGCCATACGTGACCTGTTCCTCAGCCTGAGCCGCCACCCGGCTTTTCAGGAACTGCTCAGGCGCTTGCCGTTGGGCGGAAATCTGTCCCTTTCCGGCCTCACCACCACCGCCAAAGCCATCTACTCCGTTTTGCTGTGGCAGATGACAGAGCGGCCTCTGGCAATTGTAGTAGATGGCAATAAGCGGGCCGAGGAGCTATTCGAGGCGGTCGAAACATTCTACGATTTGCTGGTGGCGACCCGCGAAGTCGCCGCCCCGCAACTCCTTCCGGCACTGGATGTTCTGCCGATGCAGGGCATGTCGCCGCACGCCGAAATCTGCGAACAGCGGGCCATCGGCTTGTGGCGTCTGGCCACCCGCCGCATGCCCATCACTATCATGCCCGTCGCCTCGGCAATGCTGCGCATCGAATCCGGCGACTTCTACAGGCAACTCGCCCTCAACTTGCGGGTCGGCGACGAAGTACCTTTGCAAGATGTAGTAGCACACCTGGAAAGCGTCGGCTATGAGCGCCGCGAACCCGTGGAAATGATCGGCGAATACTCCGTTCGCGGCGGCATTTTGGACGTATTCTCCCCGGAATCCGCCAAACCCGTGCGCATCGATCTCTTTGGCGACTTGATCGAATCCATTCGCCGCTTCGACGTGGAATCGCAGCGGTCGGTCACCAAGGCCGAGGACGCCCTACTACTACCGCTGACGGAGTACCAAAAATCCCGCGCGTTGCTGGCGGAACTCGGCGAACGCCTGCAAGAATCCGGTATACCCCCGCGTGATTTGCCGCCGCCCGGCGAACCTCTCCCCGGATGGGAGCTATTGGTTCCCCTGGTCCGCCCGCGCCGCCACTCCGTATTCTCGCTGCTCGACCGCCCGCTGATTCTGTGGGATGAACCCGCGCAGGTAGTCGGCGCCGCCGACCGTTTGTGGAAGCGGTTGGATCAAAGTCCCACCTCGCCAGCGTACGACCCCGCCAGCGTCTTCTTCCACGGGGAGGATTTGGAAGGCCAAGCCGTGGGTGCCCCGCATATCGCGCTCGAAGAGCTGGAAGTAATCGCCGGTCCGGACACCGTAAGCTTCTACATTCCGACCCGTCCCGCGCTGACCTTCCACGGCAACATGCCGGTAGCTATCGCGGAGGCGCGCAACCTGGCCGAATCCGGATCGCGCGTGGCGTTCTTCGCCGAATCCATGGGTGCCCTGGAGCGTGTCGCCGATATCTTCAACGAGTACGGCGTCCCGTACCAGCTTGGGCTGGATCAATCCGATTCCACGCCCGAATATCTGGCCGGACGCGCCTACATGGCCGGATCCGTGGCGTCCATCTACCTGATCCGCGGCGCGGTCCGGCGCGGCGTGGTGTTCCGCGATGCCGGCCTCGCCATATTCGGCAGCGAAGACCTCTTCGACACATCCGAATTGGTGGCGCGCGCGCCGTCCGGGAAATCCGCGCGCGCGACCTTCTCCGCCGACCTGATCGATCTGAAGCCCGGCGATTACGTGGTGCATGCCGAGCATGGCGTGGCCCGCTTCCTGGGCCTGCGCGAGATCGATCATGGCGAAGCCCAGGGCGACTATATGCTGCTCGAATATGCAGGCGGCTCCAAGCTCTACGTGCCGCTCACCCGCATGGACCTGGTGCAGCGCTTCCGTGGCGCGGGCGAGTCGGTCCCCGCGCTCGACCGCATGGGCGGCGCTACCTGGAGCCGCACCAAGAGCCGCGTCAAGGCCAAAATGCGCGACATGGCCGATGAGCTGCTGAAGCTCTACGCCGGTCGTAAGATGGCCGAAGGCTTCGCCTTCTCGCACGATAGCAACTGGCAGCGCGAGTTCGAAGATGCCTTCGAATTCACCGAGACCCGCGATCAGCTCACGGCGATCAAGGACATCAAGCGCGATATGGAAAGCCCCCAGCCCATGGACCGGCTGCTGTGCGGCGATGTGGGCTACGGCAAGACCGAAGTGGTCATGCGCGCGGCATTCAAAGCCATGGGTGACGGCAAGCAGGTGGCTGTACTGGCGCCCACTACCGTTCTGACGTTCCAGCATTACGAAACCTTCAAGCGACGCTTTCAACCGTTCCCCATACGCGTTGAGATGCTTAGCCGTTTCCGCACGGCCAAAGAGATGAAAGCGACGCTGGCGGACTTGGCGGAGGGCAAGGTGGATCTGGTCGTGGGCACCCACCGCCTGCTCTCGGCCGATGTCGTTTTCAAAGACCTTGGCCTGGTCCTGGTGGATGAGGAGCAGCGTTTTGGCGTGAAGCACAAAGAACGCCTGAAGCAGCTTAAACAGAGCGTAGACGTGATCAGCATGAGCGCTACGCCCATTCCCAGAACACTACATATGTCGTTGTTAGGGTTGCGCGACATGTCGGTGATCGAGACTCCACCCAAGGATAGGCTTTCCATCCAAACGGTTGTGGCGCATTTTCAACCCGATTTGATCAAATCGGCGCTGGAACTTGAATTAGGACGCGGTGGCCAAGTCTATTTCCTGCATAACCGGGTGGATTCCATTTGGGCGCGCGCCGCCTACTTGCAGCAGTTGGTTCCCACGGCGCGTATCGGCGTGGGACATGGGCAGATCGGCGAGGCGGAGCTGGAGAAGACCATGCTCAAATTCATGCAACACGAATATGACATCTTCGTTTGCACGACAATTGTAGAAAATGGTCTGGATATTCCGCTGGCCAACACCATCCTCATCGAAAACGCGGAACGCTACGGGCTAGCCGAGCTGTACCAGCTTCGCGGGCGTGTGGGCCGATCGAACCGGCGCGCCTATGCCTATTTGCTGGTGCCGCCGGATACCGAACTCAGCGAAGTGGCGCGCAAACGGCTGGCGGCGTTGAAGGAATTCAGCGACCTGGGTGCAGGATTCAAGATTGCCGCGCTGGATCTGGAATTGCGCGGGGCGGGGAATCTGCTGGGCGGCGAACAGCACGGCCACATCAACGCCGTGGGCTTCGACATGTATGTTCGCCTGCTGGAGGACACTGTGCGCGAGTTGAAGGGCGAAGAAGTTCCGGTAGAGATTCATTCCAGCCTGAATCTGGGCCTCGACATGCGCATTCCGGCCGACTACATTGCCGATGAAAACCAGCGCCTGCGCGCCTACCGTCAGATCGCCAACGCCGGCACGCCCGCCGACCGGGAGCGCGTGGGCAAGGAACTGGAAGACCGCTACGGCGCGGTGCCCGATGCGGTGCGCAACCTGTTGGAATATTCCGGTTTGAAGACGACCGCCGAGAAGCTGGGAATCGAGGCGATCGACCGTCGGCATAGCGTTCTTAACGTGAAGTTCCACCCGGAGACCCAGATCGATCCGGCGCGGCTGATGAATCTGGTCAATCAAAGCCGCGGCGCGCAATTCTCGCCCGCCGGGGTGTTGATGCTGCCACTGGATGGCGCGACCGCTCCTGGGGAGATTCTGGCCTTCCTGAAGCAACGCCTCGACCAATTACAGGAGTAACCGTGGCTGCCGTGGCGCTCTTCATGATCGTCTTCGGTTCGGCCCAGCCTCCCCTCCGGTCGCCCCAAACAGCGCGTAGACTGTTCGCTGTCGCCATCAGGCGCAGTGGTATCCGCCGTTCAGATAAGTTCCAGCCGGAGTTGACGACCGATAGCCACAGCCGCTCGCTGAAGAGTGTGCAATGTAACACTCGTGTTGGTGGGATCGAGCAAACGATCAAGCGCTCTACGGCTGGTTTGCATACGGATGGCCATCGCCGCCTTTGTCAGGCGATCCTTCTCCATTGCGGCTCTGATCTGATCGGCGAGGATCCGTTTGATGGCTTGTTCCTCACACTCTTCCAGAATGCCCTGTTCGGCCAGAAAACTATCAAAAGATGAACCAACCTTACCCTTCCTTTTATTTGTCATCTCAGAGCACCTCCTTCATACGCTGGAGCGCGAGTCTCAGGTCCCGGGCCGGCGTCTTCTGCGTTTTCTTGATAGAGCTGTGCAGCAGCACCATGCGTTCCCGCGCCACGCAGAAAATCACCCGCCCGATCTTCCCATCAGTCAGGTCGCTCCGCACTTCCCACAGGCCGTTTTAGCCCCAGCACCCACTCGCGTACGGGCCTGTTGCCGCGGGCGGATTCGTAGAAGAACGCCGGGAGCTTCTTGGAACGGTCGAGCAATCTTTAATTGTGCCAAAATGGCACATACTGGCAAGGGCCTCCTGCTTTCGCACGCGACGTGACCGGCGTTTACCAGGACTGATCGCCGCCCGCGCTCCACGGATGCCCGAACGCACCGCCCGACCTGTCGGGAGCAATCTCGCCGGGCGCCCCCCTCGGGCTCAGCAGCGGGGTGAGTTGCACCGTCCTACGGTGCGACGGTTGGCTGCGTTGGCAACAATACAGGCAGCGCTGTCGCGAAGTAATAGCAATGATCGCCTGGGGTCGAGTACCGGGCTTCGTTGTATTGGTGTGCAGTCGCGTAGCAAAGTTGGATTGAGTCGTCCTCAAGGGCGAGTAGTGCCGCACCCAGCGTCGAGATTTTCGTATTTAATGCTGCGATGAGGACGTTGTGCTTCGGCAAGCGGAGCGCCTGCGCACGGAGCGCATCGCGCGCTGCTTCAGGATCGAAACAGGAGAAGGTGAACTCAAGCACATTCGCATATTTCTGGATCAACCTTTGATGAAAGAGCTTGTTGGCTTTGTAGTGATCCGGGCTGATGGAAGAGTCTGGGGCGCCTAAGCCGAGGGAGACTTTGCTCGGCTCGTATTCTTGGAGTAACCGCTCTGCTCGGTCGGCTTCAAATCCCACCATGATGATAAGGTGCAATTTGTGGGAGGGTACTGCCCTGCCTGGGTACCCGAGGACGGAACGGACCTCTCCGATGCCTTTGGTGAGCCATTTTTGAACGTCCGGGTCGCCGATGGAGTATGCCTTGGCAGTCGTGTAGAGAAACTCGATGGAGTCGACTCCCCTGAGCTGAAAGATCCGTAAGAGAATGAGCAGGCTTTCGTGGGTGAAGGTCGTGATATCGACGAGGAATCGGTTGAGGTTGGATCTCAGCGCATCGTCTATCGCCTCCTGCAGCCTGTCGGCGGTGCGCAAGGGATCATTCGTGTTAAGCGATACCAATCGTGCGATGCTTCCAAAGCGGTGCTGCAGTTGCTTTGCACCCTGCTTGATCACGTGGGGAAAGTTTTCATTGGCGCAGATTAGCACGCGGGTAAACGCCACGCCCTCCAGTTGCTCCGGGACGGATTGGCTGCGGCTTTCGAAGCTAGCGCTACAGACGAAAACATCGGCCGGGTGAACCCGTCCTCGTAAGTCGGTCAGCAGAATCTTGGTGGGTTTGGGCATACTCAATCTTCCTCGAATAGCGCGAGCTGGCCGGTTTCCAACACGGAGTCCACGCCGCTACGCCGAACCTTCCCTAGGAAGGTCTTTGGCCTGAGCATGGCCTCGCGCAGTGCGTCGTTGGTCACAAACTTGTACCCCGCAAAGCTGGTAGGGTCGAGTGTGAAAAATGGCGCGAGCCGTCGCGTGAGCACGTACAGCCGGGTCCGTCCGGTTCCTTCCTTGTTACCGATCGCTGACTGATGAAAGTACCCATATTGGACGCCGAGATCGAAAACTTCCAGAACGTCCTGGGTCGGCTCATCCGTGAGCGCGACGGAAAAGACGCGGCGCTCGGATCCGTCAGAGCGGAGGATTTGATGAAACGTGCCGCCGAGGGATTGGATGAGGTTGCGGAGCCTTCTCGTCTTGTCGAGCACCTTGGCGCTGGCGCCCTCCTCTTTGTCCGCTTCGTCCGTAGACCATCGATCGAATTCACTAAAGAGGAATTGGTCCGCTTGGCTTCGGACGATCTGATCTTGGATCTCGGGTGAAATTTCGGTGGCCTCAGCGTGTCGCGAACGCATCTCGCCGTACATTAAGGATGCGGGCTCAAGAAAATAGCGAATGATCCCGGAGGAGATGTGGACGAGCTGGTCGAAGCCAGCGTATTTGTATGTTGATCCGGATTTGCTCGTTCCGAGCAGACTGGTAATGTAGGTGGGCCGCGCGTACCGGACCATATCGTCGCTGGCACGAAATCCCCGGCCCTCCGTGTCCCATCTCGCCTTGAGCTCTTGCGCGATCGCCTTGATCTTGTCCTCTTGCTCCTGTGCTGGTGGAAAAAACTCCTCGGGCGTCCGGTTAATCCCATACATCGTCAACCGCTTGTGAACGATCTGGCTAACCCGGTCGTGGTAGCCGCGTTTCCGTGATGTATAGACCGAGGAGATGTCGATCTGCGAGAAATCGTGGGGCGTGTCGATGGTGCGGCCGTGGACCGTGAGGTACGTTTTGTAATTGAGCTGCGTTGAGATTTTGATGCTCACATCGGCGCTCGTGCGGCATGAAACCCAGGAGTTGAGGATCGAGGCCTGTACGCGGCTGAGATTGTCCGCATCATCCATCAGCAGGAAGATAGGGCCGGACGGCATGAATGCAAACTCCTTCAGCTTCTTCATAAGCGGCAGCAAGAAATCCAGATAGCCGCACAGTGGCCCAGTATACGTGACCGGCCCGGAGGTAAAGGCTAGGCGGCGAACGTAGGTAAGCAGCGTAGCATACTGGTCAGTGAAGATATCTTGCAGGAGCTTAAAGGAGTTGTTGATCGTAGCGCTTGGCGGAAGTTCGGGTAACGGGTCCGTCCATCCGCATCGAAGGAAGGCCCGGCGCAGGTCGGTGTCGTAATAGGACTTGAAGCTGGCGGCATGCTCACCGTTGGCGTCGGTTACCTGGGCTTTCAGGAGCGACGCGCACAGACGAACTGCCACGTACGTAAGGAGGAAGTGTTCGTTGAGCACGATGTTCGCATTTTGGTTTTCGAGTCGCTGCAGCTCGGTCAGCTTGAGCTCAGTGTTTTTGATCGGAACGTACACGGCGAAGAACTGCAGGGCGTTCAGGCCGACGCCTTGTACGAGCTTTTGGCAGTCGGGTTCCAGGTACCGAAACATCATGCTTTTGCCCGAGCCACGGGGGCCGTGCAGGAAGGTGTGCCCGGGTTTATTGATATTGTGGAAATCGTTGAAGACGTCGACGAAAAGCGATCGGATATCGTCGGCGGAGATGTCTTCCGGGGTTTGGACGGCAAACGGGTTCCGCATGTCAGTCGTGTTCATCGTTCGCTTGATCCTTTGTGAAGTACTCGTGCAGCGCCTTTCCTGTGAGCGGGTTCCCGTACGCCAGGGCGCCGAGCGATGGGCAGGCGTTGAGGACGCCACCGGGGAGGGCTTCGGGATAGCCGCTCTCCTGCAGGCGGTAGGGGATCTTCGCTAGCTCTTTGTTGTAGTCATCCCCGTACACTCTAATTTCGACGTCGATGCGTTCAATAGAGATCTGTGGGCGTAGGAAGCGCATGCAGTACGTGCGCTCGCGATGCGCTTTCATGGTGCGCTCATAGATTTCGTCCAGCAGGTACACCCTCTGGTCTCCCTTTCCAAAGGTCCTGCAGGCGTCGTCCAGGGGCATGTCGAAGTGGAGGTCGACTGCTCCCCCTTGGGCGTCAACCATGACGGATTGCAGGGAGTGGGCGTATTTGTGGTAGATCTCGCTGCTCGGGTGGATTTTGGATAGCTGGAGCAGAAACCCTGCTGCGCGCGAGCGCTCATCAGCCAGTTCATCCGCAAAGCGCAGGATTGCAGCGAGCACCTGTTCGCGTACCGGGTGCCCCAGCACAGCTTCGTTCCGCGGGAGGTGTGAGATCTTGTCTTTGTCGCCGGCGATGCTGCCGCCGTGTGCCTGGGCGATCTGGCGGATAGTCTTGCGCTCCACCTGATCCTCACCCATCAGCGCCGCGCTCGCGAGGTGCTTCTCTACCTCTTCGCTGTTGATCTCGTGGGTGTCGCGTCCGAAGAGATTGCCCACGTCGTGGAGGTGAATAGCCACGAGCAGCAGGTAGGCCTCATATGGAGTGAGGTCGCCTCCGGCGGCAAGAAGCTCGGACGCGCGGATAATCACGGTCCTGATGTGCTCGGGACCGTGGTCGGTAAGTGTTCCGCCGTCAATTGCGTTGGCACCGGCGGTTACGTGCGGGTGCACGTTGTTGTTGAGGTACTCCTCTATCTGCTGGAAGCGTCGATAGTACGATACCGTTCCCCGTCCGGGAAACATTCTTGCCGGACGCTTTGCCAGCCACTCCACAAGCGTCTTGCCTCTGAGGTTCATGAGTGCCACGTTATCTGCCGACTGGCTGATGCTCCTGTGCTTGCCTAAGGGCCGTGAAGACCGCCTTGGCGAGCAGTGGTGGGACGGCATTTCCGACCTGTTGCTGCTGGAATCCGATCGAGCCGGTGAACTCAAACCAATCGGGAAAGGACTGCAAACGCGCCGCCTCCCTGACGGAGAGGCCTCGGTTTTGCGTCGGATGGATCAGCATGTTTTTGCGGAAGTTTCCAATCACGATCGATGGCTCGTTCGCGTCGAGCCGACGATAGATTCCGGTGTGGCAGCGTTCCCGGTCCTTATAGTTACTCATCAACTTCTGCGGGATGTCGCTCCAGTTCCCGCCTTGCGGCACGTGACCGTAGCGTTCCAGGACGCTGGGCATATTGTTGGTAACCAGGTGATTCGCGCACTTGGTTCGGTTACCGCGTAGGCGCCGCGCATAGGCTGAGAGAGGGTCGCGGCGGTATGGCAGCGTATCTGTTCCGGCGCCGTTGCGTAGGGCGGGGAGGTCCCCGATGGCCTCCCAAACCGTCACGGGACGGCCGCGGACCAGTGGCGGCGGTGGGGGGACTTTGCCGCCGAGCGAACCGATAAGGAACAATCGAGAGCGGCGCTGAGGCACGCCGTAATCCGCGGCGTTGAGCACCCACCGCGCTATTGAGTACCCGGCGCGTTTGAGTGATGTTGAGATTTGGGAAATGAAGAGACCGCCTTCGGTTTCCAGGATGCCCTTGACATTCTCGAACACGACCCAGTCTGGCCGCACCTGTCGAACGATCCGCAGGTATTCACGAAAAAGCCAATTCGCCTCATTCTCCGCTGAACGAGTTCGTTGATTGGACGTCGAGAACCCCTGGCAGGGCGGCCCGCCGAAGATCACAACAGGTGCCGTGCGACCACCTAGATCCAACGCACGCACCCGCTGGATTAGTGTATTCTGTACGGACACGCCGAGATGGTTCTTTGCGTAGGTGGCGGCGGCGCACTCGTCCGCTTCGACCGCCAGCCGGACCTCGACGCCCGCCCACAGCGCACCGACCGACATGCCTCCGGCACCCGAGAAAAGATCCACTCCGATCATTGGTTAGGCGCAACACTTCATGAAAAGGAATCCTCTATCATAGCGCGAAGGTGCGGTGCCGATCTGGAAGGGCATCCCGGCATCCCGGCATCCCGGCATCCCGGCACGGGAAGCCCACTCAAGCGCGGGACGCTACGCCGTAGTGGTATTCGTGTCTCAAGGCGAATGCACTCCGGATCGCCAGGTGAGCATGCGCCCGGATCGATGCTTACTGCCATTGAACCTCGTAAGCCTGCGGGCGGGCTAACAATGATCGTCCGCGGGCGCTCCCGTGGGATCTGAAGGCGCAAGCTTGCGCGTCGCCCGGTGCGGAGCGCATTATAAAGGGGTGGTGGTAAAGTTCCGATGGACCACTTGTCGCCTGATCGTCGAAGTTGGAATATGAGCCGCATCCGCAGTTCTGGAATACTACGCCGGAAAAGCGCATGCGGTCACTTCTGCATCGACTCGGCTATCGCTTTTCGCTTCGGCGAAAGGGCCTCCCCGGCAAGCCCGATATCGTACTGCCAGGCCGACGAACTGTCGTCTTCGTCCACGGATGCTTTTGGCACCAACACCAGGGCTGCGCGAGAGCAACAATGCCGAGCAGCCGACCCGAATACTGGCAGCCAAAACTCCACGGAAACGTAGCGCGCGATCAGAAGGCACAGCAGGAACTCCGGGCGCAGGGCTGGAGAGTCTTGACGGTTTGGGAATGTGAACTGCCTAACGAGGAATTGGTGAAGCGGCGTTCCCGTCGAATCCTCAATGGTCCGTCGAGGCCACCAGGCCAACCCGCTGCTGCCAGCCGCCAAGTTGACGCCTAACCGAACACTGGCCTGCCCGCCGGTCAACGCTTCCGCGCCATAGCCCGCCACGCGCCAGCCGCCCCCGCCGCCCGATCACACGCAACGCCACCAAAAATTAACCCAATTCCTGAACAGCTTGCGCGACCTGAGCACCCAATCCCGCCTCGACCCATGCTCTTCTAGTATTGAGAACAGCCGACGTGTCTCCACAATCGCAATCCGAAAATTCGCACGCAACGAACGCACAAAATGGCTTCGCTCGTCCAAATTTCCCCCATTCCTCGCAGGCAACCCCGACCGCACACCCAAGCACAATCCCGCACAATTTCGCACAACTAACCCATGAAAATTACCATACAAAGCCAAGAATGGGGGTATCGCACCACCCACAAACGGCGTCGCCAGGCGAACGCGAGACGAAAATCGACACAGTCAGAGGCCCGCATACCTTCGCACGCAATGCGCCCCAGGCAGCGGACCCCGGAGGACTCGCGCCGCCGTGGAGGTCCGCGCCACTCTGTTAGAGTCTTCTCAATGAAAGCCACTGCTCGTGGTTCCAGTCGTCCTCAGAAACGGACGGATACCCGAGCGTAAACAAGCTCGTAACGGAGTATACTGGAGACAAAACCATGACCATCCCCGCGAAATACGAGAATGGCGTCTTCAGGCCTCTCCACGACGTACCGATCAAGGAGGGCACGGTTGTTGAAGTGTACGTGCCAGTAGAAGCGCCTTCAGGGAAGTTGCGCTCCATTGGCGATTCGCCCTTCGCCGGCATGTGGAAAGATCGTGAAGACATGGCCGACAGTGTCGAATACATAGATCGCCTTCGCCGTGAACTCCACGGCTGATTCCAGCCGTGCACAAAATGATCATATGCCGTTCTTGATCGACAGCAATATCCTAATCGACGTGTCACGAGGCAACGCGGCGCCATTAAGTACGTTGATCGTCTCGCGGAGCCGTGGGCGCTTTCACAAGTGACCGCGATGGAACTCATCGTCGGCGCTCGAGACAAACGGGACCTTGCGACGATCGATGGTTTCTTGTCGCTGTGCCCAGTGGTACCGCTCAGCGACAGCATCGGAACGGGAGCCTACCGGCTGCTCAAGACTTATGCGAAATCACATGGCCTTCACGTGTTCGATTCGCTTATCGCGGCGACGGCGATGGAGAAGGCGCTCACCCTGGCCACCCGCAATCGAAAGCATTATCAGATGATCGAGGGCCTCCAACTTGGAGTGCCCGATTTACTAAGAGGCGATGTCCGTCCGATTCCCGACCGCTTCCACGCCATAGCCCCGCCCCGGCAGCCTGGCCCCGACTGCCGTCACACTGAACACCACCAAAAATTAACCCAATTACTGAACAGCTTGCGCGCCCTGAGCGTCCTATCCTGCCTCGACCCATGCTCTCCTGGTATTGAGAACAGCCGACGTGTCTCCACAAACGCAATCTGAAAATCGCGCGCAAAGAACGCACAAAATGGCTTTGCTCGTCCAAATTCCCCAATCCTGCGCCGGCGAACATTCGTGCACAATTCTGCACAAGCCTGCATAACAAATCATGAAAATCACGAAGCAACGCCAAAATGGGCCCCGCATCCCTTCCCACGCAATGCGCCCCAGCCAGCGGGTCCTGGAGGACCCGCGCCGCCATGGAAGTCCGCCCCACTCTGTTATAGTCTTTTCAATGAAGACCCTGCTCATACTACCAATCGTTCTCGCGCTTCCCCTCCTGGCGCAGCCCCGCCCCGCCCGCGACGCCAGCCAGCCCGTCGACGAGGAGTACACCAAGAAGATCCGCGAGTACACCACCGAGCCGTTCTTCAATTCGCCACTGACCGATTACCTGCCGGCGTCCAAGACCGTGCCCACCCCCAAGGCCGTCCTCGGCGACATCGCCGGCGCGCCCGGCATCCTGCCTTACTCGCAGGAGGTCTATCGCTACATGCGCATGCTGGAGGCCGCCAGCCCGCGCGTGAAAGTCTTCAGCATCGGCAAGACCGAAGAAGGCCGCGAGATGATCGCGGTGGCCGTGGCGGACCAACGCCTACTGGCGAAGCTCGACGAAAATCGCGCGCGCCTGGCGAAGCTGGCGGACCCGCGCACCATCCACTTGGACGACGCCGAAGCCGAAAAACTGGTGGCCGCATCCACGCCCATCTACTACATCACGGGCACCATCCATTCGCCCGAGACCGGCGCCCCCACCGCGCTCATGGAACTGGCCTACCGGCTGGCGGTGGACGAAAGCGCCTACATCAAATTCATCCGCGAAAACACCATCACCCTGATCACCCCCATCGTCGAAGTGGACGGCCGCGACCGCATGGTGGATATCTATAAGTGGCACCTCGCGAACCCCGGCAAACAGTGGCCGCCCCTGATCTATTGGGGCCACTACGTAGGTCACGATAACAATCGCGACGCCATGGGACTCACCCTGGCGCTGACCCGCAACGTGCTGCATACTTTCGTGGGATGGAAGGCGCAGGTGCTGCACGACCTGCACGAATCCGTGCCCTATCTTTACGACAACACGGTGGGCGACGGTCCCTACAACGCCTGGATCGATCCCATCCTGGCCGGCGAATGGCAAATGATGGGCTGGGACAACGTCTCGGAAATGACCGCGTTCGGCATGCCCGGCGTGTTCACGCATGGCACCTTCGACACCTGGTCTCCCAGCTACCTGATGTTCATCGCCGCCATGCACAACGGCATCAGCCGGCTCTACGAAACCTTCGGCAACGGCGGCGCCGATACCGAAGTGCGCACCCTGGAGCCGAGCGAATTCGCGCGCACGTGGTACAAGCAGAATCCGCCGCTGCCGAAAGCCAAGTGGTCGCAGCGCGATAACAACAACTACGAAGAGACCGGCCTGTTGACCGGCCTCGCCTACTTCAGCGCCAACCAGCAGCTTTTCCTGCGCAACTTCTATTTGAAGTCCAAACGCTCCATCGAGAAGGCGCGCAAGGAGGGACCGGCCGCATATGTGTTTACGGCGGACGATCCGCGCCCCGGTGCGCAGGCCGATCTGTTGCGTATGCTGCAGGAACAAGGCTGCGAGATCTCGCGCGCCAACGCGCCGTTCACCGTAATGATGCTGCCCAAGAAAACGCCGCCCAAGCGCGGGCAGGATGCTGCCGGCGATGCCGCGAAAGAGGGAGACGAGGCCAAGCATAAAGAAAAACCCAAGCCGGAACCGCGCACCTTCCCGGCGGGCAGCTACATTCTGCGCATGGATCAGCCGTATAGCCGGATCGCGGACACGCTACTCGATTACCAATACTGGGCGCCCAACGATCCGCAGAAAGACATCTACGACGATACCGGCTGGACCTTCGGCGAATTGGGCAACGTGCAGGTGGCGCGCGTGACGGACGCCAAAGTGCTTGACGCCGCCATGAACCTGGTCGAGCGGCCGGTTGCGGCGCCGGGCGGAGTGGCGGGAGCGGGCGATGTTTTCCTGATCAATCACAATGCGGACAACGCTCTCGCCACGCTGCGTTATCGCTTCCCGGGCGCTTCATTCGAAACCGCGGAAGAGCCTTTTGAATCGGACGGACACAAATTCAACCGCGGATCGTTCATCGTGCGCGGTGTGGCATCGGGCGAACTGGCCAATGCCGCCGCCGAACTGGGCGTGCAGGCATATGCGGTAACCGCCGCGCCCGCGGTGAAAACCCATCCTTTGCGTGCGGCGCGCGTCGCCGTCATGCACACCTGGCTCAGCGCGCAAAGCGACGGCTGGTGGCGCTTGGAATTCGACCGGCTGAAGATTCCGTTCGATTACATCAGCACCCAGACCGTCGCCGCGACATCCGCCGGTGGCCTGCGTTCCAAATACGACGTGATCGTTTTTCCGCCGGGCATTCGCAATGCGCAGGCGGTGGTCAACGGGCTGCCGATGTACGGAAATCCCTTGCCCTGGAAAGTGACGCCGCTCACCCCGAACCTGGGAAAAACGGATGAGACCGACGACATGCGTCCGGGCCTCGGCTGGACGGGCCTCGAACGTCTGCAGGGGTTCGTGCGCCAGGGCGGGTTGCTCATCACCGCCAGCGACAGCACCAGTTTCGCCGTGACGTTCGGATTCACCCCGGGCGTGGGCATCGCGCCGGCGCAGAAGCTCAAGGTGACTGGGTCGGCGCTGCGCTCCAAAACGGTGGATGCGGCCAGCCCCATCCTGTACGGCTACGCGGACAACCTGGCGATCTTCGCATCGAATCCGCCGGTCTTCAGCTTGTCGAATATGGCGGGTGGGGGAGGTGGCCGACGCAACCCAACGGAAGAGCATCAACGTCCGACCGGCCGCGGAACCGCCGACGATCCCGACGTACCGCAGGGACGCACGCCCGCGGACATCCCCGAAGAGCCGCACGCCGAACCTTGGGAAGCACTGCCCCTGACCGACGAGCAGCTTCGCAATCCGATCAACGTGCTTCCGCCGACTGTACGGCCGCGCGTGGTGCTGCGCTATGCCGACGCAAAGGAACTGCTGGTTTCCGGTCTGCTCGACAACGGCGGCGAACTGGCGCAACACGCCGCGATCATCGACGCGCCCTACGGCCAGGGCCATGTCGTGCTGTTTTCCAATAACCCTTTCTGGCGCGCCGAAACCAAGGGAAGCTATTTCCTGGTCTTCAACGCAATCATGAATTTCGACAACCTGGGCGCCGGCCGCAAGCTGGCGGACAAGTAACTTGTCCTGTCAGGTTGGCCGCCCACAAGCTATTTCCGTGGCTGTACGACGGTCCAATAAGATCGCCAATTCCCAAGGCGCAAGAACTCCGACACCACACCTAGAAAGGATTCGCCCGGCGCCGGGTCCGGTATGATGAACAGTTGGTAAATGTCGTCATACTGGCCCCATTTCAAAGGATTATGGGAAAACGGCACGAAACAAATCTGAGTAGCCGGCGGACCTACTCTCTCAAGGTTGGCCCATATCCGATAGCGGCGCCCTTCCACCTCCATAGTGTCCAGTTGCATACCGACCGCATAGTAACCTTTCAAGGAAGTATTCAAAACGTATGTTTGCCGGATGATCCGAGTCACGTGTCCCGTCGCCGTAGCTCCCCTGGGCAAAATCACCTTGCCGTCCTTCTTGATTTCCCGCGAGACGGTAAACGAAAGCTTGCTTCCCTCCGTTGTGGTGCGCTCGTCGATTGCGTTTTCGAGCATCATTTCCAACGGAGTCTTAGCCGGCAACAATTCCACGATAGATGGCAGGGAATGAAAAAGCGGCGCCGATGCGGCCCGTTCAGGCGATCCCGTCTCCAAAGACTCCGTGGAAACCGTCTCGGGAGCTTTCAGCCGGTTGTCGACGAATTGCTCGCCGCGCTTGGCGAAGTGTTGGCGGCAATCGCTAAAACGCTCTGTGACGCGCAGTTCCCGCCCCGACAGCTCCAGCAGAGTCAGATCCGAAGTCACCGGCAGAAGCTCGGAAACCCCCAGAATGTGAGTGCGGCCGTACTCAATAGTCTGGGTCACTGCCTGAATGCCCAGGTCCGCAGGCAGGTCGCCGGCTTGCAGCATCAGCCGCGCTACTTCCAGACTGTGCGGGTCGGTCCAGATGGAGCCCGAGTAGCCTGCCTCCACAGGACTTCCGGCATTGCTCAGAGTATAATGGCTCACCTCGCGGGGCATGGCGAAATCCAAACGCGATAGCGTCCGTCCGTCCACCGATTCTTCCGGCCCGTCGTAGAAGGTCGCCTCGGCCGTTAAGAAGACAGCCCGCGCGTACATGGCGAAGCTGCCGGTACCGGCCCTGCTATACAGCGCCAGCACTCTCCTGAGAAGGGCTTGATCGCCGTCGGAAGCAGGCAACCCGTATAGCTCTTTCCCATTGATGATGCCGGCATTGACATGCAGCGCCGGAAGTCCCGTCAGCGGCTCCTTGCCCATCCGCTCCGTGCGCTCGATCGACACGGAACAGATGAAGTCCGGCGTGCTGTTTAACGCGTCCGCCATTTTCTGCCGGATCTTGCGCACGGGCATTTGCGCAAGTGCGCCGCTCACGCACGCGAGGTACGCCGCGATCAAACAACATCGGCAGGCACTCGGCCGTGTCGCCATAATAGAAAACAGTATCTCACACGACCGCTATTGCTTCTTGGGAGCGGCTTTCTTCGCGGCCGGCGCCGCCGGCGGGGGCCCCTCGCGCTTAATCATGATACTGACGATCTTCACCGTTGTCAGGGGCTTGTCGTCCGAATTCCGCGGCACGCGTGCGATCTTTCCCACCAGTTCCTGTCCTTCAACCACCTGGCCGAAAATCGTGTACCCCCCGTTCAGCCGCGGCTGGGGCGCCTCGGTGATGAAGAACTGGCATCCGCCCGAATGCGGTCGCCCGGTGTTTGCCATGGCCAGCCGTCCCGCCACATCGAACTGCAGACCGTTCGTGAACTCGTCGGCAATCGTAAAGCCCGGATCGCCCATGCCTGTCCCCAGCGGATCTCCGCCCTGGATCATGAATCCCGGGATCACCCGGTGAAAGGTCGAGCCGTTATACAGGGGGCGCTTGACCATTTGGCCGGTCTTGGGATCTTTCGACTCCTTCGTACCCCTCGCCAGGCCCTCGAAATTCTTTACCGTGATGGGCGCTTCCTTTTCGAAAAGCTTCACTGTGATGTCGCCCATGGATGTCTTAATCGTGGCGTACAGGCCCGGCTCGCGGGCGGGCGCGGCGGCAGGTGCGGCGACGGGAGGCGCTTGGGCGAATACCCCGGCTGCCATAGCGAACAAACCGATTGTTGTTTTCATATGACTGGACATAAGCCCCTTATTCTATCCCGTTTCGGGACGTGATAAGCTATCCATCGCGCCGTTGAGAAGATGGAGGTGGCAATGAAAAGACTCTGGCTGTTGCCGTGCTTGGCCGCGGCCCTGATGGCGGCGGATGTATCCGGCAAATGGACCGGAAACATCATAGTGGAAGATCCCGGCGGCGGCTCCGCCATCGACACGCAAATACGCGCTGAAATTCAGCAGAAAGCCGACGCCATCACCGGCGCCATCGGGCGGCAGGAGGATAAGGAAGGCGAGTCCCTGCGGAACGCCAAGCTAGATGGTAATCGCCTGACCTTCGAAGTCTCGTCGACCGAAGCCAACAGCGTGGTGAAGTTCGCGCTGACGCTGGATGGCGACCGCCTGAACGGCGAAATGACCGGAGAGGTGGATGGCCTCCCCATCACCGGCAAGGTCCACCTGACCCGCGCCCCAGCGCACTAATTTCCTTCCTCCACCATTGTCACAGCCGCCTTCCGGCTCTCATCCACAATCAACCGAAACACATCCGGTCGCGCGTAGTGCCCAGTCACATCCAAATCGTACTTACCGCGGGCCAGATCGCCAAGGTCCAGTTCCGCGGTCAAAACACCCTCGCCCCCGCGATGCGGACCAGCAAGCACCTGCCCCAACGGGTTGACGATCACGCTGCCACCGGCGATCAGCACGGCATCCGCCTCCACCGGGTGCGGCAGGTCATACGCGGGCGGACAATCGGCGCGCCGCAAATATTGGCACGCGGAGAGCACGAAGCATCGCCCTTCAAGCGCGATGTGCCGCATCGTGGGAAGCCACGTTTCCCGGTCGTCCACAGTAGGTGCGCAATATAGTTCGATGCCCTTCCCGTACATCGCCATGCGCAGCAGCGGCATATAGTTTTCCCAGCAGATCACCGCGCCCACGCGTCCGGCGGCCGTTTCGAACACCGGCAGCGTAGAGCCATCGCCGAAACCCCACACCAGTCTCTCGGAGGCCGTAGGCATCAGCTTGCGATGCTTGCCGCGCAGGCTCCCATCCGGCGCGAAGAACAGCACCGTGCAGTAAAGCGTTCCGCCATCGCGCTCCACCACGCCGATGACCAGGTCGGCCGCATGCTCGCGCGCCAGACCGCCCAGCACATCGCAGCACGGGCCGGGAACTTCAATGGCGCTTTCGTAGTAGACGCGAAACTGTTCGCGGCCCTCGGGAGTGCGCGAACCCACGCGCGCCCCGAAGTCCAGCCCTTTCGGATAGCCGCCCACAAACGCCTCCGGAAAGACGATCAGCTTGGCCCCGCGCCCTGCGGCGTCCAGCATCGAGTCGGCGGCTTTGCGGAGCGTTCTCTCCGGGTCGAACAGGATCGATCCGGCCTGCACCACCGCGACGGTCACACGATTCTCAGCCAACGATTTTGCCCCCGATCATCCAGTCTGGCACGGGACGCTAATGGAAATCCAATTCCCATTTAGCGACTGTTCTTGCGTCACCTATAAGGATTACGGTACTGGTTTCCATTGACTTCCGGCAGAGTCTGCCGTATCCTTGAGCAGGTTACTGGGCGGTGCGAGCCGCGGGGGCCGTTGCGACGCGCTTTGCC